>SMVB01098873.1_pt1 | contig 22466 bp, 15 predicted proteins | sample 2456461 | NCBI WGS metagenome assembly SMVB01 (sample SAMN11095934, study PRJNA526329) | marine sediment metagenome | biome: Marine sediment; feature: Surficial sediment; material: Deep marine sediment; isolation source: Hadal surficial sediment | place: Pacific Ocean | collected 2014-05 | depth...
CACCGCAGCGCCACCGCCATCAGCAAGAAGCTGGAAAATCGTTTGCTCAACATGATGTCCGGGCCCATTGAGCTGAAAGACATCGTCGACGGGGTGAAATGGCTCAAGTCGCAACCGTATGTAGACGCTGACCGTTTTGGCATCTGGGGCTGGAGCGGCGGCGGCAGCTTTACGCTGAATGCCATGACCAACTCCCAGGAATTTAAAGCTGGAATTTCAGTTGCGCCGGTGACCGACTGGCATTACTACGATACCAAGTGGGGAGAGTTTGCACTGAAACGGCCTCAGGACAATCCTGAAGGATATGAAAAGACTTCCTATTTGAAAAGCGCCAAAAATCTGCATGGCCGCCTGCTGCTCATACATGGTACTTACGACGACAATGTGCACCCGCAAAACTCCTGGGCCTTTATCGAAGAGCTGATTCAAAACAATGTGCAATTTGACATGATGTTTTACCCCATGCGCAAACACGGCATCTCCGACCGCCCGGCACGAAAGCATTTGTTCACGAAGATGGTGGAGTTTTGGCTGGCGAATTTGTAAGTTTTAAAAAGGAATAAATTTCTTATTCTTTTTAGAAAAAAGTTAATCCAATTGCTAAGAGTCTCGATGAAGTAACATCTAATGACAACACAACGGAGTTGAAAAGTCGATTGAATAAACTCGCCATAATTTTGATGGGAGATGAGAATTCTGAGCGCTCTAAATAATCAAAAGGACAAAGAAAGGAGCAAAATTAGCTCAAGAAGTTGCAAAAACAGACAACAAAATTGCGCACTGGCTGGCTTTGCCACAAGTACCAGATTTGTTTTTAGGGAAGTGAGAAAATTATTTGGAGAACTAAATGAAATCAAAAATTATCCTGGTTCTAATTTGTTTTTTAAGTGTACAAGTTCATTCTCAAGACTGGTCTCAGTGGCGCGGGCCCAATCGTGACGGCGTGATTTCAGCTTCTGAGGTACCCAAAGAGTGGCCTGAGAAGTTAGAACGCGTCTGGCAAATCGAAATTGGCGAGGGCCATTCGTCGCCGGTCATTTTCGATAACAAAATATTTGTGTTCAGCAGACAGAACGAAAAAGAGGTCATCACCTGCGTCAATCCAACAAATGGCAAGACGATATGGCAGCAAAGCTATCCGGTTCCTTATACCATGCATCAGGCTGCTTATGGTCACGGTAAAGGCCCAAAGTCCACACCGATTGCCAGCCAGAATGCCGTTATAACTTTGGGAATCAGCGGTATTCTGTCCTGTTACAACACAGAAAACGGCAAACTGAATTGGCAGAATAAGTTTGCGGATGAATTTAAAAGTGCGGCCCCTGTATATGGTGCGGCTATGTCTCCTCTTATTTCAGATGGACTGATGATTATCCATGTCGGCGGCCACAGCGATGGCGCTTTGATTGCCGCTGAGGTACAAACGGGCAAAGTCAAATGGAAATGGACCGGAGACGGGCCGAGCTATGCCTCTCCAATGATTACCACTTTCGCTGGTACCAGGCAGGTGGTAAATTTCTCAGAGGAACATATCATCGGGATTGATTTTAAGACCGGAGAGCTGCTGTGGCGAGTGCCGTTTAAGACACCCTGGTTAGTAAGCTGCGCGACGCCACTATTGGTTGACAATGATTTAATTCTGACCGGCTACGATCAGGGTATGATGAGATTAAAAGTGGATAAGAAGGGCGAAACCTGGTCTACCGAAAAAGTATGGGAAAAACCAAATTTTGGCAATTACATGAACACACCGGTTCTTTTTAGCGATTTAGTCGTTACTTTTGCAGATAGGAACAAAGGACAATATGGCATTCTGGACGCAGGTACCGGGGAGATTTACTGGCGAAGCAAAGGCAGGCAGGCCAGCAACGCTGCGCTCATTCGCGCTGGGGAGTTGCTTCTAAGTTTACAAACAGATGGTAGATTCATTATTTCCAGACCCAGCAAGAATGGCCTTGAAATTGTGAAAGAGTATACTGTGGCGGATTCGCCTACCTGGGCACACCCGGTTATTTTTGACAAAAAGATACTTATCAAAGACAAGACTACTTTGGGGCTCTGGAGTCTGGAGTAACGCACTATTAAAATGAAAGTAGACGATGTAACTTTAGATATCAAAGAAGTGGTTTTGAAGTAAGAAAAAATTAGCGAAACTCGTCATTATTATGAATCATTGAAGACATTATTGGGTATTTTTTTAGACCTCTTTAACGTAGAAGCCGTGCAATTTTCTAATAATCCTTATTCAAACTTCCAGGAGGAGTCATGAAGATCTGTGTCAAGTACGGCTTGGTCTGTTTCTTCTCCATTTTACTTTTCTTACCCTCAGCAAATGCGCAAACCGAACTCCGCTGGCGAGCGCTGCCCAATGCGCCCGGCCCGACCGGATCACGTTTTGACGATGTTTTTTTTGTGAACCCATCATTAGGCTGGGTGATAAACGGCTTCGGCCAGATCTATCGAACCACTGACGGCGGGGAGAGTTGGGAACTGCAATTAAACCAGCCGCAAACGTTCTGGCGAAGCATCGGCTTTGCAGATTCGCTGCGAGGCTGGGCGGGTAATCTTGGCCTGTTTGAGCAGATGCCCCGAGTCACCGATACCAATATGCTTTACCAAACCGTAAACGGCGGCAAAACCTGGACGCCGGTTTTGAACCTCCCGGAGCCAAAACCTGAAGGTATCTGCAGCATATGGGTGGTAAACGACTCGGTGGTTTATGCCACCGGGCGTTTCTATAGTGCGCCCCGGGTTATAAAAACCGAGGATGGCGGCGCCAGTTGGAAAACCATCAACATGGAACCCTTTGTGGATCGGTTGGTCGATGCTTACTTTTTTAACGCTGATTCCGGTTTTGTAGTCGGCGGTGTCGGTGATTTAACGGTTTCAAGCGGCCGTATTTTATTTACATCTGACGGCGGCGATAATTGGGAAATTCGCCACACGACAAAACAGAACGCGCACTGGTGTTGGAAAATCTCCTTTCCAACCCGGGAAGTTGGCTACATTTCACTGGAAACTTTCAGTTCGGGTAGAACTTCTTATTTTTTGAAAACAAAGGATGGCGGGCTGACCTGGGAAGAAAAGCTTTTGTTCGGTGGCTACCATGAACAGGGAATAGGCTTTGTTACCGAAACTCTGGGGTGGGTTGGGGGAGATTCTCAAACCTATGAAACCACAGACGGCGGCGAATCCTGGACCACAATTCCATTATTTAATGCCCGCTTGAATAGAATTCGCATGTTAAGCGACAATATAGGTTACGCTGTCGGTGCAACTGTCTACAAATATTCCCGCGCCAACATCACTTCGGTAGAGCTGGTCACGGAGATTCCGGAAACTTTTCATCTTGCGCAGAACTATCCAAATCCGTTTAACCCCTCTACCCAAATAAATTATTCTTTGCAAACCTCTGCGATTGTTTCTTTAAAACTTTATGATTTACTTGGTAACGAAGTTCAGACGCTGATAGATGCGTTTCATCTTGATGGAACCTATTCAGCAACGTTTTATGCCGATGATTTGGCCAGCGGTATCTATTTCTACAAATTAGAAGCAGACGATTTTGTGGCCACAAAAAAGTTTCTGCTTATTCGGTAAACCAAACACGGACAAGCAAATCTCAAAAAACAAGCTACAAATACAAGCTTGTCCCCGGAATGTTCACCGATTAAAAAATTCGGGGACAAGTTTAGTCGGGGATAAAACTCAAATCCCAAAACCCAATGTCCAAATAAAACCATAACTTTCAGTGAATTTTTTTTGTTTGAAACTTGGTTTTTGGAAATTACTTGTTATTTATGATTTGATGTTTGTGATTCAAATTCTGCTCAAAAGCTTGTGCTCGAATGCTTTTATCGAGTATCTGCAGAAAATAACTTGTCAGATACTAATTTGGTTCATTATGGTTGCAAAGTCCAAAGAAGTATTTGCCAGAAAAAACAAAATCCGAAATGTAGGGGCGTAAAATTTTACGCCCCTACCAAACAACATTTTTTTGAGGAGGAAGGAATGATTCATTTATACAGATTTCTTTTAATCTCACTAACCGTTTTACTTTCTTCCCATCTAACATTTTCCCAGGACACCACCCGCTTCACACCAAAAATCGGCTACCAGGCATATAAAGTTCGCGAACCGGTTCTAACGCTTAAGCCGGGCGATGTTCTGATCAGCGAAACTTTGATGGGTGGATATTACACAGAAGAAGGCGGGGCGTGGCCTGGAGAAGTGGGTCCGATTTATATTATAGGCGCAACACCCAAAGACCAGCTGGTTATCAAAGTGATTAAAGTTCGTACCAACAGGGAGTGGGGACCGGCGCGAATCAGACCCGGCTTCGGCGGCCTGGCCGCTGATGTGCGGGTGCGAATGTTGAATCCCGACATTCCATCAGAGCGTTTTCTCTGGCATCTGGATCGCGGGAGGAACATCGCCAGTTTGGATTTACCGAGAAGCAAGTTAGGAAAAATTGAAGTGCCGATGGCGCCAATGCTGGGCCGGGTTGCCGTCGCACCAAAAGGAGAGGAATCCTTTCCCGGTCTCTGGCCCGGTGATTTTGGCGGCAACATGGACGCGCCCGAGATCAAAGAAGGTGCAACGGTCTATTTGCCAATCTTTCATGAAGGAGCGCTGTTTTATTTTGGCGATGGTCATGCGCTTCAAGGGGAAGGCGAAATCGCCGGCACCGGCCTCGAGGCTACCATGGATGTCATCCTGCAATTTGATCTCATCAAAGATAAACCCATAGATTGGCCGCGCATTGAAAACGACGAGTTTATCATGGTAGCGGCCAGCGCACGACCTTTAATCGATGCCTTTCGTTTGGCACATATCGAGTTGATTGAGTGGCTTGAAGCGGATTACGGCTTCGATCGCTGGGAAGCTTACCAGGTGCTTTCGCAAGTTGCCGAATCAACCGTGGCCAATATTGTGGATCCACAGTATACGGTAGTTGCAAAATTTCCAAAAAAATATTTGCCTAAATAAATCTAGTCAAAAATGTCGGGGCGTAAAATTTTACGCCCCTACCAAACAACATTTTTTTGAGGAGGAATAATTTATGAAATTCAATTTTTTAATTCTACTTGTGGCTGGTTTGCTATTCCAGCAATCATCTGCACAAGAACAACCCCACGTTTTTCGGGGCGCAAAGCTCTATCCCATTTCCGGCGAACCGATTGAAAATGGTGTTCTGGTTATTCAAAACGGAAAAATCCTCGCAGTCGGCCTCGCGGACAATATTCAGGCACCCGCCGATGCAACGGAGCGCGATGTCACTGGCAAGGTCATAATGCCGGGACTCGTTGATACGCATTCGCACATTGGCGGTGTTCAAGGCGGCGATCGATCTGCGACTCTGCACCCCGATGTCCGGGCAATGGACGCCATCAACGTCCGCAGCGATTCGTTTAAACGGGCGCGGGCCGGCGGCGTAACCACGGCCAACATCATGCCCGGCTCGGGACACTTAATGAGCGGCCAGACCGTTTATGTGAAACTTAGAAAAGGCAACAAGATCGAGGATTTGCTTTACTGTAAAGATTCATTAAATGATGTCTGCGGCGGCATGAAAATGGCGAACGGGACAAATTCCCTTGGAGAAAAACCCCGGTCGGGTACGCGTGCCAAATCAGCTGCAATGGTACGCGCACTCTATATCAAAGCGCAGGAGTACCAAAAGAAGCTCAAAGCTGCTAACGGCGATCCTGAAAAGATGCCCGAGCGAGACCTGCAAATGGAGGCGCTGATGCAAGTGCTCGACGGCAAACGAATTGTTCAGCACCACACGCACCGGCATGATGACATCATGACCGTGATTCGACTGTCTCAGGAGTTCGGTTTTCGGGTGGTCATTCAGCACGGCAGCGAGGCCTGGAAAGTCGCAGATGAGATCGCCAAGGCCGGTATCCCCTGCTCCATCATTATGATCGATTCCCCTGGTGGTAAATTAGAGGCTGTTGATTTGCGCTATGAGACCGGCGCAATCCTGGAAAAAGCAGGCGTCGATGTTGCCTTCCACACCGATGACGGAATCACCGATTCCCGTCTCTTTTTGCGTTCACCGGCACTGGCCGTGCGGGCGGGCATGTCACGTGGGAAAGCCCTGGAATCAGTCACCCTCGCGGCCGCGCGAATGCTCGATTTGGCTGATCGTGTCGGTTCTCTTGAGAAAGGCAAAGATGCAGATTTCATCATCCTGTCAGGGGATCCCCTCAGCGTTTATACACATATCGAGGAGACCTGGGTTGAAGGACTCAAATTGTTTGATCGTTCGAACCCCGAGGACAGAAAATACTCGGTCGGCGGTTACGAAGTATTTCGTCAGAACGTTGTTGCGTACGAAGCCGAAGGAGGCATGGAATGAGCTCTAAAAATTTCGATAAAATGGCGGGGAACGCAACGATGCGTTCTCTACTGATAGTCTTCATTATTGCAACGCCGATTTGGAGTCAAAAAATTGCAGTCAAGGGTGAAACCGTCTATACCATGGCCGGCGATCCGATTCAAAACGGGGTGGTTCTTATCAAAAACGGAAAAATTGAACGGGTTGGCCCGGCATCCAGTTTGAATATTGGTAGTGACTACAAAATTCTGTCCAACAAGATCGTCACTCCCGGCCTCATTGATGCCCACACAGTCGTGGGGCTTGCGGGCTATTATAACCAGAAGCATGACCAGGATCAGCTTGAAAAGTCCGATCCAATTCAAGCGGAACTTCGCGCTATCGATGCTTTTAATGCTCGCGAGAAACTGGTCGAATGGGTACGCAATTTCGGCGTGACAACCATACATACCGGACATGGACCGGGTGCACTCATCAGCGGGCAAACCATGATCGTGAAAACAAACGGCCAAACCGTGAACGACGCATTGATAAAGCCGACTGCAATGGTAGCCTTTAGCCTAGGTCCCAATGTGGGCAGGAATTTCAAGTCTCCGGGTACCCGCGCTAAAGGCGTCGCCATGATTCGCACCGCTCTGTTGAAAGCACAAAACTACGCTAAAAAAATGCAGAACAAAAAAGAGGACAAAAGGCCGGACCGGGATTTGAAAATGGAGGTACTTGCTCAAATTCTCAGCAAAGAACTTCCGGCTCTGATTACTGCACAAAAGGCAACCGAGATCATGAGCGCCCTGCGGCTTGCGAATGAGTTCGATATCAAAATTGTCCTGGACGGCGCCGCCGAAGCCTATCTTTTGCTCGATGAAATCAAGGCTGCCAAGGTGCCGGTAATTTTACACCCAACCATGGTGCGCAACCGCGGCGAGACGCAAAATGCCTCCTATGAAACCGCAGCAAAATTGCAGCAAGCCGGCATTAAATTCGCTTTGCAAAGCGGCTATGAAAGCTACGTACCCAAGACGCGCGTGATTTTATACGAAGCGGCCATTGCTGCCGCCAACGGGCTGGCCTTTGAGGATGCACTCGCAACCATCACTATTAACGCGGCTCAGATCCTGGGTATCGATAAGCGTGTCGGTTCGCTGGAAAAAGGCAAAGACGCCGACGTCCTGCTTTTCGATGGCGACCCGTTTGAATATACCAGTCACGTTTGCACTGTCATTATTGATGGGAAGGTTGTCAGCGATGAATGCCGTTGATTCATAAAGCCACAAATAAAAGGAAAAAGGCGGACGCAAAGACGCCGAGACGCAGAGGATCCGCAAAGTTGTTTTTAAATATATTTGCGCTTATCCTTAACTTTTAGTCGAAAAGAAAATTGTTATATTCTTTTTGGTTCGGAAAATGAAGTCCTGTCTTTTTTCCTTTGCGTTATCTTTGCGTCAAATCTTTTTATTAAGTTGCATTCAAGTTTCTTGCACTTTGAACAAATCTTTTTTATTTATCAGTTGTATAAATAAGTGACTGTGCTTAAACTTTTCAGGAGAAATTTATGCCGCAAACCATGGTCGAAAAAATCGCACAAAAATTTGCTGTCGGTTTAGAGAAAGGGCACGAAGTCCGTGCCGGCGACTATATTTCAATCCGGCCTGCCTATGTGATGACTCACGACAACTCCGGCGCGGTGATTCCAAAATTCCGCAGTATTGGCGCTGCCAAAATAGCAAACCGCCGCCAGGTGGTTTTTACCCTCGACCACGATATTCAGAACAAGAGCGAAAAAAATTTACAGAAATATGCCAACATCGAAGCGTTTGCCCGCGAGCACGGAATCGATTTTTATCCGGCAGGTCGTGGCATCGGCCATCAGGTGATGGTCGAAGAAGGGTACGCCTGGCCGGGCACTATGGCTGTTGCTTCTGATAGCCACTCAAATATGTACGGCGGTATCGGTTGTTTAGGGACGCCGGTGGTGCGGACGGACGCGGCCGCAATCTGGGCCACAGGCAGAACCTGGTGGCAGGCTCCTGCGATCGCGAAAGTCGAACTCAACGGGCAACTTAAACCAGGCGTAACCGGCAAAGACGTCATCATCACGTTATGCGGATTTTTTAACCAGGATGAAGTTCTCAATCACATTGTCGAATTTGTCGGCGAGGGGGTCAAACACCTTTCTTTGGACGAGCGGCTTACTATCGCAAACATGACCACAGAGTGGGGTGCTTTGGCCGGCGTTTTCCCGATTGATGAGGTGACCCTTAACTGGCTTCACGAACGGGCAGAGTTTGTCGCAAAACGCGGACCCGCCGGTGTTCCTTCTGACGCAGATAGTGATGTAATCCATCCCCGTCTTAATGAATCCAGAATTGCTGAGTTGGAGGCCCAGCTAAGCAATTTAAAAGCAGACGAGGATGCTTTTTATGCCAAAGAGCTAGTTCTTGATCTGGGGTCGATTCAGCCTCATATTTCCGGCCCCAATACCGTCAAAGACATCACTTCAATTACGGAGATGCAAAGGCGGCAAGTTAGGATTAATAAAGCCTACCTGATCTCTTGTGTCAACAGTCGCCTTGAGGACCTCGCAGAAGCCGCTGCCATCGTTCGTGGAAAAAAAATTGCCGGGCATGTCGAGTTTTATGTCGCCGCCGCCTCCAGCGAAGTCCAGGCCGAAAGCGAAAAACGCGGCGACTGGCAGGCGCTGATGGCTGCGGGTGCCAGCGAATTACCGCCCGGGTGCGGGCCTTGTATTGGACTTGGCGTCGGTACTCTCGAAGACGGCGAAGTCGGTATTTCTGCCACCAACCGCAATTTCAAAGGGCGAATGGGGTCCAGAAGCGCTGAAGCATACCTGGCTTCTCCTGCTGTGGTCGCGGCTTCAGCTTTAGCTGGATATATCGATTTTCCGGGGGATTGGCAAACGGCACAAACGGTTGGTGAAATTAAGATTAACCAAAAGTCGAAAAAAACGGACGTCGGCGTCAAAATCCTTGACGGGTTTCCGGAATCAATAACCGGCGAACTGATTTTTTGCCATCAAGACAACCTCAACACCGACGGCATTTATCCGGGAAAGTATACTTACATCGACGAGTTTACTCCGGAACAGCAGGCGGAAGTGGTGATGGAAAACTATGATCCGGAATTTAAAAAGCTGGTTAAAAAGGGTGACATTCTTGTTGGCGGATTCAATTTTGGCAGTGGCAGCTCGCGCGAACAGGCGGCTACTTGTTTAAAATATCGCGGCATTGCTTTAGTTGTAGCAGGTTCCTTTAGCGAGACTTATAAACGCAATGCTTTGAACAACGGTTTCTTAACCATCGAAGTTCCCGATCTGGTCAATGACTTAAAAGCAAAATTTGGTATGGGTAGGCTAACGGTTCGCAGTGGCATTCATGCAATAATCGATTTCCGCAAGGCGCTGTTAAATACGGCTGATAAAGAGTATGCCATCAACCCCCTCGGTACGGCCGCGCAGGAATTGGTTTTGGTCGGTGGATTGGAGAACTGGGTTAAGAAAAACCTCGCCTAAAACAACCTGACTCAACTTTCCCGGTTCTGAACCTGATTTACAATTTAAACTTGAATTTTCTCCGCACTCAACTCTCACTTCATCGTTTTTTATGCCGTTAATTTCCGATTTGCAAACTTGTATTCATTCAGGTATATGTTCTGTAAATCAACCCTCTTAATTCTCTAAATGATGTAAGTTGCCTGGCTTCATTAGTGCCATGCCAGGCACAGGTAATCGGTTATGGGACAGGAATGCCTTTGGGAGCACAGAGAAGCATATATTCAACCCAGTGGAGCACTAATTATTCAAACATAATATCGAACCAAAACATGGGAGCATAAAATGAAACAATTTTGTGCTCCCAATAACACCTCCCTAACGTTATAGCCTAAGTCTCTTCAATAAATTTGCATTTGAAACTACGGTAATTGAGCTTGATGCCATGATCATGGCCGAAATTCCGGCAAAGGCTGTCGCGAGATGACTCGTGTCTTCAGGAGGCTTGAACATCTTTCAGGATTGGTCCAGACGACTTTTTTGCTTTCCTTTTTGAAGTGACATTAAATAGAATAATTCCGCCGATGGCGATAAACAAAACACTTATGAGTTGGGCTGCGCTCAACCCCACCAGAATCTTTGGCGTCGTCCTGAAAAGTTCGGTGAGAATTCTCCCGACGCCGACGAGGACCAAATATAGACCCATTTTGAAACCGGCGGGTAATTCTTTTTTGCGAATACTCCAAAGAAATAAGAAAGTGCCGAAAAGCCAAATAATGTCATAAATTGGGGTTGGATGAACCAGCTCATTAGTCGGAATGATGCCCTGCGGAAATGACATCGCCCAGGGCAAATCGGTTGGCGGACCATAGTCCCCGTCCCCGGAGAGCAGGCAGCCCACGCGGCCAAATGTCTGACCGAGGGCGATCGTAGGCGCCACCAAATCAAAGATAAACGGGAAGCCGATTTTCTTTGACCGGACATACAGATAAACACCTAAAATACCGCCGATAAGGCCGCCGTACCAAACCAGACCGGCGCCAGTAAAAAGATAATCACCGGGATTTGCCAGAAATCCGTCCCATCGTTCAGCAATAAAATAGATCCGTGCCCCGACAAATCCGCCAATCATCGCAGCAATGATAATCCCGTTTGCCAAGTCGGGATCGTATTTAAAGCGAGAAAATTCCTTTCTAAGCAAAAGCGTGGGGATCAAAAATCCCAGCATGGCCATAACCCCAAAACTGTTGATGGTGAGCGGCCCGATTTTAAAAAGCTCTGGTATCATCTTTTCCTTTCTTCCTCAAAAATAAATTATGTACGACAAATGACTGTGATAAACCTATAACATCTTCCCCCGACCTTCTATTCTAAAAACTTTTTCAACTTGCCCGTTTCGAATACCGTGCATCTCGTCAAACATATTCACGACCACGCAGGCATGGTTCGGAATAATCCTGACTTTCTCCCCGATTTCAAATTTTGAATCTGTTTCAATCACGCCATGTTCTTCAGAGAGTTTACTAATTGTTACGTCTTTTTCAGGAATGTAACCAAAGCCGCCATTTTGGCCGGCCCTGCCCCGCGGATCTGAAGTCATGGCTTTTTTCCCGGCATCAACAATGACGCGGTCTGCTGCCGGTATACTGGTGACAGTTGCTAAAACAGATAACGCGCAATCTTGCGGAGAGCAGGCAAAAAGCTCAGTTTGGGTCAAATCATAAAAAACATAAGTTCCAGGTCGAATCTCAGTGACACCCTCTACTGCGCCGCAATAGTATGCTGTCGGTGTTGAACCGGTGCTGACGGTCTTTGCTGAAATGCCATTTTGTCGAAGCAGATTTGCAGTTTGTACCATCACGGTTCCTTCATGAATGCCGACTTCTTCAATGCCTTCTCTAGAAATTTCGTTGTAAGAATGTCCGCCGTGAGTCATTAAACCGCGTAATTTGAGATGGCTGCAATCAGCAATTATTCTGGCAAGTTCGTGCGCCGGCCCGCCGGGAAGAACTCCCGCTCTATTTTGTCCGCAGTTGATTTCAATGACAACTTCAAGCGTTTGATCGGCTTGTTCTAAAGCCTGGTTCAGGCTTTTTGCTCCAAATTCGCTGTCAACTGCAAGACACAGTCTCACTTTTTTCGCGAGCTCAATCAGGTGGTTAATTTTTTTTGTACCAATGATTTCATTGGCGATTAGAATATCGTTTAAACCTTCGGCGGCCATAGTCTCGGCTTCACTAATTTTTGCACATGTAATTCCAACTGCTCCAGCTGTTACCTGCATTTTTGCAATTTCAGGACACTTATGAGTTTTGGTGTGCGGCCGTAAATCAACCCCCTTCTGCCGAGCAAAATCTGCCATTTGGGAAATGTTTTGTTCCATACGCTCCAAATCAATAAGTAATGCCGGTGTATCTATTTCGTGAAACTGCATTTCTAAGAAGAGCCTCTCTGATTGTTCCGGCATATTATAAGAAACTTAAGTTGTCCAAGCAAGGAATATCTTTGGTGTGAAGTGTTAGAGTGCTAAAGACGTTTCTTCCTAAGTTTTTTTCTTTCAGGTATTGAATCCCTTAACACTTTTAACCCCTGAATGCCTGAACACCTTTTTCCTCATGGCAACGATATTTCGGAATCTCTAGTCAATTCTGCTTCCCATTTTACGCATTTAGGTACAAATGCGGATAACTATTTAAGTCTAATGAATAAGGGATCGAGCTTGACGAGCTTTGATTTGTTCAGAGTTGATCACCGCAACAAAGGAAATTTTTGCATGAAAACAGTTTCAGATTTTAGGTCGCTTTCAACGATAAAGAATAAGGCAATGGATCTGCGACAAACTCCAAGGTGGTATGCTATTTATACTCGCTCCCGGTATGAGAAAAAAGTTTCGATGGAGCTTGAGCAACGCGGATTGGAGCATTTCTTACCCCTGGTTCCTCAGCTCCGCTACTGGAAGGATAGAAAAAAAACTGTACACATGCCGATTTTTCCGGGTTATCTCTTCGTTAATATAAAACTTTCAGAAAAGATTCGTGTCTTGCAGGCTAACGGTGTTGTTCGGTTTATTGAGTTTAATGGATCTCCGTCTCCTATTCCCAATGCGCAGATCGAAGATGTGCGACAACTGCTCAAATACCCGGATCGAGTTGAAACTACTTCTTATTTCAATTGCGGAGATCCCGTAGAAATTACCGCCGGACCGTTTTCCGGAATCAAGGGTAAAATAATTCACCGCCGTGGGAAACAGCGGCTTTTAGTAGCAATCGAAATTATTCAGCAAGCCATTTCCGTTGAAATTGATTCTGCATGGTTAAAACATTCAACTGATTCATCAAAGCGGGCTTCTTTATACCGTTCAGCAGCCTAAAATTTTTGAAAAAATTGAACGCAAATAAACCAACAGTTTCACTCATTATTCCTGCTTACAACGATCCCAAAGGGCTTAAAAAATGTTTAGAGGCTGTGATTCGCTCCAATTTTGACAACTTTGAATGTCTGGTAGTGGATGACAATTCGAGTGAAGATACGGTTTCAGTTGCCAAACAATTTCCGGTTAAAGTAATCGAGCTCTGCGAAAACAACGGGCCTGCACATGCCCGAAATAGCGGCGCCAAAGCCAGCTCTGCCGACATTCTACTTTTTATTGATTCGGATGTGTTGATTTGTCCGGACACGATTTCAAAAATTGTGCAGGCATTTCAAGAGCATAAGGATGTCGCTGCAATAATCGGCTCTTATGACGATCAGCCGCACGAAACGTCGTTTATTTCGGAATTTAAAAATTTGTTTCATCACTATACTCATCAAAAGTCAAGTGAATGGGCAAGCACGTTCTGGTCTGGCTGCGGTGCGATTCGAAAGAAAGTCTTCATGGAAGCCGGCGGCTTTAGTGAATCGTTTAAACGACCGGCCATTGAAGACATTGAACTCGGTTACCGACTTAGAAATACTCATCATAAAATAATGCTGAAAAAGGAAATCCAGGTAAAGCATTTGAAACGCTGGACTTTTTGGGGGCTGATTAAAACTGATGTTTTGGATAGAGGCATACCCTGGACTCATTTAATACTTCGTAACAAAAATATGCTGAACGATCTTAACATAAGCATCTCTCAGCGATTGTCTGTTTTTCTTGTTTACATGTTGCTTATAACCTCTGTTGTTTTTGTAGGCTTTTTTAAGCAATTGCTGTTTCTACCAGTTTTAATTTTTCTTTCAATTTTACTAATCAATATTGATTTATATAGATTTTTTATACAAAAAAGAGACTTTTCTTTTGCAGCTCTGGCCATTCCACTTCATTTTCTCTATTTTTACTACAGCGGCCTGAGTTTTTTTCTTGGTGTAATAACCTATTTTTTAAAAAAGGAAAATCCAGAGATCAATTATTCGGCAAGAGGCCTTGAAGGACTAAGATGAATGCATCGTTGATTATCGGGGCCGGGCCAGCCGGACTTACGACTGCCTATGAATTGTCAAAACTCGGAAAGTCATCCGTCATACTCGAGGCGGACAACCAGGTAGGCGGAATATCCCGCACCGTAAATTACCAAGGTTACCGGTTTGACATCGGTGGTCATCGCTTTTTCTCAAAAGTGCCTTATATCAATCAGCTTTGGCACGAAATACTTGGTGAAGACTTCCTGGTTCGACCCAGGCTGTCAAGAATTCACTATCGCGGATACTTCTATGATTATCCGCTTAAGGCGCTGAACGCACTTGCCGGCTTAGGTCCTATCGAGGCGTTTTTGGTCTGTTTAAGCTACTCCAAGTCAAAATTATTTCCACATCGGGAGGAAAACAATTTTGAGCAATGGGTCACGAACCGATTTGGACATCGGTTATACAACATATTTTTTAAAAATTACACTGAGAAAGTTTGGGGAATCCCCTGCAACGAAATTTCCGCGGATTGGGCTGCGCAGCGTATAAAAAATTTGTCTTTAAGTACAGCCGTAAAGAATGCTTTATTTGGCGAAGGGAAATCAAACGGGAATTTAATTACGACTTTGATAGACGAGTTCTTCTACCCACGATTGGGCCCTGGCATGATGTGGGAACATTGCGAGAATTCCTTGATGGAAAATGGCAATCCAACCATCCGCCATACCCGGGTTGAACAGGTGTGCCACAAAAATGGCCGTGTCGAGTACGTTGTGGCCCGCAATGGTTCAACTGAAATGACCGAATACAGGAGTGACCATTTTGTATCGACTATGCCGCTCAGAGAATTAATTCATTCATTGAGTCCTGCCCCCCCTGATGAAGTTTTAGCAGCAGCAAACAAACTCCGGTATCGCGATTACCTGACTGTTGTCTTGATTGTGAATCGGGAAAAAGTATTTCCCGATAATTGGATTTATATTCACACCCCGGAAGTGAAAATGGGACGGATTCAAAATTACAAGAACTGGAGTCCGGAAATGGTCCCGGATTCATCAACGTCATCTTTGGGCCTTGAATATTTTTTGTGGGACACAGACGAGGAGTGGACTTGGTCAGATGAACGGCTCATAGAATTTGGTGTGCGGGAGTGTGTACAACTTGGGTTGATCGAGGCCTCCGAGGTCTTGGATGGAACAGTGGTGCGCATGAAAAAAGCGTATCCGATTTACGATCGCGATTACCGTGAAACGCTCTCGACAATTCGTCAATACATAGAGACTTTCTCGAACTTGCAAACGATTGGCCGGAATGGCTTGCATCGTTACAATAATCAGGATCATTCAATGCTCACCGGCGTTTATGCGGCCCGCAACATCACGGGCGAAACCAATGATGTCTGGTCAGTGAATACTGAAATGGAATACCATGAAGAGGCTCACACCAACGGTCATCAAACCGGTGACCGGCTGATTCCAACCAGGGTGAAGCCCGAAACGGAGCCTAAATCATCCATGGATGATATTATGGAAAAAGTTTTCGCAAGGTTAGACCCCTTAGCTCTGGGCATCTCAGTTGGATCTGTTTTTGGCATTTTTATTTTTTTGGCAACATCGATTCTTCTGCTAAAGGGGGGAGAGGTTGTCGGGCCACGTTTGCTGCTTCTGGCGCAATACTTTTACGGGTTCGAAGTAAGTTGGACCGGAGCCCTCATTGGTTTATTGGATGCAGGTTTTCTCGGATTTTTGCTCGGAAGCTCGTTCGCGTTCTTGAGAAACTGGGGGTTGTCCGCGTACGCTCTTATTGTGCATCGACGCGCTCAAACTGAGAGAAGAAGACATCTTCTTGATAAAATCTAACCCAGTGCAAGGATTTAAAAAATGAGCCAACTCGCCGCAACCCGGGAAATAAGCCACACAATAGCAAGAATTCATGCGACTATTCTTGCTCTGATTTTTGCCCTTGTTTGTGGGGTGGGATTGTTTGGAATGACCATTTGGCTACTTATAAAAGGCGGTGAAAATGTCGGGCCGCATCTCGAACTTTTAGGACAATATTTTATCGGCTATTCCGTTACCTGGACCGGCGCTGTTATCGGTCTGTTTTATGGTACTGTTTTTGGCGGAATCTGTGGCTGGTTGATCGGTATGATTTACAATCGAATTGTGGCCGTTCGTAATCCCTTGTAAATTATTCCCGATAATTTTAACAAACCCGTTTTTCCCCCTTGCCGTCAAACTCCGCACACTAACTCTGTTCCCACAGGAAAAATCTAACTTCCTGTTTGTGATTACCGCAAAAACCTCTCTGCCCATAATCTGCCGTGTTAATGCACCTCACCAAATAAAAACGTTGACTAGCAAGAAAAAATCAAACCGGGTTTACAACTTATGGCTAGATTGGAAGTTTAAAGAGTGAAGTTCTAAAATAAAAATTGGCCGTCTCGAAATGTTGTCTCCCAAAAGGTAGGAAAAAAAGGGGGTAAAAAAATAAAAAAATCGAGACGGCCAAGCTTTTGGATTTCTAATTGTGTGTTCTATTATACTTTAGAAATTACCAAAGGTTCTCTTTTTTCCAAATAAACATTTTTGCTGTCTTTTCTAAAACTGAATGTAAAAATGGTCGCTTCCTTCGGTTTGGATTGCATCCTGGTTGAACCGCGATGCAAACACATAATCCGCCTGGATAAAGTCAGGAAGAAATAGTTTATTAAGAGTGGAATGTCTTTCGTGCCGTTCGGTCATTGCAGACCGAACTCATCCTTGCAAGAGGAGCCCACCGGAAACCTCGATTCTGCGCACGGCGATGAGGTGATGAATTTATTGACCGAGCTCAACGAAAAACGGGGCGACTATTGATAACATGCACCCTCGCTTATTCAGAATACAGCCATCGCATGGTTCACTCGTTTGACGGTGGTGTGGTTACAGAAAATATTAAAGAGAAGTTTCATGTTTAAGAGGTATTGCGCTACAAAATAGCGATGCCAATAAGTTCATACAGGATTTTTTAGAACTGCTATCTTCCCCTATTTTTGTTCCGCTTGTTTTCTCTCTTTTTTTTAAATAAGTCATTTGACCACAAAAATTTTCTTGCCTTTGGGCAAAGATTGAATAATTTGATCTAGGTAACCTGAATATCAAAAATAAGGAGATCTATATGTTCAATATGAAGATTTGCCACTTTTTAATTGTTGTTTTTACTTTGGCCTGTGCGATGCCAGCCCTCTCACAAAAGCGCAGCGCAGAAGCCCAACGGAAAGCCCCCTCTGCAAACCAAAATAGGTTAGAGCACCGGCTTAAGGTTTATGCTTCCGATATGAAAAAATTGACCAAACAATTGAAACCCGGAGATCTGAGGACCCAAAGGAGAGATCCTAAACGAATAGCCAGACAGGTTGAGAGACTCGAGACGTCGCTAAAAAAAGACCTTCTTCGTTCATGAGCAGGAAAGAGTTTGAACAATTTGCACCACATCTCTTTGGCAATGAACCACCGCCCCGGGATGAACCAGTACCCGATTCGCCCAGTTGGCCCGGCGAATGGAAGTTCATTTGTGATTTAGCCGCTGTTCAAATATCCACTGCCCAAGATTTGCTGCATGCTGCTGTAATGCAGGTTACAGCCGCTGCATGCCCACCTGAAAGTCCTGTTCCTTGTGCTGGTTGCGATGAGTGGTCTGGAGCTGCTTACAAATGGGGGAGTGAAAAAACCTACCAGGCTTTCGATTGGATTGGTAAAGCGGCGGCATCGATCGATAATGCCATGCCCTTTCTTGCAGCCATCTATTGTGACATCGCTGCCAGCCAAGCAGCTCTCGGTGGTTGGTATCTTTTGCTCTATTACATTGGCGATCCCACACCTTGCAATTATGTGAAAACTGCAGCAGCGACCCTCCTAACAGCCAGTCAAGTGGCAGAACTGGCTCACGACAAATGCTTGGAGTGCGCAACCCAAACCTGAACATAAACAATGTTGGTGAGTGTAAAGCAGTCCTACCATCCGCATCATTTTCGCCGGCAGATTTACGTTTCTTGACGCTTCACTCAAAACGACTGTGTTAAAATTGCTAAGAAAGTCATAATCCCGTCTCTATAATTTTCCATCCTGAGATTTTCATTTGGGCTGTGCTGGTTGTTGTCAGAGTTTACCGTTGGCACGGTGACGGCTGGGATGTTTAGGGTCGTTATGAATGGTGAGATTGGAATGGACCCCCCGGACATGCGTTTTTTAACCGGCTCTTCAGCGAAGGCTCTCACAAGGGCCTTGTTTAACCACAGGCCCACTTCCGAATCGAATGGCGTCCGAAACGCCCGATATGAGATTTTATAATTGAACGAAGCGATTCTTGGATATCGAGCTCGTTCATCATCAGTTGGTTGTGTTTTTATCAGATAGTAACCCCGTTGTTCAATGTGCGCTCTGATAAGCTCTATCAATTGTTCACGGTCTGTTTCAGGCACCAAACGGACATCAATCTCCGCAAGCGCTTCGCTTGGAATGATGGTACGGACTTCTTTACCAACCCAGCCAGCGGTCATGCCCCTGATATTCAACGAAGGGTATTGAATAGCTTCCTGTAAAGTCCCTGCTACTTTATCTGCCTCTGAAAAACCGATCTTTCGTTTGATTTCGTTTTCATCATCCGGGATGCTCGCGAGAATCCTGCGCGTTTTCTGCTCAAGCTCGATGCCGTCATAGAAACCTGGAATGGTCACTCGGCCATCCTCGTCTTTCATGGAAGCCAGAAGCTGCACCAGTCTGCAGGCCGGATTGGGAATATAATTGCCGTAGTGACCGCTGTGTTGCGGTTTTTTGGGACCAAAAACCTTGAGTTTGATGGTGGCAATGCCGCGAGCGCCGAACGTTAAGGTCGGACGGTTGCTGGTGTGGCGCGGGCCGTCAAAAATGATCAACATATCCGCTTTCAGCGCCTCTATGTGTTTTTTCACCGCAGCCGGCAGGTTTCAAGACCCCTGCTCTTCCTCAAAATCCATAATGACTTTCATATTAAAAGTCGGTTCGATTTTTTCTGTCTTCATTATGTCAATGGCGGTCAGGAACATGCTGATGGGCCCTTTGGCGTCGGACGCCGAGCGAGCAAAAATGCGCCATTCCGGATCTACTTTGTCATTTTGAAGATAAGACCAGGAAATTTCCTGCCATTCACCCGCTTCTGTTTGCTTTTTCAAAACTGGTTTATACGGACTTTCCTGGCGCCATTTCGTCGGGTCAACCGGTTGCCCATCAACTTGCAGGTAAATGAGAACCGCTTTTCGGGAACCGCTCGCGGCTTTTTCGGCTAGTAGAAGAGGAGGACCCTCTGACTTAAGAATGGATGTTTCAAAATCTCTTGTTTTGAATGCACTGTCCATCCAATTCAAATTCTGTTTGACATGATCCTGAAAATTAGCGTCGTTGGGGAGGCTTGAGGAGTTCATGGAACATTCCGTATGAGGCCGTTATGTAAGTCTCTGTTAGCTGCTCGAGCTTCGCCCTGTCAATAGCTTGTCCATGAAGCATTTTAGAATGGATCAAAATGGAGAAAATAACCACAGAGTATTTGAGAAGAACCATGCTTTTCCCTTTCTAATAAGATTGATTTGTTGCCGGATAAGGCTGTGGATGAGCTCATATAAAAAACCTTCCGAAGGCTTTGGACCTTCGGAAGGTTATAATCCTACTTCATAAAAGCAAGCTTCTTGCCCCAAACAAATCCTTTTGACTCAAGCCTGTACAAATGCTCCGCCGGCCACTTTGGGCCACGGAAATCTGTGCCGTTGCAGACCACGCTGTGACGACCGGCCGCTATTGGCCGGAGTGCAGAGTCCGAATTACCTGGCCGCTCAGGTTGTAAATCGACAAAGCGACGTCACCTGCTTCCGCTACCGCAAAGGCAATCGTCGTGCTGGCATTGAACGGATTCGGATGGTTCTTGTGCAAAGGCATACCCTTCCGGTCTCGCCGCTTGAAACGGTTGCAGCGTCGGCATCTGCGGCAGACTTTGGCAGCCCAGCGATGAAGGCGATCCAATCATCCATGGCGCTGATGCTGCATCCGAACTTCGTGTGACCCCCTGCGAACTTGAAATTCTGGACGGAGGACAGTCCGGCTTCTTGCCGGGCGGCTTTTCCTGAATCTGCTGGGACGTTGCGGATTGAGGAAAGATCCGGGAATAGCAGCACAGGACGATCAACAAGCTGTGGAAGAAAGAATCGCGCCAAACCACAAAGGCAGGTATACACATATCAAGTCCTGAACGTTTTTTTCATTGAGGATGGCAATAATACATAATGATGAGCGTACGCAAATTATTGTGCTCGAATGCCAAAAGAAGAAGTGAAAAGGCAACATTGCATACCTCCCCTGAATGTCAAAAAAGATGGGCCTTTAAAAGTGATGAACGTTGACAAGAGAGAGAAAATTGCACGACGGAAAACCCCAATGGAACCATGGAGAAGAGAACTTGTTTGAGACTTGGTTGCTGTTTTTAAGCCAGTTAAGAGTCGGTTTACGACAGTGATTCTTCCAGATTTCGGTGCTGGAGAGATCACGACGTTTTCAGAAAGGGGAAAAAATCTTTATTTTCTCAGTAGTAGATGTCCGGGCAACCTCACCCCTTGAGTTTTTTTTAAAAAATGATTGTTGAGGGAACGCTGACTATTACAAAAAAAACAATTAGTGCAAGTGTTCTTGAAATAATTTGCGAAAGTTTCGGGATCATTTGCTCACTGCAACCTTACTTTTTCACCAATTAGGTGCGGGACAAGGCCGTGGATGCTACTCGCGCCGTCTCTGCTAACACAGCAGCGCCGACAAATATACTCTCCTCGGCAGCATGAAATTTCGAAGAGTGGGCAGGAATAATTTCACCGCCGGGCTCTCTTGCGCCAATCCGAATAAAGCACCCGGGTATTTTTTTCATGTAGCAGGCAAAATCCTCACCCCCCATATTCAACATGTCCAAAGGCACAAGCGCTTCTTTACCCAGCAATGCGGATACAGCTTGCCGCGCCCAGCTGATAGGTTCTGCGGGATTATTTATCGGCGGGGTTCCGTATTCTGATTTTATATTACATTTTAATCTAAATGTTTCAGCAATTGAGTTGGCGATATTTTTGACTTCTGAATGCAAAAGGTTTCTGGTCTCTGGATCAAAGGAACGAATGGTTCCCATAAGCATTGCTGTTTCCGGAATGATGTTAGGCGCACTTCCAGCTCTAACCGTTCCTACAGTTATAACCCCGGCCTTCCCTGGGTCAAGTCTGCGTGAAACAATTGTTTGTAAGGTTGAAATTAGTGCGGCCATTCCCACTACCGGATCATTTCCTTCCTGTGGTCTGGCGCCATGAGCACCTTTTCCGACCAGTTCAATCTCGAACATATCGGCGGCGGCGGCGACTGCACCTTCGTCCGCCACAACTTGTCCAACTTCAAACCGCCGGTCCACATGGGCGCCAAATATCGCTGAAACTTTGTCCAAAATGCCGGTGTCTAAAATTGCTTTTGCACCTTTGGCAATTTCTTCAGCGGGTTGTAAAATGATGAGCACATCCCCTGCAGCGGGATCCTTTGCAAGTAGATGAGCTGCACCTACTGTCCAGGTTGCATGCACATCATGGCCGCAAGCATGCATGACGCCATCGTTTTGTGAAGCGAATTCCAGGCCCGTTGCCTCCTGAATGGGCAGGGCGTCGATGTCGCCCCGAACGGCGACTGTGGGACCTCCGGGATTTCTCCCTTTTATTCTGGCAACAACACCCGTTCCCGCAACTCGAACTAATTCCACTGGATTCAACTGTGCTAATTCCTCGTAGAGTTTTTGGGACGTCCTTTCTTCTTTAAATGACAACTCAGGGTTTTGATGCAGGTGCCGCCGCAAGCGGATAAGACTTTCCTGTACTTCTTTTGGAAAAAATTGCTTAAGTTCTTGCGGAACATTCGACTGACTCATATTAAGAATTTGGTTCTATGTTGATTTGATTGGGTAAATAGTACTTGATTAGGATGTTTTTCAGCCACCGATTCACCCTGATGAAACACTGATTCTGTTTAAAAAATGAAACGTCTGAATTCTACTTTCTTTTTTAATTGATTAACACCTTCTTCACAAGCTCCTGCTTGGGAAGGCCTTGCTGGTGTCAAAGAGACTCTGCTTCTTCCCAGCCCTGCGAAACCGGAGTTTCGCTTCCAATAGCGTTAGAAAAGCAGAACTTTGTAACGAGTG
>SMVB01150510.1_pt1 | contig 22425 bp, 16 predicted proteins | sample 2456461 | NCBI WGS metagenome assembly SMVB01 (sample SAMN11095934, study PRJNA526329) | marine sediment metagenome | biome: Marine sediment; feature: Surficial sediment; material: Deep marine sediment; isolation source: Hadal surficial sediment | place: Pacific Ocean | collected 2014-05 | depth...
TCTTTATTAGCTCGGGGAGCTCTGGCGGAATAAACGGCTCGGCATCAAACGGCTGTAGATGTTTTTTGAAATGCTGGAAATCCCGTTCCAGGCGCATGGTATTCAGAACGAAATGCCCCAACTCCAGGGTTGACTTTTTTGCGACCAAAGTATATTCAACATATCGCATCTTGCCTGTAGTGGTCAGCTTGGCTGCGGGCGAATCCCAGGTCATGCTGGCCGGTTGGCCGTCACCATCACGGACGCTAAAAGAAATGCTCTCATTTGCCGCATCCGCCCAGAGGTTGACCACACGTCCCTGCTCTTGCTTGATGTAAATCTGCAGGGTATTGCCATCCGAATCCTGGAAGAAGCGCGTGGTGTAGCCGCGATAGGTGGACGTATCATCGAGGCCTATTTCGGGAAACTCCAAAACCGGAGCGACTTCCTGGGCGATTGCAACTGGGTGTATGCCTGATAGAAAGACATAGATGATTACCAAAATGAACGTCCTGGTATTGAGCAAAAGCGGCTCAGTTTTTGTGATATTTTGCTTGGATTTCATTGCGAAATAAATCCTTTTCTTCATAGAGACTTTATCCATCGTCTTTTTCCTTTACCGCCAGTTCGTAAAACTCGTCCAACAGCTTAGTTGTGTCACCAGTCGTGATACCATTTTATTTCCCCGGTAGAACCGTCTTTGCGAGCGTTTCTCAGTGAAGCAATCATCCTGTATTAGGCAGGCATGAGATGGCTTCGGCGACAGCTTGTCCTGCGCCAAGCAGAAGGAACGCCCCGCAAAGACGGTCATCTCATATATAGAGTTTTCTGCCGGGCCCTAAATTAACCGAAACGTATTACCAGAACATCGCCACAATAATCGCCGTCAGGATTAACAAGCCAATTGAAAGCACCCGGTAATTTTGATACCAGGGAACGTTTTTCAGGTCCGCGGTTTCAGCGTCATAAAATTTCTTTGTCCAGATGTATGGCTCGACTTTGCTTGCATCCGGCGGCGCGGTCATCAGACTGCCGATGACCAGAATTGCCGTGCAGGCGATGAACAGAATTGGAGCGACGTAGAGAAAGTGCACCGACGTAAGTCCGGCAATGTCATTCATGTAGAAAAAAATCGCACCCAATACCACGCCGATCACGATGGAAAAGAACGCCCCCTGGGCATTGGCGCGTTTCCAGAACATGCCGACCAAAAACATGGTCACCACCGGCGGCACCGTGTACGACAGCACCTTCTGCAAATATTTGAACAACGAACCGAACTTTTCGATTTGCGGCGCCCACAAGACTGCCAGCACCATAAAAATAAAAGTGATCCAGCGGCCAACCAGCATCAATTGCTTCTGGCTGAGCTGCGGTTTGGCCTTGGCGACAAAGTCCATCGTCACCAGGGTCGATGCGGAATTCAACGTCGAGTCTATTTGCGACATCAGCGCGGCAATAAAGCCCGCCATCACCAGCCCCAGCAAGCCGACCGGCAAAAGCTCAAACATTAAGGTCGGATAGACCAAATCGGCTCTGGGCAGGTCAGGGAATAATAGAATAGCAAAGGTGCCCGGCAAGACCATGATAAACAGCACCGGCAGTTTCAGCAGGCCGGCAAACAGACTGCCCAATCGCCCGTGCTGTAAATTTTTGGCGCTAAGGACACGCTGCACCATAAACTGGTTGGTGCACCAGAAATAAAATCCTAACAGGGGTAAGCCGGTAAACAACCCCAGCCAGGGCACGCCGGGATCGTCAAGCGGTCGAATCAGGCTGAGCATATCGGGGGAAACCTGGGAGGTGACCGCACTCCAGCCCCCGACTTTGTCTAAAGCAACAATGCTGATGACGATCGAACCAAGAAGCAGCAATGCGGTCTGAATGGCGTCTGTGTAAATCACCGCAGCCAATCCACCGGCGATGGTGTAAATTCCGGCAATGACAGCCAGAACCGTTATGGTCTGCCACATAGGAATAGCCGGGAAAATCAACTTAAGGATAAGTCCCCCCGCATATAATGTGGCTGCGGTATCCACGACAATGTTCAGAAAAAGGGTTAGAATTGCAAAATAAGTGCGGGCTCGTCTGTCGAAACGGCGTTCTAAAAATTCCGGCATGGTGTAAACCCTGGCCCTGAGTATAAAGGGCAGGAAGAAGATGACGAAAAACACCAGGATGATCGTGGCAAACCACTCGTAGTTGAAAACCGAAATGCCGGTGCTGTAAGCGTCTCCTGCGAGGCCAATCAGCGTAGTGCTGGAAATGTTCGAGGCAAATAAGGAAATGCCGATAAACGGCCAGATCATCGAGCGCCCGGCAAGAAAATAATCTTCTGCGGATTCATGGCGCTTTCCCAGTCTAAGGCCCAACCAAACCACAAATATGATGTACACCCCAATGATCGTTAAATCAATAAAGTGCAAACTATAATCGGGATTCATAGTCGCTTCTCCATAATTCAAAATCGATCATTTTTACCTAAGAATTTTAGCCGGACATCCGTTTGTACTCGCCCCTCAGCCAGGCTTCGAATGATAGCGTTTTAATCTATTTTTAGCCTGCATTACTCATAAATTTTTACCACTGAGGCACTAAGCCTGTCCTGAACGTGCCGAAGGGACACAGAGAATAAAAGATTTATAACGAGAGTGTGTTCAAAACAAAGTTTTTGAAATCGAAATTGATTACGCTGACATATGTTCACTATCTCCAATATAATCAAACCTTTGTGCCTTTGTGTCTCTGTGGTTCATGAATTATTCAAGTTAGTAATTCAAGACAGGAATAAAGTTTGGTTTTTCTGAAGAACAGGCTGCAATCATTTTCACCATTGTTTATTCTGCATCAAATGTTCGAATTTTTGAAAACGCATTTGGGGAATCAGACTCCTTCTGTGCCCTGTTTGCGCTGCAGGATCGAGCCAATCATTCGAATACTTTGATTTGTCCAAATTTTTATTTTCCCGGATTTCATGAATTCTAAAAGCTTATGAGCCCGAAAATACAAAAAATTATCCAATCAGAGTGTAGCAAAGTTGTATGGGTTTCCCTATTTGTCGGCGACTAATTCAAACGTGACCGAAAGATCTCCGATGGTAATTTTGAATTCTCCTGGCTCGGCAATAAATTTATTTTCCCGGTTATGAAAAGAAAGATCTGTTTTGTGGAGTGTAAACTGAACGGTTCTGCTCTTACCGGGATCCAGTTGAACTCCGGTAAAGCGTTTCAATTGTTTGATTTCCGGCGATATGGAACGTACCAAATCACTGAGATACAATTCCACCACCGCTTTCCCGGCCCGATCGCCGGCGTTTTTGATATTCAAGGATACATTCAGCGAGTCACCCATCTTCATTTTCGGGCGGTCGATTTTTAGCTCACTATATGCAAAGGTTGTATAGCTCAAGCCGTGCCCGAATTCCCACAAAGGATTCAGTTTGTTGGAATCGTCCATTTCGATAGGTTTCTGATCATAACAGACGAGATCATTGGGATGACGGGGATAGGTGTACGGCAATTTCCCACAGGTATTAAAATCGCCGAACAACACGTCGGCAATCGCCTGGCCGCCTTCCGGCCCCGGCAAATAGGCCAACAAAATAGCCTGTGCATCATCTACAAGGGGAGTAATAACGCGCGGGCGCCCTTCTACCAACACCAGCACTACCGGAATGCCTGTTTCCAGAATAGCTGCAGCCAAATCCAATTGGGCTTTCGGCAAAGTTAAATCATCAATATTGCCGGGGGTTTCGCAGTAGGGCGCTTCGCCAATACAAACGATTGCTGCGTCCACAGTTTTTGCTGCGTCTGCAGCCAATTTGATATCAACGACTTTTTCGTGGCCGGAACCTTCGACATGTACGACGTTTTCCCTGCCAAGCTTATCTTGAATCGCTTCCAGAATGGTTTTTTTATCTTTCGGGTAAACAGATTCCTCGTTTCCTTGGGTGTAAGTCCAGCCGCCGTTCAAGACCGAACGCAAATTCGCATTCGGTCCGGTGACCAGAACTTTGATGTTTTTTTTGAGTGGCAGAAACCCGTTATTGTTTTTTAGCAGCGTGAGCGCTTCCCGTGCCGCTTGCAAACTGAGGTTGGCGGATTCGTCACTACCGACATTTGCTTGAAGAACCGCACTGGGATATGGGTTTTCGAATAAGTTCAGCGCTAATTTTACCCGCAAAATTCGGCTTACCGCATCGTCAATTCTCGATTCCGGTACCTCACTCTCTTTCACCAGTTTTAACAGAATTTCATAGAAGCTATAGTCATACGGCACCATGCTCATGTCCATACCTGCCATGACCGACATTTTGACGGCTTCGGCCGGTGTTGCAGCTACCCGGTCGCGCGTGTAAAGGCGTTTAATGTCTTCCCAATCGCTGACCACAAATCCCTGAAACCCCAGTTCATTTTTTAAAACCTCGGTGAGGAGATAATGATCGGCGTGCACAGGTATGCCGTTAAATTCGCCTGAATTTACCATCACCGTTTGCACGCCGGCCTGCACTGCTTTTGTAAAAGGCGGCAGGAAGGTGTCGCGCAGCATGCGTTCCGGGATCCAGGCAGGCGTGCGATCCTTACCCGAGAGGGGAAAACTGTAACCCAGGTAATGCTTCATGCAAGCTGCGACTTTATCCGCGCTGCCAATATTGTTATCATCGCCCTCGATACCCTTTATATAAGCTTCGCCCATGACCGAAACCAGGTAAGCATCTTCGCCAAAGGTTTCCCAAAGACGCGGCCATAGTTGATTGCGTCCGACGCCCAATACCGGATTAAAATTCCAGGGAAGCCCGGCAGCTCGCATCTCATAGGCTGTAATCTCGGCGGATTTTTTGACCAGTTCTGGATTGCGTGTTGCCGCCATAGAGATGCTTTGCGGGAATAACGTCGCTTCGCGAATGTAATTCGCCCCGTGAATGGCATCAATGCCATAAATTATCGGGATACCTAACCGTGATTCTTTTGTCGCAATGTCCTGGATTTTGGTAATCAGGGTTTGCCATTCCTCCAAAGTCAGCGCCAGGTCATAAACATTCAGAATCGAGCCAACATGATATTTAAGGATCGCCTCGCGAAGTTTTTCCGGGTCAACTTCATGTTTTTGGTTCGGCGTGCCCCGGGTTTTGGAAACCACTTGCAGGGTTACCTGTGTCATCTGGCCTACTTTTTCTTCCAGGGTCATTTTGGAAAGCAGCTCCTGAACTTGCCTTCCAAAATCATTTGAAGCTTCTTGAGCAAACCCGGCTATACTGCATAATCCCGTTAGAATTACGATAATTTTAAGTCTCATTTCGATCCTTTTAGATATCAGGTGGGTTACGATCCTGACATGAAACCACTATCTGAGTAGAAGCAACTTTCGCGTCTGATTGAAGGCGCCGGTTTTTAATCTATAAAAATAGGTGCCACTCCCGACAGGGATGCCTTCTTTATCCCGACCACCCCAACGAATTTGATAAGCACCGGTCCGTTGCCGTTTATTGACTAATATTTTGACCACTTGACCGAGTTGGTTGTAAATCGTCAACTCCACATTGCTGCTCTTTGCAAGCTCGTATGAAATCACAGTTGCGGGATTAAATGGATTCGGATAGTTTTGGCGGAGCGTGAACTGAACCGGTGTTGCTGTTTCATCCCGAACCTTTGTAGAAGAATCATAGGAAATCCTGTAAACATTTGCCTGAGTCATACCCTTACTATCGAAACCGTCCTTACCGTACAGGTCCGTAAAATAAAGCCCGTCGGGTCCGAAGGCAAGTCCGACAACGGTTGCACGTCCGGAACCGGTATAATTCAAAAAGACTTGCTCAGATATTATGCTGCCGTCTTCTGCCAAGCTAAACATTTCGATGCGTTTGCCGCGGCTGGTTTGACCGAGAAGATAGGTTGGCCCGGAGAGACCTACAAATAGCCGGCCTTGCAAAGAGTCGGGAAATCCCGCGCCATCACAAAATGCCACCGCTGTCGGCGCTACAGGTGGGTTCCAAAGCTTAATTGCTCCGGTAAGCAAGTCATTTGGCCAACCCAAATTGCCTCCAGGTTCAACTTTAACCAGGCGGTCATTCCGGTCAGGGCCGTTGTCACTGACGTAGAGGATCCCGTCGGCCTTTCGCCATGCGCCGCCGAATGGATTGCGCAGCCCCTTTGCATAAATATAACTGTTTGCATTTGGATTATCTGCGGGCATTGAACCGTCGAAATTCATACGCAAGACCTTGCCGCGCAGGTCGTCATCTCGCTGCGCGGAATCTTGATCAAAGCCGTCACCGATCTGAACGTAGAGTTTGCCATCCGGGCCGATGGTAGCAGCGTGAATCTGATGCGATTGTGGCGGTCCCGGGATATCGTCCAGCAAAGTTATGATAGTCGCGACCGAACGTCCGCCGTCGTTGCTGCTCATCCGCACGACTCTGTTTTTTATACCGCCGTCGTCATAAACCATCGTGACAAACAGATCGCCCGTGTTAGGTTCAACCACGATTCCATTGACTCCTATTTCGCCAGAGCCAGGGAAATTTCCGGTAGGAGAAAAGTTTAGCAGGTTATCTGCGTAAACCCGAACCTCGCCACTACGCAGCGCTACTTTGACCTTGCCATACAATTCGGTGATATAATAAATCGGAGCGTCTTCGTCCGGAAGAGGATTAGGCACAAATGCGATATCAACAGGCAAGAATAAATCAGTAACCGCTTCTTCAACCACAAACCCTTCGGGTACTTCCCAAAGGTCTGGCTGTGCAATAACATCATTAGCCGGTATGAACCAGAGAATCAGGGCGAATATCGCAATCGGATAGTTGATATTATTTCTCATAGGGAGTTCTGTCTAAGATAATTAGTACAATTTAACCAGATAAGCTGCGTCAGCAAAGATCTTCATGCCCGAAAACAACCTGTTGGCTCATTGCTGCAGCGGATTTGACTTTGGGTCTTAACCAAAGGTCAAATTCTTCAAATGTCCAATGCTATCCGAGATGCTCTCAAGCGGATCATCCGGGCGATCGTGCTCAACGAAAAAGTGCTCAAGACCCGCCTGCTCTGATTTTGCAAAAATGGTGGCAAAATCGATATCGCCCTTACCAACGGAGGTCATTTCACCTGAAGCCTTCATGTCTTTCACATGGCAGAGCTTAAAACGACCGGGATACCTGGCAAAATAATCCAGTGGATTCTTACCCGCATTGCGGATCCAGAACAAATCGATTTCCATATCCATCAGATCCGGGTCTGTTTCACTCAACAGAATATCGTACGGAACGTGTCCGTCTAGTGTCTCAAACTCAAACGCATGGTTGTGGTAGGCAAACCGCATACCGGCCTTTTTGCACACTTCGCCAATACTATTAAAAATCTCAGGGAGGGCTTGGTAATTATCAAGGGTGCGTTGATGCTTCGAAAGCCAGGGACAGACAATGAACTTGTGACCAATAGTGGCTGAGGTTTCGATGACCTCATCCAAATTTTCTTGCAACATTTTAAGTCCAATGTGAGTGGCCGGTGCAGAGAGTTCAAGTTCGTCCAGCAGTTTCCGCACGTCCGATGGTTTACGGTCGTAGTAGCCGGCAAATTCCACCTCTGTGTATCCAAGTTGTGAGACTTTAGCCATCGTTCCTTCAAAGTCGTCTTTCATGAGGCTGCGAACCGTGTAAAGTTGTAAGCCTATGTTCCCAAGTTTTTTTCTCTCCAGGCTGTTGGAAGCTGCTTGGGCAGACTCTGTTTTGCCCAAGGCAAGTTCAACAAATGAAAAACCACCTATAGCCATACCTGCAGAAAATCTCAAAAAATCTCTACGTTCCATAATCTCCCTCGCTTTGATTCAGTTATGCTATGAGTGCTTTGTTATTCAATGCACGACGTTACCAAGAACTGCAGAATATTATCCCGCCGTGCAGAAATCACGGCGCTTCATAGCAGGGATGACTCGAAATTAGTGGCTATTTATAGAGTGATTTAGGGATGCTTAAAGATATATAAATATATAGTATGCATTGCAAAAAGCAAGCAATTAGTTACCATCTCTTAATATTTCTCTGGCAGAATGAATCGCCTCTTTGGAATACCTTGATTTTGTTTTTCAGCATTAGCAAATTGTTAAAATGGATCTTTCTATTATTATTCCTGTCTTCGAGGAAAGCAAGAAAATTACCCGCGATATTGAAGCAGCATCGGCATTTCTAATCAGCAATCGTTTAAAAGGCGAAATTATTATTGTTGATGATGGCAGCAGTGACAATACCAGCCAAGTTGCTGAGACCGTCGAAGTTCCCACGGAAATTGACTTGAGGGTACTTCATAACGATCACCGGGGTAAGGGATTTGCCGTCCGAACCGGCATAAAGGTGTGCCATGGGAAACATGTAATGTTTGCAGACAGCGGCAATTGTGTTCCCTTTCAAAACGTTTTGACCGGGCTGAATCTGATAAAAAACGGAGCCTGCGATATTGCGCATGGATCAAGAAAACTCCAGGAAAGCAAAATTTATATGCCGCAAGCATGGTACAGGAGAATTTACTCGACAATTTTCCGATGGTTCATTATCGCCATTATGAAAATTCCGTCTGAATTTACAGATACCCAATGCGGTTTTAAAATCTACCGCGGCGATTTAGCGAGAAAATTGTATAACGACTGTATAACAGATGGTTTCATGTTTGATATCGAAATCATCCTGCGAGCCCAGAAGCAGAAATTTCGTATTAAAGAATTTCCTGTCGAGTGGACGGCCGACCGCGATAGTCGTTTGCTTCGAAATCTAAGCCTTAAACAAATGTATAATGAACTTACAATGATTAAGCGAGCTATTTCTAAATTGTGACAGAAAATTTATCCCACGATCCGAAATATTGAATCCCGGCTTCTTCCCTGCCCTCTTCCTCGGTTAATATCATGGCTAAAACATCCTGATTTCGCGAGCAATATTTTTCGACCTCATCGGGACTCATAATCATAAAAGCGGTTGAAAGAGCATCGCTGGTTGCGGCGTTAGCGGCGCAGGCCCAGGCAGCATGATTGCCTTGAACAGGCCGGGCTGACCGCGGATCAATAATATGCCGACCTTTTTGCAATCCTGAGCCACTCAAGGCTTGATCGCGCAAATTCAGACGTAATAAGGTTTGTTTGGGGGTTAGCGGCCTGCTTAAAGTGAGTGGCCAGCCTTTTGTTCCGGAAGGCGCCCCCAGCGCAAATACCGAGCTGGCGCCGCCATGAATTAGCGCCGAATCAATCTCCCAGTCGTGCAGCAATTCGACTAATTTGTCTATTGCATATCCTTTACCGATACCACCAAGATCGACGTGTAACGGGCTTGCATGAACTGTGACAGTATGCTCGTTTTCATCAAGCTGTAAAAGGTGGAGACCTGTGCGTTGACGAGCAAATTCCAGTTCTTTTTCAGACGGGATGCGCACGGTTTTATCCTTGTTAAGCCAACACTTTAGAAGCGGCCCAACAGTTATATCAAAGGCGCCATCTGTTTCTTTGTAAATTTGGGCGCTGCACTCTAAACATTCGAAAGCTGCCAAGCCAATCCGGATAGACTGATTTTCCGGAAGATTGTTAATTCGTGAGATGTCACTATTTTCGATGAACCGGCTGAGCTCCTGCTCAAGTTTGTCCAACTCAAAAAAAGCTTCATAAGCCGCCTGTTGCGCGTAGTTGGCATCTTCATGCACGATAAAAATCTCGTAAATCGTGGCCATGGCTTTATGAGAAAAGCGATGTAAATCGGTGGCCGAATCCGTAGCTTTAGCGAGGCCAATATATTGCGTTGTTTGAGTCATCTTTTCTTTTCGAACGCGGAACGAAGAGCGATAAGCGAATTGCGTTCAACAAAAATCGCTTATCGCTTGTCGCTACTCTTGTTTACGAACGCATCCCACCAGTCCTGTCTGACATAACCTCGTATTTCTACTTTCGGCCGCAACGCTATATACGAGTCAAAAAGCGGCACGTATAGATTTCTTGCACCAGGCGGCGGATATTCATACAGCTTTCGCATCAAGTCCTTCTCGACACTGGGAGAAGCAATGATGACAGGCGCAGCCGGTGTTGTTTGATCAACTTTTTTCCACCAACCCACATTAGGAAAAGCCCGCAAGTACCAGGGAAGCGGCCAATAATCATCACCTGGAAAAATAACTTCGATATACATATTTTGCCCGTCAGGGTGGACTGCGGTAAGCTCTTCTACCCGCGAGGCAACCTGGTAAATATCCGAAGCCGGATGCGCGTAAACATACGGATTGGTGGAGTCCTCATAATATTTGTAATTTGAAAAGTAAGCTTGTGTACCAAGATGTCCTACCCCGACAAACAAAATCCCACCAAAAAGTATTTTGACAAGACGGTGTTTATTTTTCGCCTGTTTTATGATGGCCGCAGCGCCAACGCCAGCCATTAAAATCATTCCGTGCAAAAATTCTATTAAATTCCAGGGCGTTTTGTAAGGAATCATTGAATAGGCGATCGTCATTAAAATTGTATAAAAAGCTAAAAATTGAATCAGATTGGCGTCAAATTTAAATCGATTGTGCCATTTGAACGCCGTTAGAATTCCCACACCGGCCAAACTAATAATGAAAGCTTCGGTCCAGACCGGACCGGTAGCATACTTTGAAAAGAGCAGCATTTTGAGATAATAGTACCAGGGATGAATGTGTAGAGTATCTTGTCCGGCCCGGCTAAAATAGGTTTTGTAAGCAACGAAAGAATCCAGTATCCCCCGCCAGTTGCTAAAAAATGAGGAATAAAATAAAGCGGAGACGGCAATGGCAGTTAAACAAACTGTGATGACATGCGATAGTCTAAGATTGAATCGTTGAACTTTCTTTCCTCGTTTGAGCAAAAGTGTGAATACAATTGCCACAAACATCGCCCCGTAGGCAATGATGCATGTTTCTTTGGTCGCATGCATGAGTCCCAGGAATACTCCGGTGAGGGCAGCCCAAACGATGCTTTTATTCACGGTATAGCGGTAACCGGATATGATGGCCCCAAAAGTGAAGCAGACCATGAGCATTTCTTGAATGTAGTAACGGCTGTAGAAAACCATCGCGGGGGAGACAGCGGTTAACGCCGCGGCAAATAGCGCAGCAGGCCATCCGAGACCATTTGTCAGGAACAGGAGCAGCGCCACCAGTAGCACCCCAAAAAAAACGGGCACCATACGCAAATGAGTTTCGTTGATTTCGGTGATTTTTTGGGCCGAACCAAGCCAGGCCGGAACCAGTGTCAGATAATTGAGTGTAGGGCCGTGAAACTCGTGACTGTCATATCGATAATATCCTTCCTCTAACAGCGAGCCAAATTTGACGGCATGGACCGCCTCGTCGGTGTGCATGGGACGCTGTTGCAACTGCGGCAAACGAAGCGCAAGTGCAGCGATTATTGCGGTCAAAATCAGAAGGAGGTTTTTCGCAGACGGTCTCACATTGCGGCTACCAGTTTGCCATACACCTCAACTTCGATGTAATGATTTAAATCGTTGTTGGTGTTGCCGTTGCTGTAAAGGCGGACGTAGCGCGCCTGCGCACCTTTGGCGTCCACAAGTCTGCCTTCGGAGGTTTCAACGTAGTGCAGATCTTCGCCGGCGCCCAAGCCGGTGGAATTATCATGATCACTATTAAAAATAGTGTGAACGTTTGCAGTGAATCCGGAATCATCGGCGACCTGTACGATCACATCAAAGTAGACTCGGGCCTGCTTATGGAAATGCCAAAACAAGATAGCATAAATATCGTGTTTGGCCCCAAGATCAATGGTGACGTGCTGCAAAAATGGTCCGAGCTCAACATAACTGCCATCAGCGGCCTCTCGATCGCCATCTGTAATCATGACTATTTCGCCGATGATGGGTGCATCATCGGTGCTGGCAATGGGTTTGCCAAAAGCGATATTTTTTGTGCCGGCTGGCGCCAGAAAGGGTGGGCGCGGCTTGCCCAGGGGCTTCTGTAATTTAGCAACGCGGAAATTCTGAGGCGTACCCACGAACATGGGTTTAGGCAGCTTAATATCCAGGGGCGCTATCCCGCCGGAGATCGGCTCGGATTGAGCCGGCATTGCAGTTTTCGCCGGCCTGGAACCCATCTCTTTCTCTGGTCCCTTTTTCGTTGGTTCGGTCGCATCGGTTTCGACCATTTCGACCGGCACGGCATCTTTATTTACTTTTGGGTCTTCTGCTTGATCTGTTTTCGCTTCCTCAACTACTTTTTTTTCAGGCCGCTTTACAGTCGTATCTTGTGAAGTTTTTTCCGAGCACCCGCAGCCAAACACAAAATAGAGTACTAACGGCACAAGATAAGATTTCACATTTACCATATAAATTTTGTTCAACATTTTTATCTCCTGCTTAAAATCGTTCATTCAGGTATCACTTTACCGGCGTTAACAAAATATTCCTGAAGCGAATCGGGCCATGATCTCCCTGCAGCATGAGGGGACCCGGCTCTGCCTCCCGACTGTCCAGCGCGCCACCTGTGATGCCGGGAATCTCAACGTGATCGATGATCAGCTCATCATTAAGTACAACCGTTACTTCCCGGCCCAGAAAAGTGATATCGCAGGTATTCCATTGGCCGGCCGGTTTGATCGCCATCATATCTGGGATCAGGAAACCGTACACGCCTCCCGCCCTCAGGCTGCTCGGCTTCTTGCCGTAATTATCCTCAATTTGAACCTCATACCGGCCGCGCAAATAGATGCCGCTATTGCTGCCTTCCGGGAAATGATACTCAAGATGCAGCTTGAAATCAGTGAACTTTTGCCGGGTGACCAGATCCACCCCTCGCTGAGTATTGATTAACATTCCATTTTCAACCTGCCATTTGTTTTCGTGGTTTGGATTGCGCGGCATCCAATTTGAAAGATCGTTTTGAATGAGTTCGATTGTCTCCCCCCACTCCGGCTTGCCGGAGAATTCCAGCGCCGGGGCGCGTTCTGCATGAAAACGAATGGTCTTTCCTGACTCACTCCTGGTTTGGCCCGAAATTCTGCCATCTTGCACTTTGCCGACAAAGAGCAAATCTTCAAGGGGTCTTTCGTACTGCCGCGGCAATGACAGATAAAGTTGATCTCCATCAAAATGGATATAGCGAATTGGACGGGCGCTGCCGTAGCGGCCAACAAATTGGCCGCTCAATTCTTTATTTCTCTCTACGACATCAAACCAGGAAGGATAAACCCCCCAACCCTGAATATCATAGATCGTAACATCCCAGCGGCCCAAAACGGCGCTTCTATTTACGCCGGTATCGCTACCTTTCATTGCGAGTGCTCTTGGACTACAATTGACCAAGAGAAAAAATAAACCAAGGAACCCTATCCATTTCCTCATTTAATTTTATCCTCCGTTTTTTGGTTTTTCAGTACCGGTTTCACACCTATTCCAAAACACAAGCTTGCGACGCAGGCGATCACCAGGAACAAGGCGCTGTAACGGTGCAGATCGAGAAGAACTTCTTGTCCGTGGGTCCCAAAAAGGGCGTGCATGCTTAGAATCATCGAAGTCATAACGACTATGGAAAGCACCAGGGCAAGCCAGAAAGTTATTTTCTGCCCACCCGAATTAATTTGTTTCTTCGAACTTTTACCCCTCTTTTTTTCGGTAACTAAACCTGACCGGTTCCGCAATTCGCCCGGCTCGAATCGATGCGAGTCTGCCCACAGGATCCCCACAATCGCTATACAGACGGCAAACACGGGCGCCGCAACGACATGAAGCACCAAGGCGACCCCGGTAACAGAGTTGCCCGTAAACAATATAGGGAGGAATCCGGTCAGAATTAAAATGATGAAACTTGCAATACCAAGAACATAAACCGACCTTTTTGAATCCCGACGGAAATCTCCAAAGCGGATTCTCCGTATTTCTACAACCAAGCCGGTTAAACCTCCGGCTCTATTTAGATAGATAATCGCAGCAATGACACCCAAAAAGCCAATAGTTGAAATCACACGAAACATATTCATTAGCAGAACTCTCTAACTTAATCACGATTCGACTGCAGAAACAACGAAAACCCTCTGAGCAAATAAATGAATAAAATCATAATTAACACCGCGCTTGCAGCCAAAACTATGATTTTCAGCGCCGGTCGAAATAAAAAAGATAGCCCGAAGAGGCGAGCATAAAAACTGCTGGTGTCTTGAAAATCCACCATTATTTTTGTAGTCCCGTTTTGAGACGCGACCGGCGTATCGATTCCGATTTTGGCAAAATAAAACGGGGAGTCGCTGGCATGACAATCTCCGCAGCTGCGAATACCCAACGACTGCCTTGCCGGCCGGACGTCATGCGCAAAAGCCCAGGAGTAAGGTTCGGCAACCGGGTGGTCTTCCGCGCTCAGCCCGCCCGACTCTGTCATTGAGTACAATTTACCGCCTGCGATATAGGCGGGCGTCAGAGTGGAATCGCCTTCAACAAGCCCTCGCATAATCGCAACAATCTTCTGCTCGGTTAAATCGGGCCAATCGCCAGTACCCAGAGTATCTCTTTCAACAAAGTTAGCGGCAACAGGCCTCACTATTTCAGGGTCGAGCGGCTTGACAGCGCCTCCTTCCACCTGCGCCCAGAAGGCCGGCCAGAACATTTTGTGCGGCGCAATTTTTCCATCTTCCTGTTCAACGAAAACCGGGGCTAAAATATGAGGCAGCGCCTCGTCAGACCGATTGACGCGATGCGTTCCAAGCGCGTGTGCCCTTGAAGTCTTAATGTTGTAGGCATTTTCTTCCGGCCAGGGGCCCGAGTGACAGGAAGTACAGGTCAATTTACGAAAATGAACCGGCGGAATCCCCACATGTTTCGGTATGGGTGCGCCCAAACGACCCGCGCTCGGACTCTCCGATAAATCCTCTCCCAGGTGGCAGCCTTTACAAGTCAGGGTTGCGGCGCCCGGTTTGTCATATTCTTCAGCCTCCCCTTCATAACCGCGAACCATGTCATGATCGAGACCGTTACGATGGCAGTCCACGCATTTCATGCCCGCAACAAGATGAACATCTTCATCGAATTCCCATCGTTCCGACTCGTCAGTGATAATTTTGGTCGAATGACAAAAGTAACACCGCTCATTGGGAACCTGGCGCACAATATTGAACAAGACCTTCCCTTGTGTATTGAATCGAGTTTTGTCATACGCTACGGACGGGGGAATTTTTCTGCCGTCATCCAGCAAAGAACCGTAGATGCTGTAATTATCCGGCATGTCTTTCGCCGAGCCGCGAACAGTAGCGAAACCGCTGGTGGCGCTGGCAGACCAGCGAAAGTTCTGTTTCCTAATTTGAGTGTCGAATTCAGCCTGATCGTGGCCCTGTTCGGCATCATGGCAGCTCAAACAGTTGACTTCAAGCTTACCGGAGACCCACCAGCGCATAACATTTTCCGGGGCCTGCCTCTCTTCATCATCGCCGATACTGCCTCCCGGCATGTGTCGGCCAAACCGTTGGATAAACTGCAGGGGGGTGATTCCCAAATCATCGGGTTGATAAGCTCCGGTCCAATTCCGATAAGACAAGGGCAGTTGCGTGGCCGTGGTTCGATCCGCAAGAATCCATGGTTGTCCGCGACGACCGGGAGGGACGTCAGGATTAGCGGCATTAAAATGCCATCCAGAGCTTATTTTGTGGTAATCATGACACGGAAGACAGGTTTGCCTGGTAGAAAAGGGCAGCATGGGTTCATCCCCCGGCCTGATTAAAGAGCCCTCTTCATCATACAGGTCGATGAGATGAACGGGAGTAGACCGATTGCCGTCGCTGACATCGCCGAGTTTTGTCTCTTGAGCAGGAACTTGAATCGTGCAAATGCTCGTCGAGATGAATATCAGGACAATAAGTCTGGTAGTTGTCATTAAATTCTGAACTCTCCTGGTTTGAATTTTAGTTTTCTACCGGTTTTCACAGCTTCATTGACTTTTAAGACTGTTACCGCCGTTTCATAACCGATATCCTCGGGACAGTTGAGCTTGGCCTCGCCTCGAATTGCATCAAAAAAATTTTCCAGATGCGGCTTATGGTAAGGGTCGTTGAATTCTACCGGCAACCGATGTTGGGGTGGCGCCACCGTCTCACGGACGTCCAACACTGCGCCGGTCTCCTGTGTATTCTCTACTTCCGGTGCAGCCAAATAACCCATATCCACCCATTTGCTCCATTCCGGCGCTGCCGGTTCACGATAAATGCCGCCCCTGCCGGCAGACTCCGAAATATGCAGCGTCCCCTGGTCGCCCAGAAAGTTTTCAAAATAACCTTCGCTGCTATTAGTGGTAATGGTTTGATAAAAAGCCCGAACTTTCCCCTGTGCGGTCTCATATTCGTAAATGACCAAAACGGTATCATACCACTCGTGGGTTTTTTTATCATAGTAGTCCGTGCCGCCGCTGGCCATGACCGATTCTGGCTGCGCCTCCAGGAACCAATTGAAAATATCAATTTGATGCGAGCCTAAGTCCACAATCGGGCCGCCGCCCAGGTTACGATACCAGCGCCAATTACGATATTGATGCATGGAATTGAATCCATACTTTTGTAACGTGGCCGGGGTGATCGCATATTTTTTTGGCCAGCCGAGGTCCGGCTGCACGGCGCGGTTCCACTGGCCATTGATAGTGGTGATGCGGCCAAGAATTTTGGCCTCCTTAATCAGTTTGTGGTAGCAGTGCAGGTAGCGGGGATTGCTACGGCGCTGATGGCCGATCTGCAGAAGCTTGCCGGTCTCTCTGGCAGCACGCACTATCCTCCGAGCCCCTTCCAGCGTATTTGACATCTCCTTTTCACAATAAACATGAAGTCCGGCTCGCAGACAATCGACCGTATGCTGGGCGTGCCAAAAGTCCGGGGTGGCAATGATAACGCCGTCAAGATCCTTCTCCTGAGCGAGCATTTCCCGATAATCTTCATAAGCGCTAGGCGCATGACCATACTTTCCCAGCAATCCGACGGCTCGTTTCAGATTGTAATCTTTCCAAATATCACAAACTGCCTTAAAGCGGATATTCGGCACTTTAAGGCCGGCATTCAACAAAACCTGTCCCTGAGCGCCAACTCCTATTATTCCAATATTCAAGTCGTTTGAAATTTTGCTTCTTCTCTGTCCCAGCACCACGGGCGCAATAAGCAGTCCTGCTCCCGCGGCAGCGGTGGTGCGCAGAAAGCTCCGCCTGTCAATGCTTTTCTTTGGTCTTTGTTCTTTCATTGTTATTTAGCACTCCATCATTATGAATGATTTTAAAACGATCAACACAAGTGCTACAAAGTCCAATCTGCAAAGTATTCCCGCTTGACAAATTTATTTGCATCCGGCACGTTCGTGACTTTCATATTTTTTGCATCCCAAAGCAGTCTCTGGCCTGGGGTACGAATCGCGAGGTTACCCAGGAGAACAATTTCTGTAAAGGGACCTGAGACCCCAAAGTTAGAACAGGCAGCTGATCCACCCTTGCAGGCTTCGATAAAGTCATGATAAATTCCTTTAACCCGAGGCACGGTTTTTGGCGGCCGTTTGTAGGCTTTCATAGCTGTCTCGGGAATAAGCCTTGGATTATTCCCATAGGTGCTGCACATGATAGTGCCCTTATCTCCAACCAAGAGTACGCCGCCACTATTGTCACCCATGCGCCGTCCCTCTTCTAAATCAACGGGACGGGGAGGCATCAATCCGCCATCGTACCAAACCATTTTTACCGGCGGCATACTGCCCCGGGCCGGAAAATCATAATGTACAATGGAGGCTAAGGGTCCGGTCTCGTCATTCACAGGCGATGAACTGGCCTGCACACTCGTGGGATGACCCAAATTAAAGGCCCAAACCGGGGTATCGAGCAGATGACATCCCATGTCACCCAAGGCGCCGGTTCCAAAGTCCCACCAGCCACGCCATTTGAACGGCACATACGCCGGGTTGTAAGGACGAAAACGGGCGGGACCGAGCCACAGGTTCCAATCGAGACCGTGCGGCACCGGTGGATAGTTAGTGGGCTTATCAATCCCTTGTGGCCACCAGCCAGCAGGCCGGTTTGTCCACACGTGTGCCTCACGTACTTCTCCGATAGCGCCATCTGCCACCCACTCAACCATGAGTCGATTCCCCTCGCCTGCATGCCCTTGATTGCCCATTTGGGTAGCGACTCCATATTTGCGAGCCGCTGCGGTAAGCATGCGAGCTTCATAGATATCATGAGTTAACGGCTTCTGGCAATAGACATGTTTGCCGCGCTTCATTGCCGCCATCGCAGCGACCGCATGCAAGTTATCCGTGGTGGCAATCGCGACCGCATCGATATCTTTTTCCTGTTCAAGCATATCGCGAAAATCGACGTACTCAGCGCAGCCCTTGTAATTACCGCCTGTTGATTGATCGCCGTAGTGCTTCTCGACAAGCTGCTTTGCAGCCTTGCGTCCAACCGTCTGAGTTCCCCAGATTTTGAACTCATCAAAGACATCGCAAACAGCAGTCACTTGCACCTCCGGAATGTTGAGGAATTCCTTCATATCATCAGTCCCCTGGCTACCGACGCCAATTATCGCCAAATTAATTTTATCGCTTGGCGCAATATACCCCGGGCCTCCCAAAACATGTCGTGGAACGATGACAATACCTGCGGCCGCAACGGTAGCGGTTTTCAAAAAGTTGCGTCTTGATATGACTTTAGATGACTTTTTTAGCTCCATGTTTAACTCCTCATATGCTTTAGATATTTTTTATTTTAGATTGGCTTCGGCGTTTTTCGGAATCTTTCAGGATTTATAAAGGACGAATTCTGAGGTTCCGGTACCAGACTTGATCGCCATGATCCTGCAGAACAATATGACCCTTGCGGTAGCGTCCGTAATCCGGCAGTTTCCCAAATTTGCTTTTAGCTACCAACATTTGCCACTCGGAATCTCCGATCTTATATTCCACAATCTTAACTCCGTTTAGCCAATGTTCCACATGATTCTTTTCAACCAGAATTTTTACCTCGTTGTAAAGTCCGACCTCCCGCGTCACATCTTTGCTTGGGGCGTGCAGTGCATAATTAGAACCTGCCGATGTTAGTGGATTTTTTCCATCTTTGTGACCCTTGTTGTCGAGAACCTGCATCTCAGGACCGGTTTGCCAGGAGTAATCGCGGTTCTCCGAAACATGAAAAAATATACCACTATTGCCGCCGGGAGAAATTTTCCACTCAAGCCGAAGCTCGAAATTATCAAATTCATCTGTCGTCATAATATCCCCTTTGCCGGCACCGGTGAAATACATTTCTCCTTGTTTGGTTATGACCCAGCCATCCGGTACTGTATCCTTTCGAAAACTGCGCCAGCCATCAAACGTGTTGCCGTCGAAAAGAAATTTCCAACCCGCTTTTTTCTCTGCTTCCGATAGTTTCATCTTGCCGGAATGGCAGCTGACAAGCAACAGAGAAAACCCAATGACGAAAACAAGGCTCTTCATTATCATCCTCCTTTTTATCAAGCATTAATTTGAAATTAATTTGTATAAAGGATATCTGCACCTTTGCCTTGCTGAATCAGAGGCACAAATGTTTCAAGTTCCTCCTGAATCCTGGTATCGGTCAGGTCAATCGTTTTTTGACGCTCCGAAGACATGTAGGCGGCCATCACCAACCGGGTAATCTCAAGGCCATAATCCCATGACAAGGAAGCGTCTTTACCGGCAAGAAATGCTTTTGCGGCATCCTCATTTTCATCGGTGTAGCCGTAGAGGTCGGGCTCATTATACTGCACGGCCAAAAGACCGCGTGAGGCGGTCGATTTTTCCAAAGCAGTCTCTGCGTCCGCCACGACTTCCGCTGCAGCATCACCAATAAAAATTTCAAGTGATGAATTCAAGGTGTTAATTTCAAAAGCATAACCCGGTCCCATTCCGTCCATGAAAAGCCGCAGCCCTTGCTTTTCAAACATCCAGGAATTGGTGAACTGGGCTTTGGCGATCTGACCCGTCTCAGGATTTTTATAAGTAATGACTCCGGTGGTAAAATCCTCGGCAGGTGTTTTTGTGTAGTCTACTCCACGCTCTTTCAACAGTTTCTCACGCCACTCAGGCAATCCCCATTTAAGGAGGGCGCAGTCCGCAGATACGGAAATCGGTTGCATGAAGGTTTCCGGCTTTCCTATCGGATTGAGCAGATACCAGCCGACCGCAATACTGTGACACCCCATATCGCTGAGGACGCCTCCACCCTGTTTTGTGGGGTCCCAGAACCACGGCTCATGCGGCCCGCCATGCTCTTCGGCAGAACGCGTCAACATCAGAGGTCCCATCGTTTTCTGCTGGGGTGCCAGCTGCTGCAATTGCGTCTGAATCGGTTTCATAAAAATTTGATTCTCAAAGTAAGCTGTTTTGAGACCGACTCCTTTTACCGCCTCCACAATACGCCTTGCTTCTTTCATGTTTCGGGCAAGAGGCTTTTCGCAAATGACCCCCTTTAAATTTGCGCCGTTTTTTACCGCATCTACAATTTCCTCAACCATCTCCACCCGAACAAAATTGGGCGCATAGATAGCAATGACGTCAACATGGTTGACCATCTCTGTGATGTTAGAATAAACAACGCCGTCGCCCAGCCCATTTTTCTTAACCATCTTCGAAAGCGCTTGAGCTCGTGACTTTGTTCGACTCGTGATGCCGGCTATTTCCATATTCCTCACTTGCATGAGGGCGCGGGCATGAAAGGTTCCAATAAACCCGGCGCCGATAATTCCCAGTTTTAAAGGCTGCACACTATTCCTCCTTTATGTGAAGATTTTTCTGCAAAATCTAACTCTGTGTCCTTTCGAAGCGTAAGCGAGAAATCTGAATAGGCACGAAACCAGATTTCTCCCGTGGGTCGAAATGACAAGGTGAGCTATTTTGCAAAAGTCTATGAAGATTTCATTCATAAAAACACTAAGAACTTTCCGTTGAGGAGAGTTTATCGCTAAACAGAAAAGCGAACATCAGCATAACGACGGCTGCGAAAACCGCAGGAATCACCCAAAACAATTGATACTGCGCGAGAGCCTCGGAACCAGACCCGGTTACGATTTGATTGAAAAGCCGTCCCGTGACCTGCGCACCGATGAGCATCCCGACCCCATACGTAATAAAGACCAGGAATCCCTGGGCCTGAGCCCGAATTTCCGGAGTTGCTTTTTTATCAACATAGATCTGTCCGGTTACGAAGAAAAAATCGTAGCAAATGCCATGCAGAATAATACCGCCCATAATCATCCAAACCACCGCATCCGGCGCTCCAGCGGCAAACAAAACATAGCGTAAAACCCAGGCAAGCATACCTACCAGAAGCATCTTTTTCACGCCAAGACGAGCAAAGAAAAACGGCATGAGAAAAAGAAAGACGAGCTCGGAAACCTGGCCAAAAGACATTTTAGCCGCTGGATTGGCAATCCCTACCGCATTAACAAATACCGGCGCGTAAGAATAGTAGGCCGCCAACGGAATACAAATTAGCAATGAGCTGATAGCGAAAACAACAAAAGGTTTATCCTTAAATTTTGACAAAGTATCAAGACCTATAATTTGTCTTACTGAGATTTTTTGCCCCGCTCCCGAAGGTGGCGTGTGGGGCAGAGAAAAGCTAAACAGGCCAAGCAAAATTCCCGAAAACCCGGCAACCCGCAGGGGAGTCGCTGTCTCATCTGCTCCAAGAATCCCGCTCACCAAAAGGTTGGCAACGATCCAGCCGATGGTACCCAAAGCCCTGACAATTGGAAATTCCTTTTCCTGCGTTTTTATGTGATGAAAAACAAGTGCATTGGCCAACCCGACTGTCGGCATGTAACAAAGCATGTGAATTAGCAAAAACGTGATAAAGAGAGGCGGGGAAGCAAGGCTGCCCTCGGCGAAAAATGGCGCGGCTAACATCGCGATTCCGCCAATGATGTGAAGAACTCCGAGCACTTTCTCTGTTGCAAAAAATCGATCTGCAACTATGCCCAGAAAAAACGGTGAAATAATCGCGCCGATTGGACTGACTGTATATGCCCAATAGATTTCATCCGTCATGCCAATTTTCGCCATGTAGTTTCCTACCGTAACGTACCATGCGCCCCAAACAAAGAACTGCAGAAACATCATGGTCATTAATCGAACCTTAATCATCTTTCTCCTCCTTACCTTTTTTGCGCCTTAACTCATTTACAGTGATTTTTTTATCATTCCCGCTTTCTAAATATCACTGCGGTATCATTGCTGCGAGCAGCCATGACAAGTGTTTCACCGGAAGCCGTCTGTATTGACTTGATTTGCCGAACTTCGCCGGAGGCGACAAATCCACTGGTTTGAAGACTCACTGCGACAAAATTTCCGGTCCCATCACCCAGCAACAAACTTCCATAACTAGCGTCATACCTCCCCTGATCCGGAGGCACACCGTGGAAATTACCACCTAACAGCATATCTTGAAACCCATCTTTATTAAAATCATCAATCAGTATGGTATATAA
>SMVB01202823.1_pt1 | contig 22425 bp, 20 predicted proteins | sample 2456461 | NCBI WGS metagenome assembly SMVB01 (sample SAMN11095934, study PRJNA526329) | marine sediment metagenome | biome: Marine sediment; feature: Surficial sediment; material: Deep marine sediment; isolation source: Hadal surficial sediment | place: Pacific Ocean | collected 2014-05 | depth...
TATTTGCTCAACCGCTCTTGCCCATTTGAAGACGGTTTTGAGGTAAGACAGGTCAACGTTAATGGTGACACCCGACGCGCCTTCTCTTAATCTGGTGCGTATGAAATCTTTGAGCTTGCGCTGGTTGATTTCCGGCAACTCCAGCGCACCATACTTTTTGTTCCACATTGCCAATACCGCCGCTTTGCTGCGCCCGATAGGTCGGTGGGGCGCAACATCAACAATGTAACTATCCACGAGTTCCTTTAGCGTGATGCCGTCAGACGGTGTAAAATCATGTACCTCAGCCACATCGATGCGGTGCTCGATTTTGCGTGCCCACTCTGTTGCTAGGGTCTTAGTCGGGAAGCTCTTTGTATGAACTTGACCACGTTTCCGGATTATCGCCCGCCACCGCTTGCCTCTCTTTTGATACGTTGCCACTGGTACAGTCCTGGTACACCTGATGCGGTGAACTGTGGTGAATTGCCGTGAATTGAAGTGTACCAAGTATGTACCAGATAACCAATAAGTCTATGAACTAGTTAGGAAAAAGTATTAAAAACAACAGTATAATAATAAGTGTAGCCCCGATGATGGATTGGACCGATCGCCATTGCCGTTATTTCATGCGTGTCTTAAGCCCCTCGATCGGTCTCTACACAGAGATGATTACTGCAGCTGCACTTAAGCATGGCGACGCGGACCGATTACTCAAATACGACGACAGTGAACATCCGTTGGCATTGCAAGTCGGTGGCAGCGATCCTCAGCTAATGGCATCCGCCGCAGTACTTGCGAATGAACATGGCTACGACGAGATCAACATCAACGTTGGTTGTCCGAGCGATCGTGTGCAAAGCGGTTCATTTGGTGCCTGCCTGATGAACAGGCCGGGTACAGTAGCCGACTGCATAAAGGCGATGCAGGATGCCGGGCCCGTGCCGGTGACGGTGAAGACCCGCATTGGCATCGATGATCTGGACAGCTACACATTCGTGCGCGACTTTATCGCCACTATTGCAGGCACTGGCTGCAAGACTGTATTTGTGCACGCGCGAATCGCCATTTTGAGCGGACTCAGTCCGAAAGATAATCGAACGATTCCGCCGCTTAATTACGATCGGGTGTACCGGCTGAAACAGGCGTTTCCCGAATTGAGAGTAATTCTTAATGGGGGCATCACGACTGTCGGGCAGGTTGAAGAACACCTGACCCAAGTGGACGGCGTCATGATCGGTCGTCAGGCGTATCATCACCCCTGGTTCCTGAATGAGTTGCATCAGGCATTTGGTGAACAAAGCGAGTCCGCGTCTGTCACCCGTGCCGACGTTGTAATGAAGATGCTGCCCTATGTAGAGCGTGAACTGACTCGTGGAACGCTACTCAAACACATCACCCGTCACATGCTTGGACTGTTCGCGGGCCAGCCTGGCGCCCGGGGCTGGCGGCGATTCTTAAGTGAGAATGCTCATCTCGATGGAGCCGGGCCTGAGATTCTGGAGCAAGCGCTTTCGCAGCTGGCTCGCGCAGCATAACGTCAAACCCGCAAGGTGAGACGCACACGGCGGCACGTACCGAAATAATATGGTCTGATTGGGGCGCTATGGTTACAATGCCCAGCTTGCCCCGATAATTGACATAAAGCAGGAGCCACAATCGAATAATGAGCGCGAAAGAAGCACCAGCCCCTCAGGATGGGCGCACCATGGCAGAAAAGGCGGACAAACATGAGTTGTACGAAATTTCTGTGCAGGACGTCGAGAATGAAGTGGAATTTCTGCAAACCACGTTCAATCAAATTCGTGGCCGCGATGCACATCTGTTGAGGGAAGACTTTTGCGGAACCGCCAGCGCCTGCTGCCAGTGGGTCAAGCAAGGCGAGGCTTTTCAGGCGATCGGTGTTGATATCGATCCCGAGGTATTGCAATGGGGCCGGGACAATCGTCTTGCAAAGCTCGAAACCGTAGATCGGGCCCGCGTCCAATTGCTGGAGTCCGATGTTCGAACGGTTGACACGCCCAAAGTAGACATTCTGACCGCGTTTAACTTCAGTTTCTTTATATTCGACACCAGGGACGCGTTGCGCGAGTACTTCGAAAAAGCGCGCGACTCTCTGGTCGACGATGGCGTCCTGTTCCTGGATATGTTCGGCGGGCCCGAAGCCCAGGAAGAACAAAAGGAAAAAACCAAGTACAAGAAGCACGGCTTTTCATATGTATGGCATCAGGAAACCTTTCACCCGGTCACGCATTTCATTCGCTGTCATATTCATTTCAACTTTCGGGATGGCTCGAAGATGAAAAAGGCGTTTACGTATGAATGGCGTCTTTGGACCGCACCGGAAATTCTCGAAGTGCTGGCTGAAGCCGGCTTTACGAAGTCCAAAATCTACTGGGAAGGGTCGGACGAAGATGGCGACGGCAATGGCGAATTCACGCCAGAAGAAAAGGGCGAGGCAGATCTTGCCTGGATCGCCTATATCGTTGCTGAGAAGTAACGAGTCGCCGGGGCCTTAAGTTTCATGGTACAGGATCTGGAAGTCGCCATTTTGTTCGCCGATGTTGTGGGCAGCACACAGCTGTATGACAAGTTCGGTGACACCAAGGCGAGTGAGACCGTCGCGATTTGTCTGAACGTGATGAAGGAAGCCACGCACAAGTTTAACGGCACTGTCATCAAGACCATCGGAGACGAGGTCATGGCGACATTCCCGACAGTTGATGAAGCCATGGGTGCCGCAAGTTTGATGCAGACCCGGATTAGCAACGATTCGGACAAAAGCGCAGAGCATATTCCCGTATCTATCCGAATTGGTTGTCACTATGGTCCTGTCGTTCAGGAGCAAAACGATATATTTGGTGCCGCGGTGCATACCGCGAATCGAATGACGTCTCAGGCCAAGGCGCGTCAAATCGTAATTTCCGGTACGACGGTTGAGAAAATGAGCCCGGAAGTCCGAGCACAGACCCGGCAAATCGATCTCGCTACGGTTCGCGGCAGGTTGGACGAAGTCGCACTATTTGAATTGCTATGGCAGCCGGACGAGGCGACCAGCATGCTGCCCACCATCGAGTGGGAGAGCAAACTCAAGCGTGCCTCGAGATTGATTCTTATGTTTCACGATACTTCTGTTGTTATCGACGAAAAGAAAAAGGGCGCGAACATGGGTCGCGCCGACGACAACGACCTGGTTGTGAAAGGCAATCTAATTTCGCGAATACACGCACGCATCGAGATGCGCCGCGGCAGATTCATGCTGGTGGATCAAAGCACCAACGGCACGTTTTTGTTAAAGGACAATGGCGAAGAAAACTTCGTGCGCCGCGATAGCATTGTGCTTGACGGCAACGGTGTTATTGGTCTTGGCAAGGTCGCGAAATCGGGCGATCCGCTCGCGATCGAGTTCAGCTGCGAGGACTAAAAAACCGGGGTCGAACCGAAGTTTATCGAAAAGTCCCTTGCGAATTTTTCAATAAACTTCGGTTCGACCCCGGTTTTCAGCTTGCTTCTTGCAACGCAGATACCACAGCTTCGTGTTCGGACTTCAATGCCGCCGGCAATCGGTCTCCGTAACTTTGCAAATATTCACCGAGCGACTCCATCTCCGACTTCCATTGCTCGACATTCACTGACAACAGGGTCTCCATGTTTTCTGCAGTGACGTCAAGGTCGCTGATGTCGATGTCTTTCGTCTCCGGCAGATAGCCGATCGGTGTTTTCCTGGCGTCAACACGATTTTCGCAGCGATCGATAATCCATCGCAGTACACGCAGGTTTTCGCCAAACCCGGGCCACAGGAATTTGCCGGACGCGTCCTGGCGGAACCAGTTAACGTGGAAAATACGCGGCAGCTTGTCGGAGCGTTCATCAAATGACAACCAATGCGACCAGTAATCGGCAAAGTTGTAGCCGCAGAATGGCTTCATCGCCATTGGATCGCGACGGACGACGCCGACGGCACCGGATGCCGCTGCGGTCGTTTCGGATGCAACGCCTGCGCCAACCAGAACGCCGTGCTTCCAGTTTTTTGCTTCGTATACGAGTGGCGCCAGCTCTTTGCGCCGACCGCCGAATACCAGCGCGGAAATCGGTACTCCATCGGGTGCTTCCGCAAGCGCCGAATAGCTGGCGTTCCGGGTTGCAGCGACTGTGAATCGTGAATTCGGATGTGCCGCCGGACCGTTATTTTCGTCGTATGGTCGACCTTGCCAGTCAATAGCAGGCGTTCCGGTGTTCTTGCCTTCCCACCACGGCTGGTCGTCTTCAGTGGTCGCGACGTTTGTGAATATAGTATCGCTCTGGATCATGTCGTAGGCGTTTTGATTGGTTTCGGCATTCGTACCCGGTACCACGCCGAAGTAACCGGCCTCCGGATTAATCGCCCGAAGCATGCCCTCGTCATCCAGATGCAGCCAGGCGATATCATCGCCCAGCGTCCAGATCTTCCAGCCGGGTTGTGACGCAGGTGGGACCAACATCGCCAGGTTGGTCTTGCCGCAGGCAGACGGAAAGGCGCAGGCAATGTAGTGAGTGTCACCTTCGGGGCTTTCAACACCAACGATGAGCATGTGCTCGGCCAACCAGCCTTCCTCGCGCGCCTGCCAGCTCGCAATGCGAAGCGCGTGGCATTTCTTGCCTAGCAGGGCATTGCCGCCGTATCCGGACCCGATGCTCTTGATGGTGAGTTCTTCCGGAAAATGCATGATGAGTCGATTGTCGGGATCAAGGTCACCGGTCGAGTGCAGTCCTTTGACGTAGATCCCTTCTTTTTCGATTCGTGCCAGTGCGTCGTCACCCATGCGGGTCATCAGGCGCATGTTGGCAACCACATAGGCACTGTCCGTGATCTCCACTCCCATGCGCGCATACGGGGAGTCGATCGGGCCCATGCAATAGGGGATCACATACAAAGTACGGCCCTGCATGGCACCTTCAAACAAGGCATCGATCTTCGCGTGCGCGTCTGCGGGGTTCATCCAGTTGTTATTTGGGCCTGCGTCATCCTCATCGTCCGTGCAAATAAACGTCAGGTGTTCGACTCGTGCAACGTCACTTGGGTCGGATCGATGCAGAAAACAATTCGGATAGGACTCGTGATCCAGCTCCAGCAAGTCGCCGGTCCGCTGCATCTCGTTGATAAGCCGTTTGTTTTCAGCGTCGCTGCCGTTGCACCAATGAATGGATTCCGGTTGGGTCAGTTTTGCGACGGAATCAACCCAGTTTCGAAGATCCTGGAGAGAGGTTGTCATTGTGAGATCTCTTGAATACCGGGGCCGTACCACTGGTATCGGCCGAATCGGGGCGGCCATTATACTGGCCCCGCGCTTGAGGTCCAGATTGACTCAATACTTAAGTCGAAAAAATGCAAAAAAAAACGCGGAACCCATTCGGGAACCGCGTTTCAAGCTACTGATCTGCGGGGGGGTGCAGATCCATAGGGGTATTACTTAATCTTTAAGCTGCCAGGCTTTCGCTGCCTGCCTCAACCGTCTTGATTGCTGCAACCTTCTTTGCCGGTGCTTTCTTCGCTACGGTCTTTTTGGCAGCGACTTTTTTGGCTGCTTTCTTAACCGGTGTTTTGCCGCGAAGTTCTGCAACCGTGCCTTTCAGCAACTTGCCAACTTCCTGGCCAGCCGATGTAACGATGCTCAGGGTGTCGCGAGCGTCGCCAACGAAACGTGAGGCATTCTCGGGAATCAGTTTGAACTGAGTGCGCACGAGGTCCCGAACGTCCGTCGCCGTGGCAGCGGCGTGCAAACGTGTAGCGATGGCGTCAATTTGGTGCTCAACCATTTTCGTCTGCTGTTTCAGTACCTTGTCGGCCGTCCGGTGGGTTACAGCGGTAAGCTTAAGACCCATTTTGGATACGGTCTTGATCGGACCCTTGCCCTTGCTGACTCGGCCAGCAACACTTTCTGTCTGGCTGCGAGCGCCCTTCAGAAGCTCGAAGTAACGTCCGCGAGCCTGCTCAGCGATACGACTAATTGAATTCTCTATTTGCATTTTCATTGCGGTTTCTCCATTTGTGCAGTGCAACAATGTTGCGGTGCACAATAGGGATGTCGAGGGGTTCTGTCAAGCGCTTTTTCGAAAAAAATTACAGTTTTGATGTCAGGCTAAAATCCTCTTTATTATCAATTAGTTATTTTTGAGAACGCGCCTTACGGCCGGGCTGTCCGTCCAGGACGCGCCCGCAAGTACTTCCCTGTAGGGCTTGGCGTTCGGCATCCATGCCGAACGGCCAAAAAAGGGGTCGGATCCAATTAAAAAAGCAAAAAAGGGGTCGGATCCAATTACCAGCAGCTACTCGCATGCTCCAATCACGTTTTCCTGGTAATTGGATCCGACCCCTTTTTTGGCTGCGTGTCCTGACAAGACCACCCATGAGCCGCGCCCGCCTGCGACCAAGCTATACACCCGATAATCCCGAAATTTGCAGAATGCTTTTCCATAGCCACGCGGTATAGTTCCACCAGTGATATCCCTTAACGATTTTTTCGGATCCAAGAGTCCGCTGCGGAAGCTGTTGCCCGGGTTTCAGCCACGTGCCGGGCAGGCGTGGATGGCCGAGGCGGTCGAGGAGACCATTGCCAACGTTGGGCAATTGGTGGTCGAGGCGGGCACCGGTACGGGTAAAACATTTGCCTATTTGCTGCCGGCACTGATGAGCGGCAGGAAAACGATCATATCGACCGGCACCAAGGCGCTGCAGGACCAGCTTTACCACCGTGACCTGCCGTTGATTGGACAGGCGGTGGGGCGACCGGTGACGACGGCACTGTTGAAGGGCAGGGCCAATTATTTGTGCCTGCACCGCCTCGATACGATTGCGGATCATGCGGCGACGGATTCGATGCTCGATGATCTGAATTTGGTGCGGATGTGGCGACATCGAACCAAGAGCGGCGACAAGGCCGAGCTGGTGGACGTGGCCGAAGACTCTCCAGTATGGCCGCTGGTGACCTCGACGACGGACAATTGCCTGGGCAGTGAGTGCCCGGTGTACCAGAAGTGTCATGTGGTGCGCGCGCGGCGGGCGGCGCAGGATGCCGACATGGTGGTGGTCAATCACTATTTGCTGTTGGCTGACCTCGCAATGAAAGAAGAGGGGTTTGTGGAGTTTCTACCGGGGGCGGAGGCCATCATCGTCGATGAGGCACACCAGATTCCGGATTTGGCGGCGCAATTTTTCGGTGTGGCACTGGGCACGCGGGAGATCGAGCGACTGATTGACGAGGTACGCGCCGCCACGATCTCGATGCATCAACCGGAGTTGCAGCGACGGGTGGACAAGGTGCTGACCGCGATTCGTGTGTTGCGTGCGGACGCGCCGTCGAAGGAGGGCCGCTACGAAATGTCCACGGTGATCCAGGATGTTCGCGCCGCATTCGACGGCCTGGGCGACGCAATGCGGTCGCTGCATAAAGCGCTTGCCGAGTTCAATGCGGTAACCCCGGACATCGATAGTTTGAGTCACACCTTGTTCAGCATGCTGGAGCGCCTGGCGCTGCTGGCGAGCGATGAAAGTTGGGACGGTTTGCGCTGGCTCGAAGTGAACCCACGAAGCTTGCGTATGAATCTGACGCCGCTGGATGTCGCGGGAACCATTGGTGGCCTGGTCAATGCCGGCAACCAGGCATGGATTTTTACCTCGGCGACGCTGGCGATTGCGGAGGACTTCAGTCATTTCACCGAACGCATGGGAATCCCGAAGGCGCGTGCGCTGACGTTTCCCAGTCCGTACGCGCTAGCTAAAAATGGTTTGATTTTCCTGCCACCGGATATGCCGCAGCCGTCGGACCCAACGCACACTGAACGCATGCTGGAAAACGTCATGCCGCTGTTGAAAATGATGTCAGGCGGCATGTTTTGTCTGTTTACCAGTCACCGCGCATTGTCCAATGCCCGCAAGTGGGCGAAGATCCATCGAAAACAACTGGATGGGCGCTTGCTGCTGGTGCAGGGTGATGCGCCACGCGATGACCTATTGCGCCGCTTTCGCGATGAAGGCAATGCAGTTTTGTTTGGCACCGGAAGTTTTTGGGAAGGTGTCGATGTCCGTGGTCAGGCACTGACCATCGTGGCTATCGACAAACTGCCGTTCGCGTCGCCCGCGGATCCGATGATGATGGCCAGACTGGAATTCATCCGGCGCCAGGGTGGCAACGGATTCACCGATCACCAGTTGCCGTTAGCCGCGCTGGCATTGAAGCAGGGCGCCGGTCGTTTGCTGCGCGACGAGAACGATTACGGCGTGGTGGTTTTATGCGATCCAAGGATTCGCACAAAAGGCTACGGCAAATTGTTCCTGAAGTGTCTCGAGCCAATGGAAACCACGGACGTCGTACGCGAAGTGAAGCAATTCCTGAAGCGTCACCAGGCGGCGCAAAGCGAATCAATCAGTAATGAGAGCGCCGCATGAAGTTGCTGGCGGTAGAAACGTCCTCGCATGCGTGTTCTGTCGCGTTGCAAGTGGGAGACGAGGTGCAGGAAAAACATGTCGTCGAGGCGAAGGCGCACACGCGCATTTTGCTACCGATGATCAGGACGTTGCTCGATGGCGCAGAATTGAAGGTATCGGATCTTGACGCGCTGGTACTCGGTAACGGACCCGGCTCGTTTATTGGCATGCGTATCGGCGCCTCGGTTGTGCAAGGCCTCGCCTTTGCGGCCGATCTGAAAATTGTGCCGATATCGTCACTCGCGGTCGTCGCCGTGGAAGTATTTCAGAGTCATGCCGGTGATCACGCAGCAATCGCGCAAGACGCACGCATGAACCAGGTTTATTTCGGTTGTTTCGAGCGCGACAAGGCCGGGTTGCCTGTGGCGCTCGGCGTTGAACGAATCCATGACATTGAAGAAATCGAAGCGCTCAAAGAATTTTCGGACCTGCCGTGGCTTGCCGCGGGTGCAGGATGGCAACAATATCCGTCGTTGGCACAGTTGCAAAAACCAAAGCTAACAGTGCTTGGTGAGATCGCGCTACCGCGAGCCAGCAACCTGTTCGGTCTCGCAAAAAAACTGATCGAGTCGGGCAAGAGCATTCCACCCGAGCAATTGCAACCGGCGTATTTGCGCGAGCAGGTTGCCGTACCGCCAAAACCCCGGTAGCGCCCGAACGATCGCATTCGTGGTAGGTCACCCGAATGTGCGGCATACTCCGCGTTCACTCGTTTCCATGAAGACTCCTGAAGTGAGCCTGCCGAAACCGCGTTACCTTAATTTCCTGGGATTCTTGCTGTGTGCGGCGATGATGGCCTATGCACTGTATGCAGAACATGTGCTGCATTTGATGCCGTGCCCCTTGTGCATATTGCAACGCATCGCCGTCATTTCACTGGGCATCGTGTTCCTGGCGTCGGCCATTCACGACAGCCAAGGCTATGGCAGAAAGATTTATGCGGCATTGCTAAGCATTGCCGCAACGGCAGGCGCGGTTGTCGCCGGTCGTCATGTCTGGCTGCAGGTGATGCCCGAAGACCAGGTGCCAGCGTGCGGACCGGGCTACGACTACATCATCGAGAGTTTTCCGTTTAGCGAAGCTCTGGCACTGATCTTCGCCGGGTCCGGCGAATGCGCGGACGTCGACTGGTATTTTCTTGGCCTGTCCATGCCGGCCTGGGTGTTGATTTCGTTTGTCGCGATTGGCCTGGCGGGCGTTTGGAATAATTTGCGCGCAACTGGCAACACCTCACTCGCTTGACGTTGTTATTTCGCCGGCAGCAGGCGTTTTAGAATTTGCTCGTAGATGTCAGTCAAGGCAGTGACGTCGTCCAGCTTCACACACTCGTTCACTTTATGAATTGACGCATTGACGGGTCCGACCTCGACCACGTCCGTTCCGGTCGGTGAAATAAAACGTCCGTCCGAGGTGCCGCCTCCGGTCGACAGCTCCGGCTCAATATCGGTAACGTCTTTAACAGCCGCAACCGTTGCATCGATCAATGCACCGGGCTTCGTAAGAAACGGTTTCCCGGACAGGTGCCACTTGAGCTCGTAATTCAAGCCGTGTGCGTCAAGCATCGATTCTGTTTTCTTCTGCAGCTCATCGTGCTCCCAAACCGTTGAATAGCGAAAATTGAAACGCGCTGTGAGCGTGGCCGGAATGACGTTTGGCGCGCCAATGCCACTTTGAATTTCAACAAACTGAAAACTGGTCGGCGGGAAATACTCATTGCCCTTGTCCCATTCGGTGGACAACAATTCTGCGAGCGCAGGTGCAAACCGGGCAATCGGGTTATCCGCGAGATGGGGATAAGCAACATGCCCCTGGACGCCATTAACAGTCAGCATGCCCGTGAGCGAGCCGCGGCGGCCGACCCGAACGATGTCGCCCAATCGGTCCTGGCTTGATGGTTCACCAAGAACACACCAGTCGATTTTTTCTCCGCGCGCCTGCAACGTTTCGATGACTTTCAACGTTCCGTCACGCGCACGACCCTCTTCGTCGCTGGTAATTAAAAACGCGATGCTGCCGTCAAAAGTGGGGTTGTTCTTGGTGAACCGTTCTACTGCGACGACCATTGCGGCCAGGCCGGACTTCATATCCGCGGTTCCGCGTCCGTACAACATGCCGTCGCGATCTTGCGGTTCAAAAGGATCGGAGTCCCATTCTTCACTGTCTCCCGGCGGCACTACATCGGTGTGTCCGGCGAAACAGAGAACGGGTCCGCTATCACCACGGCGTGCCCACAGATTACTGACCTCGCCAAATGGCAGCGACTCGCAGGAGAAGCCGATATTTTGAAGTCGTGCTGCCAAAACATCCTGGCAGCCCGCATCATCGGGTGTAACCGACTGACGCCTGACGAGGTCCAGCAGTAATTCGATTTCAGCAGCCATCGCGATTCAAATCAAAAAGTAACTAAACGCATGTGGCCTAATCGTCATCTGCGAAAATCATTTTGTAATTATCAGGAGAAAATCCGAGCGCGATGAATTCATCGCATTCAAGCACCGGGCGTTTTACCAGTGTCCGGTGTTGCATCATCAGCGCGAGCGCTTTGTCTTTGGTCAGGTCGTCCCGATCCATTTCCGGAATCTTGCGCCAGGTCAGGCTGCGTTTGTTGAGCATTTTCTGCCAGTCAATTCGTGAACTCCAGCGTTCGAGCATTTGGATGGCAAGCCCATCAATACGGAGATCGTGGTACTCGTAGACGATGTCGTTGGCGTCCAGCCATTTTCTCGCTTTTCGGCAACTGTCACAGCTGCCGATCCCGTACAGAGTTCGCACATTAATTCCTTTTCTTATTCCTGCTCGGCGCTTCTTAGCAATTCATTAAGACTGGTCTTGGCGCGGGTCTTTTCATCAACCTGCTTCACGATCACAGCACAATACAACGAATGGGATCCGTCTTCAGCCGGCAAGCTGCCGGAAACGACGACAGAACCGGCGGGAACTCGACCGTAGGTGATTTCTTTGGTCATGCGATTGTAAATGCGTGTGCTTTGACTGATAAAAACACCCATTGATATAACGGATCCGGCCTCGACGATGACGCCTTCGACCACCTCGGATCGAGCGCCAATGAAACAGTTGTCCTCGATAATGGTAGGACCTGCCTGAACCGGCTCGAGAACACCGCCGATACCGACGCCGCCGGATAAGTGAACGTTCTTGCCGATTTGTGCGCAACTGCCGACCGTTACCCAGGTGTCGACCAGCGTACCGCTGTCCACGAATGCGCCAATATTGACGTAACTTGGCATTAGAATCGCGCCGGGCGCGACGTATGCACCGTGACGAACGATCGCATCGGGTACTACCCGCACACCTGCTTTCTCGAATTGTTGCTCATCAAAGCCCGCGTACTTGAGTGGTACTTTGTCGTAGAAGTTACTGTGGGAACCCTCGATAAGCTGGTTGGACCCAAGTCGAAAGCTTAACAGCACTGCTTTTTTCAGCCACTGATTGACCTGCCATTCGTTATCGCGCTTTTCCGCGACTCGTTGCTCACCGGAATCCAGCAAGCCAAGCGCCTCTTTGACCGCTGCATTCAGATCTGCAACGTCTGCGCCAAGTGAATCGCGACGATCGAAACCGTCGTTAATTGTGTCAATCAGGCTTTGCATCTTCTGGTGGGTGTCCTTGTTCGTCGAAATCTTATTCAAGCCGCTCCATAAGGCGGTCGCGGAGCAATGAGCAGGCATCGTCGCTCAACGGTACCCCGTTTTCGTCGGATATGTAAAAAACGTCTTCGGCTCGTTCACCAACAGTGTGGATCTTGGCGGTTTCCATATCAATTTTCAGTTCGATAAAAACCTGGCCAACCGTGCTGAGCAGTCCGGGACGATCCGCTGCAACCAATTCCATTACGGTACGTCGTTTCGCTGTGTCCTGCGTGAATGATACAGAGTGCTTGGTAGAGAAGACTTTCGCTTGTCGCGAGACGCGTCGAGTGACGCGTACTTCATTGTCGTCGGCTGTATTCAGTACACGCGTGAGTGAACGTCGAATTTTGCCAATGCGGGCGTCGTCGATGTGGATGCGCGAATCCAGCTCCATTATGACGTAGGTGTCCAGACTGTAGCCGTTTTCGATAGGCACAATGCGTGCGTCAACAATTGTCAATCCGAGCTGATCGAGGGTCCCGGTCACGTGGGCAAACGTTCTTTTCGTTTGCGGCGTATACAAAAACGCTTCCATACCATCACCATCGGGTTGTTTGCGAACCTCGACCAGGCCGTGTTCTGCTTCCAGGTCCGAATCCACCAGGATTTCGGTATGCCATGCAATTTCACTCGCCCGGTAACGCAGAAAATAATCCTCGGTCAGCGAATTCCAGATCGTCTTGACGTCAGCGTCACTCACGCCGAGTTCGGCAAGCAATTTTTCTGCCGCCGATTGCGTTTCACTGATGAGTTCCTGGCGGTCGATCGGGTTTTCGAGGCCGCGCCTGAGCGCACGCAAGGTGAGATCGTAGAGGTCGAGTAACAGTGTGGCTTTCCAGGAATTCCAGAGCTCCGGATTGGTGCCGCGAATATCGGCCACTGTTAATACATATAAATAGTCGAGGTGAGCCTTGTCGCCCACAAGCGCTGCGAACTCATTAATAACATCGGGATCGCTGATGTCTTTTTTCTGTGCTGTTGTCGATAGCGCAAGGTGATGTCTGACCAGCCATGCAACCATCCGCGAATCGTATTTTCCGAGCCCGTTTTCCAGGCAAAACGATTCGGCCTCCACCGCGCCAAGCTCCGAATGGTCACCACCGCGCCCTTTTGCAATGTCATGAAACAGTCCAGCGAGGTAAACGATTTCCGGTTTTTCAAATGACTGCATCAATGGGCTGCAGTGCGGGAACTCGTGATCAAATCGGGTTAGCGCGAAGCGGCGCAGATTGCTCACGACGAACAGCGTGTGCTCATCGACGGTATAGGCATGAAACAGGTCGTATTGCATGCGCCCGACGATGCGGCCGAATGCGGGAATATAGAGTCCGAGCACGCCGTACAAATTCATGCGGCGAAGTTCGTGCGTGACTCCGGCGTTGGCCCGCAGGATATTCAGAAACAAACGGTGATTGCGGGGGTTCTGCCGAAACTCTTCGTCAATCAAATACAGGTTTTGCTTGATCTGCGCCACGGTATAGGCGCTCACACCACTCAGGTCGTGACTTTGTAATAACAGGAATATTTCGAGTAACGCAGAGGGGTCTTGCTGGAACACGTTCTTATGCGATGTTTGCAAGTAACCGTTTTTCACTTCAAAACGTTCGTTCAGCGGTTCGGCGGCTGCATTCGGGTCCATCAGGATGACTTCTTCGAATAGCTGCAACAGCATTTCATTGAGCCGGCTCAAATCCATGACCGTGCGGTAGTAGTGCTGCATCATTTGCTCGACGCCAAGCGTGTATGAGGCGTCTTCGTAACCCAGCATTTTGGCGAGCCGAGTCTGGTGATCAAACAACAGACGGTCTTCGCGGCGACCGGTCAAAACGTGCAACCCGTATCGCACTCGCCACAGGAAGGCCTGACCGTCATTCAATATACGCAACTGGCCCGGTGTCAGAAAATTGTGTTCGACCAGTTCGTCGAGCTTTTTGACTCCAAACTGGCGCTTGGCGACCCAGCCGATCATCTGAATGTCGCGTAAGCCCCCCGGGCTGCCTTTGACGTTCGGTTCCAGCTTGTAAGCGGTGTCGTCAAATCGCTTGTGACGTTCGCGCTGTTCTTCGCGTTTCGCTTTGAAATAGTTGGCAGGTGGCCAGAGCTTGTCCGTGGTTATCGCATCCGTCATCGCCTGAAACAGTGACTCCGGGCCGCAGATCAGGCGCGACTCCATCAGCGTCGTCGCTATCGTAATGTCTGCTTTGGCTTGCTCGTGACATTCACTCACGGTGCGGGCGCTGTGGCCGATTTCCAGGCCGACATCCCACAAGACGGCGACAAAGTCAGTCAAAGCGGATTCGCCACCGTCGGGCAGCGTGTCCGGCAGCAGCAGCATCAGGTCGACATCCGAGCCCGGGTGGAGCTCGCCACGGCCGTAGCCGCCGACTGCCACCAGAGCTACCTCGGATTCGAGTTGCGGCGCAATGTGCCGCCATAACGCCGCCAGCACCCGGTCCACGACTTCTGCTCGCATGTGTACCAGCCCGGTGACGTCAACGCCGGCCAGAAATTGCTCCTGAAGCATGGAACCGCTCTTCTCGAGGAGCATCCGTGCTCTTGGGGGTAACAGTTGCTGGCCGCGCAGTGTGTCATCCAGCCACGTCAGGATGTCGTCTGGCGCATCAGCGGAGGCGGCAGAATTATCGGAAGTCATTGAAATATCAAATTAAATGGCGACAAATTGCTATCGCTGGGCCGCGCCTAGCGTTAGAACCTCAAAGCCGTCCGCGGTCACCAGGATGGTGTGCTCCCACTGTGCTGACAGCTTGTGATCCTTTGTTACCACCGTCCAGCCATCGGGCAGCAGTTTGACGTTACGCTTGCCGGCATTGACCATCGGCTCAACGGTCAGGGTCATGCCCTCGCGCAGCTCAAATCCGGTACCGGCCTGGCCGTAGTGCAGCACCTGCGGGTCTTCGTGAAACACCCGTCCAATGCCGTGCCCGCAATATTCGCGAACAACAGAAAACCTATTTTTTTCAACGTGTTGCTGCACAGCAAATCCGATATCCCCAAGCCGTTTGCCGGCGGCAATCTGCTCGATTCCCAGCCACATGCCCTCGTAGGCGACCTGCGACAAGCGCTCGGCCTGAATGCCGGGCTTTTTGACGAAAAACATACGACTCGTATCGCCATGAAAGCCGTCTTTGATGACCGTGATATCGATATTCAGCGCGTCCCCTGCCGAGAGCTTGCGCTCGCCGGGGATACCGTGACAAACAACGTGGTTGACGGAGGTGCAGATGGATTTGGGGAAGCCGCGATAATTCAGCGGTGCCGGTATCGCCTGCTGCTCTTCGGTAATGTATTTATGACAAATCTGATCGAGTTCGCCGGTCGTTACGCCCGGGCGGACGTGCTCTCCGATCATATCCAGAACGTCCGCGGCGAGGCGACCTGCCACCCGCATCTGCTCCTGCTCTTCGATTGTCTTGATGGTTACATGCATGTGCTTGGGATCACTTAAATTCAGGTTCAAAAAAGGGGTCAGACCCCTTTTTTGTCGTTTTCACAGGGGACCGTTGTTGATGCCGATCCACTATGGTATAAAGCGCGCGCCCTTGAGGCAATTAATCCACACGTACATCGTCACACCACGCTGGGTGCCCCGTTTAGACAGGGGTTGCGAGGTGGGATGTACGGAGGCCTAACCCGGAGAAATACCATGGCAGACGTAACTATGCGCCAGATGCTAGAGGCTGGCGTGCATTTTGGTCATCAGACCCGTTACTGGAACCCGAAAATGGCACCCTACATTTTCGGCCAACGTAACAAAATTCATATCATCAATCTCGAAATGAGCCTGCCCCTGGCTCGCGACGCTTATGCGTTCATCAAGACTATTGTTTCAGACGGCGGCAAAGTCATGTTCGTCGGCACCAAACGTTCGGCACGCGAAGCGATCCGCGAGCAAGCGGTTCGTTGCGAAATGCCCTTTGTCAGTTATCGCTGGCTCGGCGGCATGCTCACCAACTACAAGACGGTGCGCCAGTCGGTCAAGCGCCTCAAAGTGCTTGAGCAAATGGCCGATGACGGCAGCTTCGAGAAAATCACCAAGAAAGAAGGCCTAAGCCTGACACGCGAGATGGACAAACTGGAGCGCAGTCTTGGCGGCATCAAGATGATGAATTCACTTCCCGATGTATTGTTCGTGGTCGACGTCGATCATGAAGACATCGCGGTTCGCGAAGCGCGCAAACTGGGAATCCCGATCGTTGCCGTTGTCGATACGAATTGTTCGCCGGACGGCATCGATTACGTAATTCCCGGCAATGATGACGCAATGCGAGCCATTAGTTTGTATTCGACATTGATCGCGGATGCTGTTCTTGATGGCAAGGCGTCGTTGCCCGAAGTCGCATTGGGCGATGACGAATTCGTCGAGCTCGACGCAGACGGTAATCCGAAGAAAGCGTCCAGTCGCAGAAAACCGGGCAAGAAACCGGCGCGGACAGTCAAGAAAGTGGTTGTAAAGAAAGCAGCAAGCAAGATTCCGACTGAAGCAGCGCCAGAAGCAGACGCTGCAGACGCACCAGCTGACGCGGAAAAGGCTCCTGCAGAAGAAGCCAAGACAGAAGCGGCTCCTGCAGAAGAAGCCAAGACAGAAGCGGCCGAGGCAGCACCAGCCGAAGAAGTTAAGGCAGAAACGGTAGAGGCAGCACCAGCCGAAGAAGTTAAGGCAGAAACGGTAGAGGCAGCACCAGCCGAAGAAGTTAAGGCAGAAACGGTAGAGGCAGCACCAGCCGAAGAAGTTAAGGCAGAAACGGTAGAGGCCGATCCGGCAGAAAAAGTTAAGGCAGAAATGGTAGAGGCCGCTTCGGCAGAAGAAGCAGCACCCGCGGAGGAGCCGAAGACTGAAACGAAGAAAGCCGCGACCAAGAAAACAGCAATAAAAAAGCTTGCAACAAAGAAAGCGGCGCCCAATAAAGCGGCTTCTATGAAAACCGCAACGAAGAAGACGGCGGTAAAGAAAAAAGCGGCGGCAGCCGACGACAAAGAGTAGAGGATTTATGTGATGGCAATCAGTGCATCAATGGTAAAAGAACTTCGTGAGCGCACAGGCGCTGGCATGATGGACTGCAAAAAAGCGTTGGTCGAAGTTGACGGCGACATGGACCGGGCTATAGAGCAGCTGCGTACGTCCGGTCAGGCCAAGGCGGACAAGAAAGCGGCTCGAATTGCCGCCGACGGCAGAGTCGTCGTCGCGTTAAATGGCTCCCACGCAACCTTGCTTGAAGTCAATTCCGAAACCGATTTCGTTGCTAAAGACGAAAACTTCGTGGCCTTCGTCGATGCGGTCGCACAAAGTGCGTTGGCCGGCAATTTTGCCGACGTCGATACTTTGAGTGCGGCAACGCTGGATGATGGTCGTACTATTGAGGCGGCGCGCACGGATCTGATAGCCAAGGTAGGCGAAAAGATCTCGGTGCGAAGATTTCAGCAGATTGAGTCCGACGACCAGCTCGGGAGTTATACGCACGGGTTCAGGATAGGCGCGATCGTCGCCATGTCCGGAGGCGACGCTGACCTGGCTCGCGACATCGCTATGCACATTACCGCGAGCAATCCGGTTTGTGTCGACGAAAGCGGTGTGCCCGCGGATACGCTCGAGCGCGAGCGGCGCATATTCTCGGAGCAGGCGGCCGAATCAGGCAAACCGCCGGAGATCGTCGAAAAGATGGTAAGCGGTAAGATAGCCAAATTTTTGAAAGGGGTAACCCTGCTGGGGCAGCCGTTCGTCAAGGACCCCGACCTGACCGTCGGCAAGCTGCTGCAGAACGCCGGCGCCACAGTGACCCGTTTTGTTCGCTACGAGCTTGGTGAAGGCATCGAAAAAGTTGAAGAGAATTTCGCTGACGAAGTTATGCAGCAGATCAAGGATTCAAAAAAGAATTCAAACTAGTCGGCTGGCGACAGCACTCAGTAACGAACACTTAGAGGAATGGTAAGACAAATGAATGGCACTCCGGTTCTCTATCGTCGGGTACTACTGAAGCTCAGCGGTGAAGCCTTGATGGGTGATCTCGATTACGGCATCGAGCCGGCGGTGATCCAGCGTATCGCTGCTGAAATTGCAGAAGTCCAGAAGATGGGGGTGGAAGTCGCTGTTGTTATTGGCGGTGGCAATATTTTCCGTGGCGCCGGCCTGGCGCGCAGTGGCATGGACCGGGTTACAGGCGACCACATGGGTATGTTGGCGACGGTCATAAATGCGCTGGCCATACAGGACGCGCTCGAATCGATAGACATCTACGCCAGAGTCATGTCCGCCCTCGAAATCAATGCGGTTTGTGAAGACTATATTCGCCGTCGCGCGGTGCGCCATCTCGAAAAAGGCCGGATTGTTATTCTGGCGGCTGGCACTGGCAACCCATTTTTCACCACCGACACGGCGGCCGCCCTGCGTGCGATCGAGATTGGCGCAGACGTATTGTTGAAGGCGACCAAAGTGAACGGCGTATACGATTCGGATCCGGCGTTGAATTCGGAAGCATCGATGTACGACACGGTTTCATTCGATAAGGTATTGATCGACAAGTTAAACGTAATGGATGCCACGGCCATCGTGATGTGTCGCGACAATAACCTGCCATTGCGCATATTTAATATGACCGAGACAGATTCCTTAATTCGCGCGATGACGGATGCAGATGTTGGTACATTGGTTACTGCCTGAGGGCATTTCAGCTTAGCTTCAAGCACACAGGGGACCTGGACGTGTTGGATGAGATTAAAAAAGACGCAAGTACTCGCATGGACAAGAGCGTCGCGTCATTACAGCAAGACCTGATGAAGATCCGAACGGGCCGCGCTCATACCAGTTTGCTGGATCATATTACGGTCGAGTATTACGGTAGCCAGGTGCCGCTCAATCAGGTTGGCAACGTAAATGTGGAGGACTCTCGAACACTGGTGGTTGTGCCATGGGAAAAAGACATGGTAAAGCCCATAGAGAAAGCCATCATGTCATCCGATCTCGGCCTTAATCCGGCTACCGCCGGAACGATAATAAGAGTCCCACTACCACCGTTAACCGAAGAGCGAAGAAAGGACCTGATTCGTGTCGTTCGAAGCGAGGCCGAAGGTGGGCGAGTCGCCATTCGAAATATTCGTCGCGATGCGCTTAGTGACCTCAAGGACTTGCTGAAAGAAAAGATGATTGGCGAAGATGACGAACACAGGGCGCACGAGGAAGTTCAAAAAATTACAGACAAGCACGTTGCCAACATTGATTCCATTCTCGCTGAGAAAGAAAGCGAGCTGATGGAAATCTAGCGACAGATTACCTGACTGCGTTGAACGAACACACTGAAAATATCCCGAAGCACGTTGCCATCATCATGGATGGTAACGGGCGCTGGGCGCGCAACCGGGCTATGCCACGCCATGCAGGACATCGCGCGGGCGTAAAATCCGTTCGCAATGTTGTCGAAACAGCTGCACAACGTGGTGTGTCTTATCTCACATTGTTCGCGTTTAGCAGCGAGAACTGGTCAAGACCGAAAGAAGAAGTTAGTCGACTCATGGCGTTGTTCCTCGAGGCGGTGCAACGAGAGGCGAAGGCGCTTCACAAAAATAATGTAAAACTCGAATTTATTGGCGCGCGTGATCAGTTGCAGGAAGGATTGTTGGAAAAAATCACAGAGGCCGAAGCATTAACGTCGAAAAATGACGGACTGAACCTGATTATTGCGGTGGCATACGGTGGCCGTTGGGACATTGTTAATGCGGCAAAGCGAGTGGCGGAACAAGTCAGGGATGGCACGTTGTCATTGGATGCCGTGGATGAATCGATTTTTGCCAAAGAACTGCAGTTGTCTGACGCCCCGGATGCCGACCTGTTGATTCGAACGGGTGGCGAACAACGTATCAGCAATTTTCTGTTATGGAATCTCGCTTACGCAGAATTGTATTTCACCGACAAGTTGTGGCCGGACTTCAATGCCGCGGATTTTGACAATGCAATCGATCATTTCGCCAATCGCCAACGGCGTTATGGATTCACCGGGGAGCAGATCAGTGCGGTTTGACCCATTCTCCGGCAGGACCGCCCGTGCTTAAACAACGCATCATTACAGCGGTGGTTGCCGCGTTGTTGTTGTTCGTGATTTTGTTCGCGCTGCCTGCGCCGCTCGCACGCGGCCTCATCGCTTGCCTGTTGATCATTGGCGCCTGGGAGTGGTCCGGATTTCTTGATGCACAAAAGCCAGGCCGTTACGCATTTTTTATTGTTGTCGCGGGGATGATTATTGTCGTATACCTCGGGCTGGTACAAGCGGGCAACGTCAAAATGATTTTTCAGGTTGCCCTGTTTTGGTGGGTGCTTGCGTTCATCTGGACTTTCTTTTTTCCAACCCCGATCCCGAAAGCCATCGCCTGGCTGTCCGGCATCCTGGTCATTGTGCCCGCGTACGTGGCGCTCGACTGGTTGTATCAAATCAGTCCCTGGGTCCTGTTATTCATGTTGCTTATCGTCTGGCTCGCGGATATCGGCGCCTATTTCGCTGGAAAAGCGTTTGGCCGGGTCAAACTCGCGCCAAAAATTAGTCCGGGCAAGACCTGGGAAGGTGCAATCGGTGGATTGGTCGCAGTTGTTGCGCTGATTGTCATCGAGAGTTTTTGGCTGGACTTTCCCGTTTCGTCAATTATTCCGCTGGCGCTGGCGGTTGCCGTGATTTCGGTCGTAGGCGACCTGACGGTGAGCATGTTCAAACGCACGGCCGGCGTGAAAGACAGCGGCACTTTATTCCCCGGGCATGGCGGTCTTCTGGACCGCGCAGATGCCATAATGGCTGCAGCGCCGGTGTTTTCGCTTGGTTTGATCTGGTTTGGGCCCTCTGTTCTCGGTCTGCCCGTATGAATCGCCCCATTCAGCTACTATTCAGCCTGGGCGTGCCAGCATTGATGGGAACTGCGTTCGGCGAATTCAGTCAGATAGGAATCGACTTTGGAAACAGCCGTTGTGAGGCCCGCCTTGGGCCAGGCGTCTATATGGACATTTTAGGAGTGGCCACCGTATGAGTGGAGTGCTGGGCAACATTTTGTGGTTCATTGTCGCGATCAGCGTGCTGGTTGCCGTACACGAGTTTGGCCACTACATCGTCGGCCGATGGTGCGGCATGAAGGTGCTGCGCTTCTCCATCGGCTTCGGCAAACCGCTTATAAGCTGGACCGGAAAAGATCCCGACCGTACTGAATATTGCATTTCACGCATTCCGCTGGGCGGCTACGTAAAATTTCTGGATGAGCGGGAAGGTCCTGTCGACCCGCAAGACCAAGGCCGGGCATTTACTCATCGCCCGGTGCCCGCGCGCATCGCCGTGCTGCTTGCAGGCCCTTTGTTTAATTTCCTGTTCGCCATTCTCGCGTACTGGGTACTCTTTATATACGGTGTTCCCGCGCTGAAGCCGGCAGTCGGCCAGGTCACAGATGACAGTTACGCTTCAGCAGCCGGTCTCGAATACGGCGACAGGATCATAGCGGTCGGTGACCGCGAAACGCCGGACTGGGAAACCGCGCTGCTCAGCATGCTCGACGAGATGGTTGAAGACGGCCAGATACCTATGCGCCTGCAGCGTGAATCGGGCGGTACGCGTTGGGCCACTATCGATGTTGGTTCCGACTCGAGCCGGTTGACGGAACCGGGTTTGCTGTTCGAGGGCCTGGGATTTGTACCGTGGCGGCCGCCGGCCGTCATCGGATCGGTAGAGGACGACAGCCCTGCGGCCATTGGCGGCATTTTGGCCGGTGATCAGATTTCAAAAATCGATGGCGAAGTAGTCTACGGTGTGTACGACTTGTTGCGGATTATTGCCGAACGCCCGAACAAGACAGTGCCGATCGAATATCTTCGTGATGGTCGAGCGGGGACCGTGGATGTGGCCCTTGGCACTCGTGAACGAGATGGCGAGACAATCGGACGTCTTGGGGCTTCAATAAGCGGCGATTTCGGCGACTTGCGCTATGACCGGCAATACGGTCCGATTGCGGCCATCGGCGAAGCGGTGAAACAAACCTGGCATACGACCGCCTTTACCGTTCGCATGCTTGCAAATATGTTGACGGGCAATGTTTCTTTCAAGAACATAAGCGGTCCGATCAGCATCGCCCAGTACGCGGGTGACTCTGCCGCGGCGGGTATGGATCGGTTTATCAAATTCCTTGCGGTTATCAGCATCAGTCTTGGCGCGCTCAACTTGTTGCCCATTCCGATACTGGACGGCGGGCAGATTGTTTATCAGGCGATCGAATGGATTAAGGGCAGTCCGCTGTCAATGCGATCGCAATTACTGGGTCAGCAGGCGGGCATACTTGCACTGCTTGTATTGATGA
>SMVB01378080.1_pt1 | contig 22412 bp, 18 predicted proteins | sample 2456461 | NCBI WGS metagenome assembly SMVB01 (sample SAMN11095934, study PRJNA526329) | marine sediment metagenome | biome: Marine sediment; feature: Surficial sediment; material: Deep marine sediment; isolation source: Hadal surficial sediment | place: Pacific Ocean | collected 2014-05 | depth...
CGACAAGTATGTTCCTCCTCTGAACAATCGCACGCTGTTCAAGCGCGACGCAAACCTGTGTTTGTATTGTGCGATGCGATACCCAACGCGCGATCTGACGCGCGATCACATCACACCGATATCGCGCGGTGGTGGTGACACCTGGAACAACGTTGCAACGGCGTGCCGGCGCTGCAACAACTACAAGGGTGGCCGCACGCCAGAACAGGCGACGATGCAGTTGGTCGCTGTACCGTTTACACCGACGTATGCTGAGTACATATATCTCAAAGGTCGGCGTGTTCTTGCCGACCAGATGCAATATCTGCTTGCGCACATTCCACGCTCGAGCCCGCTGCACGCGCGGTTGACCGATCATCTCGCAGACGGTGAAGAGATTATCGAAGTCCACTTCCATGAATAGGGGTCAGAGCCCTTTTCAAAGAAAAGGGCTCTGACCCCGATCAGCCTGTGCAATATTTGATTGACGCCAGTGTTTATGTGTTTCGTGCCTATTACTCGATGCCGGATGACATGCTCGACAAGGAAGGTAATCCGGTTAATGCGTTGTACGGCTTCTGCCGTTTTCTTGGCGATTTCATGGAGCAGGTTAATCCCGAGCACATCGCGGTGTTATTCGATGAAAGTTCGTCGTCATCATTTCGCACGGAGATCTACCCGGAGTACAAAGCGAATCGCGATCCGGCGCCGGATGATCTGAAGCGGCAGTTTGGGCAGTGCCGACGGTTCACGCGGGCACTGGGGCTCATGGAGTGCGGGAGTCCGCGCTACGAAGCCGACGATCTTATTGGTACGCTGGTCGAACATGGCCGCAGGATGAATCGCCCGTCAACAATCGTGACTCGTGACAAAGATCTTGCTCAGCTGATCACAGAAGACGACATTTTTTGGGATTATGCCGGCAGGGGGAAAATCGGATACGACCAGGTGCGAGACGTGTTCGGCGTGCTGCCGGAGCAGATCGCTGATTTCCTGGCGCTGGCCGGAGACGCGGTTGACAATATCAAAGGCGTACCGGGTGTCGGTAAAAAGACAGCGACGGTGTTGCTTGAGCGCTTTGGCAGCCTCGAAGAGATTTACAGCAATCTCGACAAAGTACATGAGGTCAATGTTCGCGGCTCGAAGACGCTGGGCGAGAAACTTGCAGCCCACAAGGAAGATGCCTTGCTTGCGCGTCGATTAACGGGCATTGCCTGCGATGCGCCGATCGATGACCCTGAAACGTCGATGCAACGCTCGCGTCCCAAGCTTGGCGATATCAACGCACTGTTTGACGAAGCCGATATCGGTGTTTCGCTGCGCCGTCAGGCAGAGCGCATCTCCGACTTAAGTTGCGATTGAGCTGTAGGAGCGCTCCTCGGAGCGCGATCGCGCCTCAAGAGGCATTATTAATCGCGCTCCGAGGAGCGCTCCAACAATGACAGACGTGTTTACCAAAACCGCTCCGGAGTCGGCGCTCGCAATGTTCGAGGCCGAGGCCGATGGGCTGGCCGAATTGAGGTCCGCAAGCGCGATTCGTGTGCCTGACGTGATCGATGTCGGCATAACCAATGGCCAAAGCTATATTTCCCTCGAGAAACTTGTGTTCAGTCGACCGGCCGTTGAGACGGAACGTGTCCTCGGTCAACAACTTGCCGAATTGCATCGTCATACGCAGAAAAAATTTGGTTGGCATCGCGACAATACGATCGGCTTGACGCCGCAGTGCAATGATCAATCGGCCGACTGGATAGAGTTTTTCCGCAAGCACCGGCTTCAGTTCCAACTCGAACTCGCGGCGGCCAACGGTTTCGGTGGCGAGTTAGTAGACCTTGGTGCGCAGCTGTGCGAGCAACTGGACAAATTGTTTGTCGAATACGATCCAGCCGTATCACTGCTGCACGGAGACCTGTGGGGCGGCAACTGGGGAAACGTCGATGGGCAACCCGTCCTTTTTGATCCGGCGGTCTATTACGGTGATCGCGAGTCTGACATCGCAATGACAGTATTGTTCGGTGGTTTTGGCCAGACGTTTTACGAGGCGTACAATTCAAGTTGGCCAATGCAACAGGGGCACGAGGCACGACTAAAGCTGTATCAGCTCTACCATGTGCTCAATCATCTCAATCTATTTGGGCGCGGATATCTCCAACAGGCGCTGACGTTGACCAGAGCGTTGTTGTAGGCCCTCCTACTTTGGGAACTCACTGATGTCATCCGACTCAGCGACCTCGTAGCTCTCGCCGAGAAAGTCTTCGTCGAATGCATACAGCATGGTCCCCTCGGGTGCTTTTAATGCGACGAACGCGCCTTCATAGCCAGGAAACTTCTCGTGTGTGAACTTGTGTTTCTCGATGAGTTCAAGAAGCGCTTCCCTGTCGTGACACCTGAAACACAGCGATGGCGACTCGATCGCGATGCTCTCTGAGAGCCCCAACGCAAAACCGCCGGCATCGAAACGCATGTGCGTTGTTGGTTCCTCGCGCATGCGTAACAGGATCGGCGCAACGGACGCCCAAAATTGTGCCGATCGGACGGCGTCACGCGAGGGCAACGACAGCTCGAACCAGGTTCCGCAAGCGGAGTCGTTGTCGAACTCGTCGCCACCCGTGAAGGTGCGGGCTTCGAGCATTGTGACCATGTGTCCGTCGCGGTCTTTGAGCCCGAGTTCGTTGAACATGTCCTCGTCGAGTCGCAGGATTTCGAAATCGAAGCCATGGTCAGTCATTGAACGCGCATGTTTCGCGAGATCTTGCTGCACAAACGTAATCGATGGCGAGTCGAACTCACGGTCATGCAAGCCGATGCACAAAATACCATCGCTGACGACGGCATATTTGTGTGACCAGACATTGCCGATCTGGAGCTCGGTGAAGCCGAGCAACTTGTAAAAGCCCAGCGAGTCGATGATATCCGGCGCGTGCACGCTGAACTCGAGATAGCGACCGAGACTGCTCACCGAGAGGCCCCAGCTGCGAGCGCACGCTGTCGCGACTTGTCGAGTTCGCGCGCGGATTCGCTGGCGGTCCAGTCCGGCGATGATTCAGGCCAGCCGGCGGCGTTTCTCTCGATCAGTCGGGTGAGGAACGCTATGTGATCGTCGCGGGCATTCAGTGCGGGAATATAGTTGAGAGCGCCGCCACCCGATTCGGTAAACAAGCTGGCGTAGCGAATCGCGATCTCTTCCAGTGTTTCGAGGCAGTCAACCGCGAATCCCGGACATACGACATCAACACGTGCAAGCTTGTTACGGCCAAAATTCTTTAGTACCTCATCCGTAAAAGGCCGTAACCATTCTTCGCGACCGACCCGTGATTGAAACGTGATCGTCCAGTCGTCCTCGTCGAGATCGAGTGACGATGCGATAAGCCGTGCCGTTTTCTGGCATTGGCAGAAGTATGGATCACCTTTCTCTATAGTGCTGATCGGCAGACCATGAAACGAAAATATGAGCTTGTCACCTTTGCCGTTCTGCTCCCAGTGATCACGGATATTGGCTGCGTGTGCGGCAATATAACCCGGCGCATCATGGTAATGATTGATTAATCGAAACTCGGGAATCCAACGGCGGCTCCTGAGCGCCGCGGACACGGAATCAAACACGGCTGCAGTTGTCGTACCCGAATACTGAGGGAATAGCGGCAACACGATGATCCGCCGCGCGCCGGCTGCGTGTAGCCGCTCGAGGCCGGACTGGATTGAAGGATTGCCGTAGGTCATGGCGAGCTCGACCCGGGTAACACCCGAAAGGCGCGCTGAAACCTGGTTCTGTACGGCCGACACGATGTCCTGGGAGTGCAGTAGCAGCGGCGATCCATGCTCGGTCCAGATCTTTTCATAAGCGCGTGCCGATCGAGATGGCCGAATCAGCAGAATGACGCCATTCAGAACAAGCCACCACAGCACGCGCGGGTATTCGATAACGCGCGGATCGCCAAGGAATTGCCGCAGGTAGCGTCGCACAGCAGCCGGAGTCGGAGCATCCGGCGTGCCAATATTGACCAGAAGGACGCCTAAGGACTCAGGCACCCCGTGTTCGTATTGCGGTGAAGATTCAAACGTCGGCATAACCCAGAGAACCCGGTGTCACTCCGCGTAACACTAAACCAAAGGTCAGTCCGGCGCCAGCGGGGGAGCTATAATCCCTTGTCTTGATTGAAAATTGTCATGTGAATAAGCTAATGGAAACACCTGCTGATAACGCCCATCAACATTCGCCGAGATGGATCTTGTTTCGCGATCTTGCGGTGCTGCAATTCAAGCTTCTGGTTGACGGATTTCGTGATCTCGTCTTACTGCCGGCGTCAATCGTCGCTGCTGTGCTCAGCGTAATGAGCAGCAAAAATGGCAGGCCTGGTCCGCAGTTTTACAACTTGCTCGTTGTCGGCAAGCAGAGCGAGCATTGGATCAACCTTTTTGGCGCATTGAAGAGTGCGCCGGGCAATCTGGATCGTTCCGCTGCATTTGGGGGTGCGGACATCGACGATATCGTTTCGAAAGTTGAGACATTTGTCGTCGCTGAGTACAAACGCGGCGGCGTGACGGCCCAGGCGAAATCCAGAATCGACCAGGCGCTGCGTAGTCTGCGGCGCAAAAGCCGATCGGGGTCATAGCCCTGATTCGGGCCTTAAGGCCCTCCTACCGATTCTCTATTTGGCTTCCATGATTGCGGTAACACCCATGCCACCCGCTGTGCAAACCGATATGAGCCCGCGACCGGAGCCTTTCTCGCTCAGCAATTTGGCCATCGTGCCAACGATGCGTGCGCCGGTGGCTGCAAACGGATGGCCGATCGCGATGCTGCCACCTTTGACATTGAGTTTTGCCAAATCGAGCGGCCCCATCGCCTGGTTGCGGCCGAGTTTTTCGCGACAGAATTTTTCAGATTGCCACGCTTTGAGTGTTGCGATCGTTTGAGCAGCGAACGCCTCGTGAATCTCGTAAAAATCAAAATCTTGCAAACGCAGATCGGCATCTTTCAACATGTCGGATACGGCATAAGCTGGCGCCATCAACAATCCTTCATCATTGACGAAATCGACTGCGCCTGCTTTTACAAAGGTAAGGTATGCAGAGATTGAAAGATTCTTCAGGCGAGCCCAGTCTTCCGATGCAAGTAATACGGCGGCGGCGCCGTCCGTCAATGGTGTACTGTTGCCCGCCGTCAGCGTGCCGTCCTCACTCTTGTCGAACGCAGGCTTTAGTTCTGACAGCTTTTCGAATGTGGAGTCGCGACGAATGTTGTTGTCTTCCTCACAATCGAGGAAAGGGATGACGAGATCGTCGTACCATCCGGCGTCATACGCATTGGCTGCTTTCACGTGACTGGAAAGAGCGAGCTGGTCCTGATGTTCACGCTGCACATCCCATTCCCTGGCGATGAGTTCCGTACTTTCGCCCATTGTAAGACCGGTGCGGGGCTCTATGACGCTCGGAAGTTCAGGTACGAAATGTTTGGGGCGCAAACGGAACCAAGGTGTGATGCGTTGAATGATTGAGCGCGCCCGAACGACATCGAGCAGGATTCGCCGATAATCGTCCGGGTAGACGACGGGCGCATCACTGATGGAATCGACGCCCCCCGCGATGCCGGAGTCAATTTGGCCCAATGAAATCTTGTTGGCGATGATCGCGCAGGCTTCGAGGCTGGTGCCGCAGGCACGCTGTAAATCGAGGCCCGGCGTGCGCGGCGATAATCCCGCATCGATGAGCGATTCGCGTGCCAGGTTCCAGTCACGGGAGTGCTTGATGACAGCGCCAAGCGCCACTTCTCCCAGGGTCTGGCCCTTGATATCGAATTTGTTAACGACCCCCGACAAGGCGGCGGCCATCAATTCCTGACTGGAACAGTCCCGATAGATCGAGTGCGCCCTGCAGAAGGGAATACGTGAACCCCCGACAACAGCAACCCGATTAGATCGACCATCATGCAACATACGCGTCTCCGAACAGATAGTTTGAGCTGGTGTGCGGGGGCAACTTTACACTATTCGGGCACTGATTCTGAATAGGCGGCTACTTCGGAGCGCCTCTTGAGGCGCGATTGCGGTAAATTGCACAATATTGCGCCGCGAGCGGCAATCGCGCTCCGAGGAGCGCTCCAACAATTGTGATTTGGCAGAATGTTTAGAAGCGGTAACTGGCGACAGGAGATGCGGGGCTTGCTCGGGCTTGCTGCTCCATTGATCATCAATAACCTGTCAATTGCGGGCATGCATTTCGCGGACGCAGTGATGGCAGGACGACTGGGAGCCGAATCACTCGCGGCAGTTGCTATCGGCGGCAGCATCTGGTTTTTCGGCTTCACGATCTGCCTTGGCACTCTGATGGCGATCTCGCCTATTGCCGCCAGACATTACGGTGCCGGCAACCCCGAACTCATTGGCCGCTACACGCGGCAGGGAATCTACCTCGGGATTTTCGTGGCGATAGCGCTGATTTTTATCGTCTTCCGGTTTGTAGGGCCGTTCCTTGATGCGATCGGTATTGATCCCGGGTTTCGAGACCTGACCAACGGTTATGTCCGCGCGATTGTTCTGGGCGGGCCCGCGATTTTTATTTTTCTGGCACTGAGGTTTACTTCCGAAGGAATTGGCGAAACAAAACCGATCATGTACGCATCGGTATTTTCACTCGTCGTGAATGTGTTCCTGAACTGGGTGCTGATGTACGGTCATTTCGGTGCACCCGCCCTGGGTGCAGTAGGGTGTGGATACGCCAGCGCAATAACCATGTGGCTGATCATGATCGCGCTCGCCATTTACATGATGCGGAGCCCGAGATATCGAACGCTACAGATATTTTCCCGAATTTCCCCCGTACGCCCCGACGTCCTGAAGGAAATACTGGTCCTCGGCGTACCGATCGCGGTCACGATTACGGCAGAGGCCGGTCTGTTCAATGCCGTATCAGTGCTAATGGGTACCCGTGGCGCATCGATCGCCGCCGCTCACCAGGTAGCGATTAATTTTGCGATGACCATGTTCATGATTCCGCTCGCGCTGAGTTCGGCGATTACGATCAGGGTTAGTCATGCGCTCGGCGCGGGCAATGTGCAAGCGGCCCGTTTCAGCGGAGGATTCGGAATTTTGGTCTGCGGCCTGTTCATGAGCTGTTCGGCAGCATTCATGCTGCTCTTTCGGGATGTCGTTGTGAGCATTTACACCAATGATCCGTCGGTTACGAGTATTGCAGTTAACCTGTTGTTGATGGCGGCAATTTTCCAGATTGCCGATGGTGTGCAAATTGGTTCGGCAGGCGCATTGCGAGGGTACAAGGACACACGCTGGCCGATGGTGATCAACACATTTGCTTTTTGGGTGCTCGCATTCCCGCTCGCGTACCTTGCGGCCGTAACCTATAAAGCGCCACCGGCATACACCTGGGGAGCGTTTATTGTCGGTTTGTCCGTAGCCGCGGTGCTGTTGGTTTGGCGCTATGTGCGGTTGTCACGCGCGCATTTGGCCGTGGGCTACGGTTTTTGAAACTGGCTAGTCAATACGCAGTGGTGTCCGCAACGTGGTTTCCAGCAAAGTACCTGCCGGAACATTGATGCTGGAGCCACTCGTTAAGATGGACGCGCCGAGGCCGACTTTGGCACCTTTCTTCGCACCGGAACTGCCGCCGACAAGACCACCTATTGCCGCTGCCCTGGCGGTTCGCCCCGCTGTTTTCCCAGCCTCGTTACCCGACTGTGCCGCCAGCGTTTCCGTTGCAATCGGAAACAGCTGATCGTTGATCATGATGTCGGTGAACTCCATTGACATGGATGATGAACCCGCCGCCCGGCCGGACTGTTTTGAAGAGAGCAGCACCCCGTAAAGAATGGTGCCGCGGGGTGCCGCAGTAACGCCGTTAACGACCAACGCGCCCTCGAGCTGGCCGCGAAACTTATGCCCCGCCTTATGTTTCTTGGTGTCCACGGAATCGGCCATTCTGATGACAAGGCGGGTTCCGGCCGGCACGGTCACGGCTGACGCATCGGGTGAAGCCGCATACGATTGTGCCGTCGCGACGCCCTCGCTCAAGTAAATTCCGACGACCTGGCTTTCGGGATACGCCTCAATGGAGCCACCAGTATTGAACATGACGATTCCATTGCTGCTGCCAACAAAATCGCCTTCCAGGACGGAGCCATCCGCCAATTCAAGCGAATCGGCAGTTGCCACGCCCGCCGTCAGAGTCAGCAAAAGTGCGCTGATTGTGCCAATAATTTTGTGCATTGTTTTTCCTCGTATAGAATTGTGGATAATAATTGCTGCATTCGGTAGGCGTTCATCCAATAAGCTGACCATCCGGGTTCTCTCGAATCAAAGCCTGTTAAAGAAGTACCACTGATAGTATTGATCTAACCTGGCTTGATATTTGCGTTAAGCCGGAACAGGTTGCTTGGGTCGTACTGGTTCTTGAGCTCAACCAGTCGCGGATAATTCGAGCCGTAGTTACCCCAGGTCTTTTGCTCTGTGTCGTCGTTTAAGTTGGTGTAGAAACCAGCGAAGTGTGGCTCCATGGCTTTGTAATACTCGCGAACAGCCGCGATGCCGGCTTCATTTTGTGCCGGGTCGTCGCTCGCATACATCATGCCGAAATTGAAAGCGACATCACGATGCGCGTAGGCCGTCGCATCGGACGCGACTCTTGAGGTGGCTCCGCCGAGGTGCTGGAACCAGGATCCTGTGTTACCCCTTCGTGCGTACTCGACCATAACTTCAATCGCTTCCGGCGTGAGTTCCTTCAGGAAGCCCGATTTGAGGTAGTACTGAAGTCCATGCGCCGTGCCGCCGTCCCACTGTGTTTGAATTTCGCGATACGACCACGGACCCAACGTGCCCCCTTTGAGACCTGGAAAAGCCAGCATCGGAGCGAGTGCCTTTTCGCCAGCGGCATGATCGCCACACCAGGTGACCCCGGCCTCCACCATCGGCGAACCGTCCTCGCCCGTGATGAGTTGTGGTTCAACATTTGCCTCGTCGGGTAGCGTTTCGTGGAGTTCGGCGTAAAATTCCAGAAAATCCGCATCGAGGTCGTACATTAGATTACCACCGTATGCGGTCGGGTTGAACGGATGCAGCCGGTAGACAAATTCGGTAACCACGCCGAAGTTGCCGCCACCGCCACGCAGGCCCCAGAATAAATCGGCGTTCTCGTCTTGACTGGCGCGAATCACGTCACCGCTGGCCGTGACGACGGTTGCGGCCAGCAGGTTGTCGACTGCAAGACCCATCTTGCGGTCGGTGCGGCCCATGCCGCCGCCCAATGTAAAGCCGCCGACGCCCGTGTGTGAAACAACGCCAGTTGTGGTCAACGTGTTTTGCGCCATCGCGGCATCGTCGAGATGCCCGAGCAATGAACCGCCGTCTGCTCGCATCGTCATGGCTTCAGCGTTGACATCAACGGCATGCATTTGCGACAGGTCGATCATCATGCCGCCGTCTGACGTGCATTTACCGGGGAAGCTATGACCGCCACCCTTGACGGACACGAGCAGATCGCGCTCGCGCGCAAAGGTTACGGCATTGACGACGTCGTCAGTCGATGTGCACTGCACGACCATCGCAGGCTGTTTGCTGTCGAACATACCGTTCCAGACCAGTTTCGCGGCGTCATAGCCTTCGTCAGCCTGCAAAAACAGGTGGCCGTTCAGGCTATCGGCGAGCTCGGTTACGGCCGCCGATTCAATTGACACTTCTTCTCCCGCGCCGGTGACGGCGGGAATCGTACTGCCAACATCCCTTGATCTCGAACCACAGCCTGGAAGAGTTGCCGCTACGGCGGCTGCCAGGGTCGTCTGGCAAAAAGTACGCCTTTTCATCGTTTAGCCCTCTTATTATTGTTTATTCAAACTAGCATAGACGAGAAATTGACCGTTCGCCTCGATCAGCCCCCCTGGCCGAAATCCGGGCTATCGCTGGTGAGGTAGTCATCCTCTTCGGCTGTGTTGTCCCGGTTGAGGAGTTGGTTGCGATGTGGAAAGCGGCCAAACCGTTCGACAATGTCCCGATGTAACTCCGCGAACTGGGCAATCGTCTCAAAGGTCTCGCGGTACGGTCGCGGGACGGTTTCGGCAAGCCGGGTGAATAATTCCACCGACTTTGCCTGCACTTTTTTTGATTCCGCGTGTTGCAGGGGCATATAAAAGAACGCGCGTTGTATCGGTGTTAGCCCATGGTCTTTTCTTGCCATCGCACCTTCGACGCAGAGCTTCAATGCGGCGCGGTCTTTGGCGAACGCCGCCGCGGTATCGCGATGAATATTTCGACGGAATTGATCGAGCAGCAATATCAGCGCGAGTCGGCCTCGCGATTCATGCGCCCAATGACTCAGACCACCTTCCGATGCCTTTTCGACCTCTTCGGCAAAGTCTTTCTTGCACTCATGATCGAAAACATCGTCTCGACCGAACCAAATGTCCATGCGCCGGTCGATCTGGGGGGCTGACAGCTCCTGTTCGTTGAACCAGAATACAAGGATGGCGTCGATACGAATCTGATCATCGTCAGTAATCGTCGCATCCATGCTTTCACTTAGTAGTTTGACCGACATGCCAGCCCTTTTGCCTATAGTACATAGTGCGAACCAGGTCACGCTTTGGGCTTGAGAGACCAATCGAGGCCCTGATTCTCAGTAAACTTTAGCAGATGATGATCGTTGCCACCGCAAATACTGCTCGCCTGCCGGCATTGGGGCTGGTCTGCTATTGGTTGGCCGCTTGTGGAAATCCGCCAACGCCGCCCGAGGAAGCAGTCCGCGCCTGGGTGGCGAATGGACAGCAGGCTGCGGAGGACAAGGACCGCCGTGCGCTCGTCAAAATGATCTCGCCGGCTTACGCCGATGCTCGGGGCAATTCACGTGATGAGATAGAAAACCTGTTTCGACTCTACTTTTTGCGGCAGCACAGCATCGCGTTGCTGATTAGAATAGAGTCGCTGCGAATTATCGGGGACTCTGCCGCCGAGATCGAATTGAGCGTTGGTATTGCCGGCACGAATGACGGTGTGTTCGGCTTCAGTGCAGATGCGTATCGTTTTGAAATGGAACTCACTCGAGACGGTGACGACTGGTTATTGATTTCGGGCCGCTGGGGAGAGGTTGGCGGCAATATTCACTAGGCTGTACGGAGGGTCTGAATGTGAACCGACGAATCCTGATTTTGGCTGCCTTTGCGACAGCAGCTTGTCTCGTCAGTGCATGCGCAGGTATGCAGCGGGCGATTAGTATGCCGGGTGTGAGCCTCAGAAATGTGGAAGTCGCTGACATTAGTTTCTCCAGTCAAACATTCCTGCTGACCTTCGACGTTACCAACCCGAATCCGTTTCCGCTGCCGGTCAACTACATAAGCTACGGCGTCACATTGGACAAAAAGAGATTTGCGAGCGGCCAGACCGTCGCATCATTCACAGTACCGGCACAAAGCGATGCGGAGTTTGCGATCAGTGTCGAACTTGATCTGTTCAGAACGGCGCCGCAACTTCTGTTTATCGTTCGCGATGGCACGATGCGGGATCTGCCGTACGAACTCAGCGGCAAACTCGGCATCGACATCCCGTTCGTCGAGCCGGTGTCATTCAAAAGCAGCGGTGAAATTCGCTTGCTCGCCCATGAATTCCAGGGGCGCAATCGCAATCCCTAAGCACACGCGTGCATGGTTACGCACAAATGTCCGCTATTCGGGCCTCGCCCTATTCCCCGTCCTTAGCTGCGGGGCTTGCGTGGCTGCGACGAAATACGGATCGTCCTCGGTTTTCCACCGGGGCAGACCGTCGTCGAATTTAAGCCAAGGCAACTGACTCTCGATGCCAGAGTGGCTCGTGGGCGGGAAGTATTCCGGATGGTCAAGGCTACCGATCATGACCCCAAAGCCACCCGAATCTCGAAATACCAATGGTGTGCCACATTCAGGGCAGAATCCGCGCTCCGCCCATTCTGATGAACTGAAATATTTTGGTTTTCCCTGGACGAACTTAAATGTGTCATCGATATTCGGCGCATTAAATATAACGAAGTAACCAAACAACCCACCTGTAGCTTTTTGGCACATCCTGCAGTGACAGTAACCAACATCGTCGTCCGGCAGCTGGCTTACTTCATATCGCACTGCTCCACACAGACATCCGCCTGTGATCGGCAAGTGTTTCTCCGCCATTTAGGTTCTCCTTACAATGTCTAAACAACAAACGATGCAGCACGACCGCACAACGTAAGCAGCCTCCCAGCATCCTATCAGGCCAACGTCCGATGTTGGGGGCGAAGCGGACGTTCTGCCGCGGGAAATGTCACTTATTCGGAATGAGAGCGACTACGCGAACGGGTCCGCCGGAACCACCTTCAATTTTCATCGGCAAAGCGAAAACCAGCGCACCGATCGGTGGCAACTTGTCCAGATTAGTCAGGTTTTCGAGATTGCTGACGTTGCGAGCTGCGGCGATGCGATGTACCACGAAATCCGTTGATTTCCCGAAGTCGGCTGACGCCGTATCCACACCCAATATTGCAACCTCTCGTTCTTCGACGAGCAAGTGCGCCGCATCCACGCCATAGGATGGGAACTGAAGCTTGCTTGCATCGCCCGGCGTGTCATCGCCCAGATAGGTTTTGGCGTCCGGCCAGAATTGGCTCCAATCCGTACGCAGCAGAACAATGTCTCCTGGATTGATGCGTCCGTATTGATCTTCAAACGCAAGAACATCACTGGCGCTAAGGACGTAGTTACGATCAGCCGCAGCTTTCTTGCTGATGTCGATAACGACTGCGTTACCGATCAGTTTTTCCAAAGGAATCTTGTCTGTAGGAAAGCCATCGACTGCAAAGTGCAGAGGAGCATCCAGATGCGTACCGCCGTGCTCGGGTGTGCATATCGTGTACGCGGAGTAAAACCAGCCTCCGTCGGTCTGTCCAAACGACAGCTCTTTTTTTTCGAACTTTGACACTGAGGTTGGCCAATACAGGGAGTCCGAGGAGTAGGCATGGCTCAAATCAATGAGTTGATACTCGTCGATTTCCAGCGCATGGGCTGGCAGTACCAGAATTCCGATAATGCAGCCGGATATAAGTTGACACTTCATGTTGTCCCCCCTGTTTTGGGTCTGTCACGCCTGATAGATTAAATGATCGCTGACGAAATGCGGGGGCGCAATCGCAATCCTTAAGTGAGCGCGCGTGCATGGTTACGCGCGCAACCAAATCGCCGACCCTAGGAATCTGCGCGAAAACGGTGCAATCGGGCATCAAATCGTCCCCAAGTGCCTGAATTCCGGCGTTCTTTCAGCATGCGCAGTATCGCATGGCATACTTGAGGGCTTCCTGGGCTTAAGGGTTTTTGGGGCGCGTTACGCGCGGTTTCCCAATGGCGTCTATGACGGAGCGAATCGCACAAGGTCTCTACGACCCGGCGTTCGAGCGCGACAGCTGCGGTTTTGGGCTGATCGCGAATCTCGATGACATGCCGAGTCACTGGGTCGTCGAAACGGCGATCTCTGCGCTCGCGCGTCTGACGCATCGTGGCGCCGTCGCAGCCGATGGCAAAACTGGCGACGGCTGCGGTTTGCTAATCAAATTTCCCCACGCATTCCTGCGCGCAGTTGGTGAGGACCTTGGATTCGAATTGAACGATCGTTTTGCCACCGGCACCGTTTTCCTGCATCAGGACGAGCAGCGCGCGGCCATTGCACGCGACAGGATCAATGCAGCACTGGCCGAAATCGGTTTGCAGGTCGCCGGCTGGCGCGAGGTTCCAACAGACCCATCAGTTTGTGGTGAGCAAGCACTAAAAACGTTGCCCAGAATCGAACAAATATTTGTTAACGCGCCGGACGGAATGGCGCGCGGTCGTTTTAATCGGCGCCTGTTCCTCGCTCGCCGGCGTGCAGAGAAGCGCATCGGCGAGGGTGATGCCTACGTTGCGAGCCTGTCTTCGGTAACGATCAGTTACAAAGGCATGGTCATGCCTGTCGTACTGCCGGATTTTTACCCGGACCTTCGTGACCCGCGGCTCGAGACATCAGTCTGTATTTTTCATCAGCGTTTCTCGACCAACACGTTGCCGCAGTGGCGGCTGGCACAACCGTTCCGTTTCCTGGCGCACAACGGCGAGATCAATACGATCCAGGGAAATCGTAACTGGGCGCTCGCGCGAGCGAAGAATTTCATCTCCGACAAGCTGGATGACATCTCCGATCTCGATCCTATCGTTTCGCTGGTCGGTTCCGATTCATCGACCCTGGACAACATGCTCGAGGTCATGCGCGCTGGTGGCATGGACGTGCTGCAGGCAATGCGCATCCTGATGCCTCCCGCCTGGCAGGCGGCCGATAAGTTCGACCCGGATACGCGCGCGTTCTATGAGTTCTTCGACTGCCAGATGGAACCCTGGGATGGGCCGGCCGGGATCGTACTGACGGATGGCCGCTATGCTGCCTGTTGCCTGGACCGAAACGGGTTGCGCCCGGCTCGTTACATCATCACCAGGGACCGGCACATCACGATTGCGTCTGAGATTGGTGTCTACGAGTACGACGAGAAAGATGTCGTCCGTAAAGGTCGTCTAGGGCCCGGTGAAATGCTGGCCGTGGACCTCGTCAACGGCGTATTGCTCGAGAATGATGACATTCACGACATCTTGAAAGCCCGGGCTCCTTACAAGAAGTGGCTGAAGAGGGGCGTCCGTTATCTCGACTCGGAGTTGATCGATACGCATACGGCGGCAGAACCGATGGATGCTGAGACGCTCGCGACGTATCAGAAAATGTTCAACATGAGCCGCGAAGAAATGTACGATATCGTCGCGGTGCTGGCGACCGCGGAGCTGGAAGCCGTAGGCTCGATGGGCGATGACACGCCCATGGCGGTGTTGTCGCAAAAGGTGCGCTCGCCCTTCGACTACTTTCGGCAACAGTTTGCGCAGGTGACGAATCCACCCATCGATTCATTGCGTGAGCGCAATGTGATGTCGCTGCAAACCAATATCGGTCGCGAGGCGAACTTGTTCGACATCGGGCCCGAACACGCCGAACAGGTCATCATGAATTCGCCGGTGTTGTCACAGCGCAAGCTCCGGCAATTACTCAGCGATGACATGTTCGGTAGCAGCCACGCGTTCATCGATCTCAACCTCGACGAGGCGCTGTCCTTGCCTGAGGCGCTAGCCCAGGTCTGCGATCAGGCAGAGCAAGCAGTCCGCGATGGCAAGCTGATACTGATGCTGAGCGATCGTTACCTTGAGAAGGGCAAGCTGCCTGTGCACGCCTTGCTTGCGACGGGTGCCGTGCATCATCATCTCATTCAACTCGGGATGCGCTGTGACGCCAACATTCTTGTCGAGACCGGCGTTGCGCGGGATGCACATCATTTCGCCTGCCTGATCGGCTACGGCGCAACGGCCGTGTACCCCTATCTCGTCTATCAATCGCTGCATGACATCGCGCAACGCGGCAACATCGACAAACAGCGGCAGCTCGGGCGAAGTTTTCGGCGCGGTATTCGCAAAGGACTGTTCAAGGTCATGTCGAAGATGGGTATCTCGTCGATATCGAGTTACCGCGGGGCGCAGTTGTTCGAGATTGTCGGCTTTCACGAAGAGGTCGTTAAACTTTGTTTCCGCGGCACAACGTCGCGTATTCAAGGGGCCAGATTCGAGGACTTGCTGGCGGACCAGAAAAAATTGGCCGCAGCCGCATGGGAGCCGCGCGAACCCGTGAATCAGGGCGGGCTCCTCAAGTACGTACACGGCGGCGAGTATCACTGCTACAACCCGGATGTCGTAACAACACTGCAATCGGCGGTGCGCACGGGCGATTTCGAACGCTACCGTGAGTACGCGGCGCTGGTTAACGACCGGCCGGTCGCGACACTGCGGGACCTGATGGACATGCGGCCCGCAGGTCCACCCGTGCCGCTTGATGAGGTTGAATCTGTCGAGGACATATTGCCGCGCTTCGATAGTGCCGGCATGTCGCTGGGCGCACTGTCACCGGAAGCGCATGAGGCGTTGGCGATCGCGATGAACCGCATTGGCGCGCGTTCCAACTGCGGCGAGGGCGGCGAGGACCCGGCGCGTTACCACACGGAGAGAGTGTCCAAGATCAAGCAAGTGGCGTCGGGCCGATTTGGGGTCACCGCCGAATACCTTGTAAATGCCGAGGTCATTCAGATAAAAATTGCCCAAGGCGCAAAACCTGGCGAGGGTGGCCAGCTGCCGGGCCACAAGGTCAACGAGATGATCGCCCGGCTGCGCTTTGCAAAACCCGGCGTTGGCTTGATTTCCCCGCCGCCGCATCACGACATCTATTCGATCGAAGATCTAGCGCAGCTGATCTTCGACCTCAAGCAAGTCAATCCAGAGGCGCTCGTCTCGGTCAAGCTGGTTGCGGAGCCGGGGGTTGGAACGATTGCCGCCGGTGTCGTCAAAGCGTACGCAGACCTGATTACGATTTCGGGTTACGACGGTGGTACGGGCGCAAGCCCGCTGAGCTCGGTCAAGTACGCGGGCAGCCCGTGGGAACTTGGCTTGTCGGAAACACACCAGGTGCTGCGTGGCAACGATCTCCGGCACCGAGTGCGGTTGCAGACCGACGGTGGCCTCAAGACCGGCGTCGATGTCATCAAGGCGGCCATGCTCGGTGCGGAAAGTTTTGGTTTCGGGACCGCGCCGCTGGTTGCGTTGGGCTGCAAGTACCTGCGTATTTGTCACCTGAACAACTGTGCGACCGGTGTGGCCACGCAAAACAACATCCTGCGCAGTGAATATTTCATCGGACTGCCCGAGATGGTGATCCACTTTTTTCGATTCGTTGCCGAGGAGGCCCGGCAGATTATGGCCGAACTTGGTGTTCGCAAACTCGACGAATTGATCGGGCGTGTCGATCTTCTCGAACCAAAGCCCGGAATTACCGAGCGTCAGTCGCGTCTTGATCTTACGCCGATCCTGTCCGACGCGGGTTTGTCGAAGGACGCGCCGCAGTTTTGCACGGATCTTCGCAATCATCCGTTCGACAAGGGCGAGCTGGCTGAAGAAATGCTGCAGACTGTCCTGCCTGCGATCGAGTCGAAGTCAGGCGGCCGCTTCGAATTCGAGGTGCGTAATTTCAATCGCTCAATTGGTGGCCGGCTTGCTGGTGAGATTGCCCGCCAATACGGCAATGTCGGCATGGCCGATGCGCCTCTTGAAATCTCATTGCGCGGCACGGCGGGACAAAGCTTCGGCGTCTGGAATGTGGCGGGACTCAATCTTACGTTGGTGGGCGACGCAAACGACTACGTCGGTAAGGGAATGGCGGGCGGCTGCATCGTTATTCGTCCTCCCGACGGGGTGTCCTATGTTGTCAGGGATTCGGCAATCATCGGCAACACCTGCCTGTACGGTGCGACGGGTGGGACCCTGTTTGCAGCAGGTACTGCGGGCGAGCGATTTGCGGTGCGTAATTCGGGAGCAACGGCCGTCATTGAAGGCACCGGCGATCACTGCTGCGAGTACATGACCGACGGTGTCGTCGTTGTGCTCGGACGCACTGGCATCAATCTTGGCGCTGGAATGACGGGTGGGTTTGCGTACGTGCTCGACATCGATCGTGACTTCGTCGATCGCTATAACCATGAACTGATCGACATTCATCGCATCACACCCGAGAGCATGGAGACGTACTTGCATCATCTGCGTGCGCTGATTGTGCAACACGTTGAAGCGACCGGCAGTGAGTGGGGTGAGTTGATCCTCGATGACTACCGGACCTACCTGCCGAAGTTCTGGGTCGTTAAACCGAAGGCCGCCGAACTCAGCTCGTTGATTGAATCGCTGCGACAGGCGGCATAGGGAGCGGCATGCCTAAAGATCCCCTCTTGTTCCTCGAAATTCCGAGACGCGATCCGGGCAAGCAATCGCCCGAAGAGCGTATTCAACACTTCGGCGAAATCTATGGTCATTACGATGGCGCGAATGCGGCCGCGCAAGCCAGCCGTTGCCTGGACTGCGGCAATCCGTACTGCGAGTGGAAGTGCCCGGTTTTTAACTACATTCCGAACTGGCTCAAGCTTATCGAGGATGGCAAGTTATTCGAGGCGGCCGAGCTGTCGCATCAAACGAATTCACTGCCCGAGATCTGCGGGCGAATTTGTCCCCAGGATCGCCTGTGCGAGGGCGCTTGCACAATTGACGAAATGGGCGCTGTATCGATCGGTAATATCGAAAAATACATTACCGACGAAGCAATCAAGCAGGGATGGCGTCCCGACATGTCGCACGTTAGTGATACCGGTAAGCGTGTCGGCATCGTTGGTGCCGGCCCCGCCGGTCTTGCCGCCGCCGATGTGCTCGCGAGATCGGGCGTTCGATCGGTGGTGTTCGACTCCTATCCCGAGATCGGCGGCTTACTCACCTACGGCATCCCGCCGTTCAAGCTCGAGAAACAGGTGGTCGATCAGCGGCGCGAGATCCTCGAGGGCATGGGTGTGGAATTTGTTCTCAATACGCGAATCGGTGAGGACAAATCATTTACAGAACTCGTCGACAATTTCGATGCGGTTTTTCTTGGCATGGGAACGTACACCTATGTCCGTGGCGAGTTCCCGGGCGAGAATATGCCCAACGTGCACGAAGCATTGCCTTACCTCGTGTCAAATGTGTATCACGTACTGGGTGACGAGAACTCGCCATTGCCGTGGGTCAGTCTTGAAGGCCTTAACGTCGTTGTGTTGGGAGGCGGCGATACTGGTATGGACTGCGTTCGCACCGCGATCCGCCAAGGGGCGACAAGCGTAACCTGTGTGTATCGGCGAGATGAGGAAAACATGCCAGGCTCGCGTCGCGAGGTGAGAAACAGCAAGGAAGAAGGCATCGAGTTCCTGTTCAATCGCCAGCCACTCGAAATCATCGGCACAGACCGTGTCACCGGTGTGAAAGTCATCGAGACACAGCTGGGCAAACCAGGCAGTGACGGGCGTCGCCAGCCCGAGCCCGTGCCCGGTACGGAGGAAACCTTGCAAGCTGACGCCATCATCATCGCGTTCGGCTTTCGGCCCAACCCGCCAGCGTGGTTCGATGATTTTTCAATCGATACATTACCGAGTGGCAAGGTTCGAGTTGCCTCGCTGGGCGCACATCCGTTTCAGACGACCAATCCGAAAGTGTTTGCGGGCGGCGACATGGTGCGAGGATCGGACCTGGTCGTCACCGCCGTCTTCGAGGGACGCGAGGCGGCGAAGAGCATCGTCAATTACCTTGACGTCTGACAGTAGCCAGGATGTATCAATGCGGCGCAGCATTTAGAGCGGCGCTGACATTCCGGTGGACGTTTTCAGCGCGGTGCCGAATCCCTCCGCGGAGGGATTATTGATCGACCTGGAAAATTCGAATGAAGTGCATTGTCAGGCGGATGCAAGAATAATGGTCGTTACGAAAAGAAGAGCGGGGTTAGTTCTGATCCGAGTGGGTGAACGTCTCACTTGCAAATTGGACGAATAGAATGCCCGCAATAATCAGTTGAAAGAACAAGGCAACAAGATAGAAAGCCTCCGATTTTGTGCCAACCACGTTCAGCAATACGGCCACCAGAATCAGATCCGCAGCAATAGATAAGCTCCAGTTGACGGTATTGACGTTGATCTTTGTTAACGTCAGGTTGGGTATGTTTTTTGGGAACAAGAGCTGCAGCCGCGACCATAAAACAAGTCTCCAGCATGACCTGGAGGCGAAGTGCGTTCACTTTGAGATCAGCAGAGTCCTTACGACTGCTAAGCACTCCGATAATGGCAGAGAAGCCTGCGAGAGCAACAGCAAGTTCAGCCAGAGTAAATAGGATGTCTTTGTCGATCATTGCATTGAACTTGACGGAAACCAGGAGGCATCAATGAAGTGCATTGTTAGGCAGCATGAACCTCGACAACTTCGCTCTGGGACTTGGGCGGAGGTACGCACTCGCCAGACGCTTTTAGACCATCGATATGAAACTCGATTGCTTCCTGAATAAGAGTAACAACTTCAGCCCGGGTTTCAGCGGCCGCGACGCACCCCGGTAGGTCAGGCACATAGGCCCCGTATCCATTTTCGCTTTTTTCGACTACGACGAGGTATTTCATGAACTTGATTTTATCCCAGCCTGTTTAAGAATGCTGTTCAGTGTGCCCGGTGCCATATCAACTCCAGGCTTTCCGGACACCGTGACTGTGCCTTGCTTGGAAAGATGCTTCAACTGCCGATGGCTTCCGCGCGTCCTAACAAGCACCCAACCGTCATTCTTCAATATACGCAGGAGTATTCGGACCTTCACCGACGCAGATTGGCAGGGCGCCTTATCTGCGGCCACGTACGAAATTCGGCTAAATGCTGCCTAACGTCTAAGCTTCAATGCGTTGAGCTTACGGCGCGGTTGTTGCCCCTGCAATAACCGTGACGAAAGCCAGGAGGCATCAATGTAGCGTATTGTTAGGTGTCAATATCCATCAATTTTCACGGCTACAAAGTTCCTGAGAATTTTACCGCCCCATGGAGATGACCAGTAGATGATTCCTGCTGCGCCATTTTCGACCAACCTGCCTCGAAGCAAAATATTGTCATCGTAAGTTGACGCATTCAAATTAACTGTTAGCCGGTCTCCATCTATCGCATAGGCGGACGGGAGCGCAGAGTTCTCAATCCACGACGCTGGAACAATTTCCGTCGAATCCGGTCCCTCTAATCAAGCGGCAAACCAAGATTCAGGTTCAATTGTCTCAACGTGCTCATTCGTAAGGCGGAGCTTGAATGAGCCCAGCGGTTCGTGCCGTTCATCCGTAACAACGATCACGAGGGTTCCAGCAGGCATCTCCCAACCGTCTGGTGTGGGTTCACTGCCTGCATCAAGATACCAGTTTTCAGACGAAGCACATCCGACTAGAAACAGGACGCCAAGGATTGTTCCGCATCGCATTGTGAAGTGACACCTAACTATATTTAGTGTGCAAAAATGGAGAATAACATCCGAAAAGCAGTGTTATTTTGCAATTGATCGCATTCCGGGTAGATGCGACCATTAAGGCGATAGCGAATTCGGAAATTTCACGGCAAATTTAACACCGCTGTCAGTATTGGTTGCAGTAATTTTTCCACCATGGCCCTCGGCGATAAGCTTCGCGATGTAAAGTCCCAGCCCCAGGTGCCGGTTGTCCCCGCCGCTGCGCACGGAAACCATCGAGTCGAACAGCTGTGTTCGCATGCGCTCGGGCAACGGCGGCCCCGGATTATTAACCGTCAAAATCAGGTCGTCGGTCTCGCGCTCAAGACCGATCTGGATCGTGTCGCCGTTTGCGCTGAACCCCACCGCGTTGTCGATCAACTTATCGAGCATCTGAATGATCAACTCCGGTGAACCGCTCATCGGGCCGGCAGTGAGTTCGGTGACAAAATCGAATTGTCGGGCTGGATAGACGTCGCGGTATGCGCCGGTCGTGGACTGCAGAACCGCGAACAGATCGAATGTTTCGGACTCAACGTGTTGCATGAGTTCCTCAACCCGGCTTGCTTCGCTCATGGCGGTAAGAATTCGGCGCAGGCGATCGGTTCCACCTTTGGCCCTGGCCGCGTAGTCTGCAGATGCTTTGTTCAGCGGTTCATGCTCAAGATTGTCCAGCGACGAGGAGACGATTGCGAGCGGCGTGCGCAATTCATGTGACAGTTTCGAGGCCAGCGTTCGCAGGTATTCGTTGTAATCACCGAGCTGGTGCAACACGTGTGAAAAGCTGCGTGACAGGTCGCCGATCTCATCGCCGGCCGAGGCGCTTGGTAGTGTTTTGCGCAAGTCGTCGCTTTCCAGCGCATCCTCGGCCGCGAAGCTCAATCGGCGACTTCGGCGCGACAACCACGTCGCATAGCCGAGCAACGCGATCGCGACGAGTAGCGTCGCGGCGACGGTGACGTACATCAGTTGCGCCAGGCCCTGGTTGGTCAGACTTAAGATAGCGTCCGTTCCTTGCTGCAGCACGACGGCACCGATGATCGTATCGCCGGCCATGACGGGTTGTGCGACGGCGACAATCGCTCCGCCGCTATCGGTGCTGCGGAACCAGTCGAACGATTCTTCGCCACCGAGTGCCTGCACGATGTAAGTCTGCCGTTCGCGGCCGCTGGGATCGGGCTTCGCCAGCTCGGCTTCCTGACCGGATTCGACCAGCGCCTCGTAGGCGATGCGTAGCCAGGCCGAGCCGACGCCACCGGCGCCCACTGCTGGTGTGGGAACATCGCCCGCTGTCGCGATACGCCAGCCCGCAGCGTCGGTGATCGTGAGGCGCATCGCCTGCTGTGCCAGGTTTGCTGCGATCACAGTAAGTTCCCGGGAGGTGCTGACAAATGCGCCAGGCGCACGCGCGGTAAAGCTCGCACTGCGAATGGCCGATTCGAGCGCATTGTTTGTATTGCTGACGATCAGACCAAGATTCGTTCCCAACTTGCTGGCCGGAATGCGCGCTTCGAG
>SMVB01000272.1_pt1 | contig 22409 bp, 26 predicted proteins | sample 2456461 | NCBI WGS metagenome assembly SMVB01 (sample SAMN11095934, study PRJNA526329) | marine sediment metagenome | biome: Marine sediment; feature: Surficial sediment; material: Deep marine sediment; isolation source: Hadal surficial sediment | place: Pacific Ocean | collected 2014-05 | depth...
CAAGATTCGTTCGAGTTGAGAAGAAGTCATAACTTTAATGTATGCCTTTAATAATGAGTGTTTTCATCACACATAAAAAAACCCCTCTCCGCGCAGCATGAGAAGGGTATGTGCATTTTGGCCAAGAGACCGGCCAGCATCATTTTTTCTCCTTACCCACCTCACTGGATGAGTCTTAAAGGTTTCCCCATCCTATTCGTGGAGCCCTCTACTGTCAAGGGCCAGATCGACTCTTGGGTCAAAGCCCGTAACTTGTGATGATCAAAAGGAACCGAGGAATCAAAAATCATTTGCCTTATAAGATTTGGGCTACTTGATATTCACTCCCCCCCACAGCCTTCCCCCTGGATCGCAAGATCACCTCGTGTCGTGTTTATAGCTTGACTTGGTATTCATCGTAAGCCCTGAGCTTTTATCGAATGGTCGAGTCCTGCTCCTCATAATCATTACTTTTCTTCGTGATTCTTCCAAGCAGCTCCATTGACTCATACTTATACTCAGAATATACTCATAGATATGAGTAAAAGACTACAAGTCCTATTTGACGATAGGGAATTGCGAGAGATTCAACGTATCGCAAAGCAACAAAAGCTGACAGTCGCAGAATGGGTACGACAGGTATTACGATCAGCTCGACAGAAAATTCCCACCGGTGACCACCGCAAAAAGTTGGCTATCCTGCGTACCGCAACTCAGCATTCGTTCCCTACCGCAGATATTGACCACATGCTGCAAGAAATAGAGCAAGGCTACTCCTCAAACCTCCCCACATGATCTTCGTCGACTCCAACATTCCCATGTATGTGGTTGGAGCCACTCATCCCAATAAAACAACAGCGCAACATATTCTTGAAACGTGCCTTTCCACGCATGTACGGTTACTCACCGACGCTGAAGTGTTTCAAGAAATTCTGCATCGGTATGGAGCGATACACCGGCGAGACGCCATTCAACCGGCATTTGACGTATTGATCGGCATTGTCGATGAGATTTTACCCATTGAACATCAAGACTTACTGATGGCCAAAGATATCATGTTGGGTCATGAGCGACTTTCGGCAAGAGACGCAATCCATATCGCAGTGATGATGCACCATGGGATTTCCCAAATTTTCAGTTTCGATGCTGGCTTTGATAGATATCCCGGAATCCACAGAATTTCCGACCAACTCCCGATCTAATCGCTTACATCTGTATTGTATAGTGAGCCATGCTTATTCTTAGAAAACGCCATAACTCCATCAGTATTTCCCCCACCCTTTCGAGATAGTGGCGGTTTATATTAATGGTCAGATTCGAAATGAATCTGCCTCTTAGAAACCGTAGCTCATCCGCTCAATCGCATGAATACGGGTAACTGGGAAAACGTGAAAAGGGCTGTTGTTTAGAATGATTTCAAATTGTCTGAGGAGAAATATTCCAAGGACTCAGAGGGCGAAACGTAAAGGTGAATACGTTGAGGCTGCGGTGAAATGAGAACGCCACCAGTAGACTGTTTTCAATAACCCCTGAAGTGGTGTGCGAACAGATTCTACTGAGGTTTTGCCAGGCCATATTCAACAGGGAACAAGCGATCAAGCTCCACATATTCTGAGGCATCGAGAATTTCGATCCCAACAATTTTTCCACTCTCTCCGATGTCCAGAACAATATCTTCCGAGACTCGACGGTTTTCCAACTCCTGGGTGCGGTCGTCCAACCGTAAATACCGAAGATCAGTTTTATCGTCATAAACAATTTTCACGTCCATTCCTCCCATCTACCATAAAACACATAGACAGTGATCGTCACCAGACTTTCCCTCTGGCGTGTAATCACTTCCACTCGTTTGTGTTCGGGAAATTTGCCATGTCGTTGCTGCTAAACCGGAATATCTTCCATTTTCTCAATCGCCGATACTTGGCGTCGAGCGTCTCGCCGGTTTTTATTGTGTTACCGAATCTCCGCCTCACTTGCCCCACGCTCTTCAGCCCTCCTTAAGGTATGTGGATCAATCCTGATATTCAATGATTACCTCAAATGGGCTTGTCAAACCCTCACCATCGTGATTGATGTGCCACAACAAAACATCGTAGGCCTTAGCGACAAGGAACGGGCCTTCGGGTAACGGCATAATTATAGGCGACTGAGAGAGACGTCCCACCGGGACGTCTCTACAGAATATTCCCGGACCAAGGAGCCAAGGAATCAAGAGTTAAGGGTTACGGAGTCTTCGCACACCGAAACCTGAAGTAGTCGATCCTACCTCCCCACGGCGTAATCCTGAACCGATTCGCAGATCGGACATCGCGGTCCTCATCACCCCACGACCCGCCGCGCAGGACTTTGCGATAGCCGTTAGAGGACTATTGGATTTCTTTTTGGGCTATCCTCGTAGTAGTCATCACCATACTAATCCGCCACCCATTCGGACACATTGCCAGCCATAGCATACGCCCCATAGTGGCTTTTGCCGTCATCGAAGCTGCTGATCGGCGCGGTGCCGTCAAACCCATCGGCGCTCCCTGATGCATTGGCTTTATTGACATCCCACTCATTTCCCCATGGATACGTTCGCCCATCGGTTCCACGAGCCGCTTTTTCCCATTCCGCTTCGGTAGGAAAGCGTTTGCCCGCCCACGAGCAATAGGTTGTGGCTTGATTCCAGTCAACATATACCATCGGATGATCAGCATAGTCCGCATCATCGTACTTGGTCATTGACTCCGGCGTCTGGCACTTCCCCACTTTGACACAGTTCTTGTATAGAACATTGGTCACTTCGTGCTTGTCGATGGCATAGGCACCAGATACACGGAATGTTCGGGTTGCTCATCATCACCATCATTGCTCCCCATAATAAACTCTCCGGCAGGGATGATCACCATGTCTTTCGGGATTTCAATTCCCTTTTCTTGAAGCACCGCCACGGCCTCTTCTTGTGCCCGTTTAGCTTTGAGATTCGCCTCCAGGATTTCATCTTTTCGCAGTTTATCCCGTATCTCAATTTGGACGACCGCCGGGGCGACATGCGTATCGACTTCCATTCCTGTACGTGTGCGAGTTTCTCCTCCCAATGCCGATTCGTCAAAACCGGGAATCAGGTCAAGCAACGGCAGAGCCAAATCCAAGGGCACGGCAAAGCCGGTGCGTTCGATGCGCCGTCCCGTAATTTTGGCGGTGACCACGCCAATGGCTTCGGCCCGGTTACTGACAAGCGGGCCACCGCTATTGCCAGGATTGACACGGGCATCGGTTTCAATAAGCCGGTCCATGTCCAGATCATCATCAATTTGCTTGGGATTGGCGCGAAAGGCGGTGATTTGTCCCGAGGCCGTGCTGATTTCCTGATAGCCCAGGGGATAGCCAATGACCCATACCGCCTCCTGACGTTTGGCCGCGTCCGCCCGGCCCAGTTTGACGGTGGGCAAATCGTGTCCTTCAATTTTCAGCAGCGCTAAATCATTGGCCTTGTCGGTTTTCAGCACTTCCGCCAGATAGCGGTGCTGACCGCCGACAATGACTTCGATTTTCTTGGAGCCCGCTTCGTCAACCACATGCTCCGCTGTCAGGATGTACCCTCGCGGGTCGACCAAAAATCCGCTGCCACTCCCCAGCCGATCTTGCGCAAGTACCGACGTGAAATTGCCAGCAACCAGGACCATTCCTGTCACGCTCAAAATAATCAACGCCTTCATGGATGTCTCCTTTTTCAAGTTCAAACCACAGGACAACACTTTTACCAAATTCGGCTTGAGAAACCAATGGAGCCCTTCAGAAATGTGTTATCAGTATTTATAGATGGTAGATGTATGTATTGCGTACGACGTTGAACGTAGTATAATAAAAAGGTGATTAAATCATGGGCTGACACAAACAGCCAAAAGTTCTTTGAGAAGGGAAAGAAAACCAAATTCCAGGGGATGGATGCCGAAGCAGCCGTGGACCTCCTAACGGTTCTCGATGCAGCCACTTCTCTCAACGACCTCAGTCCTTTAAAAAGCGTTGGGTTACACAAACTCTCCGGAAACCGAAAGAATCAGTGGGCCATGACCATTAATGGTCCTTGGCGCATCTGCTTTAAATTCAAAAATGGCGATGCATACGATGTTGAAATCGTGAATTATCACAAAGGGTGAAACATGAGAGCACCAAGACATCCCGGTCATATTCTCAGGCGTGAACTTCAGGCCCGTGGCTTGTCCGCCAACAGGTTGGCTTTGGCGTTGCGCGTTCCCTCCGGACGCCTAACCTCCATTATTAATGGAAAACGTGCGATTACTCCGGAAACAGCTCTCCGCCTTTCCCGTTACTTTGGAAACAGTTCCCAGTTTTGGATGAACCTTCAAACGCATTACGACCTTCTTGTCACAGAACAAAAATTCGGCAGACAAATCGAAAAGGAGGTCGAACACGTTGCATGACACATTCAGCAGCCACGAACGTCCTACGAGGGAACGATTTCACTGACTTGTAAGCGAATGTGGGGAAAGGCTTGAAAAATGATGGGGTCGAACTCATGGAAGGACTGACTCAATTGATACTGACCTTTAGTTGGTTGACGATAGACTTCCACTCTTCGATCAGGCAGATTCACAATCCAGACTTCGGGAATTTCGGCTTTGGCATAGAGCGGAAGTTTTATTTGATGATCGGTTTCTAGTGACGTGTCAGCAACTTCAATGAGGAGAAGCACATCTCGCGGTTCAGGATGGCCATGAGCATAAAAATCCGAATGAGGCTGAAGTACCGCAATATCCGGCTGAAGTTCAGACCGAACATCGAGACGGACAGGATTTTGCACCCATACGATCACCAAGTCACCGAGCTGTTGCATGAGTAACCGATTGAGGCGAGACACACATGCCGCATGACGACTCCCGATCGGGCTTATATCAACAACATCTCCGTCGAGCAATTCAACATGGCTGTCTTCCGAGAAGATACCAGCCTGTCCCATTCGATGAAAATCTTCAACCGTAAATCGGCGTGTGGATAGTTGAACAGCCATAAGCTCACCTCAGTAAAGTGTAGCGTGATGACCGGGCAGGATCAAGGATGTTCAAAGAGATTCAATGCAAACCTGATGCCGCCAACCCAGGTGCCGATCACGCTACTGCGGCAAAAAAAGGTATCCGGATTTTTTCATTGGCGCCCATGCCTTACATGTGGCCAACCAATTACTGACCAGAGACCGAGGCTTTTAGCGCCAATACTTTTCCGGGCTATCCATTATCTCTGCGGCCTAATGAACTTGGAAATGACCAATGTCCCTAACACTCATTCCCACACGAGGGCATTTCAACCCACCATCACCTTACTCCACTTAAGCAGGCTTGAAGAAGACAACACTGAGAGCAGGAAGGGTGACGAGGAGGGAGAAGGGTTGGTCGTGCCAGGGGATGGGGTCGGCCTGCACTCCCCAGCCGTTACCCATATTGCCTCCACCGTAAATGGCTGAGTCACTATTCAGCAATTCCCGATAGAATCCCCCGCGAGGCACGCCCATGCGGTATTGTTCCCGTGGCACCGGCGTGAAGTTACAGGCACAGACAATACAGTCGGTCTGATCCTGCGCGTAGCGAATGTAGGTGAGGGTGGAATTGTCGCTGTCGTGCAGATCAATCCATTTGAAGCCCTGCCAATCAAAATCCACTTCATATAAGGCCGGTTCGGATTGATAGAGCCGATTCAGAGCGGCGATGTATTGTTGCAACCCATGATGCGGGGCGTATTCGAGTAGATGCCATTGCAGGCTGTTGTCATGATTCCATTCCCACCATTGACCAATTTCTGCACCCATGAACAGCATCTTTTTTCCGGGATGGCCCCACATATGGCCATAGAGCGCACGAAGATTGGCAAATCGTTGCCAGTCATCACCGGGCATTTTGTCGAGCAGCGCTTTTTTCCCATGCACCACTTCATCATGCGAGAGCACTAAAATGAAATTTTCTGTGAAGGCATACATCAATCCAAATGTGATTTTGTTGTGATGATATTTTCGATGAATCGGATCCAGATTGAAATATTCCAGCGTATCGTGCATCCACCCCATGTTCCATTTAAAAGAAAACCCCAACCCCCCGGCAGAGGTCGGCCTGGAGATACCCGGCCAGGCCGTTGATTCTTCCGCAATCGTCATGATGCCCGGATGCTCCTGGTGAGCGAGGACATTTAATTCTTTAAGAAACTCCACGGCTCCCAAGTTTTCATTTCCACCATGTTGATTGGGTACCCACTCACCATCTTTCCTGGCATAGTCCAAATACAGCATGGAGGCAACCGCATCCACACGCAGCCCATCAATGTGGTAGCGATCAAACCAACTGAGGGCGCTATTGATAAGGAAATTTTTGACTTCGGTACGGGCATAATTAAAGATTCGACTTTTCCATTCCGGGTGATACCCCATTCGCGGGTCGGCATGGTCATAGAGATGCGTGCCGTCGAACAACGCCAGTCCATGAGCATCATCGGGGAAATGTGCTGGCGCCCAATCCATGATGACCCCGATATCGGCTTGATGGCAGACATCCACAAAATACATGAAATCTTCCGGCGTCCCAAACCGGCTCGTTGGCGCGAAATAGCCTGTGGTCTGATATCCCCATGACCCATCAAATGGATGTTCCACAATGGGCATGAGTTCAATATGCGTGAATCCCATGTCCTTCACATATGGCACTAAGCTTTTCGCCAACTCTCGATACGTCAACCATCGATTATCCTCTTCTACTTTGCGTTTCCACGAGCCAAGATGGACTTCATAGATCGAGAGAGGTTTTTTCAGCGGATCACTGTTCTTTCGCTCCTCCATCCACTTCGTATCGTTCCACGTATGATGGTGTACATCGTAAACGAGAGAAGCCGTTTTGGGCCGACATTCTGCCGCTGTGGCATAGGGGTCGGCTTTTGTAAACGGCGGGCCTCCTCCCTGCGGCAATATTTCGTATTTATAGAGTTCACCGTCTTGCATTTCGGGTATAAATAATTCCCAAATACCAACCCCTTCTCGACTCCGCATGGGATATCGCCGCCCATCCCAGTTATTAAAATTTCCAACCACACTCACACGCATGGCATTGGGCGCCCATACCGAAAAATTGACGCCTCGCACTCCTTCATGCGTACAAATATGCGCCCCTAATTTTTCATAGGCCTTATAGAGTTTTCCTTCACCAAACAAATGCAAATCAAATTCCGACAAGACCGGAGAAAATGCATAGGGATCATATTGTTGAAAAGTACGACCTTCGGTCGTGGTGACTCGAAACTGGTAGGTGGGATCTAACATGTTGCCATGAAAGACCACTTCAAAGATACCTTCAGGAAACACAAGGGTCATCGGCAAAGAATCGGCATACGGTTGATGAGGAAGACAGACCACCTCGGCGGCTTCAGGCAAAAAAGCCCGGATCCGAATATGCTCGGTCTTTCCATAGCTTTCTCGATGCGGACCCAATATAGAAAAGGGATCCCACTCTTGAGCATTCAGAATGCGCTGGAGTTGTTCAGGGGACAAAGACATTGCTAATCAATAGGTTCTGTGTTAACTAGAAAGAGTTTAGCAAATTTTTCAGCCTATGTATTCTGTACTCATTACATTTTTACTCGTTTTATTTTTCGCTGTTGCCTTTTCATTACAGAATTCCGAACCAATTATCCTCAACTTTTTTTCGTGGACATTCGAAGGATCGCTCGCCGTCGTGCTTCTCACAGCTTTAGCTGTTGGTGTTCTCTTGAGTATTGTGGCTTCATTACCCTCCTTTATCAAAAAAAGTCGTTTGATTACCCAACAACAAAAAACCATCGCCCAACTTGAACAAACTGTAACCGAACAAAAACAGCAGCCTATTAATCCCGACTCGTTATAACCATGGCATCGACACCTCAACAAAAACCCACTCAGGATCGAATCCCTCAAAAGGTCCTGGCTATGATTATGGCCGGAGGGAAAGGCGAGCGATTGATGCCCCTCACCGAACAACGGAGTAAACCCTCGGTCCCTTTTGCGGGCAACTATCGTATTGCCGATTTCGTTCTGAGTAATTTCATCAACTCAGGCATTCAAGCCATGTATGTGCTCGTGCAATATCGCTCACAATCCCTGATTGAACACCTTCGAAGGGCATGGCGCTTTAGCGGTCCTAATCGGCAGGCGTTTATTACCGTCGTACCCCCGCAGATGAAGGGAAGGGGGAAATGGTATGAAGGGACTGCCGATGCGGTCTATCAGAACATCAATCTTATTCACGATTTTGCGCCAGGACTCGTCGCCGTGTTCGGAGCCGATCATATTTATCGCATGGATCTTCGTCAAATGATCCAGTTTCATCTCGATCATCAAGCCGATGTTACCGTGGCCGCGCTCCCCGTCCCGATTCATGCAGCCAAAGGCTTTGGCATCATCGAAGCCAACTCCGACCATCACATTATAGGTTTTGCAGAAAAACCGACTGAGCCGACACCCATGCCTGGCAACCCGGACATGTCTTACAGTTCCATGGGCAATTATATTTTCAATGCCGAAACGTTAGTTCGAATCTTAGAGAAAGACGCCAGCAAGGCAGGCACACACGATTTTGGACGAGACATTATTCCTTCCCTCATCAAAACTCATCGTGTCGTAGCCTATGACTTTTTGGCCAATGCCGTGCCCGGCATTCATCCCTATGAAGAATGGGGCTATTGGCGCGATGTGGGAACGATGGGAGCCTATTGGCAAGCCAATATGGACGTCTTGGGAGAAACACCCATTTTTGATTTACGCAATGTGAAGTGGCCCATTACCACGGATGCCTCGACCGATCCGGTCGCCAGCATGGTTCGTTCTTACATGAATGATGCCATGGTGGGTCAAGGTAGTCTCGTCATCGACAGTACGGTTACGCGCTCCATCATTGGCCGAAATGTCCGCATTGGAGAAGGCTGCACGATTGAAGAATCCATTATTCTGGATGGAACCACTATTGGACCAAAATCCCAGCTCCGCCGCTGCATCATTGATCGATTTAACGTCATTTCATCAGGAACGATCTTGGGTGGCCTCAAGGGCCATACAGGTAAACGACCTTCCGGCAAACTAGGGCTCACGATTCTCCCTCGCGGGCAATCCTATGGAGGTCGAGCAATCTCATCCTCATCTCCCAGCATGTGATCCATCGATCATGTCTGCCGATTTTCCCCGCATTCCACTTTCGACCTATCGTTTGCAATTCAATGTCTCCTTTACCTTTTTAGATGCGGCGAGGCTCATTCCTTACCTGCACCAATTGGGCATCACCGATTGCTATGCGTCCCCCTATCTGAAAGCCGCACCGGGGAGCTCTCATGGCTATGATGTGATCGATCCGACAGTCCTCAATCCTGAAGTCGGGACAGACGCCGACTATGAGGTCTTCATCACCGCTCTCCAGGATCACGAAATGGGGCAACTGTTGGATGTGGTTCCCAATCACATGGGGATTGCCGCATCAAGCAATATGTGGTGGCAGGATGTCTTGGAAAACGGGCCCTCTTCACATTACGCCACGTTTTTTGATATCGATTGGACTCCCGTCAAACCCGAACTGAAGAATACAGTTCTGCTGCCCATTTTAGGAGATCAATACGGCATCGTCTTAGAAAATCAAGAAATCACCCTGCATTATCATGATGGCCAACTGTTTCTTTCCTATTATGAACATCACCTCCCCTTAGATCCTTCGACATGGACGATTGCGCTCACCTTTCGTCAAGATGATCTTGTCGCCACCCTCGGGGAATCGTCACCATATCTGCAAGAATATCAAAGTATCCTTACAGCCTTATCCCATTTGCCGTTACGAACGGAAACAGATCCAGGTCGCATTGCTGAACGCTATAGGGAAAAAGACGTCATCCGTCGTCGACTTGCCTCCGTGATCGCCGACCACGAGCCACTCCAGCATTTTCTTTTTGACAATATTCGCATTCTCAACGGCACGAAGGGTTCCCCGCGCAGCTTCGATCTGTTAGATGAACTGGTCTCCAATCAAGCGTACCGATTAGCCTATTGGCGTGTGGCGGGGGAAGAGATTAATTACCGCCGGTTTTTTGATATCAATCAATTAGCCGCCATTCGCATGGAACAGCCTGCCGTGTTTCAGGAAGCCCAGCAAAAAATCTTTGATCTTGTTGCATCCGGCGCCGTCACGGGATTACGAATTGACCATGTGGATGGCCTCTACGACCCTCAGGGCTATTTAGTTCAATGGCAAGCATGGGCGGCACAACAGTTTCACGCCACTCCTGATTCCCAAGGACGAGTCCTCTACCTATTAGTTGAAAAAATCTTAGGGACAGGAGAACGCCTCAACCCCGATTGGCCCGTCCATGGGACCACAGGCTATGCCTATCTCTCTCTGATAAACCAGGTGTTTGTTCAATCGTCGCATCAGCGACAGATCGAACAAATCTACACCCGTTTTACAAAACAGTCACTTCACTACGACGATCTCATTTATCAATGCAAAAAACTGATTATGACCAGCTCCATGGCGGGAGAAATCAATGCCTTGGGGCATGAACTCAATGTCCTTTCTGAACAGAACCGCCGCTCACGAGACTTTACGCTCAATAGCTTGATTTACGCCATTCGAGAAATCATTGCATGTTTCCCGGTCTATCGTACCTATGTCCGTCCCGAGGCAAAGGAGCCGGTCACCGACCGCGACTGTGCGTACATTCGGCTAGCCGTCGTACGTGCGAAACGCCGGAATCCTGCCCTTAGCAATTTGGTCTTTGATTTCATTCGTGACCTACTTATGAACACCCCGCAAGATTCTTCTCCTTTAGATTGGGACACCATTCGTCCATTTGTCATGAAGTTCCAACAAACGACCAGTCCGGTCACGGCCAAAGGCGTCGAAGATACTGCGTTTTACCAATACAACCGCCTGACCTCATTAAATGAAGTTGGCGGAGAACCCCAACATTTCGGCGTATCCCTTTCGAAGTTTCATCACTATATGGAAGAACGGGCCGAGTCTTGGCCGGGAAGCCTTTCGTCCACCTCCACACATGACACCAAACGCAGTGAAGACGTCCGTGCACGAATCAACGTCCTTTCCGAAATTCCGACGGAATGGCGCAATCGATTGCGAACCTGGAATCGTCTCAATAAAAAATCCGCCTACCGCCTTGAGGAACAACTGGTCCCCAGCCGAAATGAGGAATATCTGATCTATCAGACCCTGCTTGGAGTCTGGCCATTTGGTCCATTCCCGGAAAAAGTTCGAACATTATTTTTAGAACGCATCCAAACCTACATGATTAAAGCCCTACGGGAAGCCAAAGTGACGAGCAGTTGGCTCAACCCCGACGAGGTGTACGAACAGGCAGTCATGAAGTTTCTGGCTCGTATTCTTTCTTCTACACCCACGAATGCCTTTCTGGAAGATTTCCTGCCATTTCAGCGCCGCATTGCCGGCTATGGCATCTTTAATTCGCTTGCCCAGGTGTTGATTAAAATATTAGGCCCGGGCATTCCAGATTTTTATCAAGGCACAGAGCTTTGGGATTTCAGCTTGGTCGACCCGGATAACCGAGGCCTCGTGGATTATGCGCTTCGCCGAGAACGCCTGGCTGAATTACAGAGCCTTCAAACAACACTCAACCCAATCGAGCTCATCCAGCATCTGTTCCACCATGCCGACAATGGTTTGATTAAAATGTATGTGACGGTCACCGCTCTTCACTACCGGAGAAAACATGCTGCTCTCTTTCAACATGGGTGCTATCGTCCATTAGATGCCCAAGGAGAGTACGCGCAGCACATCTGTGGATTTCTTCGACAAGACCAAGATCAGTCCTGCCTCATTGTTTTTTCACGATTTCTCACACAACTCATTCCTGATCCCGCGACTCTTCCTGTTGGAGAACAGATATGGGGACAAACATGGATTCCCCTTCCTTCGGATTTGGCCACGAGATCTTTTCGAAATGTTTTCACACAAGAAATAGTGGCTCCACAAAAGGATTCAGACATGGTAGGATTACCCATAACCAGCGTGTTTTCACATTTTCCTTTTGCCTTATTGGAGCCTCTTTCATGACTGTGACAAATCTCAACACTGTCCACGCGACCGATGATGGAGCCATGGCTGATCACTCCATGCCCGGGGGGGAGTTAGGCTGGGAAGGTTATGTCCATGTTTCCGATGAAATTCCCCTTTGGAAACGAGTTCTGGACACCTGGCCCGAACTGCGAACAGGCTTATCCTATAGTTTGATTTTCGCTTCTGGCGTATGCTTAGGCGGAGCGATCATGGCTATCATGGCCACATCAAAAAACAACCAAAATATTCATCAGGGCTAAACCATCAGAAGGAGAAGCACCATGAGCGATAACAATGGACAGAGTGATTCAACCTGGGTCAACACATTTGTCTTTATCGGAGGATTTTTATTAGGAGCAGGAACAGCTATCATGCTCACACCGGAATCAGGCTCCCAACTGCGTCACCGAATTGCCCGTGGTGCCAGAACAGCACAAGACGAATTTTCAGAAATGGCCGCACAAACCAAAGAAGCCATGCAGACTTGGTCCGAGGAAGCCAAAGAAACGATGAAGCATGCTGCCAATCGAGTCAATTCTGCTGTGGATACCACCAAGCAAGCAGTCAAAACCTCACCACAGGAAACCCTCGACGATTAAGAAGTGAGAAGGTAGAAGTGAGAAGTAAAAAGTAAGGAGTGAGAAGCAAGGAAGGTCGAAACGACACATCCCTTCTTTCTTACTCTGGACTCTTCGATTTTCACTTCTACCTTCTCACTTCTCCCTTTTCACGACCGCTTATGCATCACTCTCTTTCCTCCCCCTCTCCCCTCACCTACCGCCTTCAACTAGGGCTCGTCTTAAACGGCATTATCATCTTCGCCGAGTTTATCGGAGGCTATTGGACCAATAGTCTCGGACTCCTTAGCGATGCCAGTCACAATCTCATCGATCAAGGCGCACTCGTCTTAGCCTTGTATGCCCATATATTAGCTGGTCGGCCCGCGACCGAAGAACGAACATTCGGCTACCACCGTGCCGGCACCATTGCCGCGTTTCTGAATAGCCTCACCTTGATTTTCACCGGGTTGGGCATTGCAGGATTTGCCCTTTACCGGATTATGACACCCATTGAGCACATCCCTGGACTCTGGGTGATGGGCATTGCCGGAATCAGTATGATGGCAAATTTCGGGGTGGCGTGGTTATTACGTCAAGGCGCAAAAAACGACCTGAATATTCGCGGAGCTTTCCTTCACATGATGATGGATGCCTGGATGTCGGTAGGCGTCATTTTCTGCGGGCTTGGTATTGCACTCACTCAATTGACCATACTCGATCCACTGATAAGTTTAGTGTTAGTTGTGGTGATTATCAAAAACAGCTTGCCGCTCTTTCGGGAATCACTGGATATTCTTTTGGAATCCACACCACCGCATCTCAACACCTCCGCAATCGTCAACAGTCTGGAATCAATCCCTGGAGTCGCTAAAGTTCATGACCTTCATATCTGGTCAGTGGAACCACGAATTATCATGCTTACCTCTCACGTTCTTGTAGATACGGATATCGTCTCGAATAAAGATGAACTTCTCCAACCCATCCAATCCCTGCTCTCAACACAATTTGGCATTCATCACCTGACCATCCAATTGGAAACTGAATGTCACGAAACAAAAGACCTCCACTGCAACCTCAACCACCTCACAAAAGAGTCATCAGATGAACTCTCCCACGCCCATCATCATTAAGGTGTTCTTGAATTCAGACATTTCCTGCTTACATTGGTGATTTGCACAAAAATGGATCATGCTAATAGTATGGCTCTACACCCTTTGTTTTTAACCCCATCAAGCCAAATACTCTAGGAATTCACCTACCAGCATGCTATAAACTCATCCCTCTTTTTTTATCTGATCTTCATGCCGAACGGACTGACTATTCTTGATGTGCGGGACCGGATTCGAGAGGCTCAATCTGTCACAGTGCTGACCGGTGCAGGGATTTCTGCCGATAGTGGTGTGCCCACCTTTCGAGGAACCGAAGGACTTTGGAAAAATTTTCGACCGGAAGAACTCGCCTCACCCGAGGCATTCGCTCGAGATCCTAAGCTGGTGTGGGAATGGTACAACTGGCGGCGTGAATTACTTGCCACGAAACGTCCCAATGCCGCACACGAAGCTCTTGCCCAGCTCGAAAAACAGCTTCCAGATTTTTGGGTGATCACGCAAAATGTGGATGGCCTTCATACGATGGCCGGCACACAGCGCCTTTCAGAAATTCATGGTAATATTTGGAAAATCCGCTGCACGCAATGTCATCACGTTCGTCATAACCATGACGTCCCTGTGGAATTTCCACCAACCTGCGTTGATTGTGGTGGGCTGCTACGGCCTCATATTGTCTGGTTTGGTGAGCCCTTAGCGCCGGAAGACCTCGAATGCAGTTATGCCGCCTTGCATCGTTGTGATATTCTTGTGATTATTGGCACATCAGGGGCCGTGTATCCCGCCGCCTCGTTTGCTCCTGTGGCCAAAGACCATGGAGCATTTGTGGTAGAGTTGAATGTGGAGGCCACACCCATCTCATCAATGGTTGATGTGTCTTTTCAGGGACGGGCAAAAGAATTAGTCCCGCTTCTGCTCTAAGATCTCATCCGCTTTCTTGACTCCCTTCATGAGGGTTTGGTACGTTTTTTTGTTTAGGGATTTTCAGTACGTCTGATGGAGTAAGCAATGCAATTGACAATAAATGGTAAAGTAGAAAGCCTAGATGTTTCTACGGTCATGGATGTGCTCAAGACCAAGGATATTGATCCACAATTGGTGGCGGTGGAGGTAAATACTCAAATGGTCGATCAGGAAAATTTGAGCACAACATCACTAAAGGAAGATGACAAGCTGGAATTTCTGTTTTTTATGGGCGGTGGGGCATGAATGCGCATCTCTTAACCGGTGTTACTGAAGGTATAGGCGGCACTCCGCTGATTCGGTTGAATCGTCTCTCTCCATCAGGAGGCGCCACCATTTATGGCAAAGCCGAGTTTTATAATCCCGGCGGAAGCGTGAAAGACCGGATTTGTTTAAATATGATTGATGAGGCTGAAAAACAGGGCCTCTTACAACCCGGAGGAACAATTGTTGAGCCCACGAGTGGCAATACGGGTATTGGCTTAGCCCTTATCTCCGCTGTTCGTGGATATAAATTAATCCTCGTCATGCCTGAAGGCATGAGCTTGGAACGGGCGAGCTTGCTTTCTTCATATGGCGCTCAACTCGTCCTCACACCTGCCAGGGAAGGGATGCGAGGCTCCATAGCCGAAGCCGAAAGTATTGTAGAGCAAAATCCTGAGTATTTCATGCCGAATCAGTTCTCGAATCTGGCAAATCCCGCGATACATCGTCAAACAACAGCAGTAGAGATTTGGGATTCACTCGAAGGCAAGGTTGATGCATTAGTCGCTGCCGTAGGAACGGGTGGCACGATTACGGGCTGCGGAGATGTCTTTAAAGAGAAAAAATCCAGCGTGAAAATTGTTGCCGTGGAGCCTGCAGGTTCACCCGTCCTATCCGGCGGGGAAGCGGGACCCCATAAAATCCAAGGTATCGGCGCAGGCTTTGTCCCTAAAGTCTTAAACATGGCGTTACTTGATCAAATCATCACGGTCACAGACGAAGAGGCCTACCAAACCACCAAACAACTCGCTAAGAAGGAAGGCCTCTTAGTAGGAATTTCTTCAGGAGCCAATGTCTTTGCGGCTCAAAAGGTTGCGGAATCGCTTGGCGCTGGAAACAATGTCGTGACAATCCTCTGTGACACCGGCGAACGCTACCTCAGCATGGAAAAATACTTCAACATTTAATTATTCTCCCGAACAACTGAAGAGTCATGAGTTTCACTGAAGATCAAATTACGCGTTATAGCCGCCATATTCTTTTGCCGGAAGTTGGCGGAAAAGGCCAGAAAAAGCTTTTGCAAGCCAAGGTCTTTGTGGTGGGTGCCGGAGGCCTTGGTTGCCCGGTTGCCTATTATTTAGGAGCTGCAGGGGTTGGCACCATTGGCTTGATTGATAGCGATGTCGTAGATCTTTCCAATTTACAACGGCAGATTCTCCACCATACACCTGATGTTGGCCGTTCAAAAACACAATCAGCCAAAGAAAAAATTCTCGCCTTAAACCCCGATATCCAAGTCAAGACGTATGAAGAACGGCTGACCGCGCAGAACGCACGAGAAATCATCAGCCACTATGATGTGGTCATTGATGGTGTTGATAATTTTCCGACGAAATTTTTGATCAATGATGCCTGTTATCTGGAAAACACCCCGCTCATTCATGGTGGCATTCTCCGTTTTGAAGGACGGGTCATGACCATTGTGCCGAATGAATCCGCCTGTTATCGCTGCATTTTCAACAAACCACCGCCAGCAGGCATTGTGCCGACCTGTCAGGAAGCGGGGATTATCGGAGTGGTCGCTGGCATCATTGGGACCATTCAAGCCACAGAGGCTATCAAGCTTATTCTGAAGATCGGGCAACCGTTAACGGATCGACTCTTAGACTTTGATGCCCGCACCACAACATTCCGAGAAATACGCGTCAAACGTAATCCTTCATGCGCCCTCTGTGGTCCACAGGCATCGATAACAGAACTGCTTGCGTATGATGAACCAGAGGCCTGTGCGCTGTAATTCTCTCCTATTCATCGGAAGTCATACGACCATCTCTGCGATAGTGAAGACGAGGTTTTCATCATGACAAAGAAAATGCTAGCGCTCATCTGCCGGGAATGCGGGAAAGAATACCCCACCCAGGATATTCACGTCTGTGAACTATGCTTCGGACCCTTGGAAGTCAAATATGATTATGCGGCCATCAAACAGAGCATCTCGAGGGAATCGATTCTGGCGGGTCCGAAAAGCCTTTGGCGTTATGTGGATTTGCTGCCCGTCGAGGGAACGAATTTTATTGGAAAATATGCTGGATTGACGCCACTGGTGCATGCCAAAAATCTTGGGGCGTTTCTAGGTCTCGATCATTTGTATATTAAGAATGATTGCGTCAATCACCCGACCCTCTCGTTTAAAGATCGTGTCGTGGCTATCGCCTTGACGCGCGCACGCGAACTCGGGTTTGAAACCGTGGCCTGTGCGTCTACCGGAAATTTGGCCAACTCGGTCTCGGCCCATGCCGCCTCGGCAGGAATGAAATGTTATGTCTTTATTCCAGGCGACCTCGAAGCGGCCAAAGTCTTGGGCAATCTCATTTATCGCCCGAATGTGATTGAAATTGAAGGCAACTATGATGATGTCAATCGCTTATGTAGCGAAATTGCGGGAGAACGACATTGGGCCTTTGTGAATATTAATATTCGTCCCTATTATGCTGAAGGGTCAAAAACTTTGGCGTTTGAAACAGCCGAGCAATTGGGTTGGCGAGCACCTGATCAAGTTGTCGTTCCAATGGCCTCAGGGTCTCTCCTCACAAAAATCTGGAAAGGTCTCAAAGAATTTGAAAAGGTTGGGATTCTGGATTCGGTCTCGACCAAAATCAATGGCGCGCAAGCTGAAGGCTGCTCACCGATTTCGACAGCATTTCGAAATGGCCGTGACTTTTTCAAACCGGTCAAACCCGACACCATTGCCAAATCCTTAGCCATTGGGAATCCGGCCGACGGGTACTATGCATTGAAAACTGTGGCAGAAAGTCATGGCATCATGGATACGGTGACGGATAGTGAAATTGTTGAAAGCATTAAACTCCTGGCCCAAACTGAAGGAATTTTTGCCGAAACCGCTGGTGGCGTGACGATTGGCGTATTACAGAAAATGGTCAAACAAGGCTTGATTCAGAAGAACGACGTCACCGTCGCCTATATTACCGGGAATGGACTCAAAACACAGGAAGCGGTCGTCGACTCGGTGGGACGCCCCATTCGTATTCAACCCAGTCTCAAGCATTTCACAAAGACTTTTGGCATTGAGGAGTCATCATGATCAAAGTACGTATTCCTACTCCCCTTCGTCCTATGACCGGGGGGAAAAACGAAGTGGAAATTGCTGGCAATTCCGTTGGAGAAATTATTGAGAATTTAGGATCGGCCCATCCTGGAATTAAAGAACGTATTTGCGACGAACAGGGAGAAGTCCGGCGATTCATCAATATCTATGTCAACGAAGAAGACATTCGATTTTTGACCGGCAAAGAAACCCCATTGAAAGATGGCGATGAAATGTCCATTATTCCCGCCATTGCAGGAGGCAGGTAAATGGCTAAACTTCGTTTTCACATTCGGTACCCTGAAGAACACATTCCTGATCCAATCCTCTATCAAATCGGGAAAGAGTTTCAGGTCATCACCAGTATTCGACGAGCAGACGTTCGAGAAACTACAGGATGGATGGATGTGGAATTCAAGGGTGAGCCTGATGAAATTGATCGGGCCATCGAAGGAATTCGTCAAAAAGGATGCATTGTCGATCCCATTGAATTAAACGTCGTGGAATAAGAGTACCCAATCAATGCAATTCACCGATTCCCAAATTAATCGCTATAGCCGCCAGATGATTCTGAGTGAAGTTGGTGGCAAAGGCCAAAAGAAACTTCAGGATGCCAAAGTTCTCGTTATTGGAGCAGGTGGACTGGGTTCCCCGGCAGCGCTCTACTTAGTGGCTGCAGGCATTGGCACCCTCGGGCTGGCAGATGGTGATGTCGTCGATCTTTCAAATTTGCAGCGACAAATTCTCCATACCACTGACCGGATTGGCGTCTCAAAAGTTGAATCGGGAGCACAATTATTATCAGCCCTGAATCCCGAAACAACACTTGAACTCTATCCCGAGGATGTCAGCACAGAGAACATCATGGCCCTGCTGGACAAGTATGACATCATCCTTGATGGCTCCGATAATTTTTCGACTCGCTTTTTAGTGAATGATGCCTGCTTCTTCGCGAAAAAAACCTTGATTTCCGGGAGCATCTTTCGTTTTGAGGGACAACTGGCCACCATCAAACCCCATGAAGGCTTTCCCTGTTACCGCTGTATGTATCCGGAACCACCACCTGCTGGCCTGGTTCCCAATTGCCAGGAAGCTGGCGTGTTAGGTGTATTGGCTGGAACGATTGGCGTCTTACAAGCCAATGAAGCCATCAAAGAAATTCTCGGGCTGGGCGAAACCCTCGCCGACCGCCTTCTCCTTTACGATGCCTTAGAGATGAGCTTCAGAAAAGTGAAACGCCCCAAAGCGCCTGATTGTCCTCTCTGCAGCCCTCATCCGACTATTACCAAATTGGGAGAGGACTACGAAGTGTCCTGTAGTCTCTAAGGACTTGCGTGCAAATAACTGGAGCATTTCGCAGACAATCTTCTGGCCATCTTTGAACGAACCTCAATCGAAAAAAGCCTCACCATAGATAAGCTATGCATCGGATTTTTCTCAATCGTTTCGTCCAAATCTGACCCAAATCTTGTAGGGAAATTGTTCAAGTTATTTTCACGCAAATCCTGACTTCCATGCTCCACATTCCATCCGGCATCATTCAAGACATGATAGCCCATGCGCGAGAACTGGCTCCACATGAATGCTGTGGCATTTTATCCGGCAACGAACGAACCGTCGTCGAGTGCTATCACATAACGAATATTCTGGCGAACATGTCAGAACACGATCTCTCCCGTTTTGACGGGGCTAAACTCTCCGACCTCCAACGACTCTCTCCAGAAGAACGTGCGGATATTGCGTTCCAAATGGACGCACGGGAAATGGCGATGGCTCAGCGTGACATTCGTTCTCAAGAGCTGACTCTGCTAGGATTTTACCATTCTCATACCTTGAGCCCGGCTCGCCCTTCCCAAACCGATATCACGATTGCCATGGAATTTGAAAATTACCGCACAAAACTCAATCTACCCGAACCCATCCATCTCATCGTATCCATAGAACAGGCCGACAACCCAATCATCAAAGCCTACCGTATCCAAAAGTCTCAGGCGACCGAGGTGGCGATCCACACTACGGCCTAACAGCGCTATTCCTTCTTCCCAATTTCAAATATTCACATAGACTTCCGGCCTGCCGTCTTGAGATAATGCCATTGTTTTTCATCTAATTCAGTATGAAGGAGAAATCCATGTCCCCCACCAAGTGTGTTGTTGGCCTGGTCTGCCTTATCATTGCATTTCATACAAGTTCACCGGTCTTTGCCGAAGCCTCAACAACACTCAAAAGTTATTATAGCCCCATCCTTAAGTTGGAAGTCGATAATGGATATTTCCTCATTAGCACTGATTCAGGGATTCAATGGATTCAAGTGAAAGAGCCAGGGAAGTCTCTTCTACAAACTCTGTCTGTTGGAGATATGATTGACATAGTTGTTGAACTTCGCCAAGCCTCTGAGCCAGACGAATTTGAAATCTTAAGCCACAACCCTCCTCCTGATCTTCCTCCTTTACTTAAGTCCTGGAAACTCGCACGAAGCTCATCTCCTTGCAAAATCTTTGACGGCCAAACCTGTAGTCAATAAAAAATTCCCTTCTAAGGAATTCCCTTGAAAATATTTAAGAAACTTTAAAGTAGCAGTTTCCTACCCCCCCCTTGACCGTTTCAGCATCAACCTTCCATTAGGCACCGAAATCATAGCAACCCCTTTTCCCATCGACCCAGAAGTGCGGTGATGCCCACAGGAGCACAAGATCATGGAGAGAAATTGCCAATGTTGCCGGAGAACGCATTGCTATTCTAGGCGAATTTTCCGTTATCAATAGAGATGCAAATGGTGCCAGGATCATTGATCCTAGTGGCCATCCAGATACCAGTTTTCTGGTTCGATTTCCCGCTAACACACCCTACCTGATGCAGGGAATTGACTGTGATGGACGAACACTGAATACCGACCAGACATGGCAGCATTTACGACCTGGAGAGAAAAAAACCTGCGGAGGATGCCATGTTCACTCCAAGCCCTCTCGAATAGCATTTCAGAATTCCTATGCCGCAACAAATACGTATGTTATCCCTCAACTGGGTGAAGGTCGTGTTCCGTTGTTAACCGGAAAGGTTGGTGACGTCATTGGCACACGAAATGCGGTACCTACCGGTGAGGCTGATGGTTTTCCCACCTATGGATTACAAATTGTCTATGACAGGGATATTCAACCTATATTTAATGCCCGGCTGTGCTTCTTGTCACAGTGGTGCATCTGCGGCTGTAGGTCTTGTGTTAAACAATCTCACTATTCCTCCAGCCTTCAATACAAGCTTTGATCGAACCGCTCCAGAACCAGCCACCACCTGGTGGTGCCTGGTTCGTGATGCCAGTCAGTCGTGTGTGCCAGATGATAAAAAAATCTCAACAAGTGCGGGATCTGGTTTCACCTTCAGGCGCCCGCAGCTTACAAAGTATGTACGTGCCCTGAACCACGCGGGAGCCTGCTCTACTGGAAAGCAGCGAATCAACGAACTGACAACAAACTGGATGCTGATGACGTCTACGGATATTGATTTTGGAGCGAACCACCCTACTTCGATAACCGCAAATGAGCTTGGACTGCTGTCACGATAGATCGACATCGGTAACCCGAGCGGCATCCTGGAACTACTGGATACCCAAAAACCCACGTTGCATGTGGCCGCAACTGCTGATGGGGTGGAATTACGTATCGGCACCGTCGACATCGGCAGTGGCATTGATCGCGCCAGCCTGGAAGTGTGTGTTGCACCAGAGAGCCAGGACTTCTGCGCAAACAATCTGGCCGGCCCGGCGAAGAAACATGGCGTGACGCTGGTATCGCTGGGGAACATCGATCCGGAGACGGAAATTCTGGCGCGGGTAAAAGATATCACCGGCAATGAAACCGTCGTGCGCCAGACAATGGGTTGGTTGACAAATACCGGGTCAATTCCCCCCCACCACCCCTTCCCGATCATACTCCGCCGGTTCCGCCGCAAAACCTTCAGGTGCAGTGAGCCGCAAACAGGCAGGGGCAGTCACAGCCCCTGCCCCTCACGATCATAGCCTTCACCTGTGATTTTTGGATTGTTGCGTATTTCACTTCCATGGCAAATACAGGCTCAAGAGGAGACAGCTAGCGAAAATGTTCAAAACAATCCATACAGTCTTGTGTCCTGAGTGAAATCGAAGAAAAAGCAGCAGCCATTTTGGTGCGAGAAACGTACATGAACCTAAAGACGGCAGTTGGGCGCGAAAAAGCTGTGCAAGCCATTGCTGTGCAGAGGGAATGTACAAAGTACGTGGTCACCTTTTGGGTGATGAGTCAATTGTTCAATTCCCTAGGTGCAGCAAGGGATTGTGCAGACTTTCGTGATCCAACTGCCGTTTTGAGGGTAAAGTTGATGCAAGTCTTTTGATACTGGAGAGAGAAGCGTATAATGACTGAAAGAGGTGATAAAC
>SMVB01145929.1_pt1 | contig 22399 bp, 21 predicted proteins | sample 2456461 | NCBI WGS metagenome assembly SMVB01 (sample SAMN11095934, study PRJNA526329) | marine sediment metagenome | biome: Marine sediment; feature: Surficial sediment; material: Deep marine sediment; isolation source: Hadal surficial sediment | place: Pacific Ocean | collected 2014-05 | depth...
CCTCGCTCTACCAGGTGATACTCAATCTGTACGACTACGGCATGCCATTACAGGCCGCTGTTGACGCCAATCGCTACCACCATCAATTGCCAGATGCTCGTTTGATACGCCACGATAAACGCGAAATCCCGGATCCGACGCGCCGTTCACTCAATGCCTTGGGCTATACTGTTGAGCCCAACAGTTGGGGGCACCTCGGTGATATGCAAGTCATCCGTGTCGAGGGTGACGAGGTACAATCCGCGTCGGACAATCGCGGCCGAGGGGTATCGCTTCTTATCGATTAGTCACGATTTTTTAAACCAGAGCCGCAAGAGATTTCCCCGTCGCTGTCGCAGACGCTAAAATGGTTGATAATAGAGCCCGCTGTTTTCACAACTAAGTCAGCCATATGTTCATGCCAACCAGGAGTTAAACCATGTCAGTTGCAAGCGTAGGTTATGTCAGGCTGGGAATTCAGGATCCCGCGAGCTGGATTGATTTTGGCACCAATATTTTGGGCCTGATGGAAGCGCCCCGGGCGGACAGCCAGGGCGCCCGGTTTTTGCGGATGGACGATCACCCCTTTCGCTTTATGATTGAACCGGCCAGCACAGAAGGCTTAGTCGCCTGCGGCCTGGAATTTCGCACGCGCGAGGACTGGCAGGCAACTTGCGACACCCTGACCGGCGCCGGATTTGCGCTGGAGGCCGGGGCCGCCGAAGAAGCTGCCAGGCGCTGTGTCACCGAATTTGTGTCAATCGCGGATCCCTCCGGTAACCTGCTGGAACTGTATTACGGTCGCCGACTGGACTACGTACCGTTTAATTCTCCCGTGGGCGTTACCGCATTTGTCACCGGCGACGGATTGACCGGCGACATGGGTTTTGGCCACGCGGTTATTCCGGCCCCTGAAACAGAGGCCACTCGAGAATTTTATACTGAGATGATCGGCCTGGGCATCAGTGATGATTTGTACCCGCCCATGCCAGATGGAGCCCCGGAAACCCGCATTATTTTTCTCCACGCTGACAACCCAAGGCAACACTCGCTGGCGCTTTACAATCAACCGCACCCGGCGGGCGTAGTTCATCTTATGGTTGAGGTGGAGTCCCTGGATGAGGTCGGCTTGGCCATCGATCGGGCCAAGGCAGCCGATCTCCCGATCATCGCCAGCCTGGGCCGGCACGTGAACGACAATATGTGCTCCTTCTACGTCATGGCGCCCGGCGGTATCGCGGTGGAGTACGGCTACGATGGTCTGCTGGTCGACTGGGATAACTATACGCCAACGGTAAGCACCGAGGGCGACCTGTGGGGGCACGAATACAATTTCCCCGACGCCTAAACAAACGTGAACGAGACCCGCAAACGGATCACCCTTTGGCTAGCTATTTTTTAGTCTTAACGCTGGTTTTCCTGGCGGCGCTCATTCCCACCTGGATGCTGCGACGCCCCTCCTGAATTCACCTGGTAGCAGCTCCCGCCTTGGACAAGCCGAATAGGTTCATCCGGTAGGTCAAGGTGGAGGGCTTTAACCCCATTAACGCCGCGGCGCCGTCGGCCCCGGCAATTTTCCAATTGCAACTGCGCAGCGCTTTTTCCATATTGCGCTTCTCCAACTCCCGAAATTCTCGATCGGTCAGAAAATCTTCACCGGCCAACTCATCGACCTGCTGTTCAGTCCCGACCTCCGCGATAAGCTGAGGCATGGCCAAGTCAATGCGTAATCTGGAGCCCTCGCTGAGAATGATCGCCCGTTCAATAACATTTCTAAGCTCGCGAATGTTCCCCGGCCAGTTGTGGGTGGCCAGGGACTTGGCCTGGGCGCTGGATAAGTTCATGGGATCCCGGCCAAATTCCCGGCAACTCAATTGCAAAAAGTGTTGCGCCAACAGTGGGATATCCTGCTTGCGTTCCCGCAGCGGGGGCACAGTCACGGGGAACACACTCAAGCGGTAATACAGGTCTTCACGGAAACGTCCCGCAGCCACCTCCCTGAAAAGGTCGCGGTTAGTGGCGGCCACAATACGAACATCTACTTTTACCGTCTGCTCGTCCCCCACCCGCTCAAATTCCTGCTCCTGTAGGGCGCGCAAAAGCTTGCCCTGTAAGTTCAGGGGAATCTCGCCAACCTCATCGAGAAATAGCGTGCTGCCATTAGCCAGTTGCAGTCGCCCTACACGATCGCGGTGTGCCCCGGTAAATGCGCCCTGCACATGACCAAAAAATTCGCTCTCAAACAATTCCTGGGGGATGGAGGCACAATTCACTTTCACCAGGGGGCCGTCACTGCGGTTGCTTTTGTGGTGAATAGCCCGGGCAATCAGTTCCTTTCCGACGCCGGATTCACCCAGAATCAACACCGTGGAAGGCGTCTTCGCCACGGCCTCTATTTGCGCCAGGGTGCGATGGAGGATGGCACTCTCGCCTATAATTTCGCCAAAATTGGTGCTGACATTTATTTCCTGTCGCAGGTAGTCGCGCTCCTGTTCCAGCTCTTCTTTCAGACATTTTATTTCTTCATAGTCGCACTTTCGCTGTCGTTCAAGTTCCCTGCGCTCAGAAATATCCCTGAACACGATCACCGCCCCTTGAATTTCACCCTTTTGAATAATGGGGGTACTGATGTACTCGACGGGAATAGCGGACCCGTCGCGGCACCAGAACACCTCATCGTCCACCCGGTGTACTTCGCCATCGCGCAAGGCGGCGTAAATCGGGCAGTCCAACCGATCATAGGGGCTGCCGTCCGGGTGGGAATGGTGATGTATGGCATGCACCGGCTGGCCCAGGACATCTTCAACCCGCCAACCCAAAATTCGGGTGGATGCCTCGTTGGCGAACGTGCCCAGGCCATTCTTATCGACGCCATAAATGCCCTCGCCGGCAGCGCCGAGAATAAGTTCGATCTCCGACCTTACCCGCCGCAGCTCCTGATCAATTTCATCGCAGGGATCATTCTGGTCCATTGTTTGCCTCGCCCGCATCGCGGATTTATCAAATTCTTGTGTTTCAACTCTCAATATCTTGCAACACTCAAGATATTGAGAGCAACGCTAATTTTAACTCCTTGTTTTTATTAGATAATAAGTTGGCACAGTTCTCGCATTACCAATCACGAGCAATCAAAATTCAAACCCAGCAACAGGTAACCGCCATGCAAAGTAGACCTCCCCTGCCCCCGTTCACCGCCGAAACGGCCGCCCTCAAAGTTAAAGCGGCAGAGGATGCGTGGAACAGCCGCAATCCCCAGGCCGTGGCCCTCGCCTACACCCCGGACTGCCAGTGGAGAAACCGCAATCAGTTCATCAGGGGGCGCGGTGAAATAGAGGAATTCCTGACAAATAAATGGCAGTCCGAACTGGATTATAAATTGGAGAAAACACTATGGAGTTTTTCAGGCAACCGTATCGCCGTCACCTTCATTTACGAATGGCACGACGTCGCGGGGGACTGGGTTCGTTCCTACGGCAACGAACTGTGGGAGTTCAACAGCAGTGGCCTGATGCAGCAGCGGATCGCCAGTATCAACGACCTTGCGATCGAAGAAGAAGAACGTGAACTGCGCTAAACCCTCCACTAAAAATCCCGTAATGGACCAACCGCTTTGATGGTCTCTTACCTCAACACCCTGTCAAAGCCATACCCAAGCAACGAGGAAATCTTATGTCAACTATCAACCTGTATCGCCACCCATTGTCCGGCCATTCGCATCGCGTTGAATTATTTCTATCACTACTCAATATCAACGCAAATATTATCGATGTGGATCTGATGAACGGGGAGCAGAGAACCCCGGAATATTTGCAGAAAAACCCTGCCGGACAAGTCCCTGCGCTTGAGGACGGCCAGGTAACACTGGCCGATTCCAATGCGATTTTGGTTTACCTGGCAAGTCGATATGATGCCGATCGAACATGGTTACCTACCGACCCGCAGGAATCGGCCCGGGTGCAGCAGTTTCTCACCGCCGCCGCGGGGCCGGTAGCGTCAGGCCCGGCCGCAGCGCGACTGGTCACGGTATTTGGGGCGGGACTGGATCATGCAAAGGCTGTGGAAATCGCTCACAGCCTATTAGCCCAGCTCGAATCCCATCTCAACGGTCGCAGATGGCTGGTGACCCAGCACCCAACAATCGCCGATGTGGCCAACTACGCTTATATCGCCCACGCCCCGGAGGGCAACGTCGACCTGACAAATTACCCGAACGTAAAGGCCTGGTTGGCTGGTATCGAACAGCTGGATGGTTTCGTATCCATGCAGGCAACGGCGGTGGGCCTGGCAGCCTAGCGGCAACACCTGGCGGCGGAACGAATTCCGCCGCCCTCATTTATTTCATCGAGGAGCAGCGTCATGGATATCCTGCAGCAATCCCCCTTCCACAGCGGCGAGCAAGCGATACAAACTCGCCTGGGCGTGCGCGAAAAGCTGGAGCGCTTCGGCCAGAAAGTCATTCGCGATCACATGCCGGAACAACACCGGGAATTCTTTAAGCGCCTGCCCTATTTATTCGTTGGCCACGCCGATGAGGAGGGCTGGCCATGGGCCTCAATTTTATTTGGTGATGCAGGATTTATCGATTCGCCGGATCCAAATGCACTCGCTATTGCTGCACTCCCTGTCGAGGGTGACCCTCTGAGCAACAGCCTTGCTGAGGGAACTGCCCTGGGATTGCTTGGTATCGAGCTTCATACTCGGCGCAGAAACCGCCTGGCGGCACATATTGTAAACAGCGATGATGCCGGTCTGCATATTCATGTGGACCAGGCCTTTGGCAATTGCCCCAAATATATAGTGCCGCGCGAATCGCGGGCACGGCCTTCCATCGCGGATACAACGCAAATAGCTCGCAAGCTGCCGGAACTGGATGAGCAGGCGATTAGTCTGATTCGCGACAGTGATACTTTTTTTGTCTCCAGTTATGTGGCGGAGGGCACTGGCAAGCCCAGTGACGGCGTCGACGTTTCCCATCGCGGTGGCGAGCGCGGTTTCGTGCGGGTAAGCGGCACGCGAAGTCTCACCATCCCCGATTATCAGGGTAATAACCACTTCAATACCCTGGGAAATTTCCTGCAAAATCCCAAGGCGGGCCTGCTCTTCGTCGATTTTGAACAAGGTCACCTATTGATGTTGACCGGCCGGGTGGAAATTCTATGGGACTCGCCCGACACGGCCTCGTTTGCCGGCGCGCAGCGGTTGTGGACCTTCGAGCTTGATCACGGGATATGGTTGGAAAACGCAGTGCCGCTGGAATGGGGAGCCCACACTTAGGTGTTACACAGGCAAGGCATGGGTCTAGCCACTGCGCCCCGCCTGAGTGAGCGTCTACCATTCATGCGAATAAAGTGAGGCGAGCCGGCCTAATTGTCTGCTACTATCTGGCGCTGGAAAACATCGGGAAACCCCTCATGGCAAGACCCCTAAAGGCCGTACTGGTCACAATTGGCCTGTTGGTAATGGCAATAGTATTGGCGCTGGCCATCGGCCCCGCCAGCCTGGAAAAGTCGATGAATACCGTCATTCCCCACAGCCCCTTTGAAATTTCGGCGGACGCAGCTGCTTTACACCGCACGCTGGTCATCGGAGACCTGCACAGCGATAGCACACTGTGGAATCGCGACTTACTGGAACGCGGCGCCCGAGGCCATGTTGATATTCCGCGCATGCGCGAGGCCAATGCTGCGCTACAGATGTTTACCACCGTGACAAAAAGCCCACGGGGGCAGAACTACCAGAAAAACGCTGCCGACGCCGCCGACAACATCACTTTGATTACCCTCCTACAGGCCTGGCCCCCCGCTACCTGGGGTAGTTTAACGTCCAGGGCGCTCTACCAGGCGGACAAGCTGCACGCCATGGCTGAGAAAGCACCCGACAAATTTGCCCTGATTTTATCAGCTGCCGATCTGAACACTGTGCTAATGCGAAGAGCCCGGGGAGAACCCATTGTGGGTGGCCTGCTGGGCACGGAGGGCTCCCACGCTCTGGACGGTGAGCTGGCAAATATTCAAGTGCTGTATGACGCCGGCTTTCGTATGATGAGCTTGCAGCATTTTTTTGATAATGCTCTGGGCGGATCACTGCACGGAGAAAGTGGCGCGGGGCTGACAAGTTTCGGCCGCCAGGCCGTCGATAAAATGTTGGCTATGGGCATTATGATCGATGTCTCGCACTCCGCACCGCAGGTGGTGGCCGATGTACTGGCGCGCAGCGGCGCACCTCTCATAGTCAGCCATACCGGGTTTTACGGCCACTGTCAGAGCCACCGAAATATCAGCGATGAACTCATGCTACAAATCGCCGAGGGCGGCGGTTTGATTGGCGTGGGGTTCTGGGACGCCGCTGTCTGCGACGCCACCCCAGCCGGCATCGTCGCGGCAATCCGCTACGGCATCGATCTGGTGGGAGAAGACCATGTTGCCCTGGGGTCCGATTATGATGGCTCTGTCAACGCACCCTTCGACATCTCCGAACTGAGTGTATTGACCCATGAAATGTTAAAGGCCAGGTTTACCGAGACGGAAATTCGCAAGGTAATGGGTGAAAACATGGTGAATTTTCTGCGCCAAAACCTGCCCTCTTCTTAGTAGATCAAGTAAAATCGCTGCGGAATTTCAAGCAAACCAGCCCCCCGGAGTCAGGAGCCGTAAATGCGCGTTCTTATTGAGGATTATCGCAACCTTACCGCGGGCCACTGCGGCAGCGGTGCCATGCACAACCTGCTCTATCACTACTGCGATCTGGCGTTGCCCGAAGGCGTTGTATTTGGCCTGGGCGCGGGGCTGGACTGTGTCTTTTCTACTGTCGATGGAGTCGAACCGCCGTTTATGCTGTTTGGTCGCGGCTCCTCCATGGAGGCGGATTTGGCCGACACCCTGGGAATTGATTACCGGGAAGTCGCGCAATCCGATGACCAGCTCGCCTGGGAAGAGGTTCGCGAGGAAATAATAGCGGGACGCCCGACCATGCTGTCGGGCGACATTTTTTATCTGGATTACCGGAAATTCAAGGTCCACTTCCCCGGCCACCGATTCGTTTTATTGGGCTTCGACGAGGAGAAGCAGGAAGTTTATATAGCGGATCGAACCGAGCAGAAAACCCAGACCTGCTCGATGCAGGCATTGCAACTCAGCCGCAATCCACCCAACAACATCTCAACCCGGAACACCTGGGGAAAATTCCACTCATCGAGCGTGACCCACAGCCTGCCGGATGCCTGCGGCCTGGCACTGCATAAAACGGTAGAGCGAATGCTGGGAATGGATCACTCCCAGGCGGAACTCATGGCTGGATTATTTCAGCAAGACAAGCGCGGTATCCTGGAGGTGGGGCTAAAAGGCTTGCGCACATTCGCCGAACAACTACCGGCCTGGGCAGAACTCAAAGACGGCAGTGCACATGCGCAATATGTCGATAATGCCATTATAAAATTCGGTACCGGAGGAGGATTTTTCCGCGATCATTTCCTGATTTTCATGACCTGGGCCAGGGAGCAAAGGCCCGACCTGGTGAGTACGACTACTGTGAAGCTCGCACGCCAAGCAGCGGTAGAATGGAATGGCTTATCCCCCACAATGCGGGCGCTAAGCGCCTCCCCTGATGACCAGCAGTTGTGGTCAAAGGCGCACGAACAGGTACAGGATATCTACGAAACCGAGTACTCCCTGTTCAGTCATTTGGCGGACACAGTGCTGTGAATAAAGCCCCTGAGCATCACGACCCGGACGAAGCCCCAGAGAATCGTCCATTATCAATACGGGAAACCCTGTCCATTATTGTGGCGGGACATATTGGGGTTCGCAAAGCCGCGCAGCGCAAAGAGGATTTTGGTCGCGCCAGGGGTATTAATATCTTTGTCGCAGCCGTCGCCTATTTTAGCGTCATCGTGTTCATATTGATTCAACTGGTCAGGTATATCGTCACATGAGTTTCGCTCTGTCTGTACTGGACCAATCCCTGGCCCGCTCTGCCGACCAGGCATCTACCGCGCTGCGCGAAACCATCGAGATGGCCCAGTGGTGCGAGCAGTTGGGTTATCGGCGGTTCTGGGTATCTGAACACCACGCTTTTCCTGCTGTAGCCGGCAGTGCGCCGGAAGTCCTGCTGGCCGCTCTGGGGGCGGCCACCAACACCATTCGAATCGGTTCCGGCGGTATTATGCTGCCGCATTACAGCGCCTATAAAATTGCGGAAGTCTTCTCCCTGCTCGCCAACCTGTACCCCCAGAGAGTGGACCTGGGTGTGGGCCGGGCACCAGGTGCCGACATGTCGACGGCGGTGGCATTGGCAACCGATGGGCGACCCAAATTCGAAAAATTTCCCGAGCTGGTCGCCAGCTTGAGTGATTATCTTTGGGCTGACACCACCCAACCCCTGGTCAGCCCCAAACCACCGGCAGACCTGCCCTTGTGGATGCTGGGTTCCAGCCCTGACAGCGCCATTCTGGCGGCGCAGCGCGGCCTGCCATACAACCTCGGATTGTTCATTAACCCCCAGGCCGATCATCGACTCATCGGGCTGTATAAGGAGCACTTCCAAGCCAGCGAAAAACAGGCCAGTGCCTACGCGATATTAACAATCAGCGTATTTTGTGCCGACGACGAGGAACAAGCCAAAGCCCTGGTTCTCACCCATGACCTCAACCTGTTCCGTTTCTTTACCGGTCAAACTGAGGGTATATCGCTCACCCCCCAGCAAGCGTTGGCCTATCCGCTGGGCCCACAAGAGAAGGCGTTCATAGCGGGCCGTATCAGCAGTCGCGCCGTGGGCACTCCTGAGCAGGTAAAAGAACAAGTCTCGCGATTGGCCGAGTTACACGATGCCGATGAAATAATGGCGGTTACCAATATGTATTATTTCGATGACAGAAAGCGGTCTTTTGAATTACTGATGGGCGCCTTTGCATGAAGTTAACACGGTGAATAAGCAGGAGGGATCAGCAGCATCCCAGCCCGCCTTGAAGGGTGTCTCAGCTTATGATGTCATTATTCTCGGCGCGGGAGCCGCCGGCCTTATTTGCGCCCTGACCGCTGGCCAGCGCGGTCGCAGGGTGCTGGTACTGGAAAAGGCCAATAAGACCGGCAAGAAAATATTGATGTCAGGGGGTGGCCGTTGTAATTTCACTAATAATATCGTCGAACCCGAGCATTTCCTCTCCAATAATTCCCATTTTTGTATCGCTGCACTAAGCCGCTACACCCAGTGGGATTTCATCGCCCTGGTGGAAAAACATGGCATCGACTATGAACAGCGCAAACACGGACAGCTTTTTTGTACGCACACCGCGAAGGACATCCTGGCGATGCTGCTGCGTGAATGTGAACACGCCTCGGTGACCATAGAAACCCACTGCGAGGTCAGTAGCGTTCAGGTGCTGGAATCGGCAAATGATGAGCACCCCTGCTACCAACTGGAATTGACCATGGGGCCCAACCGGCACAAAAGTTCAGTCACCCACACCTGTGAATCCCTGGTGATCGCGACCGGCGCTCTGTCTGTACCCTCCCTGGGTGGCAGTGGCATGGGCTACGACATAGCCAGGCAGTTTAATCTGCCCATCACCGAGCGCCGGGCAGGGCTGGTGCCCTTCATGTTCAGCGATCGATTCAAGCTACTATGCGAGCGCTTATCCGGCTTGGCGACGGCGGTAGAGGTGAGCTGTAACGGTCAATCCTTCACCGAGAATATACTGTTCACTCATCGTGGTTTGAGTGGCCCGGCAATCTTGCAAATTTCAAACTATTGGCGCCCGGGAGATGAGGTCAGTATCGATCTGCTACCCGGTATTCATGCGCCGGAGTGGCTGTTGCAACTGAAGCGGCGGCAGGGCAAGAGCCGGCTCAAAAACCTGCTGACTCCCAAGCTGGCCAAAGCGCTGGTCGTTGAGTTACAAAATTTGTGGTGGCCTGAACTTGCCGACTCGCCGCTGGCGCAGTTCAAGGATGAAGAACTCACGATTATCGGCGCACAGTTAAACGACTGGCGCCTGAAACCTTCCGCAAGCGAGGGTTACCGCACTGCAGAAGTTACCCTGGGCGGCATTGATACCGCAGCCATCAGTTCCAAAACCATGGAGACGCGGCAGCAGTCCGGACTTTTCTTTATCGGTGAGGTATTGGACGTCACCGGTCATCTGGGCGGGTTCAACTTTCAATGGGCCTGGTCATCCGGCTACAGCGCGGGCTTGTTTGTGTAATGTTACGTCTCATCGACATAAAGCTACCACTTGACCACTCAGACGATGACTTGCGCACCGCCATTGTCGCAAAACTTGACATTAAACCGACCGACCTGGTCGATTTTACAATATTCAAACGCAGTTACGACGCCCGCAAAAAAGCCAACATTCTGCTCATCTATCAATTGGATGTAGAGCTGGTCGAGAAAGCTGAAGCGCTAGTGTTAATGCAAAATTCAAAGCCCGCTGCGATCAGGCCCCGCCCGGACACCCGCTATCATTTTGTCGTACAGGCCGCTGCCGACTTTCCGGGCGCAAGCGGACAGCGCCCCCTGATCATAGGATTTGGTCCCTGTGGAATTCTTGCGGCACTTGTTCTGGCACAAATGGGGCTGCGACCCATCGTGCTGGAGAGGGGTAAAGAGGTCAGGGCTCGCACCCGAGACACCTGGGGTTTCTGGCGCAAGCGCGAGCTGAATACCGAGTCCAACGTTCAATTTGGCGAGGGCGGTGCAGGCACCTTTTCCGATGGCAAGCTGTATAGCCAGGTCAGGGATAAGCGCCATCTGGGTCGAAAGGTGCTGAATGAGTTTGTGATCGCCGGGGCGCCAGAAGAAATTCTCTATGACGCAAAGCCCCATATCGGTACGTTCAAGCTGGTAAAAATGGTGGAGAACATGCGGGCCGAAATTGTCCGCCTGGGAGGTGAAATTCGCTTTGAGCAGAAAGTGGCATGCATTAACCGCGAAACTGACGGGGACAACGCTGTGGGGCAGGTCACCGGTCTCACCCTGGAGAGCGGCGAGACCCTGGAGAGCCGCCATATCATTTTGGCGATCGGCCACAGCGCCCGCGACAGTTTCCAGATGCTACTGGATCAGGGTGTGTACATAGAGGCCAAGCCTTTTTCCATCGGTTTTCGCATTGAGCATCCTCAGTCGGTGATAGATAAAGCGCGCTTTGGCGCACAGGCCGGACACCCGATTTTGGGCGCCGCCGATTACAAGTTGGTACACCACTGCGACGATGGCCGCAGCGTATACAGTTTTTGCATGTGCCCGGGTGGCACAGTCGTCGCGGCAACCTCGGAGGAAGGCCGCGTTGTGACCAATGGCATGTCGCAGTATTCGCGCAACGAGCGCAATGCCAATGCCGCCATTGTGGTCGGCATCACACCGGAGCGGGACTACCCACAACACGTGCTGGCAGGCATCGACCTGCAACGGGAGCTGGAAACCCTGGCTTTCCGCCTGGGGGGTGGCAACTACAACGCACCGGTGCAACTGGTCGGCGACTTTTTGGAAGGCAATCCCTCCACCGCGTTGGCTGATGTGACACCTTCCTACCAACCGGGTATTACCCTGGGTGATTTGTCCCGGGCACTGCCGGCATTTGCCATAGCCGCAATCCGGGAAGCCATCCCCGCTTTTGACAAGAAAATTAGGGGCTTTGCCATGCCCGGCGCCGTTTTGACGGCAGTAGAGACCCGGACATCATCGCCAATTTGCATAAAACGTGGGGCAGATTTCCAGAACATAAACACCAGGGGCCTGTATCCCGCGGGAGAAGGCGCGGGCTATGCGGGCGGAATTTTATCGGCGGCGATAGATGGCATTAAAGTCGCCGAAGCCCTTGCCCTCGACCTTTTGCAGTAGACTATGCAATCCCGGCGCCATCGATTAGATCGTTTCATTAGCTCCCGGACGGGAATCAGTCGTCGTGACGTCAGGTCAGTACTCGCGCAGGGACGTGTTCTGGTCGATGGCAGCGTTGCCACCGCTATTAATCAGTTGGTGGAGCAATTTAGTCAGGTGACGCTTGACGACCGGGTATTGCAGGCAAATTCTCCCGTCTACGTCATGATGAATAAGCCACGCGGCGTAGTGAGCGCCACCAGAGACGCGCAGCACACCACGGTCATTGACCTACTGCAGTGCCCCGACCGAAAAAGTTTACATATTGCAGGCCGCCTGGATTTCAATACCACCGGCCTGATACTGCTGAGCAATGACGGACGGTGGTCACGCCAGCTGACTATGCCCACCCAGAGAATTACCAAACAGTACCGGGTGCGGCTGGAAAAACCCTTATCAGAAGACTACATAAACGCTTTTGCCCAGGGGATGTATTTTGCCTATGAAAATATCGCGACTCGTCCTGCCAGGCTCCATATCATTTCCGATCACGTTGCGGAAGTCAGTCTGATCGAAGGGCGCTACCACCAGATCAAGCGCATGTTTGGGCGATTCGACAACCGCGTACTGGAACTGCATCGCTTTGCTATCGGCAATCTACCCATGGATACTAACTTGGGGCTTGGGCAGAGTCGGGAATTGACGGCACTGGAAGTCAGCACTATTGGCAATTGACAACAGCGCGGTTAATTCAAGAAAAATGGAGATCGGTCACACTGAGTATGGGCTTTTCAACAACCAGTTGCACTTGAGCTGAAACAATATGCTTGCACGATCACACATTTACACTGCTGGCCTGGCGAGCGCCGTTGTCGCCCTGTGTATCGCTATAGGCTTTTATTCGCTTTTTTCCAACTTTAGAGCCTATGACGATGAGGGCCTGCTGCTGGTTATCAACCAGCTGTATCTGGACGGCGCCGCATTTTACACGGATATCCCGTGGATCTACGGTCCGGGCTACCTGGCCACTGTACACTTGTTCCATGACTGGCTGGGGGTGCCCCTCAGTCACAGCGCCAGCCGGTTTACCACTCTCGCCTGCTGGTTGTTACTTTGCACGGTCTCCGCAGTGCTGGTCTATAAGCTCACGGCCAGGGCTCTATGGGCTATCGTGGCCTTCGCCCTGACGTTTGTCTTCACCGGCTCCTTCGTCAATGAACCCGGCCATCCCCAGGGCTTGATCGCCATCGCCACGATTTTTATCCCCCTCACGGCCTGTTATTTCGCCGACCGGCGCCAGCCGCTATTGTGGTTTCTAACGGGCGTGATGGTCGCTGCAATTTTTCATATCAAAATCAACGCCGGGGTATTTGTCCTGGCCGCGCTCTGCCTGGTACTGGCGGCGCGGTTGCGCGTGGGCGCCTGGCAGGGGCTGCTACACGCCGTCATTATCATCGGCTCTGTGGCGTTTCCATTTGCGCTGATGTCGCCACTACTGACGGAGCCTAACGCCCTCTTTTTTGCCTGTATAAACGCGCTCGCAACTGGCGCTGTGGCGCTCATGGTCATCTCGGTAACTGAGCCGAACGGCGCCGCCAGAGGCGCAGCTAGCGGGTTTGCCCTGGGTTTCTCGATCATTACCGCCGTGGCATTCCTCTTCGCCTGGAGTGTGGGGGCAACACCACTGGATATTGGCGCCAGTTTGCTGCGCTATTCCGCCAGCCAACTGGAGTTCTACCATTTGTTCCGTGAGTACTCCGCCTTCCAGCTGCTGTCGGCGGGTGCCGCCCTGGGCTGTGCAGTGTTTTGCCATTATCGCAAAGACTACCGGTGGGTACCGATGGCGGCAAAGGGCTACTTCGTGCTGCTCGCACTGTATGCCCTGTGGATAAATAATCCGGCCAACTCCCATGCCCTGCTGGGGTACGCCGGTCCGTGGTGCTGGTTGGTGATCTTCGGCGGCGGACGTGCCAGCCCGACTCTCGCCAGATGTTTGCTGGCGACCACCGCGGCCTGGTCGCCCATGCTGGCCTACCCCATTCCGGGCAGCCAACAATACTTTGGCAGCCTACCCATCCTACTGACGGCTATTGTCTGTGCGTCCGATTTAGTCAATGTTGCGACCAAGAGCGACGCGCTGAAAAAAACTGCAATATTATTCTCCCTGGTGAGAAGCGTTTCGACGACGGCGGCCCTGGCGATGGTGCTCGTTTTGATCGTACAGTTGCGCCAGGAAAGTGCACAATATGCCAGGTTTCGACCACTTGCCCTGCCCGGGACGCAGTTTATGCACATTGAGCCCAGGCGCGGCCGCATTTATCGCCAGTTGGTTGAAGAGCTGAACGGGGCCGACATGGCACTCACGACATTTCGCTTCAATAGTTTCTATCGCTGGAGTACCGCGAAAATGCCCGGAACCGTTTACAATGCGCATTCCATTGCCTATGCGCAACCGGAGGAGCAGGCGTTAATCAAAGCGGACATGCTACGGGCAGAGCATCCAATCATCGTGACGCGAGACGCCCCCCAGTGGGCACAGCAATACAAGGAAGCACTTATTTTGAACTGGATCGAAGCTGATTTTACGCCCTACCGCAGGATCGGGAAGTACACCCTGCTGAAGCCCAAGGGGCCAGAACCACTATGACAGTCTCCGCGCAGGAAACCAGCGCTCACCCCCTCAGCGATGCCAAAATCGTGATCACCGGCGGCGCCGGCCTGGTGGGGCAAAACCTGCTGGTGAAACTGCAAAATCGGCAATGTCACAACGTACATATCATCGACAAGTCTCGCCACAACCTCACCATTGCCGCCAATTTACAACCGGCCGTATCATGTACCGAGGCAGATTTGGCCGTTCCCGGCGATTGGCAACAGGTACTGGCCGATGCCGATATCGTGGTCATTTTGCATGCACAAATTGGCGGAAATATTACCCAGGATTTCTACCGGAATAATGTGAATGCAACGCAAAATATCCTCTCGCACATTCCGGACAACGCCTATCTGGTTCATGTCAGCTCGTCGGTTATCGAGTCATCAGCCAATGACGATTACAGCCTGAGTAAGGCCCGACAGGAGTATCTGGTGGCCAAATCCGGCTTCGAGCACGCCATCTTAAGGCCCACCTTGATGTTTGGCTGGTTCGATCGTAAACACTTCGGCTGGCTGGCCCAGTTTATGTCTTCATCTCCAGTATTCCCCATTCCCGGCGACGGCAAGTATGTGCGCCAACCACTGTATGCGGGCGACTTCTGCGACATTATTATCGCCTGCATGGAGAAGCGAGTGACGGGAGAGCCCTACAACATTTCCGGCAAGGAGAAGTCTTGCTATATCGATATTATTCGCGAGATAAAACGGGCCAGCGACAGTTCCTCGGTGCTGCTGAAGCTACCCTACCGCCTCTTTTACCTGCTGTTGCTCATCTACGCCCTTTTCGACCGCAATCCCCCCTTCACGACCACCCAACTCAAGGCCCTGGTGATCGACGAGACTTTTGAGGACATCGACTGGGAAACCCTGTTCGGCGTCACCGCAACGCCCTTGAGCAAGGCAATTGAACAGACCTTCTGCGACCCCCTGTACAGCAAAGTAAGGCTGAAGTTCTGACCATGGGGAGCACTATTGCAGCGATGTCCCAGCGTCTGATGAGGCAACGATTTTTTCGCTTTTTACTGGCGGGCGGCCTGGCGGCATTGTGTAATTTTGGCAGCCGTTTTTTTTACAGCCTCTTTGTCGATTTCAGCGCCGCCGTCGTGTTTGCTTTCATGACCGGTTTGACGGTGGGATACCTGCTCAACAAACTCTATGTCTTTACCACCAGCGCCAACTCCCGCGCCAGGGAGATAACCTGGTTCGTGGTAATCAATCTGCTGGCGCTGGCACAAACCTGGGGCTTGAGTGTGTATCTGTCTGAGCTACTGCAGGACGCGCGCTTCGACCAATTCACTGTGGGCCAGCGCTGGTCTGAAGCTGGCGCCCATCTGGCAGGCGTTCTTCTACCCGTATTCACCAGCTATGTCGGTCACAGGTACCTTACTTTCAGGGAATGACATACAATCCAAAGCTGACAAGGCAAACCCCGAAATAATCCCGTGGAACAACTTCTGCAATGAGCACCGAACACAGTAAAGCAGACACACTCGCGCTCCAATACAGGGCGCGATTTGCCGAGGGCGCGGAATATCGCACAGCTCTGTGGCGTGTGCTGTGCGAGGATTTCTTCCAGCGCTATATCCCCGGCGATGCCGCGCTGCTGGATCTGGGCTGCGGCTGGGGTGAATTCAGCAATAACATTGTCGCTGGCAGGAAATACGCCATGGACCTGAATCCCGACGCGGCACACCATCTCAATCCTGACGTGGAATTGATTGCCCAGGATTGTTCCCAAGCCTGGCCGCTGGAGGACAACAGCCTGGATGTGGTGTTTACCAGCAATTTTCTTGAGCACTTGCCCAACAAGGTGGCTATTGAACGCACCGTGCGGGAAGTGCAGCGCTGCCTCAAGCCGGGGGGTGTATTCATCGCTCTAGGACCGAATGTGCGATTGCTGCCAGGAGAATACTGGGATTTTTGGGATCATCATGTGCAGATTTCTGATCGCTCACTGGCCGAGTTACTCACCATGAATGATTTTACTATCACCGAACAACACGCGGGGTTCCTGCCCTATACCATGTCGGACGGCCGACAGCCGAACCTGTTGTTGGTGAAGCTATACCTGCGCCTGCGGTTTGCCTGGAAAATATTGGGTAAACAATTTCTCGTTATTGCCACTAAACCCCAGCGCAGAGCAAAATAGGTAGGAGATGCAGACCAGTACAGCCATCACTGAGGAACAGATACCACTGTGCGTCGATCTCGATGGCACATTAGTCAACACCGATACCCTGGTGGAGAGCGCTCTACTGCTGGTGAAGAAAAACCCTCTCTACCTGCTGATTATGTTGTTCTGGTTATGCTCTGGCAAAGCGCACATGAAGGAACAGATCGCATCGCGCTGTGCGCTGGATGTAGCAGCCCTACCCTACAACGATAAATTGATCGAATGGCTGCGAGCATTGCAGCGGGAAAATCGCCCCCTGCTACTGGTCACCGCCGCCAATCATCGCGTGGCAAATGCGGTGGCGGATCACCTGCAGTTATTTTCCCGGGTAATCGCCAGTGACGGCAAAAAAAACCTGAGTGCCAGCAATAAACGCGATGAATTGATTCAGCTGTTTGGAAGCGAGGCCTACGATTATGCAGGCAATAGCCAGGCTGACCTGTCAGTTTGGTCACACGCTCGCCAGGCCATTGTGGTGAATGCGAGTGCGTCGGTCGCCTCCCGCGCCGCCAAAGTCGCCACCGTTGAGAGGGTATTCGCGCGCGAATACAAGACGCTGCCCGCACTGCTAAGCGCAATGCGCCCCCACCAGTGGAGCAAAAATCTGCTGATATTTGTCAATATCCTGATGGCTCATCAGCTGACCGATGGCGCTCTGATGGCATCCACGCTGCTGGCCTTTGTGGCATTTTGCCTGTGCTCCTCCGCCGTTTACCTGATGAACGATTTGCTCGATCTCGAGGCCGATCGTCACCACAGCGACAAACACAGCCGCCCCTTCGCCAGTGGTCGAATTTCCCTGATGTGGGGCATAGCCGTAGCCCCTGCGTTATTGTTTGCTTCGATAGTACTGGCCAACATAGCCGGCGGCGCGTTTCTACCCTGCCTGCTAGTGTATTTCGCTATCACACTTGCCTATTCCTTCGCGTTAAAGCGCATTGTGATCCTGGATGTGTTGGTACTGGCAATACTGTACACGTTGCGTATTGTCGCCGGCGCAGCGGTGGTCGGGGTGATGCCATCTTTTTGGCTCCTGTCATTTTCGCTATTCATCTTCACCAGCCTGGCGATGGCCAAGCGCTATGCGGAGTTGAAAGCCCTGGAATCGGATCTCACGGCGTGGGCCAGCGGCCGCGGTTACCGCGTGGGTGATCTGGCGGTGATCGCCAACCTGGGTGTGACGTCGGGTTACATCGCCACCCTGGTGCTGGCGCTTTATATCAACAGCCCCGATGTCGTTGAGCTGTATCGCCACAGTGGTTTGATCTGGCTGCTGTGCCCTCTGCTCATGTACTGGATTGGGCGTATATGGTTGCTGGCAAACCGTGGGGAACTGCATCAGGATCCGGTGGTATTCGCCACCCAGGATCGCGCCAGTTACCTGGTGTGCATATTGGGCCTGATAACCCTTTGGGCGGCGGTTTGACCACGGCGAGTTGGGGGCTACTACCGATACCGGGGCCCGCCCGTACTGTGCAGGGCGACTGGCGCTTTGAAACTTTACCCGCCGTGTCCGGAGACGAATCGCTGCTGGCCTACGGTCAGGGCCGCAGCTACGGCGACAGCTGTATCAATGGCAATGCCAGCCATATCAGCACCCAACGTTTAAATCGATTTATTCGCTTTGACACTGACGAGGGTGTACTGGAGTGCGAGGCCGGATTAACCCTGGATGAGATATTTCAGGTCATCGTGCCGCGGGGTTGGTTTCTGCCGGTTGTTCCGGGTACGCGTCACATCACATTGGGCGGCGCAATCGCCAATGATGTACACGGTAAAAACCATCATCTGGCCGGATCATTTGGCTGTCATGTACAGTCGCTGAAATTGTTGCGCAGTGATGGCGATCGCCCGCGCTGTAGCCCCGGGGAACACACCGGTCTGTTCTCGGCGACCATTGGTGGGCTGGGACTTACCGGACTGATTACCAGCGCAGAAATCAAGCTGACCCCCATCGCCAGCGATCAACTCCATACCCAGGACTTGCCGTTCACCTCCCTGGCACAATTTAGCCAACTCAGCCGCGACTCTGTCGATTGGGATTACACCGTGGCCTGGATAGATACCTTTGCCAGAGATGGCAATGTTGGACGGGGTATTTTTTCTCGCGCCCGCCATGCCGACACGCCGGCGAGCCTGGCGACAGGTTCCCGGAGCCCGCTGCCAGGAGTGCCGTTTACCCTGCCCTTCTCGGTGGTCAATCACTATACGGTGGACCTGTTTAACCGGGTGTATTTTTCCCGTAAAAAGCGCAACAAGGGCATAGCGCTTAGCCATTACCAGCCGTTCTTCTTTCCCCTGGACTCGATCGCCAACTGGAACCGAATTTACGGCAGGGCCGGCTTTTATCAGTACCAGTGTGTGGTGCCCCACGAGGGTGGTGAACAAGCAGTGCAACAATTACTCACCGATATCCACCGCAGCGGCCAGGGTTCGTTTCTGGCGGTGCTGAAAGAGTTTGGTAAACAACTCTCCCCGGGCCTATTATCGTTTCCCAGGCCGGGGCTGACCCTGGCCCTTGACTTTCCCAACCGAGGCGAACCCACGAGAACGCTCTTGAATAAACTTGATGAGACAGTGCTAAAAGCGGGTGGCGCGATCTACCCGGCCAAGGACGCCAGGATGTCGAGCGAAATGTTTCACGCCGGTTTTACCGGGATTGAAGCGTTCCGGGGCCACATGGATCCAAACTTTTCATCGTCATTTTGGCGCAGGGTACAGCCATGAACAATACCTTAAATTCAGCACAGCGCGTACTGGTGTTTGGCGCGAATTCCGCTATCGCTCACGAGGTGTTGAAGCTCTACGCCGCGCAGCAGACCAGCTTCTTTCTGCTGGCCAGAGATGCCGATAAACTCGGCGCGATAGCTGATGACCTGCGGGTGCGCGGCGGCACTATCAGCGGCAGCGCCAGTTTCGACTTCAACGCCTATGAGCGGCTGGACGCTGCCCTGACAGAGGCCCAATCCGCCCTGGGGGAGATCGATGTGATCCTCATCGCCCACGGCTCACTGCCCGACCAGACTCTGTGCGAGACGTCGATCGATGCAGTAAAAGACTGTATGGATGACAATTTCACCAGCACCGCGGTCATCATTCAACGTAGCGCCCAACTTCTGGCTGTTCAAGGCCGCGGTACCCTGGCCGTTATTTCCTCGGTGGCCGGTGATCGCGGGCGAAAAAGCAATTATGTGTACGGTGCAGCCAAAGCGGGAATCGACACTTTACTGCAAGGTCTGCGGGGTCGTTTTGCCGCTTCGGCGGTACAGATCGTTAACATCAAACCGGGCATGGTCAAGACGCCAATGACCGCGGATATGAACAGCCAGGGTCCTCTGTGGGCGACACCCGCCGCCATTGCCCCGGCAATACATCGAGCGATAGCTGACGGACGTGCGATGAGTTATGTTCCGGGTTACTGGCGATTTATCATGTGGGTCATTCGCGCCCTACCTACCAACATCCTGGCCCGTCTGCCTATTTAGCGGGATTGTCATCCGGCCAGGGAATACGGCCCAAGTGAGCGAGGCGTTTAATACGCTTTTGGCTGTGCTTCAGGGACGCCAGCAGAAAGGGTTTAGCTTGCGGTGGCACACGGCCCAATAGTGCGGCATCCCTACGCAGACTGTGAAAACCGTCGGGCCAGAAACTGTGGAGCTGCGTGCGGTGTTTGCTTATTTCTGCCTCGCGCTCCCCATAGGAAGAGGTGGTGACCCCGCCGTGGTATTGATGAAATGAACCCTCCCCGGGCAGCACAAAAAATTCGGTATCCGGTAAGGTGCCCAGGCTTCTGTACATGTGCAAATTAATACTGCCACCCCCCGGCAACTGAAACTCGGTGTTGGCATGGCCTATTGCGGCATAGTTTTCGGCTGAGCCGAACAGGCAGTTACACTCCATGATGGGGTTGAGATAACCCTGTCGATTGGCGCCACTAAAGGTGGAAATACGGAATAATTCATAACCGTCCGAGCGCCAGTCTACCGAGCTGAGTAGGTCCTCCTCTACTTCCATCTGATTGTGCTGCGCCTCAACCAGGTGCTGCTCTTCCAGCCCCAGATGATATCCCGGCACCGCGACAACGGCATTTTTTGAGATCGCAAAAGCCTGCAGAGCCGTGCTTATAATACCCGGGCTGACCAGCCTGGCGCCGTCTATCATCAAACAGATAAAGGGGGCCCGACTCATGGCAAACGCCTCGTTGACCGCATATACAGGCGAGACCGCTGTTTCGTGTCGCAGTACATAACGAAAATTTTCTGGCAGCGTCGCAACCGTGTCCTGGGGCAGGTCGTTACCGGAACTGTTCTCAATCACGATGACTTCATAGTCATCGATATCGACCCCCTGCTGAAAGTCGGCGGTCAAGGTCAGCAAAGTATTTTCCAGCTGGGCCGGCATGCTGTGGGCGATGACAATAACGGAAACTTTCGGCGTTTTCCCTCCGGCGGGGCGATCACTCATTGATCATCCCCACCCAGGCGTTGCTCTATCTGGTACAGGGGCCGATTTTTCGCCTCGATGAAGGTTTTACCGATGTATTCACCCGCCACACCAATCGCCAACAGTTGTAAACCTCCCAGCAAATAGATGGGTATTACGGTTGACGCCCATCCCGGCACAGTGCCGGTACCAAATAGTGCGACGTACAAGATAAACAACACCATGGCAATCGCGCTCAGGAATACCACAACGCCCAGGGCGGAAATAATTCTGAGCGGGAGAATCGAAAACGAAGTGAGCCCTCGTATCGACAAACTCAGCATTTTGCTAAAGGGGTATTTTGACTCACCCAGCAGGCGTTTTCCCCGCCGGTAATACACCTTGTCAGTGCGCAGGCCAAGCAGCGGCACAACCCCCCTGAGGTACAAATTTGTCTCGCGGTACTGGCCCAGGAACTCGATCGCACGACGGCTCATCAGGCGAAAATCCGCGTGATTCTCTACGGTTTCTACGCCCATTGTCGCCAACAGCCTATAGTGCATCCTGGCCGAGAGGCGCTTGAATACCGTGTCATTGTCGCGGTTATCCCGCACGCCATAGACTATTTCGTTGCCCTGTTTAAACGAGGCCAGCATTTTTTCAATCGCGCCGATGTCATCCTGTAAGTCTGCATCCAGGCTGACCACCGCATCGGCGTCGGCCTCCATCAGTCCGGCGTAGACCGCGTACTGATGCCCGTAGTTTCTCGCCAATTTGATCCCGGTAAACATTTTATCCCCGCTCACCAGCTCGCTTATCAAATCCCAGGTGTCATCGGTGCTGCCATCATCAACAAAATAGATGCGCGATGCGGGCGATATTAATTCGCCCTCTACCAGGCGCTTCATTTCGCTCAACAGGCGTTGCGCCGACGAGGGCAGTATCTGCTGCTCGTTGTAACACGGCACAACCAGCCCCAAAACTGGTAGGGGTGCGGGCGTTTTTATCGGGTCACTCGTACTGTCCATTTTTTATCGTACCCACTGGCGTCTAAGTTTCAATGATAGCCTAAATAGCGTCTTTTTGACGACAGCGAGCACTGTGCTGACGCGCCCTGGCAGCAATCTTACAAGCTGTTTGCGCAGACGGTAAGCCAGCGGCGCCAAATCTTCAGCCAACTGGTTTGGTTCTATCCGGAAAGGCGATAGCGCGTCGAGAACAGCCCGGTCACAGTGGTCGCTGGCGTACAAAAAAGTATTGTACCGATACCAGGGCTTTACGGTGCTGAGCCCCGCCACCCCACGCCTTACCGGGTCGAACATGCTATAGCCCTGATCCCGAAACAGTTTGCGCCAG
>SMVB01323533.1_pt1 | contig 22393 bp, 20 predicted proteins | sample 2456461 | NCBI WGS metagenome assembly SMVB01 (sample SAMN11095934, study PRJNA526329) | marine sediment metagenome | biome: Marine sediment; feature: Surficial sediment; material: Deep marine sediment; isolation source: Hadal surficial sediment | place: Pacific Ocean | collected 2014-05 | depth...
GAAAAGCAGATCGCCGCCGAGCAGATGGCCAACGAACTCGGCCTTCCCATCGTGCGCCTGGTCGAGGGAACCGGCGGCGGCGGCTCGGTCAAAACCCTGGAGATCGACGGACGCACTTATCTGCCGGCCAACCCGGGCTGGGACTGGGTGGTCGCCAACATGGGCAAGGTGCCGGTGGTGGCGCTGGCCCTGGGGCCGGTCGCCGGCCTTGGCGCGGCGCGGGTCGCCACCAGCCATTACTCGCTGATGGTCAAGGGCCTCTCGCAGCTTTTCGTCGCCGGCCCGCCGGTGGTGGCGCGGCTCGGCGAACGGGTCGACAAGGAAACCCTCGGCGGCAGCCACATCCACGCGCGCAACGGCGCCGTCGACGACGAGGTCGACAGCGAGCAAGAGGCCTTCGCGCGCGCCAAGCGGTTCCTGTCCTACCTGCCGTCCTCGGTCGACCAGCTTGCCGAACGCGGCGCGCGCGACGACCCCACCGACCGGCGCGAGGACTGGCTGATCGAGGCGGTGCCGCGCAACCGCCGCCATGTCTACAAGGTCCGCCCCATCGTGGAAGCGGTGATGGACAAGGGCAGCTTCCTGGAGATCGGCCGCCATTACGGCCGCTCGATCGTCACCGGGCTGGCGCGGCTCGACGGCTGGCCGGTCGCGGTGATGGCGAGCGACACCTATTTCTACGGCGGCGGCTGGACCGCCAATTCGTCGATCAAGGTGACCCGCTTCTGCGACCTGGCCCAGACCTTCCATCTGCCCGTGGTCCACATGGTCGACAATCCGGGCTTCTATATCGGCGTGGCGGCGGAAAAGGCGGCGACGATCCGGCACGGCTGCCGCGCGCTGGCGGCGGTTTATCAGGCCACCGTGCCGTGGTGTTCGATCATCATGCGCAAGGCCTTTGGCGTTGCGGGAGCCGGCCACGCCAACGCGACGCGCTTCCATTACCGCTACGCCTGGCCGTCGGGCGATTGGGGCTCGCTGCCGATCGAGGGCGGCATCGAGGCGGCGTACCGTTCGGAACTGGAACAAGCCGACGACCCGGAGGCCTTGCGCGCCGAAATCGAGGAACGGCTCAACCGGGTGCGCAACCCGTTCCGCACGGCGGAGGCCTATCTGGTCGAGGAAATCATCGACCCGCGCGACACCCGCCCGCTGCTGTGCGAATTCGCCAACCTCGCCGCCCCCCTGCGCCGCGCCGGCCCCTCGCGCTTCCCCATGCGGCCGTAAGCGAGGCGGCGCCATGCGTCCGTGGCGGCGGTTCATGATTGCGTTGGCGCGTAGCGAGGCGGTGACGGATTTCATCCAGGAACGCGCGCCGGTCTCGAAACTGGCGCGCCGCTTCGTCGGCGGCGAGGACCAGGGGCTGGCGATGGCGACGGCGCAACGGTTGTCCGCGGACGGCGTCCGTTCGTCGCTGTTCCATCTCGGCGAATATGTCGACGATCCGATGATGGTGCGCATGAACACGGACGCCATTGTCGCCATGGTGGAAGCGTTGGGCCAGAGCGCGCTGGACGTTCATGTCTCGGTGGACCCGACCCAGATCGGCTATTCGCTCGGGCCGGGCATGGGACGGGAGAACGCCGAGCGCATCGGCGCCGCTCTCGCCGCCCAGCCGGCCCGGCCGCGCAACGCCCTGATGCTCGACATGGAAGACTTCGCCATGGTCGAGGCCACCATCGCCCTGCACGACGCTCTCATCGCGGCCGATGTTCCCACCGCGATCACCTTGCAGGCCCATCTGCGCCGCACCGAGGACGATTTGGCGCGCCTGGCCGGCGCCGGCGCGACTGTGCGGCTGGTCAAGGGAGCGTTCGCGGAGAAGACGGCGCGCGCCTTCACCGGACGCCGGCGGATCACCGAAAATTACCTCCGCCTCGCCGGGATCATGCTGAGCGCGGAGGCGCGGGCCGCCGGCTTCAGGCCGGTCTTCGGCACCCATGACGACGCGGTGATTCGCCACGTCGCGGCGCTGGCGCGCGAAAAGGGTTGGCCGGATGGGAGTTTCGAGTTCGAAATGCTGTACGGCGTGCGCCCGGCCCTGCAAAAATCCCTGGCCGAGGCGGGCCACACGGTGCGCGTCTATCTGCCGTTCGGGCGCGACTGGTGGCCCTACGCGGCGCGCCGCGTCGGCGAGAACTTCGCCAACGCGCGCTTCGTGGTCCGCGCGCTGCTGGGACGTTGACGATTGGAATGGTAAAAACCGAGGGAGGCGATAGTGCGTAAATTTATCTTTGGACTGTCCTTTCTGGCGCTGCTCGGAACCGCCGCGCCGGCTTCCGCCGACTGCATTTACGACATGCGGATGGCGTGGAAAGTGATCGAACTGATGCCCGACGGACCGAACAAGAAAATGGCCGAGCGAGAACTCAAAATGGCCGTCGAAGCGGCCCTGGCCGGCGACGAGAAAATGTGCCTCATACATGTCGGCGTGTGCGCCCAGTACGCCAAGCGCTGAACCCAATCGCGGTCCGTGACCATGGATGGCCGGGTCGAACCCGGCCAAAACCGAATTCCGTGTTCGGGGGCTTGACCCGCGATTATCTCCCCCTCCCCCCTCGCGGGGGAGGGGGAATATCCCAGCATGCACCGCGCCCCGTCACGCCATCAGCGCGAGGCAGGCGTCGCGGATGTGGCGGCGGCTCATGCCATGGCGTTCGCGGACCTTGTCGGTGGGGCCGATGACGGCGAATTCGTCGGGCATGCCGACCATGCGCATGCGCGTGGGGTGCTCCTGGGCGAGCAATTCCGCCACGGCGCCGCCGAGGCCACCGGCCAGGTGGTGCTCCTCCGCCGTGACGATGCCCCGCGTCTCCGCCGCGGCGGCTAGGATCGCGTCCCGGTCGAGCGGCTTGATGGTGTGCATGTTGAGAACGCGGACGCTAACGCCCTGCCCCGCCAGCTCTTCCGCCGCCGCCAGCGCCTCCGCGACGAGGCAACCGCAGGCGATCACCGTCACGTCGCCGCCGTCGCGCAAGCACTCCGCCTCGCCGATCCGAAACGTCGCGTCCACCGGCGTCACCGGCGTTTCCTCGACGCGCCCGCCGAGGCGGATATAGACCGGCCCATCGATCCGGTCGGTGGCCAGGGTGGCGTGCCACGCCTGATGGGCGTCGGCGGGCACCAGCACGGTCATGTTGGGCATCGCGCGCATCAACGCCAGGTCCTCGAGCGCGTGATGGGTGCCGCCGGACACGCCCAGCGAAACCCCGCTGGCGGCGGCGCCGATCACCACCCGCTGTTCGGCGTAGGCCACGTCGTTGCGCAACTGCTCCAGGGAGCGCGCGGTGATGAACGGGGCGTAGCCGCACACGAAGGGCCGCAGGCCCGTGGTGGCGAGGCCCGAGGCGATGCCCATGGCGTTCTGTTCGGCGATCCCGGCTTCGATCACCCGCTCGGGCGCCATCTCGATGAACTCGCGCAGGCCGATCAAATCCAGCGTGTCGGCCGAGATCGCCACCACCCGTTCGTCGCGCCGCGCCAGCTCGGTCAGCGCGAGGCCGAAGGCGAGGCGCGATTGGTTGGCGGCCTTTTCGACCCAGTCGGGCCGGGCGCCGGCGGCGGGCGCGCTCAACTCCCCTCTCCCAGTTCGGCCATTGCCTTCTCGTAGACTTCCTCGGTGACCATATTGGCATGCCACAAGTGGCTGTCCTCGGCGAAACTGGCGCCCTTGCCCTTGACCGTGTGGGCGATCAGCAGCGACGGCTTGTCCGGCGCCAGCGGCAGGGCGTCGAGGGCATCGACGATCGCGCCCATGTCGTGGCCGTCGAGCTCGCGCACCGCCCAGCCGAACGCGCGCCACTTGTCGGCCAGCGGCTCCAGGCCGATCATGTCGCGGACGTGGCCGCTTTGCTGGACCTTGTTGAAATCGACGATGGCGGTCAGGTTGGCCAGCCGGTGATGCGCCGCCGCCATCGCCGCTTCCCAGTTGGAGCCTTCCTGCAACTCGCCGTCGCCGACCATCACGACGGTGCGGAAATCGCGCTTTTGCAGCCGCGCGCCCAGCGCCATGCCGATGCCCACCGACAGGCCGTGGCCGAGCCCGCCGGTGCACATCTCGACGCCGGCCAGCTTGATGTCGGGATGCATGCCGATGCGCGATTCGAAGCCATAGAACGTGTCGAGCAGGCTTTCCTCGATAAACCCGGCGCGCGCCAGCACGGCCGCCAGCGCCGGGTTGGCGTGACCCTTCGACAGCACGAAACGGTCGCGCCCGGCCCAGTCGGGCTCGTCCGGCCGCAGCCGCAGATAATGAAAATAAAGCGCGGCAAGAAGATCGGCCGCCGACAACGACCCCCCGACATGGCCCGCGCCGCCTGCCCGCAACGCCCGCCAAACATTGCGCCGGATACGCAGCGCCTCCTCGCGCAACCCCTCGAGCACCGCCTCCCGATTACTCGCCATGCCGCCTCCCTCGCCGTTCACCGGCGGCGATCATCATGCGAATGGCGGCGCCCCGCAAGCCTCGCGACCGTTCGCGGCACCCGCCGGGAACCGAATAGATATTGACAGCACCGATCATGTCACGGTGCATAAACGATGACGCCGGGAGCGGTCGGGAGGATGTCATGGACCTGATTCTGAGAAACGCGCGGATCGCCGGGGACGAGGACCTGCCGGTCGATATCGGCATTGAGGCCGGGCGTTTCGCCGCCATCGCGCCGGACCTGGCGGCGGAGGGCGAAGAGATCGATGTCGCGGGGCGGCTGGTCTCGCCGGGCTTCGTCGAAAGCCACATCCACCTGGACAAGTCGTGCCTGCTGGACCGCTGCGCGTCCGAGCACGGCACGCTGGACGAAGCCATCGCCGAGGTCGCCAAGGCGAAACGGGCCTTCGCCCCCGAGGACGTGCGCGCGCGCGCGATCCGCACCCTGGAGAAGAGCATTCTTCAGGGCACCACGCACATGCGCACCCATCTCGAGGTCGATCCCACGGTGGGGCTGCGCGGGCTCGACGGCGTGCTGCCGCTGATCGATGAATACAAGTGGGCCATCGACCTCGAAATCTGTGTCTTCCCGCAGGAAGGCCTGCTGAACAATCCGGGCACCGACGCGTTGATGGTCGAGGGGCTCAAGCGCGGCTGCAAGGTGGTCGGCGGCGCGCCTTACACCGACAGCGATCCGCCCGGTCAGATCGACCGGATTTTCGAGATGGCGCGCGACTTCGACGTGGACATCGACATGCACCTCGATTTCGGCCACACGGCCGAGGGCATGACCATCGAGCATGTCTGCGAACGCACCGAGCAATATGGCTATGGCGGGCGCGTGGCGGTCGGCCACGTCACCCAGCTCTCGACCCTGCCCGCGGCGCGCTTCGAGGAGATCGCGCGGCGCGTCGGCGATGCCGGCGTGGCGGTCACCGTGCTGCCCTCGACCGACCTCTACCTCATGGGCCGCCATCTCGACCACGACGTCATCCGCGGCGTCACGCCGGTGCACAAGATGCTGCGCCATGGCGTGAACTGCGCGTTGTCGTCGAACAACGTGCTCAACCCCTTCACGCCGTTCGGCGATTGCTCGCTGATCCGCATGGCCAACCTGTATGCCAATATCTGCCAGGTCGGCCAGCGCGGCGACACGGTGGAATGTTTCGAAATGGTGACCCGGCGCCCGGCCCGACTGGTCGGGCTCGCGGATTATGGCATCGCGGTGGGCAAGGCGGCCGATTGCGTCGTGCTCGATTGCCGCGACCGGGAATCGGCGGTGGCCGAGCTGGCGCCCGCGCTATACGGCTTCAAGAACGGCCGCATGACCTTCAAGCGCGAACCGGCGCGCCTGCTTAGGCCCGATTGAGGCGCTTAAGCGGCGCGCCGGGTTCACGGAAAATTGACCGGCGGCGCCCGCTCCGACTGATCTATGTCAAGTCGCGGCGCCTTAAGCGCTGTTCCAATCGCTAGTCATGGCGCAATTGGATCTCGATGCCCTAAAGCAAAGCCTGATCCGCCGCGATACGGGTACGAAGCGCGAGCCGCCCACGCTGGCGCCGAGCGAACATGCCCAAAGCATGGCCGCGGCCGCCGATGAAGTAGAGGAGTGTTACCGGGTCCTGAAAAAGGGCGATACCAACCTTGTCGCGGAGGTGCTGCGCGGCTACGGCAAATACACCGAGTGGCGGCACTATCCGCCCGGCGACATACACGATACGGAATCCCATTCGCAATACTATTATCACGCGCACCGGGAGGGCGAGCACGGCCACTTCCACATCTTCCTGCGCAAAAAGGGCATGCCCAAGGGATGCCGGCCGGCCCGACTGCCGGCCTCGGTCAAGCGCCCGCTCGGCAAGGACGCGATCAGCCACATCATCGCCATTTCCATGGACAAATGGGGCTATCCGATCCGGTTGTTCACCGGCAACCGCTGGCTCGTCAACGACACCTGGTACAAACCCAAGGACGTGGCCGAAATGATCGACCTGTTCGACATCGACCACGCTTGGCCCTGCTGGGCCACCAACCGCTGGGTGGGGGCGATGTTGCGTCTGTTTCGACCGCAAATCGAATGGCTGGTCGCCGAACGCGACGAGGCGGTGCGGGTGTGGCAGGCGGGTCACCCCGATGGCGTGGCGCAAGAGGACCGCGACCTCGACATCACCTCGATGCTCGACATTTCCGTCGAGGATCAAATTCAGCGCGTGCGCGGGTGACGAGCAGGGCGAGGCCGACGAGGCCGCTGGCCGCGGCGATGGCGGCGAAGGCCGGAGCGTAGCCGGCGATGGCGATGACGCTGAACGCGGCGGGGCCGACGACGGAGCCGAGAAAGCTGAAAAATACCGTGCCGCCGGTCGCCATGGCGACCTGGTCTTGCGGTACCAGACGGGCGATTTCGGCGAGATAGATGCCGGCCCAACCGGTCACGCCGATCCCGGTGACGGCGGCGGTCAGGAATACCGCGGCCACGGGCCAGTCGGCGGAGATCAGCATCAGCAAGGCGAGCGCGCCCGCGATGGCGAGCCCGATCAGGCCCAACAGCGTTCGCGCGCCGATCAGACGGTCGCTGACCCAGCCGAGTAGGATACGCGTCACCATGCCGGCCAATTGCATCACCGCGAAGGCGGCGCCAGCGGCGACCAGGGAAAGCGACGCCGTCTCCACCAGGTAGGTGACGAAGATCGCCGTGGTCGCGATCTGGGCGGTGGCGAAGGTGAACGCGGTCGCCGCCAGCACCCGCAACGCGCGGTGGCGCAGCACGAAGGCGATGGCGCGCCACGGCATGACATCGGCGAGCGACAAGGCGGGCTCACGGTCGTCGTCGAGACTGCGGCGCAGCGGCGCGATGGCGAGCCCGGCGAGCGCGACCAGCACGGCGACGCAAACCACCGCGGCTTGCCAGTTCGCCCACAGCACCACGATCGGCACCATCAGGCCGGTCAGCAGACCGCCCAGCGGCACCGCGCTTTGCTTGAGCGAGAACACCAGGCCGTGACGGCCCGGGCGGGTGACGCGCGCCAGGATGTGGCTGGCGGCCGGCGTCGCCAAGCCGTAGCCGAACCCGATCACCAGGGCCGAGCCCGCCAGCGCCCAAACCGCGCCGGTCGCCGAGCCCAGCAGACCCACGGCGGCGATGGCGGCGGCCACCTGGGTCATGGCGAGCGCGCCGAAGCGCCGCGCCAGCGCGCCGCCGACGATGATCGAGGCCATGGCGCCGGCGAACACCAGGGACGAATAGACGCCGATCCAACGCGCGTCGAACCCGCCGCCGGCGGCCAAGTCGGGCGCCAGCACAGGCACCGTGGCCGCAGCCATCATCAACATCGCCTGGATTAACGCGACGGCGGCAAGCGGCCGGACGGTCGGTGACATGGGCGGAAGTTCGTGGGTGGGTGGGAAGCGCTTCTCTAACCGTGCAGCGCGCGGCTGTCGGCCGGCGCCTCGTCGCGGCTGTCCATGCCGTAGTCCCGGATCACGCTGACGATCCGCAAGCGGTAGTCGGCGAAAATCTCGGCGCGACCCTTGGCCTGCGCCGCGCGGTGCGCCTCGACGCCGCGCCACGCGTCTAGCGCCGCCTCGTCGCGAAAGAACGACAGCGAGAGGATCTTGCCGGGCTCGGTCAGGCTCTCAAACCGTTCGATCGAAACGAATCCGTCGATTTTCTCAAGCAGCGGGCGAATCTCGGCGGCGATGTCCATATATTCTTGCCGCCTTTCCGGCTTCGGCCGGACCTCGAAAATGACTCCGATCATGGCGTTTCCTCCCAATCCCCCTTGGCTACCGGCGCGGCGTGTCGAGGACGAGGCGCAACCCGGTGGTGCCCAACGGCACCAGCCCGTCCGAGCGCGCCATCACCTCGCCCGGCGCGACCGACAATACGTCGGCGTCCTTGTCGGTGAACACCTCGACGATATAGGCGTCGTAGCGGGTGCGGCCGTTCATGTCGATGGCGGGCCCGAAACGGAACGCGGTGGGCAGGGTGAAGGTGGACACGATGCGGTACGTCGCGTCCAACTCGGCCGTGGCGCCGGGATGGTAGATCTTGAGGATTAGCCGGTCGCCCGGCGCGATGGCGACGGGCAGGTCGGGGTGCGCCGAGATGGTGCCCCGGATCGTCTTGTCGTCGGCCGCCATGTCCGCCGCGCGCGCCGGCGCCAGTCCCGCCACGACCAGCGCCGCCGCGACGATCGCTCTTTTCATACCGCGTCCTCGTTTCTCGGGGCCATTCTAAGGTTTGTCGAGTTCCAGCGCGACCGCTTCCGCGACCATCGCATGGCCCTCCGCCGTGTAGTGGCCGCGGAACAAGTCGCGCGGCCGCGCGTGGCCGGCGAAGACGGGAACCATGTCGATGACGGGAATACTGAGCCCGCGCACCCGGTCCAGCACCGCGCGGCGGTAGCCGTCGGCGTCTTGCCCGGCCAACCAAGTCACGTAGCGCCCTTCCCCCGGCAGATAGAGAAAAACCAGCCGGCCGCCCCACCCTTCCACGACGTCGCGCGCCCGCGCCAGCACTTGCGCGAACAAGTCCAGCGCGTCGGGCTTGAAACCGTAGGTTAGGCCAAGCGCGGTACGGAGATATTCCAGGCGCGCCGCGCTCGGCCATTGAATGCCGGGAGCGGCGGCGATTGAGGTCTTCGCCGGCGCGCGCCTGTCGAGAAAGTCACGCGCGGCGCGTTGGACATCGGCGTTGCGGGCCGCGAGGTCTTGATGGGGACCCGGGTCCAGATAACGCGCGAGGATCGGCGCGGCGCGTTCCCGGACAATGTCCTTGGTCAGGTCGTTGCCTTCGTAATAGGCCCACAGCACCACGGAGGGGCGGAGCAACGGGCCGTATTCCACCACCGCCGCCAGTTCCAGCAGTGGGCCGTTGCCGCCACAGGCCAGGTTGACCAGCGGCGCGAAACGCGCCCGCGCGCGGTCGACGAAACCCGCCCCGAACGGTACGTCGGCGCCGAAGGCGAAAGAATCGCCGGTGACCATCACCGCGCCGGCCCGCCACTGACCGGGCGGATTGTTGAACCCATACGCGTCGGTGCGCCGAACCGTCACTTTCGAATCATCGACCTTGATCAGATGGTTTCCGGCCAGGCCGGACAGCGGAAGGGCCTCGGTATCGTCGATGGCCAGGCGCGACCGCAACACGCCGTCCGCCCCTTCGCGCAGGTAACTGGCGCCGCAATAATGGCTGAAGGCGCTCAGGCCGTTGACGCGGAATGTCTCGGTCACGGCCCGCGCCGTGGCGGCGTCGCCGTCGGGCGGTGGCGCGGCTCGTTCAGTCCCTTGCAGGTAAAGTTCCCCGCCCATCAGCGCCACGCCGAGGGCGAGCCCGTATAGCGCGACGTGAAAGCGCGCGCGGTGGCCCAAAACAAGCGCCGCCAGCGAAACCAGCGACACCCCCAGTGGCAGGCCGCCATAAAGCGCCAAACGCACCGGCGACATAAAATGGCCGCCCCGCGCGGCAAACCAGGCGACAAGAACTCCGGCCGCGACCGCGCCGACGAAACCCGCGCCCAACGCGAACCGGAACAATTTGGTCATGATTATTCGTTACGCAGATGCGCCGCCGCCTTGTGGCCCAAGGCGCGCGCCGTGCCGATCAGCCCAACCACCAGGGTGATGGCGATGCAGGCCGCCACGGTGAGCGCGATCGTGCCGGGCAGAAACACCCATTCGCTGCGCATCAGAAAGCGGATCACGGCCCACGCGGCAAGCGTGCCGACCACCGCGCCGACCGCGCCGGTGGCCAGCCCCAGCACACCGTACTCCAACAGGAAAACGCCGAGGATGCGGCGTCGCGTCGCGCCGAGGACCTTGAACACGACCGCGTCATGGATGCGCCGTTGCTCGCCGGCGGCGACGGTTCCGGCCAGCACCAGGGCGCCGGCCAGCACCGTCACCGAGGCCGTGGCGCGCACCGCCACCGCGATGCCGTCGAGGATGCGCGCCACCGCTTCCAACGCGTCGCGCACCCGGATCGCGGAGATGTTGGGGAAGGCGTCGGTCGCCGCCGCCACGGCCTCTTCCGCTTCCAGCGGCGCCTCGACGGCGGCGATGTGGGTTTGCGGCGCGCTCTCCAGGGTTCCCGGCGCGAATATGATGGCAAAGTCGAAACGCAAGCTGCGCCAGTCGATCTCGCGCGTGTTGGCGATGCGCGCCGTGACCTCCCGCCCCAGCACGTTAAGCGTCAGCGTGTCGCCCACCGCGATGCCGAAGCCCTCGGCCAGCCCCGCGTCCAGCGAGATCAACGGCGGCCCGGAATAGTCCGCGGGCCACCACGCGCCGTCCACCAGTTTGGCATCGGCGCCTTGCTCGGCGGCGTAAGTGAGCGCCCGGTCGCCGCGCACCGCCCATTGCGATTCGGCCGCGATCTCGACCTCTTCCACTGGCACCCCGGCGATATGCGTGATCCGCGCGCGCAAGGTCGGCACGCTCCTGTATCCGGTCGCGCCGGGAACGCCGGTGACGGCCGCTTCGAAGTCCGCCACCTGATCGGGCTGTATGTCGATGAAGAAGAACGCCGGCGCGCGCTCGGGCAGCCGTTCGGCCACTAGCCGGCTCAGGTTGCCGTCGATCAGGGCGACCGCGACCAGCACCGAGAGCCCCAGTCCCAGGGACATCACGACGCTTGGCGTCACCGAGCCGGGCCGGTGCAGGTTGGCCAGCGCGAGACGGACGGCCGCGCCCCCGAAGGCGGGCGCGCGCGCCGCCGCCATGGCGATCAGTCCGGCCCCGCCGCGCAACGCCGCCAGCGTCGCCAAGGCGCCGGCGACAAACCAGCCGGCCAGGAACCGGTCATTGGCGGCGGCGAAGGCCAATGCCGCCAGCAGGCCGATCCCGACGACGGTCGCCACGATATAGACCGGCCGCAGCCGACCCGCCACCGGGGCGGCGCGGTCGCGAAACAACTGCGCGGCGGGGATTTCGCGGGCCCGCGCCACCGGCCACAATCCGAAGGTGACGGCGGTCAGCAGCCCGAACAGCGCGGCCAGAGCCAGCGGCTCGGCATAGAAACCGGTGACCGGCGCCACGGGAAGCCGATCCGCGATGATTTCGAGACCCAGGATCGGCAGCACCGCGCCGATGGCGAGTCCGATGGCGGTGCCGAGGACGCCGAGGACCAGAACCTGCAGCAGGTAGGTCCGGAAAATCAGCCGCCCCGGCGCGCCCAGGCATTTGAGCATGGCGATGGTCGCCACGCGGCCGTCGAGATAGCTCTTGACCGCGTTGCCGACGCCGATGCCGCCGACCAGCAGCACGGTGAACCCAGTGAAGGTCAGGAAAAGCGTCAGCCGGTCGATAAAAAGGCGCACGCCCGGCGCCGCCTCGCTGGGGCCGCGGATGCGCCAACCGGCCTTGGGGAACGCCTCGTTCAGCGCCGCGATCCAGGCGCCGGGCGCTTGTCCCGACAGGTCGAGCCGGTAATGGTAATGGATCTGGCTGCCCGGCTGGACCAGCCCGGTGTCGTCGAGGGCGTCCGCCGAGACCATCAGGCGCGGACCGAAGCTGAGCACGGTGGCGACCCGGTCCGGCTCCTTGACCATGATCGCGCGGATCTCAAAAGTCGCCTCGCCCACCGTGACGCGCGCGCCCGTCTCGATGCCCAGCCGGGTCAGCAGGTTGGCGGCGGCGACCGCGCCCCAGACACCGTCGATCGGCGCCAGCAATTCCGCCAGCGGCCGCGCCGGCAGGGTTTCCACGGCGCCGACCAGGGGATAGGCGCCGTCCACCGCCTTGAGCTCGACCAGCGCGCGGCCGTCGCGTTGCCCCACGGGGCGCGCCATGGCGCGCAATTCGACGATCCCCGAGACCCGCGCCGCGTTGGCGTCGAGATAGGCGCGCTGTTCGGCCGAGACCGGCCGGTGCAACAGGCGCAAATCGACATCGCCACCAAGCAGCCGCCCGCCATCGGCCACGAGTCCGGCGACCACGGCGGCGCTGAGCGAACCGACCGCGGCGATCGCCGCCACCCCGATCGCCATGCAGGCGAGGAATATGCGAAACTCCCGCAGCCCGCCCCTGAGTTCGCGCCAGGCCAGCCGCGCGGCGAGCGAGATGTCATCCACTGTTTTCGCTCTCAAAGCGTCCGTCGGCGAGACTCAGCAGCCGCGTGCAGCGGTCGGCCAGCGCGGGCTCGTGGGTCACCAGCAGCATGGTCGTGCCGTGCCGCGCCTGGAGGTCGAACAGCAGGTCCATGATCGCCGCCCCCGTGGCGCGGTCGAGGCTGCCGGTGGGCTCGTCGGCGAGCAGGATCGCCGGCGTGGCGACAAAGGCGCGGGCCAGGGCGACGCGTTGCTTCTCGCCGCCCGAAAGCTGGCCCGGGTAGTGGGTCAGGCGATGGCCCAGGCCGACCGCCTCCAACTGCTCCCGGGCGCGGTCGAACGCCGCCGGGCGGCCGGCGAACTCGAGCGGGATCGCCACGTTCTCCAGCGCCGTCATGGTCGGCACCAGGTAGAAGTTCTGGAACACGATGCCGACATGGTCGCGCCGGTAGCGGGCCAGGCCGTCTTCGTCGAGCGCGCCGAGGTCGAGCCCCGCCGCCTCGACGGCGCCGCCCGTGGCCGCTTCCAGACCGGCGATGACCATCAGCATGGATGTCTTGCCCGAACCCGACGGGCCGACCACGCCCACGGTCTCGCCGCGCGCCACCGCCAAATCGATGCCGCGCAGGATGTGGACCGGACCGGCGCCGCTGGTCAGGGTCAGATGGACGCTCTCGAGCCGGATCGCCATGCCGCCGTCGCCGGCGTCCTGGCCGCGCGCGTGATCGTCGCTATGATGGGCGGGATGGGAGTCATTCATTGCGCAAACCGTGTCGCGGACCGATGCCGGTAAAAATGCTTTCCTACGCCTACGGTCTTGCCGCCCGGCTTGTCAACGCGCGCGTCCAAATCGCGTGGCTGGTCGTGGCGTGCATCGCGATCGGCGCGTCCCCGGCGGCGCGGGGCGAGGGCCCGATCACCATCCTGGCGCTGGGCGACAGCCTGACGGCGGGCTACGGCCTGCTCGCGGGCGAGGCGTTCCCCGACCAATTGGAAGCGGCGCTGCAAGCGCGCGGCCACGACGTTCGGATCATAAACGCCGGCGTGTCCGGCGACACGACGGCGGGCGGGCGGGCGCGATTCGCCTGGTCGCTGGCCGACGATCCCGACGCGGTGATCGTCGAGCTTGGCGCCAATGACGGCCTGCGCGGGCTCGACCCGGAACAGACTTTCGCCAACCTGAACGCCATCCTGGCCGAGGCGGCGGCGCGCGGCGTGCCCGTGTTGCTCACCGGCATGAAGGCGCCGCCCAATCTGGGGCGCGAGTACGGCGCCGCGTTCGATGCGATCTACACGCGGCTGGCGGCGCGCCACGAGGTCCGCCTCTATCCGTTCTTTCTCGACGGCGTCGCCACCGTGGTGGACCTCAACCAGGACGACGGCATTCATCCCAACAAGGCGGGCGTCGCGGTCATCGTCGCGCGCATCCTGCCCAGCGCGCGCGCCTTGATCGAGGACATCGGCCCCCCCTGACCGCAAAAAGCCCGCCATGTGGCGGGCTCCTGCGTCTGTCGCGGCCGAAGCCACCTCAGCGCGAATAGTATTCGGTCACCAGATTGGGTTCCATCTGCACCGGATAGGGCACGTCGGCGAGCATGGGGATGCGCACGAAGCGCCCCTTCAGCTTGTCGAAATCGACCTCGATATAATCCGGCAGTTCGCGTTCCGGCCGCTGCACCGATTCGAGCACCAGCGGGTGGTTCTTCGACCGCGCCCGGATTTCGATCTCGTCGCCTTCGTCGACCCGGTAGCTTGGGATGTTGACGCGCCGGCCATTGACCATGACATGGCCGTGGTTGATCAACTGGCGCGAGGCGAACACGGTGGGCACGAACAACATGCGATAGACCACGGCGTCGAGGCGGCGCTCCAGCAGGCCGATCAGGTGCTCGCTGGTATCGCCGCGCGCCTTGACCGCCTGGGCGTAAATACCGCGGAATTGCTTCTCGGTGATGTTGCCGTAATAGCCGCGCAGCTTTTGCTTGGCGTTGAGCTGGGTGCCGTAATCCGACACCTTCCGGCGCCGCTGGCCATGCTCGCCGGGGCGGTAGTCGCGGACATTGGCCGGACTCTTCGGGCGGCCCCACAGGTTGACTCCAAGGCGCCGGTCGATCTTGTATTTGGGCTCTTTGCGCTTGCTCATGAACCGTCCACAAATAAACCGTGGGCGAACTGGCTCCGCCCACTCTCGTCGGGGCGCGTAATATAGCCGCCACCTCCCACCAGTCAACCGAAACCCCGCGACCGAGAACCCCCTCCCCCCTCGCGGGGAAGATTCTGGCGCGGCGCCGCCCTCAATCGCGGGAGCGGTGGCTGTGATCGACCAGGCCGGAGACGATGCCGCGCAGCGTGCGCACCTCCTGTTCGGTCAGTTCGGCGCGCTGGAACAGGTTGCGGATGTTGCGCACGATGGTCGGGCGCATCTCGATCACGCGCAGGAAGCCGCAGGCGTCGAGCTCGCGCTCCAAATGCTCGAAGAAACCGATCAATTCCGCCTTGGTGGCGGGACGGGTCGCGCCGGTTTCCAGGACGCGCCCGGGCGTGTCGCCGGCGGCGCCGAACCATTCATGGCCCACCACCGCCACCGCCATGGCCAGGTTCAGGGAGGAAAAGGCGGGGTTCGCGGGAATCGCCAATATGGTGTCGGCCAGCGCCACGTCGTCGTTGTCCAGCCCGGCGCGTTCGGGCCCGAACAACACGCCCGTGGGCGTGTCGGACCGCGCGCGCATCTCGGCCGCCGCCCGGGCCGGCGTGACCACGGGTTTGGTCATGTCGCGCTGGCGCGTGGTGGCGGCATAGACCCGGCGCAGGTCGGCGACGGCGGCGGCGGTGTCGTCGTACAGGCGCGCGCCCTCGATCACCGCGACCGCGCCGGACGAGGCCGACAACGCTTTCTCGCTGGGCCAGCCGTCGCGCGGGGCGACCAGGCGCAGGTCGGTGAGCCCGAAATTGGCCATGGCGCGGGCGGCGGTGCCGATATTCTCGCCAAGCTGCGGCTTGACCAGCACGACGGCGGGTCCGGCGGCGGGTCCGGCGGCGGGTCCGGCGGCGGGTCCGGCGGCGGGTCCGGCGGCGGTTGGCGCGCGCGCGCGGTCGGTGCCGGCCATCAGCTCAGGGCCTCGCGCCGGCGCTATGGAGGCGGTAGGTGATGGCGTCATGTAGCGCCTCGTAGGACGCGGCGATGACGTTGCTGGAAACGCCGACCGTGGTCCAGCGCCGGCCCGACCGGTCGGCGCTTTCGATCATCACCCGCACCATCGCGCCGGTGCCCGCCTCGGGCGTCAGGATGCGCACCTTGTAATCGACCAAGCGCATGTCCTCGAGTTCGCCGTAGACGCTGGCGAGCGCCTTGTGGAGCCCGTTCGCCAACGCGTCCACGGGACCGTTGCCCTCGGCCACGGTCATGATCATCTCGCCGCCGACCTCGACCTTCATGGTCGCTTCCGACAAGGTGACCACGGCACCGCCCTCGTGGCGCCGCTCGTCGATCACGCGGAAGCTGGTCAGGGTGAAATAGTCGGGCACGGCGCCAAGCTGGCGGCGCGCCAGAAGCTCGAAGCTGGCGTCGGCGCCGTCGTAACTATAGCCCTTCGACGCCTGCTCCTTGATGCGCTCGACGATGCGCGCCACGGCGCGGCTGTCGGGGTCGATCTCGATGCCGAGCTCGGCGAAGCGGGCCAGGATATTGGCCCGTCCCGCCTGATCGGACACCACGATCGCGCGCGCGTTGCCCACCGCCTCGGGCGCGATGTGTTCGTAGGTCTTGGGATCCTTGGCCACGGCGGAGACGTGCAAGCCGCCCTTGTGCGCGAAGGCGGATTCGCCGACGAACGGCTGCGCCGCGTCGTGGACGCGGTTGATGCGCTCATCGAGCAGGCGCGCGATGGGGGTCAGCCGCTTGAGCCCGGCCTCGTCGATGCCGGTCTCAAAGCCCATCTTGAGCATCAGGTTGGGGATCACCGAGACCAGGTTGGCGTTGCCGCAGCGTTCGCCGAGCCCGTTCAGGGTGCCCTGGACCTGACGCGCGCCGGCGCGCACCGCCGCCAGGCTTCCCGCCACCGCGCATTCGCTGTCGTTGTGGCAGTGGATCGCCAGCTTTTCGCCGGGAAGCCGCGCCGCGACGCGCCCGACGATGTCCTCGATCTCGTCGGGCAAGGTGCCGCCATTGGTATCGCACAGCACCAGCCAGCGCGCGCCGGCGTCGTGCGCCGCCTCCAGGCAGGCCATGGTGTAGGTCTCGTTGTCCTTGAAGCCGTCGAAGAAATGCTCGGCGTCGAACAGCACCTCGGGGGCGCGGCCGGCGGCAAAGGCGACGCTGTCGCGGATCATGGCGAGGTTCTCGTCCAACTCGACGCCAAGCACCGCCGCGACCTGGAAGTCCCACGCCTTGCCGACCAGACACACCGCGTCGGCGCCGGCGTTGAGCACCGCGGCCAGACCGGGATCGTTGTCGGCGCTCCGGCCCGGGCGCCGGGTCATGCCGAAGGCGGTCAGCCGCGCGTGGTCGAGTTCCCACGACTCGGCGAAGATCGCGTCGTCGGTGGGATTGGCGCCGGGCCAGCCGGCCTCGATATAGTCCACGCCGAGGGTGTCCAACTCGCCGACCAGCGCCACCTTGTCGGCAATCCCGAAATCCACCCCCGCCGTCTGCCCGCCATCGCGCAGCGTGGTGTCGTAAAGATAAATCCGCTCGGCCATGTCGGAACCCTTATCCGGCGCGGCGCCAGGTGGTGCCACCGGCGCCGTCCTCCAGAACGACGCCGCGCGCCGCGAGCTCGTCGCGGATGCGATCGGCCTCGGCGAAATCCTTCGACCGGCGCGCCGCGTTGCGCGCGTCGATCAGAGCGTCGATCTCGCCCGCGTCGTCCGTGGCCGCGCCTTTCAGCCACATCTCGGGTTTCTCTTTCAGGAGCCCGAAAGCGGCGCCCGCCGCCAACAACTGTGCTTTGCAAGACGCTTTCGCGGCCCCGTCCGCCGCCTTGTTGAGTTGGCCGGCGACCGTGCGCAAGGCGGTGAGCGCCAGGGGCGTGTTGAGATCGTCGAGCAGCGCCGCCTCCACAACATCGGGCGGCGCCCCTTCCGCGGCGGCGTCAACGTCGTCGGCGTGACGCAGGGCGAGGTAGTAGTGGTCGAGTTCCGCCTTGGCTTCCTTGAGGCCGTCCAGGGTCCAATCCAGCGGATGGCGGTAGTGGGTCTTGAGGGTCATCAGGCGCAGCGCCTCGCCGGGCCAGCCGTCGTCGAGCAGGTCGCGCACGGTGAAGAAGTTGCCCAGGCTTTTCGACATCTTCTCGCCGTTCACGGTGAGGAAGCCGTTATGCACCCAGGTTTGCGCGAAGGTGCCGGCGCCGTTGACGCCCTCGCTTTGCGCGACCTCGTTTTCGTGGTGCGGGAAAATCAGATCGCGGCCGCCGCCGTGGATGTCGAAGGTGGCGCCGAGATGGGCGTGGCTCATCACCGAACATTCCAGATGCCAGCCCGGCCGCCCCCTGCCCCACGGCGAATCCCAGCCCGGTTGGTCCGCGTCGGACGGTTTCCACAGCACGAAATCCGCCGGGTCCCTCTTGTAAGGCGCCACCTCGACGCGGGCACCGGCGATCTGTTCGTCGCGGTCGCGGCCCGACAGCTTGCCGTAATCGGCCATCGAGGTGACGTCGAACAGCACGTGACCCTCGGCTTCGTAGGCATGGCCTTTATCGATCAGCGTGGTGGTCATCGCGATCATGCCGGCTATATGCTGGGTCGCGCGCGGCTCCGCGTCCGGCGACAGCGCGCCAAGCGCCGCCATGTCGTCGTGAAAGGCTTGCGTGGTGCGCGCGGTCAACGCCGCGATGGGTTCGCCGTTTTCGCGCGCCGCCGCGATGATCTTGTCGTCCACGTCGGTGATGTTGCGCACGTAGGTCACGTTCGCGTAATGGCGCTTGAGCAGGCGGTACAGCACGTCGAACACGATCACGGGCCGCGCGTTACCGATATGGGCGCGGTCGTAGACGGTGGGCCCGCACACATACATGCCCACGGTGTCGGGCTTCAGCGGCTTGAAGGGCTCCTTGCGGCGCGTCGCGGTATTATAAAGTTGTAACGGCATTGGTTGTCTATCTTATTGTTACTATCATATCAAATACTCCCGTCACCCCGGACTTGATCCGGGGTCCATGCGCGGCCCTGGCGAGATGGACCCCGGATCAAGTCCGGGGTGACGGAAAGATTGTCGTCGAGAACACGACAAAACTCACTCATACCGCAAAAACCCGTTGGTGATGGGGTAGCGGCGGTCGCGGCCGAAGGCGCGGCGGGTGATCTTGACGCCGGGCGGCGCCTGGCGGCGCTTGTATTCGGCGACGAACAGCAGGTGCCGGATGCGGCGCACGGTGTCCATGTCGTGGCCGCGCGCGCAAATCTCCCCGAGCGAGGTCTCGCCCTCGATCAGGGCGGCCAGAATATCGTCGAGCACGTCGTAGGGCGGCAGGCTGTCCTGGTCGGTCTGGTCGGGCCTGAGCTCGGCCGAGGGCGGCTTGGTGATGGTGTTCTCCGGAATCACCCGACCCATGGGACCGGCGAGGCCGTCGGGACGGTTCCGGTTGCGCCAGTCGGCGAGCTTGAAGACGACGGTCTTGTAGACGTCCTTGAGCACCGAGAAGCCGCCGCACATGTCGCCGTAAAGGGTCGCGTAGCCGACCGACATTTCCGACTTGTTGCCGGTGGTCACCAGCATGAGGCCGAGCTTGTTGGACAGCGCCATCAGGATCACCGCGCGCGCGCGCGCCTGGATGTTCTCTTCCGTCGCATCCCTGTCGCGCCCGGCGAACAGCGGCGCCAGCATGTCCTCGAACGCGGCGTGGGCGGGCTCGATGGGCACCGTGTCGAGGCGGACGCCGAGCAGATCGGCGCAGGCCTCGGCGTCGGACACGCTGTGGTCGGACGAATAGCGCGACGGCATGGCGACGCAACGCACCCGCTCGGCGCCCAACGCGTCCACCGCCACCGCCGCGGTCAGCGCCGAGTCGATGCCGCCGGACAGCCCGACGATGACGCCGGGAAAGCCGTTCTTGACGACGTAGTCATGCAACCCCAGAACCATGGCTTGGTAAATCGTTTCGAGCCCCCGCACGTCGGGCGCGCGCTCGCCGTCGGCGCAGCTCCAGCGGTCGTCGTTGGCGCGCCATTGGGATATCGTCACGGACTCGCTCCACGACGGCGCCTGGACGCGAAGGCTGCGGTCGCCGTCGAGCACGAAGGAGCGGCCGTCGAACACCAGTTCGTCCTGGCCGCCGACCTGGTTGACATAGATCAGCGGCAGGCCGGTCTCGATGACCCGCGCCACCGCCAGGTTGAGCCGCTCGTCCTCCTTGTCCATCTCGAACGGCGAGCCGTTGAGAACCACCAATATCTGCGCGCCGGTCTCAATCAGGGTCTCGGGCACGTCCGGATACCACATGTCCTCGCACACCATGACGCCGAGGCGGACGCCGCGAAACGCCACCGGCCCCGGCGCCGGGCCGGCGTCGAACACGCGCGCCTCGTCGAACACGCCGTAACTGGGCAGATGGTGCTTGTAGCGCTTGGCCACGATAGTGCCGCCATCGAGCAGCAGGGCCGCGTTGTAAAGCTTGCCGTCCTCGCGCCACGGCGTGCCGATCAGCACCGCCGGGCCGCCGTCGGCGGTGGCCGCCGCGAGGTCGTCGATGGCCTTCTCCCAGGCCTCCTGGAAAGCCGGACGCAGCACCAGGTCCTCGGGCGGATAGCCGGAGATCATCAGCTCCGTCATCACCACCAGATCGGCGCCGCGCCGCGCCGCCTCGGCGCGCGCGCGGTGGGCCAGACCGATATTGCCGTCGATATCGCCGACCGTGGGATTGACCTGGGCCAGCGCGATGGCGAGCGAGTCCGTCATGGATTCTTGGGCAAGGAATTGGGACCGGCGGGACGGTAATCTCGGGTCCCGGCGCTGTCAACGCGGGCGGGTCAGATGATGGTCAGGTGGCTGTGCTCGAAGAAGGTCTCGTAGTGGCGGCGCGGGCGCGCCAGTTGGTGGTCGGCGCGGCGGAAGGTGAACAGGTCGCTCCACGAGCCCGACACCACGTAATGAACGCCGTCCGGGTGCAACGCCACGCCGCGCGGATAACGCAGGCCCAGCCGGTCGGCGCGGATCATGGCCTTGACGGCGCCGGAAGCCCCGTCGAAGGCGATCACCGCGTGGGTACTGGTGAAAGTGGCGATGACTTGGTCGTGGGCCGGGTCGTAAACGATGCTCTGGCCTTGCCGGGTGAGCAGCGGATCGTTGACCGCCAACGCGACGGAGCCGCGCAACACTGGCGCCGGCAGATAGGCGACGCCGCCGCCCGAGCGGTCGGGATCGTAGACCCGGTCGCGGCCCGCCATGGCGGCGGGAAGCGCGCCGGGCAGGACCATATGCGCATGGATCGCGAACACCCGGTCAAGGCGCGGCGCCGCCAGATGGCGAATCTCGAACGCGGGGTCGGAGGCCGTAATTTTATGGGCCAGGCGGCCGCTGGCGACCTCTACAATCGTCAGGATGGGCTCGATAACGTAACGCAGCACATCGTCGAGCGATCCGCCGGGCTTGAGCGTGGTGCCGTAATTGGCGATCGCCACGTGGCGGCCGTCGTCGAGCACCTGGATTTCGTGCGGCGATACGCCGTGCGCGGAAAAGCTGTCCAGGACATCGAGCGTGTCGGGATCGCGCACGGCGACGCGCCCGTAATGGGCGCGCGCGTCGCCGCTGAACGGCGCGAAGGCCATGCGCTCGCTGGTCAGCAACGCCGTCCCGCCCCTGGTGTAGGCGCCGTGGCCGCCACCGATGAAACCGGGCCGGTGCGCCCGACCCATGGCGGCGAGCGTGAGATCGGCGCTGTCGAACCGCGCCAGGCTATCCCCGTTGATCGAGCAGAACACGGCATCGCCGCGACCCGGGCGGGCGCATATCTGATGGCCCGCGACCGGGAACATGGCGCGGCGCGGCGCGCCACCGGCCTCGTCCAGACGGGTGACCATGACCAGGGGACCGGCCCAGCCCCTCGGCACCGCGCGCATCAGGCTTGGCGTTTCGGTGACCGGGCGGCCGGCGAAACGGGCCTGCCACGGCTGGTAACCCGGCACCAGGAAGACCGCGCCGCCCGCGGCCCGCGCCAGCCGCGCGCGCGCCGCCACGCCGGCCGCGAGCGCGCCGCTCAGAAAGGTTCTGCGGTCGATAGGCGGCAAGGACGTGTTCGTTGCCATGACCGACGCCTCCGCGGGGTCACTCCTCGGCGCTGGCCAGCGGCTCTTCGGCGGCTTGATCGGTCTCCTCGATGGGGTCCGGCAGGGCGTCGTCCCCGCCGGCGGCCGCGCGCGCCAGAACGCCCGGAATGGGGCCGGAATCCAACAGGCCCGCCGCCTTCAACTCGTCGACGCCGGGCAGATCGTCGAGGCTGGCGAGGCCGAAATGGTCGAGAAAAGCCGGCGTCGTGCACCAGGTGGACGGGCGGCCCGGCGTGCGGCGGCGCCCGCGCGGTCCAATCCAGCCCGCCTCGAACAGGATATCCAGCGTGCCCTTGGACACGCTGACGCCGCGGATCTGTTCGATCTCGGCGCGCGTTACCGGCTGATGGAAGGCGACGATGGCCAGGGTCTCGACGGCGGCGCGCGACAGCTTGCGCTGGACCTCGGCGTGGCGTTGCAGCACCGCCGCCAGGTCGGGCGCGGTGCGCAGCGCCCATCCGCCGGCGACGTGCTCCAGGTTGACGCCACGCTCGGCGTAATGCGCCGCCAGTTCGCTCAGCAGCGCGGCGATGTCGGCGTCTTCCGCCAGATGTTCGGCAAGGGCCGATTCGGGCACCGGCTCGCGCGCGGCGAACAGCAGTGCCTCGATGACGCGAAGCTCCGGGGCCGGCCCGCTCATTCGCGCTCGCCTTGCGCGGCGCGC
>SMVB01442107.1_pt1 | contig 22391 bp, 22 predicted proteins | sample 2456461 | NCBI WGS metagenome assembly SMVB01 (sample SAMN11095934, study PRJNA526329) | marine sediment metagenome | biome: Marine sediment; feature: Surficial sediment; material: Deep marine sediment; isolation source: Hadal surficial sediment | place: Pacific Ocean | collected 2014-05 | depth...
CGCCCGAAAAAGGTCTGTGGCAATATGCGGCTGCGGGCCGATCAGGGCAGGCAACGTGCGAAATTATTTGAGTTAGGAGCAGTTGTTAAGGAGCAGCCCAGCGACGATGGTGGCTGGACCATGCAACTGGAATTGGGTGAGCGAGACTTCAAACGCTTTTTGAAAAGCGAGAATCTATCCGCTGACATTTTGGAGCAGTCCGGGGAGATACCTCCATCGACTGCAATAACACAGAGATAAGTAACGACTATGGCGTGGAATGACTCAGGAAATGGCAAAGATCCCTGGAAAAAGGATGATCAAGAGCCAAATGATCTGGACCAGATCGTAAGAAACTGGCAGCGGAAGATACGAAATATTATTGGCGGCGGCGGGTCCGGCGGCTCCGGTGGCGATTCATCTGCCGGTGCCTATGTGCTGGCGATACTGTTGTTCGTTGCCTGGGTGTTTACCGGCTGGTATCGGGTAGACGCTGCAGAACGTGGTGTTGAACAACGTTTTGGGGCTTATACCAATACAACGATGCCGGGCCTGCGCTGGCACTTCCCTTTCCCGATCGAAACGGTCGACATCGTTAATGTCGAGGAAGTCAACGATTCTCAGTTCCGCACCGAAATGCTGACTGCCGATGAGCAATACGTGTTCATCGATATGGTTGTTCAGTTTCGGCGCGAAAATCCTTACGATTACAGCTTCAAGGTTGTAGACCCTGAGCAAACATTGAAGGACGTAACCGAGAGCGCCTTGCGTGGTGTGGTCGGCACCAGTTCTCTGGAGTTACTGATTGGCGAACAGCGCGCGCTAATCACGTCTGACACGCAGGCAGAATTGCAAAAAACACTGGACAGCTATGCAGCGGGAATCAGGGTGACGTCCATAAACTTGAGTGTGGTCGACTATCCACAGTCAGTTCAGGAAGCGGTGGACGACACGCAGAAAGCACGCAACGACAGAGATCGCTACAAGCTCGAAGCAAGAACCTATTCGAACGATATCATTCCGAGGGCCAGGGGTGCGGCACAACGCGTTTTGCAGGACGCCGATGCATATCGATTGCGCGTAGTCGCAAACGCAGAAGGCGAAGCGGCGCGTTTCGTAGCGCTGCTCACCGAATACAAAAAAGCGCCTCGAGTCACCCGTGACCGCTTGTACCTGGATGCGGTGGAAGAAGTGTATAGCAATACCAACAAAGTCATCATCGATTCGAAGGGCAGCGGCAATTTGTTGTATTTGCCGATCGACAAGCTGATGGATAATTCAAGGTCGAGATCATCAAACGATGAATCGAACCGAGCGGCGGATTCACAAATTTCAGGCGATAATCAGAACACCAGCAGACGTACGGACCGCGACCGGGGGACACGACAATGAATAACAGTCGATTTGGCATAGTGATCTTTATCGGGTTGGCGTTGGTCGCACTGGGTCTTTCCGCCTTTACAGTGAATGAACGCGAGCTTGCGATCAAACTTCAGGTGGGCGAGGTTGTGCGCTCGGAGTATGAGCCGGGCCTGCATTTCAAGATTCCCATCATTCAAACCATACGCAAGTTTCCAAAGCGGATCTTGAGTATCGACGATGTGCCGCAGCGTGTATTTACGCTGGAAAGAACCGCGATGCAGGTCGACTATTTCGTCAAATGGCGAATTGTCGATGCCGTCCAGTTCTATACCTCAACCGGTGGCTCACAAATCGTGGCGACACAACGTTTACTGGAAATCGTCAAGAACTCGATCGTTACCGAGTTTGGCAAGCGTTCTGTTTCCGAGGCGATATCCGTGGAGCGAGTGGAGCTGATGGCAGATATGCTCACCACCGCCAGTGCGACAGCAAAGGGCCTGGGCATCGAAGTGGTCGACTTCAGGGTCAAGCAGGTGGAGTTTGTCGAAGAAGTCAGAAACTCGGTATACCAGCAAATGCGTGAAGAGCGAGCGAGAGTGGCGGCGGAAACTCGCGCCGAAGGACGCGAGCAGGCGGAGCTGATTCGTGCAACAGCGGACAAGGACAAGACAGTGATTCTTGCGGACGCCTATCGGGACGGTCAGAAGATCCGCGGTGAGGGCGACGCGCGAGCGGCCGAGATTTATGCCAGCGCATACACCAAAGATGCAGAATTTTATGCATTTTATCGCAGCCTCAACGCGTACAAAAAATCAATTGGCAATCCCGGCGACATTCTCGTGCTGGATCCGAATAACGAGTTTTTCCGGTATCTGAATCAATCCGACGGCAAGCAATAGGTCTGCACGGGGCGCAGTGATTGTTCGACAACTGGAAGTGCTGACACAGCTGCTGATCATCGGACACTGAACGACGCAGTATCGGACATCCATTCTCATGTGGACAGAAATTCTAACGGCTTTCGCCCTCTATATGATCATAGAGGGCATGATTCCGTTTATTGGCCCGCATTTGTTCAGGCGATCCGTGATGCGAATTTCGGAAATGAATGACAATCAGTTACGGGTCACTGGATTGCTGGTGATGGTCGCTGGTTTGGTTTTGCTATTTATCGTGCGTTAAACGCGTGCGGGTGAGGGGAAGATGGGCAGGAACGTAGTTGTCATCGGCACGCAATGGGGTGACGAGGGCAAAGGAAAAATTGTTGATCTGCTAACTGAGAAAGCGGCGGCAGTTGTACGATTTCAGGGTGGTCACAACGCAGGCCACACGCTCGTCATTGGTGGCAAGAAAACCGTATTGCACCTGATACCGTCCGGCATTCTTCGAGAGGGTGTCACCTGCCTGATCGGCAATGGTGTTGTCATATCCCTTGAAGCATTGATTGAAGAAGCCAAAGACCTGATCGATAGCGGTGTGCCGGTTTACGAGCGGCTGAAGATAAGCCCGGGATGCCCCCTGATCCTGCCATCACATGTCGCGCTGGACGTTGCCCGGGAGAAAGCCCGTGGCGCGAGTGCCATTGGCACGACCGGCCGCGGCATTGGGCCCGCCTACGAGGACAAAGTCGCACGGCGTGCGCTTAGAATTGCGGACTTGTTCGACAGAGAAAAGTTTGCGGAGAAGCTTGGCGAGGTTCTGGATTTTCACAATTTCATGCTGCAGCACTATTACAAAGCAGAGAAAGTGGATTTCAATGCGACGCTGGACGCGGCAATGGCAGCCGCAGAGTCCGTCGCGCCGGTCACGGCCGACGTTACCCAGATCCTCCAGGATATTGCAGATTCCGGAGAAAGCATTTTGTTCGAGGGTGCCCAGGGCACGTTCCTGGATGTTGACCACGGCACTTATCCGTATGTGACCTCATCGAATACGGTCGCAGCGGCTGCGAGCACCGGTACGGGCATCGGCCCTTGCAACATCGACTTTGTACTTGGCATTGTCAAGGCTTATACGACGCGCGTTGGTGCCGGGCCATTTCCAACGGAGTTATTCGATGACATGGGGCAGCACCTTGCAAAGGTCGGAGCCGAGTTCGGCGCGACAACAGGCAGGCCTCGCCGTTGCGGCTGGTTTGATGTTGTCGCATTGCGCCGCTCCATCATCAATAGTTCGGTGACAGGATTGTGCGTGACCAAACTGGACGTCCTTGACGATATCGAAGTTATCCGGATCTGCGTTGGTTACGAGATCGATGGCAAAGCGATAGCCGGGCTTCCGGTGCTCGTCGATCAATTCGCGGAGTGCCAGCCCGTGTATGAGGACATCGCTGGCTGGAGTGAATCGACCGTCGGTATTACCGACTATGACAAGCTGCCTGCCAATGCGAGAGCGTATCTCGAACGGATCGAGGAACTGGTTAAAATACCAATCGATATTATTTCCACGGGACCGGACAGAGAACAAACGATTATCAAGCGCCACCCGTTTGACTGACGCCGCTTAAGGCGCGGTCAATATGAACAGACCATTGCTTATGTCGCTGACGATAATGTTTCCGGAAGGGAAAAACGGGTAGACACTCCACGCGCCATCAAAATCGACGGCATCGCTGTCCGGGAACGTGTCAAAGAAGGCTACTTCCATCAGTTCGTTGTTTGACAGGTCGCCGAACTCCAGAATTCTTAATCCGGTCGTATAATTCGCCTGGAAAAGCAGATTGCTAACGACATACATGTTGTGGTCGATTGCGTTCGTTGTTGCTTCGTAGGCAAAGACGTAAACGGGATTGTCGAGGTCGGACACATCGAATACATGGGTTCGTGTTGGCGCGCCAAAATTCGACTCGTCCAGCTCGTCGCCGACGAAGACAAATCGATGGTCGTCTGTAAACCAGGCCTGGTGAACGTAGCCGAGCTGCGCATAGGTGCGTGTCGATATCGTAACGGGAGCCGCCTTCACCGTTACATCAGCAAGTTCAAAGTGATCCTCGTTAGAGCTCGCACATATTTCGCTGCCGGCATAATCGGTATCCGGGCCAAGGTATGTAACACACTTAGTATCGTGTGTAATGGTAGTATCGGGACTAATGGGCGAGGCATGACAACCGGCGAACATTGGGTTGTTTGGCGTTCTTATGTCGATGATGTGCAAGCCGCCTGCACAGGTATCGGTGCCTACCGCGTAGGCAAATCCTGAGTCTTCATTGATTGCCAGGTTGTGCGCAACTTCGAAGTCGCTATAAACAACGTCAGCGGCAAACGTCTGTGGCGCTGTCTGGTTTCGCAAATGGGTGAGATCGAACACCTGCATACCGTGTTGGCCGGCATTGTCTGCAACAATATAGGCATGGTCCTTATAGACCTTGATATCGCGCCACGGCGAAGACACCGTCTCTGTAGGCAATGTTCCAAGAAAAACCGGGTTGTCTGGGTCCGTAACATCGACAAAGGCTGTGGCGTTGGTCATGCCCATCAGCGCATATTCATTGCCGGTTGTATCATCAGCCCAACCCCAGATATCGCTGCCAGTGGTGCCTTGCATATCCTCAAGCGACACCCTCTGCCGGAGGTTGATCCCCATGCAGGTAAAGTCGCCAGCCATACCGCCGTTACAATCCGCCGGACCTGTCGTCAAGGTTGGTGGTGGTGGCGGAGGAGGAGGCGGCGGACTTAGTGATGAGCTGCTCCCACTGCCCCCGCCGCAACCATAAGCAAGTAACGATCCGACAAGCAAAGACAGGATTTTCCAAAGCGAATTCACGCGCATTGTGTTTCCTAAAGTGTTTTTCGTGTTAACGAGATTTGGCGATATTGTACACTGAGACTTTGATGATGATTGGATTCCACTATTGAAAACGAATGCGTTGCTCTTCAAGGCCGGCCCTGGGGCATATAAAGACATTAAGGCTCGCGGGTTTTCGGAGGAACGCATTGGCACTATTGCCGGCGCGTCCGGTGGCGCCAAATGGCTGGTGTTAAGTCAACTCGATCGTGTCATTGTGGACAGGTTGTTGCCACGTTTAAGCGGGCCGGTGCATTTGATCGGGTCGTCTATCGGAGCGTGGCGATTTTCTTGCTATGCACAGGCAGACCCGCTCGCTGCCCTGGATCGATTCGAGTCTCTTTATCTTGAACAGACGTACACTGCAAAACCGGACGCAGGAGAAATCAGCGCGGTGGGTCGCGACATGCTGCAGCAGATTCTTGGAGAATCGGGTGTGGCCGAAATTATTGCCAACGCCAAATTGCGAACGCATATCCTGGCGGTGCTGAGTCGAAACATTACTTCCAGCGATTTCCGTCCATTACTGGGTGCAGGATTGTTCGCTGCAATTACAGCGAATCTTGTCAGTCGCCGTGCACTCGGTCTGTTTTTTTCACGCGCGTTATTCTTCGATCCCCGGGATCTGCCGCCAATCTATAATGCGCCGGGATTTCCGATGGAAAGAATTCGCTTGAACGAGCAAAACCTGCTTGATGCTGTCTGCGCATCCGGATCCATTCCGCTGGTAATGAATGGCGTGCGTGACATTCACGACGCTCCTGCGGGAACCTATCGGGATGGTGGCATACTGGATTACCACCTGGACTTGCCAACCAGCGATCCGGATCGTCTGACGTTGTTTCCCCATTTTTTCGACTGGCTCAAGCCCGGATGGTTTGATCGTCAACTACCCTGGCGCAAGCATGATCCGGCCCACACTGATCGAACCATTCTGGTCTGTCCAAGCCCGGAATTCATCGCAAGCCTGCCGAACGGCAAAGTGCCGGATCGAACGGACTTCGTTAATTTCTCGACTGAAGAGAGGATTCGACTGTGGCGGGGTGCGGTTTCGCAGTGCCGCGCGCTGGCCGATGAGCTCAATGATGTACTGGACAACGGGCAATTGGCGGCGCGTCTGCAGCCGATGTGAGGCCTCTCAAATGATGGTTTTAACATCATTAATTAATTTATAAAACGCTCGTAACATAATGAAATAACAAGATAAATAGAATTTTCTGGTTTTCGATCCCAAGCTATTAATCGTGTATAGTCGTTCAATGTGCAGTGCAGCATTGGAAGGAGACGACGCTTTGACAGCAAGGACAGAATCACCCTCCTGGTTATGGTCGCTATTGGAAGCGCCGCGAGCGATAACCGAGGCATCGACCTTGATCCCGGCACAATCGTTGTTGAAGGACCTGGCGCCGGGCGATGGTCATCCGGTAATGACGCTGCCCGGATTTCTCGCGACGGATCGTTCGACGCGTGTCTTGCGCCGTTACATTTATCACTGGGGTTACGATTCGTTTCGCTGGCGTCAGGGCAGGAATCTCGGTCCGAATCGGCAAAACCAGCTTGAACGAATGCTCGATGTGCGGGTTGAGAAAATTTACAAAGAGACGGGTCGCAAAGTCAGCCTCGTTGGATGGAGCCTGGGCGGATTGTATGCCCGCGAAATAGCGAGGCGAAATCCGGACCTGGTCCGATGTGTGGTTACGCTGGGAAGCCCGCACGGAAATCCGCGAGCAACCAACGCCTGGCGCGTTTACGAGGCGGTGTCCGGAATCAGTATTGATGACAGTTTTATTCAGGACCGCATCGAAAAACTCAGGGAACCGGTTGGTGACGTGCCGGTAACAGCGATTTTCAGCAAGAGTGATGCGATTGTGTCACCTGACATTGCCAAGCTGCCCGCTGGCAAAAAAGTGGAAAACATTGGCATCAATACAAGCCATATTGGAATGGGGTTCAACCCCATCGTTCTGTACTTGATTGCCGACCGCTTGCGGCAACCCAGGGATGACTGGATGCCGTTTGAAATTAGCGGTATTCGAAACCTTTTTTATCATTAATAATGGCGCCGCGAACGGTGCAACCAGGAATTTGCAATGCAACAACTATCAGGACTGGACGCTTCGTTTCTGTATCTCGAAACCGGCAATACGCCGATGCATATCGGCAGCATGGCCATTTACGACCAATCGACCGCGTCCGGTGGGCACGTCACGTTCAAGGACATTCTCGAGTTTTTTGAAAAGCGTTTGCACAAGGCCCGCTCGTTCCGGCAACGTCTCGCCAAGGTTCCGCTGAGTCTCGATCACCCCTATTGGATTGAGGACCCGGATTTCGACCTTGAGTTCCACGTTCGGCACATCGCGTTGCCACGACCGGGCGATTGGCGCCAGTTGTGCATACAAACAGCCAGATTGCATGCTCGACCGCTGGATATGACCAAGCCCTTGTGGGAGGCCTATATCATCGAGGGTCTGGACAATGTCGCTGGAGTGCCCAAAGGCAGTTTTGCGCTCGTAATGAAAATTCACCATGCGGCGATTGATGGTGTTTCCGGCGCCGAGATGGCAGCTGCAATTCATGATCTTAGTCCGGATGCCGAGATTGACGAGCCGCTGCAGGAATGGGTTCCGGAGCGGCTTCCAACGGGTATAGAAATGTTGACGAGAAGCGCCCTCCGCAGCGCTCAGGCACCGATGAAATTCGCCAAGCTTATCTACCGGTCGGCGCCCGCGCTGACCAGGGTAATCGGTGGGGTCGCCACCAAGCAATTGAAACTGCCGACGAAAGTGCCTCGCACGCGATTTAATGGCAAAGTGAGCGCGCACAGGGTATTCGATGGTCGCCAGTTCGATCTGGACGAGATCAAAGCGATAAAGAACTCGCAAACGGGAACGACAGTGAATGACGTTGTCGTCTCGGTTTGTGGCGGGGCGCTGCGAAAGTATCTTGATTCCAAAAACGAGTTACCGGATAAGTCGCTGGTCGCAATGGTGCCGATGTCGGTCAGGCCGGCAGACCAGCGCGAGTCGGCCGGCAACCTCGTAAGCGGCATGAGTCTGCCCATTCGCAGCGACATCGCCGACCCGCTGGAGCGATTGTTGGCAGTAAACAATGAAAGCATCATGGCCAAAAAACTGGCGCATACGATGGGACCGGACCTTGCAGCAGATGCTGTGGAATTCCTGCCCTCAACCGTATCAGGGCTCATCGCGCGCACTTATTCCAATTCGAGATTCGCCGATCGCGCGCCGCCGATATTCAATACGGTGATTACCAATGTACCCGGCGTAAATGTGCCCATGTATTCGATGGGATCGAAAATGGTCGCGTCATACGGGCTGGGTCCGATTGTGCACGGGCTGGGTCTTTTCCAACCGGTCTTAAGTTACAACAACAAGATAACCATCAGCGCGGTTTCGGATCGCAGCATGATGCCGGATCCCGCGTTTTACATCGAGTGCCTGCAGAAATCATACGATGAGTTGAAGGCGGCAACGATCGAAAAGCCACGGAAGCTCAGTGCCGCGTCGCGCAAAAAGACCTCGAAAAAAGTTGCGGCGAAGAAAAGCGCAAAGCCGGGAAATGGCGCCGCTCAACCCGGAGCTTAGGCGCTTATTGATTTGATGAGACGGTATTGCGCTCGGTCAAATAGCGGTTAATAGCTTCGACATCCTCGTTCATGAGGAAGTCTTTTTCGTTTTTCCAGCCGCGCATCATCGCCAGATTGCGTTCGTTGACGACGAGGTAGTCCTCGCCGGTTTGTGACTCTATTTCCCATCCGGGAACCGCAATGACGGATCGGACTCGTACTTTGTGCCCGGTCTCTTTTTGCAGGACTTTCGTCAGCTGTCTGGCCTTTTGTCCGGCACTCGCGATCGAGTAAGTGACTTTCCCCGGGGCGAATGAAAGTTTTTCACCACGGAGCCTCACCCGATTGTCTTTGCCAGCCTTTAGGGCAACGACATTCACCGCGTAGACGCCCTGCAATCCGACGACGACATTATCAATGACACCGGCCGCGCAGGCGACTTCATGAAATACACGAATCTGGTCCGTTGTCAGTCTTTGCAAACTGTGCCCAACGGCAATGTTCGCGTCACGAATATAGGCCACATACCGCCGCTGGATGATCACCTTTACAAAGCGATAAACGCCATAAGCTGCACCCAGTACGACAATGCTCAATACAAGCAGGTTCTGCCATCCCGGCAACTTGCCGTAGGTGTCCTGGGGTCGCAGTAAGATGGCGATGCCGAAAGTGACGAAGAACATCAGTGTGAGCGTCAAGTACAAGGCCTGCTCACCTTTAAGACGTTCCAGTTGGTCCCTGAAACGCTGAGCGGACTCCACCATAATGCTGTTCGGAAAATTTCTCGACGCTGCAAAAGGTTGAGCCATGAAGTGCCAGGACTTGATGGCCAGGAGAACCACGATCGTGCTCGCCAGTGCGATAGTCGCGGCGCTGCTAATGGCCTGGAGGGTCATTCGGTTGGCGTTCCTGAGGATCGGTGGATTCGACAAGGTTAGCGTCATCGGTGGCACAGCCACTGTGACCTGGTTCACAATGACGCAATTTGGTGTGTATTCAAACGCTTACAGAGGCTGCATGTCAGGTGGTTTCTGATGATATGTGAATACGATCACAGTCAGTAGCCATGCGCAGGGGTAGTCTGGTCGCTTGATGATATCGAATCGTTTGTCCAGAAATTAAAGACCTGCGGAGTCCGACATGAATAGCAAATGGATAGTAGTAACAACTTCACTCGCGGTGCTGCTGCTTAGCGGTTGTGCAACCATGAGCGGTGACGAATGCGTGACCAGCGACTGGCAGGCGATTGGATTCGAAGATGGATCCAGAGGTTATTCAGCAGATCGATTGGGGAATCATCGAAAAGCGTGTGCGAAGCACGGTGTAACGCCGGACTTTCAGGCTTATCAGACCGGTCACGACCAGGGTCTGGACAGATTTTGCCAGCCTTCCAGGGGATTTAGCCTCGGTTCCAACGGTGGCTCATACAATGGCGTATGCGCAGCGCATCGTGAAGGCGACTTCGTCGACGCCTACAACTCGGGCTATCACTTGTACAACTTGCGATCGCGTGTTAATTCAGCCAACAGCCAGATCAGTTATAAGGAACATGAGCTGGAGAACAACCATGAACTTATGAAGGACAAGGAAGTTGCATTGATCGCGCCGGATACGGCAATAGAAGAGCGAATCAGACTTATTGCCGACTTGAAGGATCTTTCGCGAGACAATGGCCAACTCGAAGCCGAGATCGATCAGCTGATTCATGACCGGGCCAAGCACGAGCACGAGCTGGAATCGTATCAGCGAGTACTTGCGGACACAGGTTACTAGTCTTCGAGGTTTAAGTTAGTCGCCGGAATCAGTGCGACGATCTCTGCCCGTACGTTGCTCCTGTTTTACATTGCCAGTGGTAATCCCCATCGAGCCACGATATGGGTTTCTGCGATCATCCACGTTACGACGATCGCTGTAGTGCACGAAGCGACATTGGCAATCTGATATGTCGCAGCCCGTTAGTGGAAAATGCGGCGCTTCTTTAGCCAGGAAACGCTCACCCTGAATTTCTTTCGCAACCGTACAGGCGTTGCTTCCCATTCGGATCGATACAGCGTGAAATTCTGAGTTCTTCGATTGTTTCGCGGGTTTTCGTGCAGAACTTGCCGGAGTGGGGCGATGAGCAATGCTTTTTTGAGTCCGCCGCATCAAAATGAGCGCGGCGAGAAGAATAACGATCGCGATAATGCTGGCGGTGATACTCATGATCGGTCAGTTTATTGCTATCACTGATCCTCCTGATTCACATACTGTATCCCGGATGCGTCAGAAACGCATTATTTCTCCAGCATATTGATCGTTATTAAAGCGTTCGCTCAACTTACAACTTGCTTTCCCAGAAATCGGCGTTCTTGATGCCTAAGGCCTGTGGATCAAAGGTGTATTTCGAGACGCCCGCTTTGCGTTGGCGCTCGTAGTCCTTAAGCGCTTTTATCGCCGGTTTCGACATGAAGAAGATTATGATAATGCCAATGATATTCAGCCACGCCATGAGGCCGACACCGATATCACCAAGACCCCAGGCCAGGTTTGCTGTCTTTACCGCACCGTAAAACACGGACGCCATCAGGCTAATCTTCAAAACAAACATCATGCCGGGAATCTTGATGGTCCGATGAATGTAGGCGATGTTGGTTTCGGCAATGTAGTAGTAAGCGAGGAGTGTCGTAAAGGCGAAGAAGAATAATGCGACCGCCACAAATGGTTTGCCGACCCCTGGCGCGACCTGATCAAGCGCATACTGGGTAAATGCCGGGCTGTTTGCGGCAATATCGGCGGCGAGATTTTGCACAAGGAAAACGCCGTCACCACCGTGCACGTTATAGGCGCCAGTGATCAGAATCATGAAGGCCGTGGCGGAGCAAACAAACAAGGTATCGATGTAGACGGAAAATGCCTGGACTAATCCCTGCTGGGCCGGGTGATCGACCTCGGCCGCAGCCGCTGCATGAGGACCCGTTCCCTGGCCGGCCTCGTTGGAATAAACACCGCGTTTAACGCCCCAACCAATCGCTGCACCAAGTCCGGCCATAGGCGTAAACGCGTCACTAAATATGAGCCCGATGACGCGAGGCAATTCGCCGATATGCATAATGATGACCACCATGGCGGTGAGCACGTAGGCAAGGGCCATTATCGGCACAACATACTGTGCGAAACGTGCGATTCGCTTGACGCCACCGAAGATGATGAAGCCGAGCAAAGTCACTACAGCGCCGGCTGAATAGAGTTTCGTAATACTCAAGGTGCCGATAATGGTTTCGACTGAGCCATGCGCCCCAAAGGCGGTTTCAACCGCGTTGCCGATGCCGTTGGATTGAATGCCGGGCAGCAGTAAACCCGTTGCAACGATGGTGGAGATCGCGAATATCCACGCGTACCATTTTTGGCCCATCGCCTTCTCTATGTAATAGGCCGGGCCACCGCGGTATTGACCGTCATCAACTTCTTTGTAAATTTGTCCCAGCGTAGATTCGATATACGCCGTAGATGCCCCGAGAAACGCAACAACCCACATCCAAAAGACGGCGCCCGGACCGCCGAAACCAATAGCCGCCGCGACGCCCGCGATATTGCCGATACCCACTCTTCCCGACAGCGACACCGCCAAAGCCTGAAACGTCGAAATACCTTTGTCCGAGCTTTTGCCAGACAGTAACAGTCGCCACATCTCTCCAAACAATCGCACTTGAACGAAACGAGTCAGTATGGAAAAAAACATGCCCGCGCCGAGCGCAAGATAGATGAGGTAGGGGCTCCAGATGTAACTATTCAGTGTTTCGACGATCGACTGCATTATCCGGCCTTGCCTGATAGTCCTTTAAGGCGCGAATACTACCCGATTTGCGTGCCAGATGATTCCTGGCTAGTTGCTTTCGGCCTCGAACGTAAACAACGACAACTCCCATTCCGAAACATCCGGGGCGTCGGGCCGCATTTTGTAATCTATGATTTCGCTATAAGTGCCACGAATTTGAATCCTGATCTCCGCGCGACGAAGATCGTTCTGTCTGTTTCTACCGGACAACAGGATATAGATTTCGCCTGGCCCGGTTTGCTTCTGAACTCTGGCATTTAAACTTACGATGCGGGAATTTACACGGTAGGTGAAGCTGCCGTAAAGGCACAGCGTTTTGCTGGTATCACAAAAGATTTCGTTTTTCTTTAAATACAGTCGATCTGATGCGAGCGCACTTGCCGCTATCACCATAGTCGCCACAAAACACGCAACGGCCTGGATACGAACTGACGGCAGCTTGAAGGTCACTGATTTGTCTCGCGGCAACTTACTTACTGACATACTTGATCGACATCAATTTGTCCCGATCAAATTCCAGGACAGCAGTATTTTGGCCAGACGAGCGTCTATAACGCCAAATATGAAGTTCGGTCTTACCAACGACCCGATTACCGGATCGGACGTCGTGTTCTTCAATGGCGATTGATGATGGTTTGCCACAATATTTTCTAACCTCATCCATCGACATGCCGATATCGACGATCTTGCTGCCACAACGAAGAGTCTCCGCTGTCGCATTTGTCCCGATCAGCAAAAATGCAATTAGTAAGGTAATTTTGTACATTATGTTGTCCTCTTGCGAGCCGACGACCGCTTTGAGTTGGGTATACTGGGAATTGATTCGCGCCAGCACGTTATCTATTGCCTGCACACGCATTCTACAGGAATGAAATGTAATGAAACCTGAATATCACAGCTTTTGTATGGTTCGGTTCATCGGCGTTGTTAACACACATGCTGCAAAATGGCGGATAAGCCAGCCATTCGACGACCAGGGATAATTGTGCGGGAAGGGGATCAGGACTGAGATGGAGTGGCTATCGGTAATACCGCCTGTTGTCGCAATCGCGGTCGTGATTTGGCGCAAGGAAGTCATCATTGCGTTGCTGTTGGCGATTTTCTCCTCGGAATTTTTACAAATTACTTTTAGCTGGTATGCGTCGGCTCCCGCGGCGCTGAATACGATAGAAAGAATAGTCGACGTATTTTCTAGCCCCGACAATACTCGCGTGCTCATTTTCAGTCTTATGATTGGCGCGCTTTTGGCATTCATGCGCCGTTCGGGTGGGGTGACGGCGATGGTTGCAAGCCTGATCAACTCCGGGCTGGTCAAGAATGGAAGACAGGCGTCTTTGATGACCAGTGCTGTGGGTCTCGTGATATTCGTTGAGTCAAATTTGAGCGTGTTGACTGCCGGCATATTGTCCCGTGGCCTGTTTGACCGGTTTGGTCTTAGCCGCGCAAAACTGGCTTACATTATTGACAGCACATCGGCACCCGTTTGTATTCTGATTCTATTGAACGGCTGGGGTGCGTTTGTCCTGGGATTGCTGAACAACTACGAGTTCGGAATATCGTCGGCGTCAGTGCTGTGGGGCACAATACATTTCAATTTTTACGCCATCGTAACGTTGATATTCGTTTTGTTTACTTCAGCAACCGGCAAACTTTACGGGCCGTTGGCGCGCAGCGAGGCGAAAGCGCATACCGAACTTGCAGCGCATCAAGAGGTCGCGGCGACCAAAGCACGCTATATGGTCATACCACTGGCAACCATGATCTTTGGCATGGTCGGATTCATGTTCTGGACCGGCGACGGAATTCTTGCTGCCGGCAGCGGATCAAAGTCAGTATTGTATGCAACAACGCTTGCCTGTGTGGTGGCCTATGTGCAATTGATCGCGTCCGGGGGCATCAGGCATGTTCAGTTGGTGAAAATCGCGTTCGATGGCATGGGAGAATTGTTGCCGCTGGTCGCTATCGTTCTATTGTCACTTGCGTTGGGAGCTAGCCTCGGGGAGCTTGGTACCGGGGCTTACATCTCGCAACTGGCCGGTGCCTATTTGCCACATTTTATTATTCCAGCAATGCTGTTCGTGGCCGGCGCACTCATCTCGTTTTCAACCGGCACGTCCTGGGGTACTTTCGCCATACTGGTACCGATTGGCATGCCACTGGCAATCGGTCTGGAGTTGCATCCTTCATTGTTGCTGGCGGCAATACTTGGCGGCGGTGTGTTTGGAGATCATTGCTCGCCGATCTCCGATACGACGGCCGTGTCGGCTATTGCGTCTGGATGTGATTTGCTTGAGCACGTCCGGACACAGCTTCCATATGCCATCGTTGCCGGCCTGGCAGCATTAGTCTTGTATTTGGTCGCCGGAATACTGATCCTGTAGTCGAACGGTGCAAGGAGAACGCGGGTGGATTCGCAGAATAAAGTGATCGTCGATCTGGATGCGATACGAAGTAATTTTTCGCTGGCGTGCAATCTTGCGCCGGCGTCAAAGAATATTGCAGTAGTCAAGGCTGACGCCTACGGGCACGGCGCAGTACAAGTTGCGATCGCTTTGCAGTCGCAAGCACCGGCATTTGCTGTTGCAACGCTCGAGGAGGCGATGCAGCTACGGGATGCGAGTATTCAAAAGCCCATACTCGTTTTGGAAGGGCTTTGCTCATCGGATGGCATAGAGGTCGCGGCGCAGAATGATCTTTGGCTGATGATGCACAACCATGAGCAGGTTGCGAACCTGGCGGCCGCCAAGTTAAGAGCGCCGCTGGGCTGTTGGATTAAAGTCGACACCGGAATGCATCGGCTCGGCTTCGACGTGGATGAGTTACCTGCGGTACTGGAGCGCATGAAATCAACGCCACACTTCAACGAGCAGACGGTATTGTGTACACATCTGTCGTCCGCAGACGACCGTAGCAGCGATAAAACCGAGAGCCAGGCTGCAAGGGCGAAGGAGTGCGCATCCACACACCAATTGCCACTGAGCATTTGCAATTCCGCCGGGATTCTCGCCTGGCCAAAAACGCATGGAGACTGGAATCGGCCAGGGTATATGCTTTATGGAAATTCGCCGTTTTCAGGGCCTGACGATTATTCGGAACAATTGAAACCGGCCATGACGTTCACGTCCAGACTATTGTCTATTCGACAGGTTAGTGAAGGAAGCAGTGTTGGCTATGGCGGTCGGTGGACCGCATCGCGCGAATCCACCATCGGAACTGTTGGCATCGGCTACGCTGGTGGCTATCCTCGATCGGCAGCGGACGGCACTCCAATGCTAGTGAATGGCGAGATCGCTCCCCTGGTCGGCATCGTGTCGATGGACATGATTACGATTGATTTGACCGAACACGCGAGTGTCGCCGTTGGTGACGCTGTTGTCTTGTGGGGCGATGGCTTGAGCGTGAATGAAGTGGCGAAGCACTCGAATACGATTGGCTACGAATTACTAACGCGACCATCGACCGGTGTCGAGACAATATACGTTGGTGCCAGCTGACTAAATAGAAATCAAGAAGCGCTGACGATTATCGTTAGTGAGTGCGTTTGATTTCAGCCCCAAGACTTGCGAGCTTTTCTTCCAGGCGCTCGTATCCTCTGTCGAGGTGATAAATTCGATTCACCCTGGTTTTTCCTTCAGCAACGAGTCCTGCTAAAACGAGACAGGCGCTGGCGCGCAGATCCGTCGCCATGACGGGTGCGGCCCCCAGTTTGTGGCGATGCCCGCGTACCACTGCCACCTGTGTTAGCGGTGCGATATCAGCACCGAGTCGAACGAGTTCCTGTACATGCATGAAGCGGTTCTCGAAAATGCCTTCTGTGATGACGGACGTGCCTTTGGCCTGGGTCATCAAGACCATAAACTGAGCTTGCAGATCGGTCGCAAACCCGGGGTGCGGCGCCGTTGAAATGTCGACACCGCGCCATTCACTGCAAGGCAAAACGCGAATAGTGTCGTCGCCGGTTTCAATCTGGAATCCGCTCTCTCGCAGTTTGTCGATAAGCGCTTGCAGGTCAGACGGGACGCACTTGTTCACGGTCACATCACCGCCTGTGATTGCACCCGCGATGAGTAATGTGCCTGCCTCGATTCTGTCTGGAATAATGTTGTGCGTGGCAGGATGCAACTCGTCAACACCTTCAATGGTAACGACGCTGGTCCCCTCACCATCAATCCTGGCGCCCATACTCTTCAGGTATCGTGCCAGATCGACGACTTCGGGTTCTTTGGCGACGTTTTCCAAAACTGTGGTGCCTTTGGCCAGCGTTGCCGCCATCATGATGTTTTCCGAGCCGCCAACGGTTGCGGTCTCGAACAGGATGCGTGTTCCGACCAGTCGTTTTGTTTTGGCGATGACGTAGCCGTTTTCGATGTCGATCTTGGCGCCGAGTTGCTTCAAAGGCTCTATGTGCAGGTTTATGGGTCTCGAACCGATGGCGCAGCCGCCAGGCAGGCTGACTTTCGCCTCACCATATCGGCTCAGCAGAGGGCCAAGAGTGAGGATGCTGGCGCGCATTTTTCGGACAATATCGTAAGGTGCGACCAGCTCAGATGGCGTAGCGGTCGTGACGCGTAGCGAATTGTCGTCGCGGTGAAACTCACAATTCAGGTGGTTGAGTAAAAGCTCTGTCGAGTCGATGTCTTGCAACGCTGGCACATTCCGGAATTCATGTACTCCATCTGCGAGCAATGAAGAGAACAATATGGGTAATGCGGCATTTTTCGAGCCGCTGGCGGAAATCGTGCCATTCAAAATACTTCCGCCAGTTACTACTATTGAGTCCATTTATTTCCCGATCTTCAAAAACAGAGGGCAATTTGCCAGTTTCTTGATGCTAATTAAGCTTGTCCGTCGCAATACGCAACGAGAATTTCACTATTGTAGCGATACGGCTATGTTATTGACATCAATGGATCATTGCCCGTAGATTGCTCCAAAACGAATCACAATGCAGAGCAGTAATTCCTCGCTCATTCTGCAGGCGAATAATGGTATCGGAATTGACCAAAATTACAGCGATACAACTACGATCACCTTATCTCATATTCCTGGGCGATATTGAGGAAGCGACGTACGGCAAGACAGGCAAAGGGCTGGTGCATTGGTGTCCCGAGAAAGTTGCCGGGCAAATCAGGTTACCGGGTTGTGCTGTCGATCTCGGTGTACCTGACATGACCATAGAAGCTGCGGCATCTGCTGGAGTCAAGAGTCTGATTATTGGTGTCGCATTGATTGGTGGGCGGTTGCCGGATCACTGGAATGAGGTATTAAAATCCGCCCTGGCTGCTGGCATAGACATTGTTTCCGGGCTTCACACGAGACTTGCAGATCTACCTGAATTGCAGGAGATTGCGCGTTGCAGCGGAGCGAGGCTAGTCGACGTACGAATTCCACCAAGCGACATTCCGATCGCGACCGGGCTGAAACGGCCTGGCAAGCGGGTTTTGATGGTTGGCACGGACTGTGCCGTAGGGAAAAAATACTCAGCGCTTGCGTTAACCAGGTCGCTCTCGGAGTTGGGCGTCAAGGCGACGTTTCGCGCCACAGGGCAGACTGGCATAATGTTGGCGGGAGAGGGCATCGCTGTTGATGCGGTGGTCGCCGATTTCATTTCGGGTGCGGCGGAACTTGTGTCACCGGCAAATGACCCGGACCATTGGGATGTTATTGAAGGGCAAGGTTCGCTGTTCAACCCCGGCTATGCCGGAGTCAGTCTCGGACTTCTACACGGGTCACAACCAGACGCTCTGATTCTGTGTCATGACGTAACCCGAAAAGAAATCGATGGGTGGCCAGGCTATCTGGTTCCCTCGCTTGATGAATGTATGCAGCAGAATCTGCAAGCGGCGAAACTTACAAACAAGAATGTTCAATTTGCCGGTCTCAGTATTAATGCGTCAGGTCTGCCATCGTCAGAACGAGAGCCCTATATGCAGGCAGTCGCATCTCAATTCAAATTGCCTTGTATTGATCCCGTAGCCAGCGGATCACCGTCCATAGCACAATATCTAATTGATAATTTCTAGGTATCTTTGATGTCTATAAAGATGAAACTAAGTGCGCACATCGAGGAGTGGCAGCTTGAGAAGCCATTCCGTATCGCGGGCAGCGAATGGCTCACATCGAGAAGTGTTGTCGTGACGCTTTCCAGTGACGGCGTTGTCGGTAATGGTGAAGGGCAAGGTGTTTTCTACCTGAACGAGTCCGCAGAGTCGATGATTGAACAGGTCTTTGCCGTCGCCAGCCAGATTGAGAGCGGAGCCAGTCGCGAGGAGTTGCTTGAGATTCTGCCTGCCGGGGGTGCGCGTAACGCGATCGATTGCGCACTGTGGGATCTCGAAGCAAAGAAGTCGGGACGCAGTATTTGGGAGCTTACCGCCATTTCACCGAGCCCGGTAACAACCGTGTTTACGATTGGCCTGGAAGACACGCCAGAAAAAATGGCAGCGAATGCGAAAGCGGCCAGCCAGTATCCAATACTGAAAATCAAGCTGGACGGTGATCAACCGATTGCCAGGTTAGCGGCGATCAGGGCAGCAAGGCCCGATGCGAGAATCGTGATAGACGCTAATCAGGGCTGGAATTTCGATAAGTTGAATGACGTGCTTCCTCAGTGCGTCGAGCTCGGCATCGAAATGGTTGAACAGCCGCTGCCGCGAGGCGCCGACAGCGAACTAGAAGATTTCGATTCGCCCGTTACGTTGGCAGCCGATGAGTCCTGTCTCGACACGAGCGAATTGGATGTTGCAAGCAGTCGTTACAGCATGATCAACATAAAACTGGATAAGACCGGCGGCCTGACAGAGGCACTCAGACTTGCGTATGCGGCGAAAGAAAAGGGCTGCAAGCTCATGGTAGGCAACATGGTTGGTACGTCTCTCAGCATGGCGCCGTCTTTTGTCGTCGCGCAACTATGTGATCTTGTGGATATCGATGGACCACTGCTCTTGAAGAACGATCATCCCAATGGGCTCGTATACAAATCAGGTGTGGTCGATGTATTCGAGCAGTCATTTTGGGGCTAGTAGTCAGTGAAGGATAGAAAAAAATGACAAGATACTTCGTAGCAGTGCTTGGTTTGTTTTTGTTACTGGATAATGTGCAGGCCGAACCCACGAACATTACTGTACGTGTTCTAAGCAAGGATGCTAAATTCATTGGCAGTGGAATGGGCGGTGTGTGGATAGTACTGCGGGATGCGGACAGCGGATCAGTGCTCGCAGAAGGCATTATCCAGGGCAAGACCGGTGATACCAGGAAAATCATGATCGAACCCCGAGTTCGTGGACAAGCATTGTCAACAAAAGGATCCGCAAGTTTCACAGCAACGCTGGAGCTTGATAGACCCACCAAAGTGCAAGTCACGGTCGAAGGGCCGGTCAACAATCCCGACTCGGCCAATCGAGTGACGTCGACGCAGTGGGTTATTCCTGGCAAGCACATTACCGGCGGCGATGGCTGGCTCCTCGAAATACCGGGATTTTCCGTCACAGCTGAAGCGTCATTAAGAGCAATGTCAAATAGTGAATCCATGATTTTCGATGTGCGCGCAGACATCACCATGATGTGCGGCTGCCCTATCGAGCCAGATGGTCTGTGGGATGCCAATGGCTATGAAGTTGCGGCGATTGTTACGGACAACGACGGCAAATCGACTACAATTCCCATGCACTATGCGGGTAAGACCAACCGGTTTGCGGGCCAATCCAGCATGACCGGAAGTGGACCGTTCGAAGCCGTCGTATATGCGTATGACGCGTCGAACGGTAATACGGGTGTTGATATCGTCAAACTAAACGGTCCTGAATAGAGTGCATCCAGTTCGACACACAGCGGTATTAGTATCGCTTTTGTGCATGTCGCTATCGGTGCAAGCGGACGAAGTACGGATAGATGACGGCGAACGAATACTGAATGCCAATCTTGAGCTGGCGTCCGGGCGCACCATCGAGGATGGTGTCATTCTCATGCTGCACGGTACGCTTGGGCACAAGGACATGGAAATAATGGTCCTGTTGCAGTCGGTGTTCCAGGAATACGGTTACAGCTCACTTGCCATCAATCTCTCTTTTGATATCGAAGATCGTCATGGTTTTTATCCATGCGAAAGACCGCACACGCATGAATACAATGATGCACTCGCTGAACTGGAGTTGTGGGTTCGTTGGTTGCAAGAACAGAGTGTGGGCGACATCGTAATGCTTGGCCATTCTCGCGGAGCAAATCAGATAGCAAATTACCTTTTGCAGGACGAGCACACGATCGTCGCCGGTATTTTGCTTGCACCTTCGACGGGCAGGGGCTGGACAACGGAAATAGTGCAGTCCAACCTCGTTAAAGCGATGCAAGAAGACTGGCTGGACGATACGGATTTTTTACACTGTCAGGGCGCTAGAGTCCGTGCCACAAGTTACGCTTCCTACTATGCGTCGAAATCGCCGGCAAACACACCTGAATTGCTACGAGAGATTTCGACCCCCGTCCTGGTCTTGTCCGGAAGCGAGGACTCGACAGTGCCCGGGCTCGCAACCCAAATGGAACATGTAAACAATGATCTGATTCAACACTTGCAGATTGACGGTGCCGATCATTTCTTTCGAGATCTGTTTGCTTATGATGTTATCGAAGCCGCAATCAAGTTTTTGACTTCAGTTCAACCGGCGGTGTCGCCGGAATAGGTGACATCCGGTACTATAGCTGCTTCCTCGATGACAAAATAACAATAACCGGAGAATTCTGATGAACCCCACAGTCACAGCACTCGTTGGATACATAGCGGTCATGCTCGCCTTGCTCGCAACACTCGGCATGTTGCGCGTCGGATTGACGATCACAGGCAAACGCGCCCCCAACAGTTTCGCGCCGGATGGCGCGGATGTTTCACCTTTTGCAAATCGGCTTTGCCGCACGCATGCCAATGCCTACGAAGGATTTCCCATTTTTGGCGGATTGATGCTATTGGCTATCGCGACTGACGCAACCGCGGTCACGGACAGTCTTGCGATGTACTTGATTGGCGCCAGAGTTTTGCAGGCAGCGACCCATTTGATTTCCACCAGCAATCTTGCCGTACAGGTTCGATTTGCGTTTTTCCTGGTGCAAGTCGTAATCGCAATCTGGTGGGTTATACAGTTCTTCCAGATGTCTTAGCTTCTGCCCAACGACGGTGATGCGGCAGATCGTCGTCGAGCCATCGCGCGCCATTTTCGTCAATGATAAGTATCTCTTCGAATTTGGCGCCGACATTGCCTTCGGCCAGATGCGGTTCGACCGCCCATAGTCCGTGAGGTGCGACATCTTTACATACTTTCGTATGATTCCAGTTTGGAGTGGTTCCTGAAAAACGGCTTCTCGCGAGAAACCAGGATACCTGCTTAACCGCAAGCCCCCTGATTGACCACGACGCCAGTCGCCGCGACGTTGCTTTTGTGACAAGGTGGCCGAGAACAGCACCGATGTGTTTCCGGTGACAGTTTTCAAAACCGCGGTCATGAATGTAGTCGTCCACATCCCATGCAATTTGCTGGAACATTTTTCCTTCGTTAACTGACTGCGCAATCAAGTCACGCAAGACCGGCAACTCCCGATCGATTCGATCGAATACTTCTGAGTTGCCCAAGTTGACCGCGAGCGAGGTGTCAACGGTGTAACCGTCGAATATCGGCGCGGCGTCGAGTATCACAGTGTCGTGGTCCTGAAGAACACGATCCGTAGCGAGCGCCTCAAACGGGCCGAAATCACTCGGATACGCGCTGCGTTCACCGAATAATGCAACGGGCACATGAAAATAATTGTGCGCGCCGGCCTTGTGAAATGCTTTGCGCAGTTTCCGCGTTGTTGATTTCTCGGTATCGCCCGGTTCAAGACTCA
>SMVB01146574.1_pt1 | contig 22389 bp, 21 predicted proteins | sample 2456461 | NCBI WGS metagenome assembly SMVB01 (sample SAMN11095934, study PRJNA526329) | marine sediment metagenome | biome: Marine sediment; feature: Surficial sediment; material: Deep marine sediment; isolation source: Hadal surficial sediment | place: Pacific Ocean | collected 2014-05 | depth...
ATTTTTGGTCGGCTGACCTATTTAGATATCAAACCTTTCAGATCTCAAATTTCTCAACGGTTTTTATTTGTATTAGTTAGGTATTAATCTTCCTTTCGTCTAATGATTCAAGGTTTTTGATTATGTATAAGATACTGGCTTCCCTCATTTTTTTCGGAACGATCATGACTTCAGGATATGCTTCCGAAGAGAAAATATATATCAAAATATACTACTCCAACGGTATCATTAAAGCCGAAGGTTGGCAGATGGGAGCGATTAAAACCGACGATTGGATATTTTATCACTCCAATGATAGAGTCGTTTCCAAAGGACATATTGAAAAAGAAGGGCATTATGTTAATGGAAGCGCTGAAGATTGGTGGGTTTTTTACGACATCGAGAGTTCAAAAACAATTAAATTTCAGTATAGGAACAATTTAAAAAACGGGTACAGTTTGTGTTATAAAAATACAAAGTTGATCAAGGCCGAAAAGTATATCAACGATAAAAAAGTCGGGGAATGGAATTCGTTTATAGCTTTTAAACTCGATAATCCCGGAGTTTCGTTTTGATGGATCCTTCTATAAAAGTAATTATTCCTGCCTATAACGAAGCAGATTCTATCAAGAAGGTCATAGGCGATATCCCAACCCTGGTTTCTGAAATTATTGTGGTGAGCAACAATTCCAGCGATGCAACCGAAACAATTGCAAGAAAAGCGGGCGCTACGGTCTTAAAAGAAGAAAGAAGAGGATATGGTTATGCCTGTTTGAAGGCTATGGAATATATTTCTGAACTTCACTCGAAACCGGATATTATAGTCTTTTTGGATGGGGATTATAGTGATTATCCCGAACAACTCCTCGAAATTATAGAACCCATAATCAAAGACAAAATTGACTTTGTAGTTGGTGCAAGAGACAAAAAATTACGTGAAAAAGGATCGATGACCAGCCCCCAGATTTTCGGAAATTGGCTCGCCACCCGATTGATGCAACTTTTCTTTCGATCTAAATTTACGGATTTAGGGCCTTTCCGGGCAATTACCTATACTAAATTGCTCGATCTGAATATGGAAGACAAAACATATGGTTGGACTGTAGAAATGCAATTAAAAGCACTTCTGCAGAAATATTCTTACGTGGAAGTTCCGGTCAAATACCGTAACAGAATAGGCGACTCAAAGGTTTCGGGAACCATAAAAGGGACTATATTTGCAGGCGTTAAAATTTTAGGTTGGATCTTTAAATACAGTTTTAAAAAATGATATTGGAAAGTATTATCATAGTCATTTACTCTGCCGCTTTAGCACTGATATTTTTGTATGCTTTGGCACAACTCAACCTCCTTTTCAATTACGTGAGGGCTCGAAAAAAGAATGAAGATTGTCCGAAGTTCGATCTTTCAAATAGGAACGAAGTGCCTTACGTGACCATTCAACTACCGGTATACAACGAAATGTATGTCATGAAGCGACTGCTAAATAATATTGCGCGAATAGATTATCCGAATGAGAGGCTGGAAATTCAAGTGTTGGACGATTCTACCGATGAATCATTCGAGGAGAATGCTGCACAAATTAAAAAATTACAGGAATCCGGCTTGGACATTCAACATGTGACCCGGGAAAATAGGATTGGATTTAAAGCCGGAGCTTTAAAAGAAGGATTAAAAACCGCCAAAGGGGAATTTATCGCCATTTTTGATGCCGATTTCCTTCCTGGTAAAAACTGGCTACAAGATACGATTCCTTATTTTAAAAATCCTGAAATAGGGGTGGTGCAAACGCGCTGGGGACATATCAACAGAGATTATTCCATCCTCACGCGCGTGCAAGCCTTCGCTCTCGATGTCCATTTCACACTGGAGCAAGTGGGGCGTAACAGTAAAGGACATTTTATTAATTTTAATGGTACTGCTGGGGTATGGCGTCGTGAGTGTATTATAAATGCGGGTAACTGGGAAGGAGATACGCTTACCGAAGATCTTGATCTTAGTTACCGCGCTCAACTGAAAAATTGGAAGTTTAAGTACCTGGAAGAGGTCGAGACACCAGCCGAACTCCCTGTGGTGATGAGTGCTGCCCGAACACAGCAGTTTCGATGGAATAAGGGAGGGGCGGAGAATTTTCAGAAAATGTCGTGGAAAGTTCTAAAAAATAAGAATACATCGTATAAAACCAAGATACATGGCATCATTCACCTCTTAAACAGTACTATGTTTTTGATTATACTCATCGTAGCTGTGTTGAGTATTCCCATGCTATATATAAAAAATGAATATGCCCATTTAAGTACGTATTTTATAGTTATGAGCTTCTTCGTGATCAGTACTCTTATTTTCTTTATCTGTTATTGGTTCACCTATAGGAATATTTACGGAGGAGGGATAAGTAGGTTCGTTGAGTATGTTGGAATGTTCTTTGTATTCTTCTCAGTTGCAATGGGTTTTTCGTTGCACAATTCGGTTGCCGTATTGGAAGGCCATTTTGGAAAGAAAAGTGAATTTATACGCACGCCAAAATTCAATATAAATACGCTTAATGACAGTTGGAAAGGGAATAAATACCTCAACAAAAAGATATCCCCTCATGTAATTCTCGAAGGTATTTTAATGTTGTATTTTGCTTTCGGAATGTATTCTGCATTCGTAGTTGGAGACCACGGCGGTGATTTTGGATTGTTTCCGTTTCACCTTATGCTTTTCATCGGCTTTGGCTATGTCTTTTTTAAGAGTCTCGCTTCCAAAGTATAACGACAGCTTCTATGCGTTTTTCGTTATAAAAATTCGTGGTAACTTATCCTCGATTGTAATAATTCATTATACTTGATCGAACTAATACGCTGCGTACTGTGAGGCTTATTTTATACTGCCTTTTTTTAACGATGAGTTTTTGTTGTGCTCTTGGCCAGGAAACCATTCCCAAAGACCCCATATACAAGAACATGCTGGAAATTCGCCACGATAATGATTTTCTTCTCTTTACAGACAGGTATTACTCGACGGGAAATTTTATTGGATGGAGAAGGCTTTTGGATCAAAAAAATAATTCTTCAGACAAAAGCCAATACAGTCTTTTTATCCAACAAGAAATATACACCCCGGCAGATCTATTGGAAACTGAAATCAAGAAGCTTGACAGGCCATACGCCGGATTTCTAGGATTGACCAACGGACTCACTTTTACCAACTCCAGAAGACTGCTGGATATTCAATTTACCATTGGCATTACAGGGCCATACTCAGGTGCTGAGGGATTACAAACAGCTTTTCATAAAAATGCCTTTGATTCTCGTATGGCTACTTGGTTGGGACAAATTAAGACAGCGGCCTATGGAAATCTGTACGCAACTTATACGAGGGAGTGGAAATGGCAGCCCAATCCGTTTAGTGTTCATTTTGCACTAAGTCCCAAAACCGCCCTTGGCAATAAAGATATTTACTTTCAGCAGGAAGCTGCTTTTTATTTTGGCAGGAGAAATTCAATACAGACCACTTCGGCCTATCAACAATTAGGAAGTACCAAAAACGAATGTTTTTTTGTGATCAGGCTGGCTTATCGATATGTTTTTCACGATGCCCTGTTAGAAGGAAATCTTATCGGAGATTCTTCGCTATTTCTGATAGATCCGTACCGGAATATGTTCTTATATAATTTTGAATTCTACACCCGTATGAAGCGTCACAATATAAAATTCACCTATAATTTTCGAACACCAAAAACGCGAAGAACATTTCCACATTTGTATTTCACTATTAGCGTCGCACGTACTTTTTAATCTTTGAAAACAATGAAAGCAAACCTAAGAAAAAACATCCTTGTGTTTCTTTTTTTATGCTTCATTTATGAAAGTAATTGGGCGCAAAACGAGATCGACTTAAATCCAAAAAATCAAATAGAATTCCAACATGATAATGATCTAATAGGTCTCACAGATCGCTATTATACCAGCGGTCTTTTTCTAACCTATCGAAGACGCTTGACAAGCGGGATATTCCCGTCAATAACAGAGCAACTTAGCTTTCAGTTTCAAATAATGGTTTATACACCTGACGATCTGGATGCGGTGAATGTCCATAAGCTTGACCGCCCATATGCCGGATTCTCAGGTTTGAATATGGGCTGGTCTTTCGCGAAAAAGGAATGGATGATCGAAAGCAAATTTCTCATTGGTCTCATGGGCCCATCCTCTGGAGCAGGACAATTTCATCGTTGGTTTCATTCAGAAGTTATTAATTTTAGCATTGCTCCGTGGATCGCAGAAATCGAGGACAGTTTTCACACGAATCTAGAATTGATATTGGTCAAGGAATGGCAGCTATCGCCAAATCCATTTAGTGTTTATCTGGCATTGACACCTGCCCTGGCGTACGGCACTAAAGACGTGTATATCGAGCCAAAGATCATTTTTTATTTCGGGAGAAGAAATCCACTGAACTCAAGTATCGCCTATGACCAAATTGGTTCTGTGGAAAACGAAACCTTTTTTACCATGCGTTTGGCTTATCGATATGTATCGCACAATGCCTTGCTGCAAGGCAATCGATCGGGGGATAATTCACCCTTTACTATTGAGCCCAATGAAAAGTTGGTGGATTTTGGGTTCGACCTCAATCATCGCTCAAAAAAGAACAATTATAAGTTTGGTTATCACACTCTCTCAAAAGAAGCGGCCGAGCTTAACAGGCACAAATATCTTAGCATATCGTACGCCAGAAGTTTTTGAAATGCTGGCCTTATTTATTAATCAATGCTATTGGATACGGCTAGCGTATTTATAATTTATTCCAGCTAAAATTCTACTTCAACTTCGAATAATTCCCCATCTCGTTCTACAGTGACTTTGGTCTTTTGGCCTATTTCAAAGGTGGCGAGGGCCTTCATATAACTCATCATATCGGTAACCGGGATCGTATCTAGTTTTTTAACCACATCCCCTTTTTGAAGTCCCGCTTTTTGTGCAGGTCTGTCCTCACTCACACCGTCGATACGCATACCTTCTCCGGTAAATAAATAATCGGGCACCACCCCCAAGCCAACTTTGAAAACAGGGACTTCCTCGCTTTCGTTTTTAGTTTTTCTGAAGGCTAACTTTCCGTCGTCATCAAGATCATTCAGGATATTAATAATATAATTTGAAATTAGTTCCATCCCTTGATAGTTTAGCTTTTCAGCATCATCGCCGGGCTTGTGATAATCTTCATGCTGACCCGTAAAAAAGCTCAACACCGGTATATCCGCAAGATAAAAAGAAGTGAAATCACTGGGGCCTATGCCACTCTCATGCTCTTTAATTATGAGCCCCTGATCGTTATTGGCAAAAAGGATTTGTTTAAAGATAGGCGAAGTCCCTACCCCATGAACAGCTATAGTGTTTTCTTCATTAAGACGGCCAACCATATCAAGATTGATCATATAGGCTATACTTTCGAATGGAATGGTTGCATTTTTCACGAAATAATTCGACCCTAAAAGACCCATTTCTTCTCCGGAAAAAGCGATAAAAAGATAGTTGTGATCTTTGATTTCATCAAGCCTACTGGCTATTTGAAGCATCATTGCCACTCCGCTTGCATTATCATCAGCACCATTATGAATCGAGTCTCCCTCACGAAATAAAGACCCTTCACCTCCAATGCCTAAATGATCATAATGCGCTCCAATTACGACAGTGGTTTCGGCATTATTATTATAAAACCCAATCACATTTCGTCCTTTTAACAGGCCTTCTCCTTCCAATGTATCCGCTACTTTAGCCTCTTGATGAGGATTCGTACTGGGTTTAAAAGTAAATTCCTGAAAATAGCCTTCAGTACCTTGAGGTTGTAACTCCAATTCCTTAAAACGCTTCGCGATAAAGTCGGCCGCTTTTAGTTCGCCTTCAGTTCCGGTTTTTCTCCCCAGGAAATTATCATCGGCCAAAACAAATACATCCTCCTTCATCGTTACTATTTCTTTCACTTCGTTCTTACAACTAACAAAAACTGAAAGGGTAAAAAGTATAATAAATGCTCGCATATCGTTATTTTTGCACAAAAGTATACTAAAAATGAGATTTATAACATTCTGTGTCCTCTTAATGGGGTTAATATCGTGTAAAAATGATAAGGACATTTCTGCTGTGCCGGTTACCGATGAGACCGACAGGGTCAGTTCCCAAACATCAACTATTGAAAAGACTAACAACAACTTGATATATCCGGACGAAAAACACTTTAAATCCATACGTCAAGTGACCTATGGAGGTGACAATGCAGAGGCCTATTGGAGTTTTGATGATAAGCAATTGGTGTTTCAGTCTAATTTTAAGGATTGGGACCTGAGTTGTGACCAAATGTTCTTAATGAATGCGTCACAAACGTTTGAGGATTCGAAACCTCCAATGATCAGCACGGGTAGAGGGCGTACCACATGTGCCTATTTTTTACCGGACAATAAACATATTTTGTATGGTTCTACTCATTTGGTGAACGATAAATGCCCGGATGTTCCTCTTCGGGAAAATGGTAAATACGTATGGCCGGTCTATGAAAGTTTCGATATTTTTATTGCAGATCTCGAAGGAAATATTATAGCCCAACTCACAAACGAACCTGGCTATGACGCCGAAGCAACGGTTTCGCCCAAAGGAGATAAAATAGTATTTACGTCTATGCGATCCGGTGATCTGGAATTGTATACCATGAATCTTGACGGTAGTGATGTAAAACAGATCACTGATGAGTTAGGCTACGATGGAGGCGCCTTCTTTTCGCCGGATGGAACACAATTGATCTTCCGCTCATCACGACCAAAATCTGAAGCCGAAATCAAAGAGTACAAAGATCTACTGGCCCAGGGACTGGTACAACCTACCGAAATGGAGCTTTACCTTTGTAATGCTGATGGTAGTGATCTACGTCAATTGACCCATCTTGGTAACGCTAATTGGAGTCCGTTCTTTCATCCCGATGGGAAGAAAATTCTATTCAGCAGTAATTATGAATCAGAAAGAGGCTTCCCGTTTAACCTGTACCTAATTGACCTGGATGGGAAAAACCTGGAGCGTGTCACCCATGGTGAAACATTTGATGCCTTTCCGGTATTCTCGAATGATGGGAAGTATCTTGCGTTTTCCTCCAACCGGAACAACGGTGGTAATAGGGACACCAATCTTTTTATAGCCGAATGGCAGGATTAATATCTATTTCATTATTTTAATTCTCCGCAATAAAGATCAAAAAATATCGAGAATCCGGCAAAATTGTAACTTGCTTCTCGACAGATTTTTTTTAAATTCCGGCGCATCTTGAAAAATCACCTGAAGTGGCCGAACTTATATTTTGAATTTTCTGAAAACAAATCGAATCCCTCTTCTCTACGCAATACTTTGCTTGATATTCTATTGGGTTTTTGCCTATGATCTGGTTCGTAGTGACTTCATTAAGTTGATCACACTTTTTTTAGCACTTTTCTTTATCGGGTTCCAACTTATCAAGATATATGGCTGGAACTTTTGGCTTTTAGCCGGCTTTGGAGTAGCATTTAGACTTATTTTTTTAATTGCAATTCCGAATTTATCCCAGGATTTCTATCGGTTTATTTGGGATGGCCGCTTGGTTTTGAACGGAATCAATCCCTACTTATTCACTCCTGAAATGTTATTGGGAGATTCCTCCTTAACACACGGCATGGCTATAACGGAAGCTCAGCAACTTTACCGGGGCATGGGTGAACTCAATGGTAGCCATTACAGTAATTATCCTCCTGTCAACCAATTGTTTTTCGCCATAGGCGCCTTGTTGACCGGTAAGGGTGTTCTTGGTTCGGTGGCCGTGTTGCGAATCGTAACTATTTTTGCGGATGTAGGTATTTTATACTTCGGAAAGAAATTACTTGAGCAGCTGAAACTTCCCGTTAAAAATATCTTTTGGTACTTCCTCAACCCTTTTATCATTATCGAGCTTACCGGTAATCTGCACTTTGAAGGAATAATGCTCTTTTTTGTGGTTTGGTCGCTGTATTTGCTTCATAAAGGCAAATGGTTTTGGGCAGCGGTACTTTTGGGTGTTTCGGTTTCCGTGAAACTGATCCCATTATTGTTCCTTCCTCTTTTCTTTAGGTATTTTGTAAAGAAGGATACTATTGGAAAAGGATTGAGTAATCTTTCAATGTTTTATATCGTCACTCTTGCAACGGCCACACTCACGTTTACGCCTTTTTTATCTTCGGAATTTATCTCCAACTTCTCACAATCGATCCTTTTATGGTTTCAGGATTTTGAGTTCAATGCCAGTGTTTATTATATCATTCGATATATTGGATTTCAAACCATAGGGTGGAATATCATCGCAGATGTGGGGAAGATCCTTCCAATTGTGGTGATCTTGGTTTTACTTTTGCTCGCGTTCTTCCGAAGAAATGAAACCACTCAAAAACTGATCACGGTTATGTTATTAGGAATATTTTTCTATTTTTTATTATCCACAACCGTGCACCCCTGGTACGTCGCAACACCCTTGATACTCTCTGTTTTCACCAAATATAAGTTCCCAATTGTATGGAGCTTATTAGTGATGTTAAGTTACTCTGCCTACGGATCCGATGGGTTTTCGGAGAATTTATGGCTGGTGGCTGTGGAGTATTCGATCGTGATTGGGGTTGCTATATTGGAAATGGTCAATTATGATCTCTTGCCCTGGCGTAAAAAGTCGGGAATAATTTAACAGAGATAATAGATCTATAACATTTTAAAAGTATTGATCTCCTGTTCGGTCAGGTGACGGTAACGACCCCTGGGCAGGTCTTTTTTGGTGAGGGGCCCCAAAGTGACACAGTCAACCTTCACAACATTATAGCCCAGATGATCAAAAATGGTTCGTATCACACTATTACCCGTATGTTTTATTTTTAATCCAACTTCCCTCTTAGGTGCATTGTTGACGTAACTCACATCCTCAACTCTTATTTCTTTCCCGTCGATCTTGATTCCGTCGACAATTTTTTGCAGATCTGTTGCTCGGAGGTTTTTATCCAGTTCGATATGAAACAAACGATCCATTCCTTTTTTGGTAAACTTTTGACGAAACGAATCGTCATTGGTAAATAACAGTAAACCTGTGGCATTCCTTCCCAATCTGCCAAATGGCCTGATCCTAGCATTACTGGCATTGGCAACGATATCCATAACCGTCAATCCTTTGGAATCGCTGTTAGTAGTTGCCACCCCTTTGGGTTTATTAAGAATTACATAGGTTGCAGGTTCGGGATTTATTCGACGTCCATCAAAACGCACTTCATCTGTAGGTTTTACTTTATGGCCCATTTCATTTACCACCTTTCCATTAACCGTTACCTGACCCGTTGCGATGTACATATCAGCTTCACGACGCGAACATATACCGCTATTAGCTATGTATTTATTCAATCGGATCTCATCTGTTCCAGACTTGGAACCAGTTGTCTTTTTCGGCTTTGAGGTTGCCTTATCCTTTGTATAGTTTCGAACGGGTTTTTTGCTGCCAGCTCTGTTTGAAGTCGATCCTTTTCCTTTATATCCCTTCTTACTCATATTCAAATTTTTTGCAAAGATAATCTATTATGCAGGACGTTCTATATGTACGGCGAAGTTTTAGGCAGGAACTAAACCGAAATCCTGTGGCCTAAAGGTAGTTGTCTTCTATTAAGGACAAATGAGTATTTTCTTCAAAATACAATGTGGATTGTCTGTCTCGATTCACGAACAATTTAGTTTTGAAATAACTATCCATTCATCAATCGATGCGGTGAAACCACTTCTCCTTCGGAATACCGCTACGAAAGTTGAATATTCCAAGACTGAAAAAATTCAAAATAGTCTGTTTAAAAGCAGGTCTACATTGATCAATACAATACTAAAAACACCAACAACTATGATAAATTTTATGATACTGTGTAGAAAAATGTAATGAAGTTTTCGATCAGACCTCCATAAGACCCCTACGAATACAATAAGGGCGAAAATACTTCCGTAGAAATAAAATTTCATATACCCTATTTCAAATTTCAAGATGAGTAATATTATAGGGATAAGTGTTAATATACTTAACAGGGTTAGCATTATTTTTGCCGCATTTTCACCATAAACGACAGGAATGGTATGATAATTCTGAACTAGATCCCCTTTTAAATTCGTAAGATCTTTGATTACCTCCCGCATGGAAATAAGAAGGAAAAGGAAAGTAGCATGTCCAAAAATTACCGAATCAAAATTCTTGTAATAAATAAACACTGCGAAAAAAGGAGTTACAGACAAAATTGCCGCGGTTAAATTTCCCACAAGCAAATATTTTTTAAGCTTATGTGAGTAAAACCAGATCCCGAAAATATACAAGGAAAAAAAGACCACTGCCTTAAACGAGACATAACTCGCGAATATCACCGACAGGAAATTCAGAACAAAATAGGCAGACAACTTGGTATTTTGACTCACCAATCTATCCAGCATGGATTTACGCGGGCGATTGATCAAATCCTTTTCACTATCGTAAAAGTTATTGATGATATATCCTCCGGCAATGGCAGAAGCCGAGGTCAATACCAACATTAAAAGATTCAGGTCGAACAAGACTTTTTTTAAGGGTAACTGAGGCGCCAAAATATAGACTGCCGCGAGGTACTGAGCGAGTATGATTACAAGAATATTATACCCGCGAACCACGGAAAATAAACTAAAAAATTTAGTTAGATAGTATTTTTGTCTTCTCCCGAGCATCTTCTATATCAAAAATTAATTCATATTCTTATCGGATCGCAATTCCTTGATCCAAAAGGCAATTCTTTTGGTTACTTCCTTACTCGATTCCCTATGTAAATGTATTCCATCCACGTACTGAAAGTTTTCATTCTCTTCGGTCATATCGTAATAAGGCGCCGATGTATCCTCTGAAAGTCGGATCATTAATTCATTGAAATTTGGAACCACGGAATCATCACTCGACAATAAATCGGGGTGTACAGGTAATTTGACCAAATAAACCTCCCCTCTTCCCTGTAAGTAGGTGATCGTTTCATAAAGATAGGACAATCTGGTTTTTGAAAAACGAAATCTCTTTTTTCTGTCAATTTGCATTTCTACTTTGTTTTTAATTCTTCTGGCCACCACGTCACTATTCATATCTGTTTTTACTTCAAGCCACCCGTCATCGTGCAAAAAGGCGATGGTATCTCTTTCGAATATTTTAATGTACATATTATTATAAAAGGAGAGTAAGTACGGAATATTGGGTTTGGATGAAACGGTTCTAAGCTTATTCAAAAAACTTTTGTTTTCGTCAAATTGGGATTCGTCATTTGGGTCTTCACTACTATCGGCAATACTCCAGGCGTCTATACCAACAATGAATAATCCGTTCTTGGTATCTTCTGAAAGCTTTCTTTTGATCCCTTTTAAATAAGCCGGGCCATAGGGGCTATGTGCTATTGTAAAGGCAAAATTCAAAATGGAATCATCGGGAAGAATTTTTAGGAGTTCACCAGGCATTATACCATGAGCGGCTTTTGAAGTACCTATAATGAGCGAACTTTGTTTTGGAGTGGTAAATCGCACATAAAAAGTGTCTGAATAGCCATCGGCCTGATATAATACTATTCCCAGGGACACACTCACAAGAATGAAAAATAAGCTGCTATGTACTAAAAACTTTTTCATAGTTAAAACTGAAAATAGATAAAATCCTGTGGAATTCCCTTGAACATAAAAATCACCATGGTTAAACCATAGTAAAATCCATACCTCAGCGGACTTGACCACTTCTGTGTAATTCTTTCAATGCCGTATTGATGATCCCGGGCGATCCATTCAATAAATACCAAGCCAAAAATAAACAAGACTAAAACAATTGCCTTTATATCCCTGAGAATTTCCGGTACCGTTAAGATAGAGTTTGAGAACATTCCTTGAAAATAAAGTAATGATTCCGAGACACTTTCCGCCCTGAAAAAAACCCAGGCCAATGAAGTAATGGAAAATGTGAATACTATGAGCAACCCTTCTTTCAAACTTGGAAACAACCATTTGGTTTTAACCGAATGCAGAAATGTCCTGTTTCGTTTCATCAACACCAATGGGATAAAAAATAACGCATGTAAGCCACCCCAACATAAGAAGGTCCAGCTAGCACCATGCCAAAATCCACTCACCAGAAAAACAATGAAAATGTTACGTATTTGAAGGAGGGTACTTCCCCTGCTTCCACCGATGGGAATATATAAATAGTCCCGAAACCAAGTGGAGAGTGAAATGTGCCATCGCCTCCAAAACTCACCAATATTTCTGGAAAAATAGGGATATGCAAAGTTGCGCATGAGTTTAAAGCCGAACAAACGGGCTACTCCTATGGCGATATCTGAGTAGCCTGAAAAATCTCCATAGATCTGAAATGAAAACAAAATGACTCCTAAAATAAGGGTGCTTGAAGAATGTGCCGACGGGTCCTCAAAAATAATATTCACGAACTTCGCACAATTATCTGCAATGACTATTTTCTTGAACAATCCCCAAAGAATCTGTCTGCAGCCATTAACAGCTTCATGGTATTGAAAATCACGTCTGTTCAGGAACTGTGGCAACATATTGGATGCCCTTTCAATGGGTCCGGCCACTAATTGAGGAAAGAAGCTCACAAAGGCGAAAAAGGCGACAAAATCTTTGGTTGGGGTTAGTTTCTTTCGGTATATATCAATGGAATAACTTAAGGTTTGAAATGTGTAAAAACTTATTCCCACAGGAAGTATAATCTTTAAGCTGGAAATTTCTAATGGTTCCCCGAGTAAGGTAAAAGCTTGCGCAAAACTTTCAGCAAAAAAATTAAAGTACTTAAAGAAGCCCAGGAAACCAATATTCACAAGGATACTTAGTGATAAGAGCAACTTTCTTTTCATCTTGGTCTCGGCATTCGCCAGGGAAAGTCCCACAACATAGTCAACAAGTGAACTAAATGCGATCAAAGAGAGAAATCGCCAATCCCACCAACCATAAAAAAAATAACTCGCTAAAAGAAGAAGCGCGTTTTGTTGCTTGAATGATCTATGAGTGACAAACCAATACAACAAAAAAACGATGGGAAGGAAAAATGCAAATTCCAGGGAATTAAACAACATAGTAATTCAATTGCTTACCATGCGAATATAACATAATTGAAAAAATGAGGTTATAAATTATAGACCACCTCGATTTTATAATCTTTCAGGGCAGTTCTCGCCCGGTTTATATCCTGTGTGAAGCCAAGCATATAGCCTCCTCCTCCGGAACCGCAAAGTTTGAGGTAGTAAGCATTGGTGTCGATCCCTTTTTTCCAAAGGCTATGGAACTCTTCCGGAATCATAGGTTTGAAGTTATCCAGCACTACTTTTGAAAGTTGCTTAATATTTCCAAAAAGTGACTTTACGTCGCCTTTTAAAAAGTCCTCTACGCAGGCATCGGTATGCTTTACAAATTGGTTTTTCAGCATATTCCTGAATCCTTCCTGCTTCATGTTGTTCATAAAGATCTGAACCATGGGTGCTGTTTCTCCTGTGCTTCCACTATCTAATAAAAAGACGGCTCCTTGTCCACTCTCTGTCTGGGAGGGAATCCCGGCAGGTTCAATATTGTCGTTGGAATTGATCAGAATGGGCAAACTTAAATAGCTGTTCAATGGATCAAGGCCCGAAGATTTTCCGTGGAAAAACGATTCCATTTCAGCAAAGATCCCTTTTAATTGTAATAGCTTTTCCCTTGTCAAGTTTTCCAATACGGTGATCCTGTCACTTGCATATTTATCATAAATAGCCGCTACTAATGCCCCACTACTCCCCACTCCATAACCTTGAGGAATACTAGAATCAAAAAACAATCCAGCCTTAACATCGGCTTTCAAAGCTTTGATATCAAATGTCACCAAACCCGGTTGTTCCTTTTCAAGGGTTACTAAATATTCGGTAAAACGTTCAAGGTTTTTATTCGACTTATGGGTTACTGTGGCATGCTGCTCGTCAATTTTGAGGGCTCCTTTATAGAAATTATAGGGGATGGATAATCCTTTGGAATCTTTGATAATACCATATTCTCCAAAGAGAAGTATTTTTGAGTAAAACAGGGGACCATGCATATATTTACAGGCTTTTGTACGCTAAAGATACGGCATTTAACGATTAAATTATATTTCAGCGCGAAGATATCAAATTAACACCTAAACATTTCAGATAAAAATGGTGAACTACACTTTAATGGCACCCAGACCCACCCGGTCCATGATAAAATCACCGTTTTTACAGAAAGGCGCGAGCTCGGTTCGTACGAGCTTCAAAACGGTTTCTTTTTCGGCTTCAGGGTATAACAGGTGTACGTTGGCGCCGGCATCGAGTGTGAAACAAACATTGCTATTAGTTTTTTTTCGGTAGGCCCGGATCCGATTTATGATCTCTAAGGTATGGGGTTTCATCAAAATAAAATTTGGTGTAGAGGTCATCATCATGGCATGCAATTGCAAAGCTTCAGCTTCTACGACAGCGATAAACTGCTTAAGTTCACCTTTCTTAAATATGGCTATAAGCCGATCCAGATTATTATGAGCCTGATTGAAACGCTGTTCAGCAAATGGATGATCGTTCATTAATTTATGCCCCACAGAACTACTCACAAGTTTTTCGCCTTTATCCACTAGTAAAATAGTGTCTTGATAGTTTTTAAAATTTTCATGTACTTCATAAGGATATTTAATTCCGTAGTACAAAGAGGAAGCTTCTATCGCCGGATGATGTCCCCAAACTACCAGGGGCCCGTCGATACTTCGGGACGCACTTCCGGAACCTAATCTTGCAATAAAAGACGCTTTTTTGTTGAAGAAATCAGTTGTCATATCCGGTAACATCTCTTTTTCCATATTTAACAAGCATAAAGCCAGAGCACTCATAGAACTCGCCGAAGAAGCGATACCGCTACTATGCGGAAAACTGTTGGAAGTTTCGATCTTGAAGGAATAATTCCGAAGAAACGGAAGGTACGGTTCAATACGTTCGAAGAATAGCTCAATTTTGGGTTCAAAATCTTCTTCTCTTTTTCCGTCCAAATACACTTCTAATTTAAATTCTTCGTTCGTATTTTTATCATAATGAAGTGTTGTAGTCGTATGACAATTATTCAAAGTAAAACTCACCGAGGCATTTTTGGGTAATTGCACGCCATATTTTCCCCAGTACTTCACCAAGGCTATATTACTGGGAGCTTGATAGGTAACACTTCCTTTTTCAAGATCTTTTGAATAGTTCCTCGGAATAAAATTGGGTTCGGTCATTGTCGTATTTTTCAAAACAAATATAACGAAAACGCCTTGAGAGGCTGGAAGCGATAAATATTTATTCTCGTGCCGCCAATTCCAATAATTTAATCAATGTTCTAAAAGTTCGAGTGGTGTCAGTAACTTTTAGTTTTTTTTCAACGAAGTTGATACTCATTGCCGTCCTGCCGTAGCCTGTAGCACAGAAAAAATAGAGACACATTGGTGTAATTAAGAACACTTCGTTGGGGTAACTCAGTTGCGCTACTTCTTCTATATTCTTTCTTAAGAAGTCTCATTAAACAATGTTAAATAACTATTCTCCTTATTTTCTTCGGAAAATTGACAATTGGTATGGACGCTTTCGAAAAATCATCCCCACATTTAATTTTTCTAGCCGTGATAAATGCCGTAAGATTTGCCATTGAACCTCCACTTTTAAATATTCCTCTTCCGCATTTGACGGGAAATCCAAATATCTTAAGTAGCCAATTCATGGTCACAATTTCCAGTTCGGCTACGGCAGGAGAGGCTGCCCACCCCCTGGAGAAAATGTTGAATCCGGATGCCAGTGAGTCTGCCAAGGCACCGATATAATTGCTGGGACCCGGAATAAAAGAAAAAGATCCTGGATGTGATACGATCGCACTTTTTTTGATTACTTTGTCCAATACAAAATATTGTACTTCAGAGGATTAGAAGGGTATTCCGGGGCTTCTTCCAAAAAAAGAAGATTCATTTCTTCTCTTGATACTTCTGCCGCCACCGGAAATTTATTATTTTGTGTATCAAAGTGCTCTATAATCGCATCTACCACTTGATAACCGTAGGTTTTCATTTCTTCTTTTGAAAGCTCCAATGTTGCGTTGATATTATTCATATTTATCACTCATTTTTCTAAAGTACAAAAGTACCTTTTTCAAAAGAAACTATGACACTCCTTTCCCAAGTATACCTTTTCTAGCATGTCCCAAAAGAATTTAGAGAATTATTACTTATCTCATTTTATTAACAAGATAACGCTACATTGAATAATATTGTAACTTGCTAATTACTAATCAGTAAAACCAAAATATTATGTTTTCAAAATCAAACATTATTAGCACCCTCGTCACTGCTGTGTGGGGGTATTTCGGAGGATGGCTTATTTGGGGAACTCTACTTAAAGATTTTTTATCAGAACATGCGGGTGGTGCAACGGGTGTTATGAGAGAAATGCCTGACAGGGTACATCTCATCATTGGTTGTCTTATCGTGGCATTTGTGTTCTCTACCATTTACAAGAAATGGGGAAGTGATGGTTACAGCATTTCAAGTGGACTCACCTATGGAATATGGGTAGGATTATTACTTGGGTTAGGAGAAGGGATGATTATCTATGCCGTGAAGGATGTATCAGATTTAACAGGTACACTAGTAAATGCCGGCGCAGGCGTAGTGTTTTATGCTGTCATGGGGCTCTTGGCTGGTTTGGTTTACAATAAAACGAGTTAATAACTCCCCTAATTGATTTAAGAAGCTTCAGTAAATACTGAAGCTTTTTTATTGGCGTAGTAAATGACAGAGAAAGATATCATCAAATTTTATAAATGGTTGCAAAAATAATCGCCCTAACCGTTTATGTCATTATCCTCTTTTTGATAGGCATTTTTGCCTCCAGAAGAATAAAAAGCATGAGCGATTTTTATGTTGGAGGCAAGAATATTGGGTATTGGGCTGTCGCATTTTCGGCACGAGCCACCGGAGAATCGGGTTGGCTGCTCATTGGATTGACCGGGATGGGTGCCATCGCCGGGATCTCAACATATTGGGTGGTCGTTGGTGAAGTTCTAGGAGTAGCCATTTCCTGGTTTTTTATGGCCAAGCGGTTTAAACGCAAAACCGACGAATATAAATCCGTTACCGTTCCCGATTATTTGGTAAGTCACTTTAAGTCCAAAACGCATTTTATTCGAATCTTATCTGCTTCTGTACTTTCAATTTTTGTCATCATATATGTGAGTTCACAAATTGATGCCACGGGGATTGCCTTCGAATCCATGCTGGGCATGAATTATTACCACGGAGCCTTTTTGGGATTTGCCATTGTTCTAGTATATATCTTCATTGGCGGCTTTGTGGCAGTGGTTTGGTCTGATCTTTTTCAGGGCTTACTCATGTTTTTTGGATTGGTTCTCCTTCCTATAGTAGTTTTCTCTTCCATGGATTATTCAGGAAGTATTATTGAAGGCCTTCACAATATCGATCCGGCATTAACCAATATTTGGGGAGGAAGTGACGATGCCTGGCTCAACTTGTTTACCATCCTCGGATTTTCAATGATCGGCCTTGGCTTCTTAGGATCTCCTCAAGTGTATGTTCGGTTTATGTCTGTTAAAAACGAGGCCGAGCTCGATAAAGGAAAATGGGTGGCTATAGTGTTCACTCTCCTCACCGACGCTGCTGCTGTAACCATTGGTGTTTTAGCACGACTTCTATTTACTGAAAGCGGACAGGATCCCGAAGCTGTTTTTGGGATAGGGGCTACAGATGTTCTCAAGGTAATGACGGAGAACTTCCTGCCATTGATCCTTGTAGCGATATTTGTGGCAATTATGTCTACGATCGATTCACTTTTGGTGATCGCATCCAGTGCCATCGTACGTGATTTTTATCAGAAGATCCTTAGACCGGATCTTAAGGACAATGAACTAACAAAGATCTCTCGAATAGTCACTATGGGAATGGCGGTGATCGCATTGGCTATCGCAATGGGAATGGCCATTTATTCTCCGGAAAGGCAAGTTTTCTGGGTCATTATCTTTGGATGGTCCGGTATAGCCGCCGCGTTTTGCCCGGTAATCATTTTATCCCTGTTTTGGAAAGGATATACCGAAAAGGGTGCGATCGCTTCTATGATCTCAGGTTTTTTATGCGTTCCGCTATTTAAATTCGTGTTTCAGGAATTAGATTCGGTGGGTGAATATTTTATCAAATTGGACGTGCTGGCTCCTTCTTTTGCCATTGCTTTATTCATGGGTTGGATGGTGTCCAAATTCTTTTCAAAAAGGACTTCCGAAAAGTAAAAGTAACAATTAAAGGCGATGACGATTCCAAAACCGAAACAGTTAATTTCTAAATCCATCCATGCGAAACAGGTTGGTAAGTTTCAAATCGTTGGGTACAGGTTGGGAAATCAGAAACAAAAAAAGCGCAAACAGCTATCAAATAGTTGTTTGCGCTTTTTTATTGTGCGGGCGGGGAGACTCGAACTCCCACGCCGTGAAGCACTAGATCCTAAATCTAGCATGTCTACCAATTCCATCACGCCCGCTTAGCCCCGTCCCGATAGCTATCGGGATTATCGGGAGGCAAATATAAGCAAGATTTATATTTTTCAAACAAACTTTCCTTCAAAATTGCATCTTTTTGTACCTTCGTATTCCTTTAGAAATTTAATGTATGAAAAGCGCAAAACCCTATATAGAAGAACACAAACAACGATTTCTGGATGAACTCATAGAATTACTTAAAATTCCGAGTATAAGTGCAGATCCCGCCTATAAAAACGATGTCATCAAAACTTCAGAAGCCATTAAAACCAGCCTTGAAAAAGCGGGTTGTGACCACGTAGAGATCTGTGAAACCCCAGGATATCCTATTGTTTACGGAGAAAAGATCCTTGACAAAGACCTTCCAACCATATTGGTATACGGGCATTATGACGTGCAACCGCCAGATCCGATAGAACTTTGGGACAGCCCACCGTTTGAACCAGTTATCAAGGTGACAGACCTACACCCCGAAGGTGCCATCTTTGCACGGGGAAGTTGTGATGACAAAGGCCAAATGTATATGCACATTAAAGCATTGGAATATATGACCACCACCGGTCAACTTCCTTGCAACGTAAAATTTATGATCGAAGGAGAAGAGGAAGTTGGAAGTGAAGGTCTGGTTTGGTTTGTAAAGCGAAACCAGGAAAAACTGGCAAACGATGTGATCTTAATAAGTGATACCGGAATGATCGCCAATGATATTCCGTCTATAACTACCGGACTTCGGGGATTGAGCTATGTGGAAGTAGAAGTCACAGGGCCCAACCGTGATCTACACAGTGGATTGTACGGTGGTGCAGTGGCAAACCCGATCAACGTATTGACCAAAATGATCGCATCGCTACACGATGAAAATAAACACATTACGATTCCCGGTTTTTACGATACAGTAGAGGAACTTTCGGCGGAAGAAAGAGCCAAAATGGCTGAGGTGCCCTTCAGTAAAGAAGCGTATACCAAAGCTCTGGATATCGAAGACATTTACGGAGAGGAAGGTTATACGACCAACGAGCGTAACTCAATTCGTCCAACATTGGATGTCAATGGGATCTGGGGTGGCTATATAGGTGAAGGTGCAAAAACGGTTATTGCGAGCAAGGCCTATGCGAAAATAAGTATGAGGTTGGTCCCCGATCAAAATTGGGAGAAAATTACAGAGCTGTTCACCAACCACTTTAAAAGTATTGCTCCAAAAGGAGTGACCGTAAAAGTAACTCCCCACCATGGTGGACAGTCTTATGTGACACCCATAGATGATCTGGGTTATCGTGCCGCATCAAAGGCCTATGAAGCCACCTTTGGAAAGACCCCTATCCCACAACGAAGCGGTGGCAGCATTCCAATCGTAGCATTGTTCGAAAAAGAATTGAAAAGTAAAACGATACTGATGGGATTTGGTTTGGATAGCGATGCCATCCATTCACCTGATGAGCATTTTGGAATTTGGAATTTCTTAAAAGGAATCGAGACCATACCTCAGTTCTATCATTTCTTTACTGAGATGAGTGAATAATACATGTTGTCCATACGAGCACCGTTGAGAATTCCCTGCCAATGGCTTTTAAAAGAACTTCTCGTTCAGATAGCAATCATTGCCAGAAAAATAAATTTCTCTAAAAAATTTGGTTCTACATTTGTAGAATATAATATTTTATTCTACATTTGTAGAGTTAAATCTAAAAACCTAATAATGGCACTATCCAATTCCGAAGAACAACTCATGCAAATCCTCTGGAAACAAAAGCGTGCTTTTATGAAAGATCTCATCGGTGCTTATAGCGATCCGAAGCCTGCCCCAACTACGATAGCTACCCTTCTAAAAAGGATGCAGAACAAGAATTTCGTGGATTATATACAATTAGGACGTTCACGGGAGTATTTTCCTTTGGTTAAAAAGAAAGACTATTTCGCCAAGCATGTAAACAGCCTAATCAAGAACTTTTTCAACGACAGCCCTTCTCAATTTGCATCATTCTTTACACAGGAAACCAATTTGACCAAAGAAGAATTGAAAGAACTAAAAAGTATTATCGATCAACAAATTAAGAAGAAACCGAGGTGATTAAAATAAATAATCGAACACAAGTTAAATAGGGATGGAAATTTATATAATAAAATCGGTCGTTTGTTTGGGGATTTTCTTCGCCTTTTACAAGTTATTTTTAGAGCGGGAGAACATGCATGTCCTCAAGCGTTTCTATTTGGTAGGAGCCTTAGTCGCTGCATATACTATTCCGTTCATCACTTTTACAGAATATATCGAAGTGCAAAAAAGTATTGTTCCTGTGATCACTCCAGAAACTTTGACAGCGGTTTCTTCGGAAATAATCCCAACCATCAATTATCTTCCCCCGGTCTTATGGAGTCTGTACGGAATGGGAGTGCTGTTTTTCAGTCTGAAATTTGGCCGGAATCTTTTCAGAATTATTCAGAAAATTAAGAAGAATCCACTTTATAAAAACAAAAACATTTTCCTTGTTTTACTTAAATCACCTACAACCCCACATACTTTTTTCAGTTATATTTTCTTGAACAAGCAAAACTTCGAGGCGAATGAAATACCTGAGGAGGTACTCATCCATGAGCGAGCACATGCTTACGAGAAACACAGTTTGGATGTGCTTTTTATTGAGCTACTGCAGATTGTATTTTGGTTCAATCCCCTCATCTATTTTATCAAACACAGTATAAAATTAAATCACGAATTTCTCGCCGACCGCGCGGTGTTAAACAACGGGACTGAAACTTCTTATTATCAAAACATTTTACTGGCATTCTCATCAAATGCCGGCCTGCCACCCCCGAAAGTAATCGGGATGGCAAATTATATCAATTATTCATCAACCCGCCTGAACGGATTATTTTCAACGAACTCATTCGGGCAGGTCAAAAAACGATTTACAGTTATGAAAACACACACATCGAAAGGAGCTATCTGGATTAGAAGTATATTTTTACTGCCATTATTAGCGGTTTTAGTTTATGGCTTTAGTACAAAGGAAATTATAGAAATGGAAAGTACTCCTTCCATTTCTCAAATTAATGCCCAAAAAGTTGCTACTATCAATACAGATAAACAATCGTACGAGCCTAAAATATTTGAAAAAAAATTAGGCGATAATGAAATCGTAAAAGCGGACTTAATTGTTAAGGATGCTCTTTCAAAAGAGATTCAACTCGATAAAATAATTACGATCAAAATCAATAATGAACAATTGGTGGTCAATGGAAAAACTACCTCCCTGGCCAATTTTGCCAAAACTCTGGATAAAATCACTAAAAATTGGACAAAAGACGAAATTGCTAATTGTCATTTTGATGTTATTGTTCAAAACTCCGATGATGAATTCATTGAAAAAATTGAACGAGAATACCAAAAAACTAAACTTTACCAAGCCAATCCCAATAACAAACTTGTACCTCCTCCACCTCCCTTATCTGAAGTAATTGTAATTGATAAGATCGAAAGTGACGATGTGCAGGTCATAGAAGTAAAGATAGCAAATAAGGTGATCCAAAAAGCGAACAATGCGGTTGAGGTTATACAGATCAAGAGAGTTCCAAACGCAAAAATATCAGAAGTCATTGAGATTAAAGTAGCCCCCAAGGTGATTATAATAGATGAGATAGAACCATACGAGAATGTGCCACCTCCACCTCCTATTGCTGCTAAAGTCGCGGTAAAGGTTATCGAAAGTGTCAATGTTGTGATAGCCGATACTCCTCCACCTCCACCTGCACCAACTCCCATAATAATCAAGGGTGTCAACGATGTAGATTTAATCGTTCTAGCACCGCCTCCATCGTTTTCTGC
>SMVB01212757.1_pt1 | contig 22388 bp, 22 predicted proteins | sample 2456461 | NCBI WGS metagenome assembly SMVB01 (sample SAMN11095934, study PRJNA526329) | marine sediment metagenome | biome: Marine sediment; feature: Surficial sediment; material: Deep marine sediment; isolation source: Hadal surficial sediment | place: Pacific Ocean | collected 2014-05 | depth...
CGCCTGACGGATCTTTTCGGCGACCGCATCCGAGCCCGGCGGCAGTTCGAGTTGGATCACGACACCGTCCTCGCGGACCTGCGCGTCACGCACCACGCCAGCGGTCACGATGTCACGGGTGAACCCCGGGTAGGGGACCGTTTTGAGACGATCCAACACCATATTGCGATCGAGGTTCATTGGACGAAGCCTAGAAGCGGAAGCCGACCCCGCCATAGAATCCTTCGTAGGTGGCGGAGCGATCAGTTTCGCTTGCATCGACGGCGTTGAGCGCGCTGCCGATCACGACGATGTTACGCGGGCGTACATCCACGGCAACGCCGCCGTAGTGGGCCATGCGGTATCCGAGGAAGACGTCCATGTACGAGAGCGGGCTCCAGCGGGCTCCGATGCTTGCTTCGAGCACTTGGCTACTGCGGGAAAGAGAGTCGCTTCGCAGCCCGGCGCCGATAAGTACCTGTTGCACGCTCGCAGCAGTGCCGATGACGTTGCCCGACGAGTCGATAAAAAAGTCGTAGAGTTCAGCGTACGGAGCCTCGAGGATAGAACCGTCGAGGATGTAGAGAGAGTTGATCGCGCGATACTCGGTCTTGACGTTTCCCAGCAGGACCGAGAGACCGAAGGAAGCCTCCAGCACGAATTTGTCACGCCATATCGGGGCCTTGAACTCCATCCCGCCGGTCAAACCGCTGCCCGTGTAATCCGAGGCGAGGGAGGCCGTATCGGGGATCGGCGTCAGGTTCGGCAATGCTCCCACCAACGGAGGGAGGAACGCCGGGAAGGTCGGGACCAGGGCATAGTAAGTTGCTTCCGTACGCGTGCGGTAGACCAGTTTGCGATAACCGACGATCCAGCGTCCCTCGACCCGCGAGTTGCTGAACGCTTGGCGGGAGTACTCGATCTTCAGGTCGCGGAGGGCGCTCTTGTTCGATGCGTCCAGCGCGTCGGCCAGCCCGTTGTTGAACAAACCCGCAAAGGCCGGGAAGGCCAGGAGTTCGCCAAAAATGAAGTTGCCCGGATCGCGCATGCTCAACTGTGAAGTGTCGTCGTGAGTGTACCAGGTGAGCAGCAGCCGGCCGCGGTTGCCAGCGAATTCGGCGCCGAAACGCGTGTAGTTCTCGGGCGACGTGCCATGGGTGAAACCGACGATCGTGTCGTTGAAGAGATCCGTCGGGTCGATGACCGTCACGACGTTATCCCCTAGCCCACCGGGTTCGGCGATCCAGGTCCCGAACTCGACGATCAAGTTGCCCCAGCCGTCGTCGTCATCGCCACTCTCGTCTTGCTGGGCCGATGCCGGGAACGGAAGCAGCAAGGCCGCGAGCAGCAGCGCCAGGCCGGACGTCGTGCGTAAGGAGATGTTCATACGAGAGTTACCCTCAACCGGCCCCGGGCCATGCTCAGCGCGAACTGTAGAAGAAGGAGAATCCATCGCCCACGACAGAGGCTGAACTAGCATCGCCTCCCAGATTGGTGATGTTGGTCCCGTCGATCGCCAGCCTCCCGACGAGCTTCGGCTCGATCACCGTCAACGGGTTCCCCATCTGGTCGACGAAACCTGGAGAATTGAGCGCCTTGCGGGCTTCGACCTTGAGGGTGTCACCCTTTCCGAGTTCGAACGTAAACGGTTGGGGTGCGCCGGCCAAGGAAGACGGGCCAGGATCGATCGAGACCGAGCAGAGTCCGTTGCGAAAGCCGTAGGTCACCGGGTCGAAGTCGTTCAACGGGTTGCTCGTGGCAAGAATGACGTTCCGGTTGATCGCCGTCAACTGCCTCTTAGTACCATTAGCCCAGTGGAACGTGCGAAGAACTACCGAACACGTATCAACGGGACCACCGCTAGGAACACTGAGGCAGTCCATATCTACGAGGCACGAATCTCCAGACAATGTGCACGTGCCGTCCATGACCGTCAGGTCCGATTTCGTCACATTGTTACCGAATATGACCTGGTCGTCATAGGGCGTCAGGTTGGCGGTCGAACTCAGGTACATGTCGTCGCTGATTTGTTCGAACTCCGTCGAATCGGCGCGCAACACGGAGACCCGCAGGCTGTGCTGCCACGCAGTCTGCACCGGGATCTGGATCGGGGGAGGGGGGGGGGTTCCCACGACCGGGACGGACTCGCAGTAAAGATAGACCGTAGGGTCGTCGGGCCCGTTCATCATGTCCAAGTCTGTGATCTCGGTGAAATCCCAGACATTGAAGAGCTCGGCGAGCGTGTCGCTGGCCGTGATGGTGATCGTGGCGTTCTGAGACTCGAGTTGGGCGATCTGGGCCTTGTCACATCCTGCGAGTAGTCCGACGGTGAGTAACAGAACGCCCGTTAGCCTTGCGGCAAAACGCATGAAGCCGAACCCTCCTAGTCGAAAACGGAAACGGAAAGCTACCTGAGGCGTGCGCCGGAGTCAAGCGTGCGCGAGGTTCGCGGCGGCAGTTTAGCGGCATACGGACCGCAGCGGGTCGAAAGTGTCGATCGGATGGTAAAATCCGGTTCTTTGACGACTCCACGGAGACCTGATGCGCGGCCCCTTTGCCCGCGCCAAGGCGGTCTCGGAGACGCGTGAAGTGGAACGTGTCTACGAGAGTCTGGCGCGGGTTTACGACACGGTGTTCGACTGGGCGCTGCGCCCCGGACGGTTGGCAGCGGTCCGTGGGCTTGATCTGCGACGGGGTCACCGAGTGCTCGAAGTCGGGGTGGGCACGGGTCTTTCGTTGGGTACTTATCCCGTGGGTGCCGACGTCATCGGGATCGACATCTCGGAGCCGATGCTCGAACAGGCTCGGGTCCGCGCCGGCGAGGCTCGCGGGAGGTCGATCTCGATCCGCCGCATGGATGCCCAGTCGATGAGTTTCGGAGATGGCGTTTTCGACTACGTGATCGCGCCGTACGTGATCTCCGTCGTTCCCGACCCGTGCCGCGTGATGGCGGAAATCGCGCGGGTCTGCCGTCCCGGAGGGACGGTCATCGTGGTCAACCACTTCGTCCACGAGGACCGCCTGCTGCGCCACGTTGAACGCTGGGCGACTCCGCTTACGCGGATGATCGGTTTCCGTCTGGACACGCGCGCGGAAGTCGTGACACGAACTCCGGACTTGAACATGCGCAGCATCCAACCGGTCAACCTGTTCGGCTGGTGGAAACTGGTGGTCTTGAGGAAACGACCGGCCCCGGGCAGCCAGGAAGCGCCCCGCTAGGCGTCGTCGGTCGAATCGGTGGGACGGGGTCGACGGACCGCGGAAGAGCGTAGCCGCTGCAAACGCTTGGATTGGTCCACGACCTCGCCGAACTGTTGATCGATGGTCTCGTTGGTGATCGTGTTGCGCGTCAACATCTCGAGCCCGCGGACCTTCTCCTTCAGCGCGAGGATCTCGAGTGCGCGGCCTTCGAGTTCCAGGTGCGCCTCGCGCAGTTGTTTGCCCCGTTGCTCGTCATGCAGACCCTGCGCGCGACCCTTCCGCTCACGCCTGCTCCGCAGTTGCGCCAACTCTTCCTGGGTGCGCTCGAGACGGTTCTGGACATCCATCGAGCGGATCCCCGCCGTGCGGATCATGCCGTATTGCACGAGGAGCTGTTCGTGTTTCATTTGCAGCTCCTGATACAGGGAAATCGGTACGGCGGCAGCCAGCGCTTCATATGTGGCGGTCGTTGCCGGCGACCCCACACCGGTGTTCGCCGGCACGGGAAGATCGCGGCCAACGGGTGGCTCGACACTGAGGCCGGCTTCGCTCAGGTCCTCCGGGGCGAGGTAATACTCGGGGCCGAAACGCCCGAAACGCTTTTCTGCGTGCAGCCGGCCGCTGCGGATGTAACGTCTCAGCGTCGTGATGGATCGGGCGGTGTGTTGAGCGGCTTCGCGGAGGGTCATGCGCTCCATACGATCTCCATCCCGAGAATAACGGGCAGTTCATTTTTACCATAGGCACCTCGGGCAGCTCAAGCAAAAGGCACGATGTTTGCGGGCCAATTCGGCCAGTGTATCCTGGCCCTGTATGGGAGGCACCCCGCCGAAGCCATCATGAATCGAACCGAGAACAGCACTGTCGGGCATTGGGCCGATCGCTACGCCTCCCAGATCATCGAGTCCGGCAAGCCCACCGTCGTTTCCAGCGGGATTTCGCCATCCGGCGATATTCACGTCGGCAATATGCGCGAAGTGGTGACAGCAGATGCGGTTTATCGCGTGCTCAAGGAACGCGGGCATCCCGTGTTGTTCAACTACGTCGCCGACAATTTCGACCCGCTCCGCAAGGTTTACCCCTTCCTGGATGGCGCGGTGTACGAGCGCTACGTCGGGTGTCCGCTGTCGGAGATTCCGTGTCCCTGCGGCGACCACGGTTCGTACGCCGAGCATTTCTTGGAACCCTTCCTGGCCGCCTTGCGCGAACTGGGGATCGACGTCGACGTCGAGCGGGCGGACCAGATGTACAAATCCGGCCGCATGAACCCGTGGATCCTCAAGGCGCTCGAGGGACGGGACGGTATCGCTGCGATCTTGAAGGAATTGACCGGCAAGCAGGTCGCCGCCGATTGGTCCCCGTTCACCCCGCTGTGCCGCGAATGCGGGAGGATCAACGCGTCCCGCGTCACGGGCTTCTCGGCCGCAGCCGAGACGGTGGGCTACGAGTGCGATTGCGGCGCTTCCGGTGATCTCCCTTTCGCCGGTGGCGGGAAACTCGTCTGGCGCGTTGATTGGCCCGCGCGCTGGAGCCTGCTCGGGGTGACCGTCGAACCCTTCGGCAAGGACCACGCGACTCGCGGGGGGTCGTACGATACGGGCAAACGGATCGTGTCTCAGGTGTTCGGGGGCCAAGCGCCGTTCCCGATTCCCTACGAATGGATCCGGCTCAAGGGGGCGGGGGACATGTCCTCCAGTCGTGGGAACGTACTCTCGATCACCCGCATGCTCGAGGTCGTCCCGCCCGAGGTCTTGCGCTACCTCGTCATCCGCGAACGCCCCAACAAAACGATCGGTTTCGATCCCGGGCTTCCGTTGCTCCAGCTGGTCGATGAATTCGACGACAGCGCCCACAAACGGCGCGACGCGCGTGCCGTCGAACTCTCCCGCGCAGGCGAGTTCCAGCCGGTCGGGGTTCCGTTCAAGCATCTCGTCGTGGTGGCTCAGGCGGTGGGTTTCGATGTCGAGAAAATGGTCGAAACCCTGCACCGAAACGGGTTTCCCGGGCTGACCAAGAGCGCGCTGGATCAACGTGTCCCGTACGCCAAGCGCTGGCTGGAATGTTTTGCACCCGAGGACGTTAAATTCAGCGTACAAGAGAAGCTGCCCGAAGAGGCCAAAAGCCTCGACGAGTCACAGCGGCGGTTCCTGGGTCGGTTGGGTGCGCGTCTCGTCGACGGGATGGACGGCGAAGCGGTCCACCAGGCGATCTACGAGACGGCCGGCGGTTTCGAAGGCGTGAAACCGGGTGAGTTGTTCCAGGCGATCTATCTCTCGCTGCTGGGTAAGCCACGCGGCCCGCGGGCCGGTTGGTTCGTCGCGCTGCTCGGGTCGCTTTTCTGCAAGCGGAGATTCGAAGAAGCCGCTGGAGGCCAGTCATGAAGCTACCGTCGATCTGGAGTCTTTCGTTCGTCGTCGTCATCTTGCTTGCGGGAATCGCGTCGGGTGAGTCCGGCGAATCCCGGCCGCCGGTCGTGCAGGCGTCCGAAACCTCGGAGGCCGCGGAACAAGCGCCTGTCAAGAGGGTCAAGATGTACGCGCGAAGCTGGAAGTGGGCCCCCGACGAAATCCGGGTCAAGCTGGGTACCCGAGTGATCATCGACTTCATTTCCGAAGACGCTAGTCACGGGTTCCAGATCAAGGCCTACAAGATCAAGGTCAGCCTGCCGCAGGACAAGCGTGCCCAGATCGAATTCGTAGCCGACAAGGTCGGGACGTTCCCGTGGCGCTGTTCGCGCCCGTGTGGGAACGGCTGTCCCAAGATGACCGGCAAACTGATCGTAATGGAGTAGCGCCGGGCGCGCTCTTAACCCTCGGCCAGCCGCTCTTTCGCGTCGCGTACGACGCGTTCGAGCACCGCGCGCTGGATTTCCCAGGCCCGCTCGAGCAACTCCAGGGTCTCTCCGGCGTGGGCCCGTAGCGCCGTGGCGTGCGGCGAGAGTTGTGCCACCGGCTCCTCGCTTCGCGTTTCGAGTACGGCGACGGCCTCACGAACGATCCGCAGTGCCTCGTCCAACGTCGCTCGGGAGCGCTCGTCCAACGCGCACAGGCAGCTCGCGGTATCGAGAATCCCGCTGGAGAGCCGGGGTCGGTCCGTCGCTCCATTTTCCCAATGCTCCCCGGTCAGGATCCACTCGACGCCGGTTTCGCCGACGCGCGCCAGTTCGACCAACCTGCGGGGCTCTGGGACGACGCCGTGTTCGTACTTGTGGACCGCCGACTGTGTGGTGCCGAGGATCCTGGCGAGTTCCCATTGGCGCAGTCCTGCGGCGAGCCGGATCTCGCGAATTCGCCGACCCATCGCCGCCTTGTCAAGCTCGCGCATGGTTCCCCTGTCTGTCTTGGAAGCGACCCGTGAAGTCATAGCCGGAATATAAGTGGGCCGTTTCGGAAAGCAAGACGCGAGTTGTTTAGGGGGCTTTCGGCTCCCGGACCCGAAGGAGGAAACCAAGACCGATGACAAATAGGGGCACCAGCCACAGAACGGCCAGGCGTTGACTGCCGGTTCCGCTTGCGATCACACCGAACAGCAGTAGCGCCAGGATCGATCCGATACGGCCCGCCATCAGGTAGTAACCGAAGAATTCGGAGCGGCGGTTGGCGGGGCACAGCCGGGCCATGAACGCCCGTCCGATCGCTTGGGTCGCTCCCATGCCGATCGCGATGCCCATTGCCAGGACCCAGAACGCCTTGACCGATCCGGCTTGCGAACCCCAGATCAACAACAGGATCCAGCCCACCAGCGTGATCACCAGCGCGCGCCGCCCGCCAATCCAGTCGGCGACGTATCCGGCGATCAGCGTTCCGGGAACGGCGACGATATTGGCGCACAGGAACAGCAGGAACAGCTCCGCGTCGTCGATCTGGAACGTGACCTTGGCGTAGATCGCGCTGAACTTGATCACGGTTTCGATCCCGCCATAGAAAAATAGGTAGGCCAACACGTACTTGCCCACCTCGCGATGCTGTTTCAGATGCTGCACCGTCTGGGCGACGCGTCGGCGACCGATCGTGAAGTAGGACTCTCTGCGTTCCGTTCCGGGCGCCGGAGCATGCTCCTTCAGGTAGGCGAAGGTCGGGATCGAAAATACTGCAAAGAATGCCGCGACCACGACGAACGAGAGACGCCAATCCGTGACGGCCGCCGGATCCAACGCCACTTGTCCGTCGGGGATCAGCGGCTTCCGGATCAAGGGACCGCAGGCGAGCATCGCGAGCAGCCCGCCGATGAACCCGGTGCCCCAACTCCACGCGGAGATGCGACCCATCGTCTCCGGAGTCGACACCTCGGGGAGAAACGAGTTGTAGAAGATATAACCCGCTTCGAATCCCACGGAGGCGATGACGAACAATGTAACGCCCCACCCAATCGCGCCCGGAGCGACCGTGGACAGCAGGGCGCACGCCACGACGGTCTGCACGGTGGTCCAAAGCAGGAACCGCTTCTTACGACCGGAGTGGTCGGCGATCGCCCCGAGGAACGGGGAGATCATGATCAGCACGAGGTGGCCCGTTGCCGCAGCCAGCGACCAGTACAGGTCTCGGTTGGGGTTCGCGCTGCCGACGACGGCCAGGACGAAGTAACGGGAAAACGCGACGGTGCTGATGAGCGTCGTGTAGGACGAGTTCGCGAAATCGAACATGCAGTAGCCGAAGATCTCTTTACGGCGCGAGATCTCCGCAGCGTTCGTTTCGGATGCCATCCGTCAAGCCTCGGGTGGCGTTCGTTCGCCCCAGCGTAGCTTCCTGCGCAGTACTTCGAAGAAACTGCGGTCCGCGACACGGACGAGCCGGACAGGGTCGGGGTGCGCATCGATCGCGAGGGAATCGCCTTCTTCGATGGGAAAACCGATTTGCCCATCGAGCGTCGCGTAGACCGCTTCAAACGGGGGCGCCAACCGAACCTCCAGCCGCACCGACGCGGGAACGACCAACGGCCGGTACGTCATCGTGTGCGGGCAGATCGGCGTGATCACGAAGCCGGCCATACGAGGGTCCAGCACGGGGCCGCCGGCGGACAGCGAGTACGCGGTCGAACCTGTGGGCGTAGAAATGATCAATCCGTCACTCGTGTAAACGGCGACTTCCTCGCCGTCGATGCGTAGGCTGATGTGGATCATGCGCGCCAACGCGCTCTTGGTCACGACGGCGTCGTTGAGCGGGGCGAATTCCTGCCGAATCTTCCCGGCGTGCAGGTGGCGAACCCGCAACCTCTGACGCCGCTCGGTACGGTAGCGCCCGGCCAGCACTCCGGGAAGGTGCTCGAATAGTTCTTCCGGTTGCAGTTCGGTGAGGAATCCCAGGCTCCCGCGGTTCACGCCGAGCAACGGGAACCCCTTCCGAGTCACGGTGCGCCCGACCGACAGCAACGTTCCATCGCCGCCGACCACGATGCCGAGGTCAATATCGTCGGGGAGTTGCTCCAGCGAGACCCCGCCGGAAAGCTCCAGCGTTTCGGCGGTGCGTTCCTCCAGGAGCGCGGCGACACCGCGCCTTCGTAGCCATTCGGCGATCTCCGCCGCCAGCGTCGCCGCCTCGAGATCGGCCGGCTTGGACACGACCAGGGCCTTGCGAATCTCCTTGGCGGTCACGAGACGGTCTCGCCAGCGTCGATTGCATCGTCGATCCAGGTCTGCCAGTTCGAACCCACGACAGTTCCAGTTCCGACGACGACATGGACGAAGTACTCCTGGTTGCCCTGGGCACCCGGCAACCCGGCGGCACAGACGCCCTCGACCGACCAGCCGGATCGTTGCGCAAAGCGCACGATACGCTCCAGTACCTTCCGGTGCAGCCTGCGGTCGCGCACGAGCCCCTTGCGGCCGACCTGCCCCTTCCCGACCTCGAATTGAGGCTTGACCAGTGCCACGATCGTTCCTCCCTCAACCACGCACGAAGCGACGGGCAGAAGCACCTTCTCGAGCGAGATGAAGGATACATCGATGACGGCCCAATCGGGGACGAACGGAAGGTGATCCGAGACCAGATAGCGGGCGTTGACGCCGTCCAGGACGCGGACGCGCGGATCGGACCGCAGACGCCAATCGATCTGGTTGCGTCCGACGTCCAACGCGATCACTTCGACGGCGCCGCGTTCGAGCAAGAGTTGCGTGAATCCCCCCGTCGAGGCGCCGACGTCCAGAACTCGTAATCCATCCGGGTCGAGCCCGAACGCGATCAACGCGGGACCGATTTTGCGCGCTCCGCGACCGACCCAACGCCGGCCGGGGCGCACCTTCAACTCGGCCTCGGGGTCGACGAGTTGGCCGGGCTTGTCGATCCTGTTTCCGTGGCAGGACACGTCACCGGCAAGCACGAGAGCCTGGGCCTTCGAACGCGTGGGCGCAAGACCTCGATCGACCAGCAGTACATCGATCCGTTCGCGCGCGGGCTTACCCATCGAGTCAGTCCGCCCGTTGGACGGTGAAACGAGCAAGCGCCTCGAGACGCTCATCGAGCAAGTTCACCTCGTCCAGGGCGCGGGTCGCGCGTTGAACGGCATCCCGCGCACGCACGCGGGACCCCTCGAGCCCGTACATAGAAGGGAACGTGGTCTTGCCCGCTTGATGGTCCTTCCCGGGCGTTTTTCCGAGGTCGGCCGCGCTCGACGTGCAATCGAGGATGTCGTCGGCGATCTGGAACGCCAGGCCGAGTTGCCGGCCGTATTCGCCCATCGCCGCGCAAGCCACGTCGTCGGCCGCTGCGTGGATCGCGCCGAGCTCGGTGGCCGCCGCGAGCAGCGCCGCGGTCTTGTGCCGGTGGATCCAGTGCAATCGCTCCGCGTCCGGTTTTCGGCGTTCGGCCTCAAGATCGGCGATCTGTCCACCGACCAACCCGTCGATCCCTGAGAGCCGGGCCACGAGCGACACCGCGCGGTTCCGCCTTGCGGCATGCGCGTCACCCTTGGGGTAGGTGGCCAGGAGTTCGAAGGCCAACGTGTTGAGGGCGTCACCCGCAAGAATCGCTTCGGCCTCTCCGAAGGCGCGGTGAACGGTCGGCTTGCCGCGACGCAGGTCATCGTCGTCCATCGCGGGCAGATCGTCGTGGATCAGCGAGTAGGTGTGGATCAGTTCGAGGGCGGCGGCGGGAACCTCCGATTCCGCCGCCGATCCGCCGCACGCCTCGCAACAGGTCAGCGCCAGGATCGGCCGGAGTCGTTTTCCCCCGGCCTCGACGGCGTAGCGCATCGCGCGGGCGACGGTCGCTCCCGGACCTTCCGGGTGCGGTAGCAGCCCGTCGAGGACCGTATCGATTTCGGCGCGGCGACGCGTGAGGTAGGTTGCGAGGTTCACCGGCCTTTCTCCACTCGCCAGTCGATCCGCTCGATCGAATTCGCGCGGCCGGTTTCCGGGTCGGCGTCGATCAGCACGGCGCAGAGCCGGACATCTCCCTCGGCAGGGGAGAAACGCACCGGGCGCTGGGTTCGAAACCGCTCGATGACGGCGGTCTTGTCCACGCCGATCACGGAGTCGTAGGGGCCGGTCATCCCGACGTCGGTGATGTAGGCGGTGCCGCCGGGCAGCACGCATTCGTCGGCGGTCGGGATGTGGGTGTGCGTGCCGATGACGGCGGTCACACGGCCATCGACGTGCCAACCGAAAGCGATCTTCTCGGAGGTCGCCTCGGCGTGGAAATCGATCACCACGAGAGCCGTGCGACCCTGCAGTTCGTCGAGGATTTCGTCGGCGGCACGGAAGGGGTCGTCAACGGCGGGCATGAACAGCCGGCCCATCAGATTGACGACAGCCACGGGACCGGCCGCGGGGTGGTCGAACAGGTGCACGCCGCTTCCCGGCGCGGGGTCGGGGTAATTGGCCGGACGTAGTACCCGCGGTTCTCGCTCGAGAAGCGCAAGCACTTCGCGCCGGTCCCACACATGGTTTCCACTGGTGATCACGTCGGCGCCGGCGCGGAAGATCTCTTCACTGCACTGTGGGGTCAAGCCGCGACCGCGCGCAGCGTTTTCCCCGTTGACGATGATCAGATCCGGGGCGTGGGTCGCGCGAATTGCGCGCAACCCGTCTTTGAGAATGCGCCGGCCTGCCCGGGCCACCACGTCGCCGACGAACAGGATCCGCATCGCTTCTACAACGCGTAGCGCACGGCGCGGGTTTCGCGAATGACGCTGACTTTGATCTGACCGGGATAGTTCAGTTCCTTTTCCAGCGTGCGCGCGATCTTCTTGCTCAGCTGATACACCGCATCGTCACCGACCTTCGCGGCATCGAGGATCACGCGGACCTCCTTGCCGGCCTTGACCGCGTACGCCCGGTCGACGCCTTCGAAACCAGTGGCGATCGACTCCAGGCGTTTGAGCCGCTCGATGAATATCGCGAGGTTTTCCTTGCGTGCACCCGGCCGGCTCTCGCTCAGCCGGTTGGCGGTGTGCACCAGCATCGCTTCGACGCTGCGGCACTCGGCGTCGGGGTGCAGGCTGGCGATCGCTCCGACGACTTCTTCCGCCTCGCCGTACTTGGCGCACAGCTCCGCCGCCGATGGGGATTGCTGGGAGGCCACGATATTGACCACCTGCGCCACTCCGTGTAGCAATCCCGCGCGTTGGACGATGTCCAACCGGGCGCCGACCTCCTGCGCCATGTGCGCCGCGATCTGGGCCGTCTCGATACAGTGCCGCAGCAGGTTCTGCCCGTGGTCGGTGTGGTAGCGCATGCGGCCGATCATGCGGCCGAGTTTGGGGTGCATGTCGGAAATCCCCAGTGCGTACGCGGCTTCGTTGCCGCGTGCGTCGATACGCTCGTCGATATCGGCTGCGGCCTTGGCGACGACCTCCTCGATGCGTGCCGGGTGGATTCGGCCATCCTCGACCAGCTTGTCGATCGCCACGTGGGCGACCTCGCGGCGGACCGGATCGAAGGACGAGATCAGGATCGAGCGTGGGGTGTCGTCGACGATGAGATCGATACCGGTGGCCATCTCGAGCGAGCGGATGTTGCGGCCTTCGCGGCCGATGATGCGTCCCTTCATCTCGTCACTCGGCAGTTCGATGAACGTCACCGTGGACTCGACGACGTCCTCGATGTTGACACGTTCGGTGGCCTGCACCATCAGGTGCACCGCTTCGCGCTCGGCCTTCTCCCGCGCCTCGTCTTCGATCTTGCGTGCAAGTTTTTCCGCGTCCCTGTTCGCCGCGATTTCGATTTGCGCGATGAGTTCGGCGCGTGCCTGCGTGGCGTCCATTCCGGCGTTCTTTTCGAGCAGTTCCTTGGCCTGCTGACGCTCGGCTTCGGCGGTGTCGAGCGTTTCGCGGGTCTGGGCTAGCTGCTGGTCGACCGTGGCGTGTTTCTGCTGCAGCCGTTTGCGGTCGCGGTCGAGTTCGGAGACGCTGCGCTCGAGTTTCCGCGTGCGCTCGTCGAGCGTGCCCTCGCGATCATCGAGTTCCTTATCGCGTCGGTCCGTCTCTTCCTGCTGCGTCAACGCCTGTTCCTGGGCGGCAACGAGGATCTCCTTCTTGCGGGTTTCGGCTTCCTGGCGCGCCTCGGAGACATGTTCGGCTGCCGTCGTGCGGGCACGGCGGAGCTTGCGCTGCGCCAGGTAGACGCCGGTGAACAGGGCCAGCAAGCCTACCAGCAGACCCAGCACCGGACCCGCTACGGTGAATACTTGAGATTCCACTGCAGTCAACGCCTCTCATCGCACCGCAGGGGTGCGTGCCGGGCGGCCCCTCGAACGGGATTCGGGACGGCGTGGAAACGAAAGGTAAGAGACCCCACAGGGTCGTGTGGGCTAGACGGTTGAACCTGGTTTTCCAGGTGGGCACCCAAGGCTCGCTTCAGGCTTCCCCCTCCTACCGGGAGGCTTGCACACCGCGACCCATATCCGGTTCCCTTTTCGGGAGCATTGGCTCAATCGCATCGTACCCATCACGGGCCCCGCAGGGAAAACTAAGCATCGATTCCCCGGGGGGGTTGTCTCGTCCTTCCTAATAAGTCTCGGCGCCATCCGGTCGTCCCGGCCGTGGCCGGTCCCGGTTGATTCGCCCTACTCCGCGAGTGCCTCGTCAAGTAGGGTCACCATCCGGCCCAGCCTCTTCTCGACCCGCGCGGACGCGGGGGTGTCCTCGTTGAGGTCGGACCGCAAGTATTCGTCTGCAAGATTGAGCGAGGCGAGGATCGCCACCTTGAGCGTGTCGGCCGTGCCCGTATTAGCAGCGATCTCACGCATCCTACCGTCCACGATGGACGCCAATTCGACCAAGTGTTGTGGGTCATCCGACCCGCGCAAGTGGTACGTCCGACCGAAAATGGTGACGACGGTCGCTGCCTCGGTACTGGATTGGCCCGGCATGCGCGATCTCTCCCTCTCGCTTACTCTGCTCGAAGCTCGGCCAAGGTCTCCTCGATGGAACGCACCATTTCGGATCGCTCGGTCATCCACGCCGACGCACCCCCCGCGGGGCGGGCGTCCAAGTCTTGGCGCAGCGCTTCCAATTCCGATTCGAGTCCCTTCTTTTCTTCCGTGAGTTGTCGGAGCCGTTCAACGACCCTCGACACACGTTCTTCCACCAATCTGATGTTCTTCATATCGCCGCCCGATTTTAGCCGATCCTGGCCGCCGATGTCGCGCTTTCCGTTTTCACGGGGCTCAGGCACGGATTTCGAGGCCTAGCGGGCCCGTGAGTTGATCCAGGAGCCGCTGCCGGTAGGCCTCGATCGTTTCCTCGGTCAGGCTGGTCCGGTCGGGCTGGAGCCGCACACGGACGGTGACCGCTGCGGAACCCTGCGGCAGTGGCTTGCCCTCGTAGCGGTCGACCGCCTCGATGCTCGCGGGGACAGGCGCCGGGACCGCGCACAGCGCGTCGCGAACCTCCCGCCACGTGCGGCCGGGCGGAAGAACCACGGCGATGTCTCGTTCCACTGCGCCGAGATTGGGGAGTGCGGTGTACTCGCGGACCCTGGTTTCGCACGCGGGCAGGCGTTCGAGATCAATTTCGGCAAGCCAGACCCTCCGCCCCCTGTCGCGACCGAGTTCCGGGTGCAGCGCGCCGGCCCAGGCCACAGCGGTTCCGTCCACCGTCCAGTGTGCCGAAGCGCCCGGATGATGGGCGGCCGTTGCGCCCGCCGCGCGGTCGGCCACGAGCCCCGGTGCGACACCCTGGAGAACAGTCTCGACGAGACCGGCCAGATCAAACCACTGCACTTCGCGATCGGGCTCGCTCCAGTGCGCGGGCCGGGCCCGGCCGCACCACACGATCCCGACGCGCAAGGGTTCGGCCGGGAAGTCGTTCGCGGTCGGGTGGAACACCCGGCCGACCTCGAACAGACGTACGTCCCGCACCCCCCGGCGCTGGTTGAGGTCGATCGCCCGAAGCAGGCCGGGAAGGATTGAGCGTCGCAGGACGGCCATGGTCTCGACGATCGGATGGGTCAACTCGGTCGGCGAGTTCAGCGTGGGCTCGACGAAGCGGTCGTCCTCACCCCGTTCGATCATGGCGTAGCCGTAGGCCTCGTGGAAACCGCACCGGGCCAGTACGTTACGGGCGAGTTCGCCGCGATCCGGCTTCGCTGCCACGGTCTCGATCGCCGGTAGACCCGCAACGGACGTGGGGATACGATCGTAACCTAGGTGGCGGGCAACTTCCTCGACGAGGTCGGCCTCGCGTTCTAGGTCGACGCGCCAAGACGGGACGGTGACCGAGATCGAGTCCGGCCCGCCTTGGGGTTGCAACTCGAGCGCCGCGAGCGCTTGCAGGCTCTCGTCGATGCTCGGCGTATAGCCGAGCAAGCGGCTCAATTCGGCAGGACGCAGGGTCAGGCGTCGCGGCTCGGACGTGGCCGGGTAAACGTCGATCCAGCCCGCATCGGCGGCCCCGCCGGCAAGTTCCACCAGCAGACGGACCGCCATGTCCTGCGCGGCACGTACGCCTTCCGGATCGACACCCCGTTCGAACCGGTGGCTCGCGTCGGTGGACAAGCCCGTGCGCCGAGCCGTGCGTCGGATCGAACTCGGCAGGAACCACGCAGCCTCGATCAGGACGTCGCGCGTCCGCTCCCCGATCTCTGTTTCGCCGCCGCCCATCACTCCGGCCAACGCGACCGCGCGTCGACCGTCGGCGATGACCAGCATTTCCTCGTCGAGCGTGCGTTCCTGACCGTCGAGCGTGGTCAGCTTCTCGCCGGGCGCAGCCCGGCGGACGACGATCCGTTGTTCCTCGATCGTCGGCAGATCGAAGAAGTGAATCGGGTTGCCGGTTTCGAGCATCACTAGATTCGAGACGTCGATGATGTTGTTGATCGAGCGCACCCCGCAAACCTCGAGCCGTTGGACGACGTGCGTGGGAGACGGTTCGATCCGTACCCCGCGAACGATCCGGGCGGTGAAACGGCCACACAGGTCCGCGGCATCGATGTGCACGACGATCGACGCGGCGACGTCGGCCCCGGTGGCGTCCGGGGCGGGAGCCGCGGCTCGGAGCGCCACGCCGAACGCAGCCGAGAGTTCGCGCGCTAGTCCGCGGTGACCCAGACAGTCCGGTCGGTTCGCCGGGATGTCGATCTCGAACCGTTCGTCTTCGCCGAACGCGGTGATCGAATCGACGGTGAGACCTCGCCTGGTCAACGCCGCAGCGACGTCTGCCGTACCCGCATCGAACGGGCACATCTCACGCAGCCAGTTGAGCGAGGCGTACATCAGGGAACCTCGGGGAACTGGTCGAGAAAACGAACGTCGTTTTCCATCAGCAATCGGAGGTCATCGATCCCGTGGCGCATCATCGCGATGCGATCGATCCCGAGGCCGAATGCGAAACCGGAGTAGCGCTCCGGATCGATCCCGACCGCCTCGAAAACGGCTGGGTGAACCATCCCGGCACCGCCGAGTTCGATCCAGCCGGATTGCTTGCAGACCCGGCAGCCTTTGCCGCGGCACATCTGACAGGAAATGTCGTACTCGCAGCCCGGCTCCACGAACGGGAAATAACCGGGGCGCAACCGCATCTGGATCCCGGGGCCGTAGAAACCGCTCCACAGAGCTTCCAGGGTTCCCTTGAGGTCGGCCATCGTGACGGATTCCCCGACGACGAGCGCTTCGAGTTGGTGGAACATCGGCAGGTGAGTGGCGTCCAGATCGCGACGGTAAACGCGGCCCGGACAGACCATTTTGATCGGCGGTTTCCGCGTTTCCATCGTGCGGATCTGCACCGGCGAGGTATGCGTGCGCAGGACGTTGCCGTCGTTCAGGTAGAACGTATCCGTTTCGTCCCGCGCGGGATGATCGGGCGGCATGTTCAACGCCTGGAAGTTGTGGAAGTCGTCCTCGACCTCGGGACCATCCTCGACCGTGAAGCCGAGATCGCGGAACACACGCTCCAACTCCCGCCGTGTCTGGGTGACCGGGTGCAGCGACCCGCGCCAGGGTCGCAGCGGGGGCAGCGTGACATCGACCCGTTCGCCGGCGAGCGCCGCGTTTCGTTGGACTGTGGACGCCGATTCGAGCGCTCGCTCGAGGCGTTCCTGAACCACTTGCTTGAGCCGGTTGACCGCCTGACCGGTGTGCTTGCGCTGATCCTTGGGGAGTTCGCGCAATTGCTTCATCAGCCCCGTGATCTTGCCCTTGCGTCCGAGGTACCGGACACGGACCTCGTCGACGGCCTTGGGATCGGTGCCGGCCGAAACGAGTGCTTGGTCGAACTCCCGTTCGATCTGCTGAAGCGCGGCTTGCACGGCGGGAACGGCTAGACGCTGGCGGAAGCTTGCCGTGCGGCTGCCACGACTTGGCCGAAGGCCGCAGGATCGTGAACAGCGATGTCGGCGAGAGCTTTGCGGTCGAGTCGTACTCCGGCCGCCTTGAGCCCGTGCATCAGGCGCGAGTACGAGATGTCATGGAGGCGTGCGGCTGCATTGATGCGCACGATCCACAAGCGGCGGAACTGGCGTTTTCTCTGGCGACGATCGCGATACGCGAATTTCAGCGAACGTTGGACCTGCTCGCGTGCGATCCGGTAGAGCTTAGATTTGGCGAGGTAATAGCCTTTGGCCCGACGCAGGATCTTCTTGCGTTTGAGCCGTCGCTTGTTTCCTCTTTTGACACGGGCCATCTCAGGTCCTCCTTGCCGACCGACGGGCGAAGCGCCGGTCCGGCGGGAAACACGAACTCGGGGTCTCGGTCAGTGGCCCGCGTAGGGCAGCATGCGCTGGACCTTCTTGCGGTCCGCCGCCGAGATGAGGGTCGGGGTGTCGAGTTTACGTTTCCGCTTCGTTGATTTCTTCGTCAGGATATGACTCTTGTTTGCCTTGCCCCGCTTGAATTTTCCGGTTGCGGTCGAACGAAACCGCTTGGCGGCGCCACGGTGCGTTTTTAACTTGGGCATGTCAGCCTCTCCTAGCAGACCCGCTACGGGCGGGTCAGGGCTCCAGATTGTAGCCGTCGATCCATTTCTTCGCCTCCCCCAGGAAAGCCGTCACGGTCGAGCTGCCCTGGTCGCCGGCGCGGCGGTGGCGCACGGCGACCGTCCCCTCTGCCTCCTCGCGGTCTCCGATGACCAACATTACAGGGATTTTCGCCAATTGCGCGTCGCGGATCTTCGCGTTCATCTTGATGTTCCGGGCATCGAGTTCGGCCCGCAAGTCAGCCGCGCGGAGTTGCCCGACGACCTTCTCGGCATAGGTGGCGTGCCGGTCGGCGATCGAGCACACGCGAACCTGCTCGGAGGCGAGCCAGAAGGGGAACGCACCGCCACAGTGTTCGATGAGGATGCCGAAGAAGCGCTCGAGCGAACCCAGCATGGCGCGGTGGATCAGTACGGGACGACGTTCCTGGTCCTGCGCGTCGAAGTAGCGGAGCCGAAACCGTTCCGGCAGCACGTAGTCCAGCTGACAGGTCCCGAGCTGGTGCTCTCGCGACAGCGCATCCTTGACGTAGAAATCGATCTTGGGCCCGTAGAACGCGCCATCACCCTCGGCGACCTCGTAGTCGTGGCCGAGGCTGTCGAGCGCGTCACGCAGATCGGCTTCCGCGCGATCCCAGGTGGCGTCGTCTCCGACGCGTTTTTCCGGGCGCGTGGAGAGCACGATCTTCACGCCGAAACCGAACAACGCGTAGCACTCGAGGATCATCCGCGTCACGCTGGCGACCTCGTCCTTGACCTGGTCCGGCGTGCAAAAGATGTGCGCGTCATCCTGAGCAAAGCTGCGCACGCGCGTCAGCCCGGCGGTCACCCCCGAGAGTTCGCAGCGGTGCAGCCGCCCGAAATCCGCCAATCGCAGGGGCAACTCCCGATAGGAGTGCCGGCCCTCGCCGAACATCAGGCAGTGCGCGGGGCAGTTCATCGGCTTGAGGCCGAACTCGCGACCGTCGACTTCCGTGAAGTACATCTTGTCGCGGTAGTGGTCGTAATGCCCCGAGCGTTTCCATAACGAACTGTCGAAGATCTGCGGCGTGATGACCTCTTGGAAACCGTAGCGCGCGTACAACCCCCGCACGAACTCGATCAGACGGTTGTAGACCGCGGCACCCTTGGGGTGGAAGAACGGACTGGCGGGCGCTTCGGGATGGAACGAGAAGAGGCCCAGTTCCTTGCCCAGCTTGCGGTGATCGCGCTTGCGCGCCTCCTCGAGCATTGCGAGGTGCTTCTTGAGTTCCTTCTTGGAGAAGAACGCGGTCCCGTAGATGCGTTGAAGCATCTTGTTCTTTTCGTCCCCGAGCCAATACGCCCCGGCGACCGAGAGCAGCTTGAACGCTCCGAGCCGCCCCGTGGAGGGGATGTGGGGTCCGAGACAGAAATCGGTCCAGTCGCCCTGGCGGTAAATCGAGACCGTGTCGCCACCCTTGGTCGTGGCGAAATACAGCTTGTACGGCTCGTCTTCCTTCTTGAAGAACGCGATGGCGTCTTCGCGGGAAAGCTCCTCGCGCTCGATCGGAAGGTCGCGTTGGATGATCTCCCGCATGCGTGTCTCGATGGTTTCGAGATCGGAATCACTGAACGGCTCGGAACGGTCGAAGTCGTAGTAGAAGCCGTTGTCGATCACCGGGCCCTGGCCGATCTTGGTGCCGGGGAACAATTCCTGGACGGCCTGCGCCGTGGCATGAGCCGTGGAGTGGCGCAGCACGTGCAGGGCTTCGGGGTCACGATCGGTCAACAACGCCAGATCGACGTCTTTGCGCAGGGGAGTCGCAAGGTCGACGAGCGTGCCGTCGACGCGCGCCACCACCGCCGCCCGGGCCAGCCCCGGACCGATCGCCGCGGCGACCTCGCGCACGGTGGTCCCCACGGGGACCATCCGGACGCTTCCATCCGGCAGCGTGACGCGAATTTCCGATGTGACCTGGGACATCCCGTTCCTCGGGCGACCGTCGCGAAACAAAAACCCCGACCCCCTGGCCGGGCCATGAAGGGTCCGAGACTGGTAGGCGCGACTGGATTTGAACCAGCGACTTCTACGATGTCAACGTAGCGCTCTACCCCTGAGCTACGCGCCTACGACGTCAGCCTGAATGTTCAAAAACGACCGCCTCCGCAAAGACGGTGACGGAAAGTAGCATAGGCTCCAAACTGGGTCAACGAAAGGAGTTCCGGCTCTCCAATGGGTCCGCGGGAGGGCTGGTGAGGTTGCCTAAAGACCCCCGTTTGGAATACCATCACTGGCCTTCAATCGATGGCGGGCAGGGGTCCGCGGATCCCGGGGTGCGAAGTTCGCATGCTGCTGTTTCTCCAGCCAGACTCCACCGAACAGACCTGCGAGGCCCTTCTTTCGGCGTTGCGCGATGTCGGGTTGGACGGGCAGACGGTCGCGGAGCAACCACGACGGGTGATCCGGTTGCGCGGGATCCCGCGCTCCGTCGAGTGGCTGCAGGGTTTGCCGGGCGTGTTGCACGTGGTGCCCGCCGAGCGGCCGTTCCACCTGAGTCTCAAGGACACGCCGACGCAAAAGACGACGATCAGGGTCACCGACCATACCATCGGCGGTCCGGAGCCGACGATCATCGCGGGTCCCTGTGCGGTCGAGGATACCGACGAGCTGGCGACCCTCGCCCTGTCACTCAAACGGAGCGGGGCGCACCTGCTACGCGGGGGTGTCTACAAGGCTCGATCGAGTCCCTACGATTTTCAGGGTCTCGGCCGGAACGGGCTCGAGATCCTTGCCGCAGCGGGCCGCGCGGCGGGACTCCCGGTGGTGACCGAGGCTATCGACGAGCGCTCGCTCGACGAGGTCGAGGAGTTCGCGCAGGTCGTCCAGGTCGGCGCACGCAACATGCAAAACTACGCGCTGCTGAAGCGTGTGGGCGCGTCCCGGTTGCCGGTATTTCTCAAGCGCGGTTTCACCGCAACGCTCGAGGAGTTCCTGCTTGCCGCCGAGTACGTGCTGGAGCAGGGGAATCCGAACGTGATACTTTGCGAGCGCGGCGTCCGGACGTTTTCGGATCACAGCCGTTTCACGCTGGACCTCTCGATCGTCCCGCGTCTTCAGGAGTTGTCCCACTTGCCCGTGTTCGTCGACCCATCCCACGCCTCGGGCCGTCGTCGGAGTGTCGCAGCCCTCGCCAAGGCGGCGATTGCCGCCGGGGCGGACGGCGTGATGGTCGAGGTCCATCCGCATCCCGACGACGCGATGTGTGACGGCCGGCAGTCGCTCGAGCCTGCCGCTTTTGAACTACTGGCGAACCAGATTCGCCTGCTCGCCGCCGTGCGAGACGGACAAGGGGAGACGGTGCCGTGAGGCGCCGACCCGTGGTGAAGGGGTAGCTTTGGAGGCGATCCTCGCCCTTGAAGACGGCAGGGTGTTTCGTGGGCGTTCGTTCGGAGCGCCGGGCGAGCACTCGGGGGAAGTCGTGTTCAACACGTCGATGACCGGGTACCAGGAAATCCTGACCGATCCTTCCTACCGCGGGCAGATCGTGGCGATGACTTGCCCGGAAATCGGGAACTATGGAACCAACGCGGAGGACGAGGAATCGAGCGGCCCGCAAGTCGCGGGGTTCGTCGTCCGCGAGGTCTCGGTGCTGCCGTCGAACTGGCGCGCGCACCAGGGGCTGCCGCAATACCTGCGCGAACATGGCATCTCGGGAATTTGCGGCATCGACACACGCGCGTTGACCCGTCACATCCGCACGCAAGGTGCGATGAAGGCCGTCGTTTCGAGTGTCGATCGAGACGTCGAATCGCTCGTTCGCAAGGCCCGCGAGAGTACCCCGCTGGAATCGCGCCCGCTCGTCAAGGAAGTCACCTGCCGCGAGCCTTACCGCTGGGACCTCGGAGTCGACAAGGCCTGGGCGCTGGATCGACCGGTCCGAGCGCCCGAAACCCGGCTACGGTTGGTCGCCTTCGACTTCGGGATCAAACGCAATATCCTGCGGCTGCTCCATGACGACGGGTTCGACGTGACCGTCGTCCCGGCGCACACGAGTGCCGCCGAGGTGCGCGCGCTCGGGCCCGCCGCGGTCTTCCTGTCCAACGGGCCGGGCGACCCTTCTGAACCCACGTACGCGATCGCCACGGTGCGCCGTTTGATCGGTACGGTCCCGATCTTCGGCATCTGCCTGGGTCACCAAATCGCAGCGCTGGCTCTCGGAGCCAAGACGTTCAAGCTCAAGTTCGGGCACCGCGGGGCCAACCACCCCGTGCTGGATCTTCGCACGGAGCGGGTCGCGATTACTTCGCAGAACCACGGGTACGCGGTGGACCCCGACAGCTTGCCGGCCCAAGTGGAACTGACGCACGTTAACTTGAACGACCGCACGTGCGAGGGGTTCGTCGATCGCGAAGCGCGGCTGTTCGCAGTGCAGTACCATCCCGAATCGTCCCCCGGTCCCCACGACTCGGTCGGCCTGTTCACCGAGTTCCGCGACTTGGTGCACGCCGGCGAGACGGTCGCTGCAGGGTCCGTCGAGGAGGCTCCATGACCGACTGGAAGTCGTCGCTTCGATCGGATCCGATCCCGTGGTTGCTGGACAACGCCTGTCCCGCCACGCGCTACCGCGTGATGACCGAACTGATGGAGATGCGTCGCGACGATCCCGACGTCAAGAAAGCCCGCAACGAAGCGTTCGAGTACACGGTCGGGTTGCAGATCCAGCGGCTGCAACGCAAGGACGGTACGTGGGGCGGCGTCCTGCACGCCGGCGATTCGCGCAAATACCTCACGAGCACAGAGAACTCACTGTGGCGTCTATTCGAATTCGGCTGGAACCGGGACTGCAAGGCCGTGCGCGATGCGGCCAAGATGCTGCGTGGGTTCATGACGGCGAAGTCCGACC
>SMVB01391209.1_pt1 | contig 22387 bp, 16 predicted proteins | sample 2456461 | NCBI WGS metagenome assembly SMVB01 (sample SAMN11095934, study PRJNA526329) | marine sediment metagenome | biome: Marine sediment; feature: Surficial sediment; material: Deep marine sediment; isolation source: Hadal surficial sediment | place: Pacific Ocean | collected 2014-05 | depth...
CCCTATATTTGGGGCCTCGCGAGTTTCGGACAAGAGGGTGTCGAGATGGTGCTCACCACCTTGCGCCGTGAGCTCGAGCTCGCGATGCGTTTAGCGGGTGCGACGTCAGTGCGTGCTCTCGATGGCTCCTTTGTGCGCCCAAAGACATAGCCAACGCGCTTGACTGGGTCAGCCCGTCATGTGTTTGTCCATGAGCGCGGTGCACTCATCGAGCAAAACCGCTTGCACCACTATGGGCGGCGCCCCGAAGCCAGGAAGCTCGGGGGCGACGAGAATCCGGTAGCGCGACGTAACGCCACCGAGTGCTGCCGTTGGCATGCCGATGACGACGCGGTCGAATGACGATCGCCGTATCGCGTAGGAGCAAAGGACGCACGGCTCCACGTTGGAGTACAGCGTGCATCCACTCAAGTCGACCGTCCCTTTCGCGCGCGCGGCCTGGCGGATGGCCATCACCTCTGCGTGCGCCGTCACGTCCAAACTCGATCTCGACGCCTCGCGTCCTCGGGCCAAGACTTCCCCACCAAAAAGCACGATCGCGCCTACCGGGACTTCGCCCTCGCGGGCCGCGTCGCGGCCGAGCTCCAGACACTGCGGCATGAACTTCTCGTCTTCGCTTAGTGATGCCATAGGGCCCACCATAAGACTTTCAAAGCGGTCGATCCGCACGGACAGCTTTGATTCCCATGGCCTTGATGCGGGATCTCAGCGTCGAGGCGTTGATACCGAGTAGCTCCGCCGTACCGCCTCGACCGGCGATTTTCCAGTCGGTCTGCTCCAGGGCCGCGACGAGATTTTCGCGCTCGATGCGTCTCAGCTCCTCGTAGTTGAGAAGGCTCTTCCCGGATTTCGATGTGAGGGACGACGATCCCGCGGAGCGGTGCAGCCCTACCGTCGGCAGGTCGAACTTGAGCTTGCCCGATCGCAAGGTGATCACCGCGCGCTCGAGGATGTTCTGGAGCTCCCGGACGTTGCCGGGCCAGTCATACGCTTGAAGCATCCGCACATGACCCTGCGTGAGCCTCGGCGCTGACACGCTTAGCCGCTGGCATACGTTCTCCAAGCACATAGCAGCAAGGGCGGGTATGTCTTCGAGGCGCTCGCGAAGGGGTGCTACGGTTATTGGAAAAACGTTCAACCGATAGTACAAGTCCTCTCGAAAAAGCCCCTCACGAACGCGCTCTTCCAGGTTGCAGTTCGTCGCCGCGATGATTCGAACATCGACCTTGCGGGTATGGGCTTCTCCTATACGCTCGAACGTGCCTTCCTGGAGAACGCGTAGCAGTTTGCTCTGAAGCTCCAAAGGAATCTCCGCGATTTCGTCCAGAAAGAGCGTGGCCCGGTCGGCCAACTGAAAGCGCCCCACCCGGTCACTCACCGCGCCGGTAAACGCTCCTTTGACATGCCCGAAGAACTCGCTCTCGAACAGTTCTCGCGGTATTGCCCCGCAATTCACTTTCACCATCACGCGTTCTCGACGCCGGCTTTGTTCGTGAATGGCGCGAGCAATCAGCTCCTTTCCCGTTCCGGATTCTCCGAGAATCATGACCGCACTCTCCGTGGGAGCGACCAGCTCGATCTGCTCGAGCACCCTTCTGAGTGTCGAGCTCCCCCCTACGATGCCGCCAAAGGCGTGCGCGTTTTTGGCCTCCTCTTGCAAGTATTCGTTCTCGAGCTCCAACTCCTTCTTCAGCCTCTCGATTTCGTCGAATGCGCGCGCGTTGGCAATGGCCGCGGCGGTGTGATCGGCGAAGGCGCGCAGCCAGAGAAACTCTTGCTCGTCGATGAATGCGCGACGGAAAACGCCCAGGACACCAAGCGTCTCGCCCCTGAAAATCAAAGGATGTCCCGCGAAGCTCTTGATGCCCTCCTTATTCAACCAGTCGCCGCGAGCGAACCATTCACTATCGCGAGCGGTGTCATGGAGCAGCTGGGATTCTCCGCTCGAGCCGATCTTGCCGACGTGTCGCACGCCGAGCGGGAACCTGCGGTAAGAGCCCTCCATGCTGAACCAGTCCGTGCCGCTGTCCTTCTCGACGGCGCGGGCGGCGCTGGCAACGAGATGAAGGCAGCGCGTTTGGTCCGGGCACTCCGCCCGCGCAGCGCACCCCGCACAGATATCGCCTGGCCGGATCAACCAGATACGAGCGAGGGCCACCTCGGGAAGTCCCCGCAAACGCTCGACGAGGAGGCTCAAAAGAGCGGGCAACGCGCGCTCGTGAGCCAAGTCGAGGAAGATTTGCTCGAGCTCTTGGCGCTCGGCCGCGTCGTAGAGGCTGTTGTCCGTCACGCCGCGAGTTTGCACGAGCGAGCGCGAGTTGTCAACGCGAGATTTCGCGAGTCGCGAGATTTCGCACTCACGTCCATTCAACGTAAATTCTGTCGTATCAACTGTTTCCTCCATTCGCGGGCCTGGCCTAGGACTTGCTCTTCCTCCTAGTCGAACGCACAGACTTCGAAAGGAGAAAACATGAACCCAAGAACAACCGTCCTTGCTTCCATCACCATCTTGCTAGTAACGGCCTCCCTCGCATGGGTCGGAGAATGGGCCAATGAAACCAGCCCCACTGCTTCCGATTCCAACATCGATGCTTCCCAGGTCATGAACAAGACCATGCAGATCGACGGGCTGGACATCTTCTACCGGGAGGTCGGACCGAAGGACGCTGCAAACATCCTTCTGCTGCACGGCTTTCCTACTTCATCCCACATGTTTCGCAATTTGCTCCCCGCTCTTGCCGACCAGTACCACGTCATAGCACCCGACTACCCGGGCTACGGCAACAGCTCGATGCCGAGCGTCGAGGAGTTCGACTACACGTTCGACCGCATGGCCGAGCTCATCGAGACGTTCACCGAGAAGCTCGGACTCGAGACCTACAGCATTTACTTGATGGACTACGGCGCGCCGATCGGGTTTCGCCTTGCCGCCAAGCATCCAGAACGTATCGACACGCTCATCATTCAGAACGGAAACGCGTACGATGAGGGTCTCCTCGAGTTCTGGGATCCCATCAAGGCTTACTGGAAGGATAAGACCGTGGAGAACGGCGACGAGCTCAGGGGATTGCTCACCATCGAAGCCACCAAGTGGCAGTACACGCACGGGGTACGCAACGAGGAAGCCATCAGCCCGGACAACTGGAACATCGATCAGCGCTTGCTCGACCGGGAAGGAAACCAGGAGATCCAGCTTGCAATGTTCTACGACTACGGAACCAACCCACCGCTCTATCCAGAATGGCAAGCTTACTTTCGCAAGCACCAGCCACCCACGCTCATAACCTGGGGGAAGAACGACCCGATCTTCCCAGAGGAAGGCGCTCATCCGTATAAGCGGGATCTAAAGAACCTCGAGTTTCACATTCTCGACACGGGCCACTTCGCGCTCGAGGAAGACGGCAAGCTCATCGCGCAGCTGATACGCGATTTCCTCGAGAGGAATCTCGACAGTGAGAGCTAATTGACGATGAGGCCGCGCGGCGACTTGTCTAATCTCTATCGCTGCGCGGCTCTCAAAGGCAGAGTGCCACTCGTCTGAGAGGTCAGTAATGGAAAAGAAAAACACAAAAAACGGCAAAGTTCTTTCCGTGAACGTCGGTGGTGCCCGTCAGTTCGACTACAACGGCCGCACCGCCCGGAGTGCCATCTGGAAGTTCCCCGTCGCGGGGCGTGTCAGGGTTTCCGGCGTCAACCTCGAGGGAGACGACCAAGCCGATCGCAAGGCCCATGGCGGCCCGGATAAGGCGGTTTATGCGTACACGGTCGAGGATTACAAATGGTGGCAGACCCAACTCGATCGTCCCCTACAACACGCTGAATTCGGGGAGAACCTGACCACAGAAGGGATCGACGTAACGAGCGCGCTGATCGGGGAACGTTGGAAGATCGGCAGCGTCCTGCTCGAAGTTTCGGAGCCAAGAGTACCTTGCTGGCGACTCGGCGTGCGCATGGGCGATCCGCGTTTTCCACGCCGCTTCACCGCGGCCGGGAGGCCGGGCGCGTACTTGCGGATCCTCATGGAGGGAGACCTCGGCGCCGGCGACGAGATTCGAGTCGTCGCCCAGCCCGCACACGACGTTTCCATTGGAGACGTGTTCCGCATCTACACGCGCGACCGGAATGAAGCCCATCGCCTCCTGGCCGTCTCGGAAATTTCAGATGCTTGGACCCGGTGGGCAGAGGACCGAGTCTAGCAAGACACCCGTTTGGCGTAAGATGGCTCGGATGCGAGCTTTCACGGCGGCCCTCATTGCGGCGCTCTCCGCGGGAGGTCTTGCCCGCGACGAACCGGTCCTTTTCGAAGACGTAACGTCCGAAATGGGTATCGACTTCGTTCACTATAATGCCGCGACCGACGAGAAGTACCTGGTCGAGACCATGGGGTCCGGCGGTGGCTTCTTCGACTACGACGGTGACGGCGACCTCGACATTTATCTGGTCAATGGGGCTCCCCTGCCAGGCTCGGTTCCGGCCGCCGCGATTCCGACGAACGTGCTGTACCGCAATGATGGCTCCGCAGGCTTTACCAACGTGACGCTCGAGGCCGGCGTGGGTGACGCGACTTACGGCATGGGCATGACCGCCGGCGACGTCGACAACGACGGAGACCTCGACTTGTACGTTTCGAACTTCGGCCCTGATGTCTTCTACCGGAACAACGGAGACGGGACCTTTACTGATGTGACCGCCGTTTCCGGCTTGTCCGTCGACGGCTTCAGCACGAGCGCCGCGTTCGCCGACTACGACGCCGATGGCTCGCTCGACCTCTACGTATCCCGCTATGTGGACTTCACGCTCGAAAACCACAAGTTCTGCGGCAATCAGGCGAAAAACATCAAAGCCTATTGTCATCCCGACGTCTACGACCCCACGCCCGGGTACTTGTTTCACGGCAACGGAGACGGGACTTTCGAGGACGTGACCCACGCCGCGGGCATGTACACGGAGGTCGAGGGAAAGAGTCTCGGTGTTGTCTGGGGCGATTACGACAATGACGGCGACGCGGACCTCTACGTCGCCAACGATTCGATGCGCAACTTTCTCTATCGCAACGAGGGCGACGGGCTCTTCGCGGACGTGAGCCTTCTGTCTGGCGTCGGCTACAGTGAAGACGGCCAGACCCAGGCCGGCATGGGCACCGACATGGCGGATTACAACGACGACGGCTTCCTGGATCTCACCGTCACCAACCTCGACTTCGAGTACAACGCACTTTATTCCGGCACGAGCTCCGGCATTTTCTTCGACGCCTCCTACGACGCGGGGGTTGCCGAAGCGTCGCTCAACTTCGTCGGTTTCGGGACGTTCTTTTTCGACTATGACAATGACGGCCTACTCGACATCTTCGTCGCGAACGGGCACATCATCGACAATATCCAGCAGTTGGGCAGCATCTCGACATACGCGCAACGCGATTTCGTCTTCCGCAACACCGGCGGTGGTGTTTTCATGGAGGTGGGAGCGAGCTTGGGTGACGCGTTGGGACGGGAGACCGTTGCTCGCGGCGCCGCCCCGGGCGATTTCGACAACGACGGTGACCTCGACGTGCTGGTCACCCGATGCGGGCAGTCGGCCCTGCTGCTGCGAAACGACGGCGGCAATGACGGCAACGCCGTCGTGCTCCGTCTCGTGGGACGAGAATCGAACCGGAACGCCGTCGGCGCTAGGGTCACGGCGACTATCGGCGAAAAAACCGTCATACGCGAGGTCAAGACCGGCATCAGCTACCTGTCCCAGGGAACACTCGACATCCACATCGGTACCGGAAGCCTCGACGCCGTCGAGAACGTCACGGTCCGTTGGCCAAACGGCAGCGAGGAAGTCGTGGGAAGCGTGTCCGTCGGCCGGCACCTCATTGTGGAGGGCTTTGGCCTCCGTTAGCCAGCGGTTGATTCGCCGTCACTCGATGTAGCCGAGCACGCGCAGCTGCTCGAGCGCCTCTTCGCTTACGTCGGTCTCGAACCCGTCCTCCCCACCCTCCCGATACTTGATGTCGAGCGTTGTGTCGATGTCCGCGTAGCGTGGTGCGTGTTGCGCCAACCAGTTACTCTCGAAGATTTGCGCGAGTACCTTCCCGTCCATTTCGAGCGGGACCTCCGCTCCGAGCAAGTGAAGGATCGTCGGCGCAACGTCGAGCACGGTCGAGCCGTGGAAGACTTCCCCGCGGCGCAAGCCTTCTCCCTGGGCGATGAACAAGCCGAAAGGCGCGTGGTGGCCGCCGCCTTCGATGGGCTGCATCCCATGATCGGAAACGATCACGACGGTGGTGCGCCGCGGGAGGGCTTCGAGGATCTCCTGGAGCCAGCGATCGATCTGCACGTAGGTCTCATCCATGACGTCGCGGACCGATTCGGGGCATCCTTCGGGGATGGGCTGTCCGTGGCGCCAGTGGAGCGTCGGGTGCCCCGCGACATCGATGGACCGCAGATAGATCGAGAACATCCCGGAGTCCATCTTCGGAAGGAGCTCGCGAGCGACGCGCACGTAGTACTCGTCCTGGATCAGTATCTTCTTCAAGACGGACTGCTGTTCGATGAGCGGCGGGTCGCACTCCGAGACGTGGAGACGCTCGAACGTGGGCGCGAGATCGATGGCGTCAGGCGCCAGGGGGGCAATCTCTTCGGCCAGCGTTTCCGGCCAGGTCAGCCGGCTGCTCCCCGCACGTTGGTCGCGGATCCCCATTCGCGACGAGACGAGGAATCCGTTCACCGGATAGGCGGGCCACGTGCCCCAATAGCCGACAATCCCGACCGGCACTCCGGCATCTCCGAGAAGGCTCCAAAACGGTTTCGCGCGCCAATGGAGACTCTGGACCTCGGTGAGCTGTCCCCGCGGCGGGTAGAAACCGCGGCCGAAGTGTTCGCGATGGAGTACTGGGTCGAGATGAAAGATCTCCTCGCCGGCGCCGTCGGTGACCGCGAGCCACGAAAGCTCCGCGGCCAGCTTGCGTCCATCTTTCGCCCGCGCTTGCCGCGCGAAGACGAGCTCGAGAGTGTTCCGCACCGGCGCCGACGTCACCTCTACCGCGATTTCCTGCCACGCGTCCTCGAGCCGGACCGTGTCCACGGGCTCACCGTTCCAAAGGAGCTGCACCGGCTGAGCGCCGGCGCGGCCGAAAGAGTGCATCCGCATCGTGAGCGTGAGAGGTGTCGGTCCGTGAAGCTCCGGGATGGTGATCGTGGCGCGGGCTGGGTCTTCTTCGGCGCCCATCCACACCGCGGACGTTCCGGGGATCGGCAAGACGAAATCGCGCACGCCGTGCTTTTCGGGAATCTTACCTGTCGCGATCGAAGTCCACACGATCGGCGACCAGAAGCCGCGGCGCAAGTTCTGGGTCATGATCGGCTGCGACGCCCAGGACTGGAGGGGGCCGGAGATGCCGGTACGGATCAGCCGGTCGAAAGTCGGCAGCCGTCCCTCGGCGCGCAGGTCGTCCACTATGTCGAGGCTCGCTCCGTCGAGGCCGATGAAAAGAACGAAAGGCTCGGGCTCCTTCGGGGCACAGGAGAGCAGGCCGAGCACGGCCCCAGACACCACGCCTAGCGCGAATGTCCGGCGAAACAGCATGCGCTATCCTACGTGATAGACTCTCCAACGAGGCAAGGCATGGGAAAAACTTACAAACGATTGACCTATCCAATGGTTCGCGAGAACGGGTCTCTCCGTCGCGCGAGCTGGGAAGAGGCGCTCGAGCGCGCCGCCGCGGGCTTCAAAGACCGCCGCGGAACGTCCTTCGGGCTTTTCAGCTGCTCCAAGTCGACCAACGAGATGAACTTCACGGCCGAGAAGTTCGCGCGCGTCGTCATGGGCAGTAACAATATCGATAGCTGCAACCGTACGTGACACGCTCCCAGCGTCGCCGGTCTGGCGAAAGTTTTCGGAGCGGGCGGGGGTACGAGCTCGTACCGTGAGCTCGAAGAAACGGATGTCATCATCCTGTGGGGCTCGAACGCCCGCGACGCGCACCCTATCTTCTTCCACCATGTCTTGAAGGGTATTCATAACGGCGCGAAGCTGTACACGGTCGATCCACGGCGGACGAGCTCGGCGCAGTGGGCCGATCTCTGGTTGGGTCTCGATGTCGGCACCGATATCGCCCTCGCGAACGCGGTCGCCCGCGAGATCATCAAATCCGGTCTCACCCATCGAGCCTTTATCGAGAACGCGACGACCGATTTCGAAGCCTACGAGGCTTCGGTCGAGTCTTATACGCTCGAATATGCCGAAGACATCACGTCCCTTCCCAGGGAAAGCATCCGCGAGTTCGCGCATAGCTACGCGAAAGCGGACCGCGCGCAGCTCTGCTGGACGCTCGGCATCACCGAGCATTACACCGCCACCGACAACGTGTGCGCACTCATCAACCTCGCGCTTCTCACGGGCCATGTGGGCCGCTGGGGCTCCGGGGTCGTGCCCATCCGCGGCCAGAACAACGTACAAGGCGGAGGGGACATGGGCTCGCTTCCGAACAAGTTTCCCGGCTTCCAAGATGTCGAGAACCCGGAGTCGCGGGCGAAGTTCGAAAAAGTGTGGGGCACTAGTCTCCCCGACAAGAGCGGGCTGCACCTATCGCTCATGTTCGAGGCCATGGCGCGCGGAGAGCTCACGTCGCTCTACGTGATTGGCGAGAACCCAGCGCAGTCGGAAGCGGACGTGTCTCATGCGATAAAAGTTCTTGAAGGCCTCGAGCACTTCGTCGTGCAGGACCTCTTTCTCACCAAGACGGCCGAGCTCGCCGATGTGGTGTTCCCGGCGGCCGCGTCTTGGGCGGAGTCCGAGGGCACGGTGACGAGCAGCGAGCGGCGCGTCCAACGGGTGCGCAAGGCGCTCGACCCGCCGGGCGAGGCGAAAGACGATATCGAGATCATCTGCCGGCTCGCACAAGCGATGGGCCATGATTGGTCCGTGCCGACGGCCGAAGAGGCATGGGACGAGCTTCGAAGCCTCTCTCCCCTGCACGCGGGCATGAGCTATGCCCGCCTCGAAGAGCTGGGTGGGCTGCAATGGCCGTGCCCGGACGAGAACCATCCCGGAAGCCCGTTCCTGCATGGCCGACTTTGGGAACGCCCCGCCGGTGGACGTCTGGCGCCTTTCTCGGTCGTCGAGCACGTCCCGCCGGTCGACAAGCTTTCCGACGAGTTCCCGCTCCGTCTCACCACGGGCCGGCGGCTCGACTCTTACAATACAGGTGTCCAGACCGGAAGCTTCAACTCCCCGATCCGTAATCGCGAGACGCTCGATCTCGCGCCCGTGGACGCGGAGCGTTACGGCGTCCACGAAGGTCAGAACGTCAAGATCACCTCTCGTCGCGGCTCGATCGAAGCACCGGTGCGCTTCGACACGAACTTGAGGCCGGGACTTGCATTCCTCACTCTTCATTTTCCCGACGAAGTCGACGTCAACCAGCTCACCATCGAGGCGTGGGATCCCAAATCGGGCACTTCGGAGTTCAAAGCCACCGCGATTCGCGTCGACGCTACATAGTGCACTAGGGGAACCCTTCATGGACCTTCACTTCCTGGACGCCACTCCTACGGACGAGGAGCGTGCGGCACTCGACAACTTGCTCGGTCCACCCACCGAGCCCGACGAGCCCGGTGAGGCGCTCGAAGAGCACGTCATACGCGGCGGATGGCAAGCCGCCGCGTCGCGCCGGCATCTTCTGCTCCCGGCCTTGCATGCTGTACAAGGCGACATCGGCTGGATTAGCCAAGGTGCTTTGAACTACATCTGCCGGCGCCTCACGGTTCCGCCGGCGGAAGCTTACGGTGTGGCGACATTCTACTCGCTCCTCGCAACTGAGAAGCGTCCCCCGCGCGTGGCGCATGTCTGCGACGACATCGCTTGCAAGCTCGTGGGTGCGGACGAGCTCTGCGCGACGCTCGAGAAGACCCTCGATGCCGACTCGTGGCGCCGCAGCCCGTGTTTAGGCCAATGCGAGCGCGGCCCCGCGGTGATGTTTCAGCTCGCGGGCGACGAAGATTGGGTTCTCACCGCGGCCACGGCGGACGGCGTGCGGCAAGGTCTCGAAGGCGGCAGCGAGCGCCCGACGCCGGCACCGTCAACGCCTCAGACCGCCGAGCCCCGTGAAGAGGGGTTACGGATTCTTCGCCGCGTCGGCGTCGCTGACCCCACGAGTCTCGACGAGTATCGGGAGCACGGCGGCTACGTAGCGCTCAGGCGCGCGATAAGCCTCGGCTCCGACGGCATCATCCGGGAGATCAAAGATTCGGGCCTTCGGGGGCGAGGTGGCGCCGCCTTCCCGATGGGCATCAAGTGGGACGCGGTTGCAAAAGCGCCCGTGCGCCCGCACTACGTCGTCTGCAATGCGGACGAGTCGGAGCCCGGGACGTTCAAAGACCGCGTGTTAATGGAAGAGGACCCGTTTGCGATCGTCGAAGCGATGACGATCGCTTGCTTCGCGAGCGGCTCCGAGCGAGGCTATATCTATATACGCGGCGAATATCATCACGCAACGCATCGCCTACAAAACGCGATCGATATCGCGACACGACGCGGTTTTCTCGGCGAGGACGTGATGGGCGAAGGGTTTCGGGTCGACCTCGAAATCCGGCGTGGGGCCGGCGCCTATATTTGCGGTGAGGAGACAGCGCTCTTCAACTCGATTGAAGGTTTTCGCGGCGAGCCGCGTAACAAGCCACCCTTCCCGACACAAGTGGGGCTCTTTGGAAAGCCGACGGTCGTCAACAACGTAGAGACGCTCGTAAACGTGCTCGACATCGTGAGCGATGGCGGTCCGAGCTTCGCGTCGATCGGCTCGAAAGATTCGACAGGCCCGAAGCTCTTCTGTGTCTCCGGCGACGTCGCGACGCCGGGGCTCTATGAAGTGCCTTTCGGGACGACGCTTAGGGAGCTTCTCGAGAAAGCGGGCAGTACGAAGAGCATTCAGTCCATTCTTCTCGGTGGCGCGGCCGGTACTTTCATCGGCGCCGACGAGATCGACGTGCCGCTGACTTTCGAAGGCACGCGCGCGATCGGCGCATCCCTCGGCTCGGGTGTTGTCATGGTGTTCGGTGAGAAAGCGAACCTCACCGACATCCTTTTGCGGATCGCGGAGTTTTTCCGCGACGAATCGTGTGGGCAGTGCGTTCCCTGCCGTGTCGGCACGGTCCGCGTCGAGGAGGCGCTCCACCGCATCGTGGAAAACGACGGCCGCCAGAACGGCGAAGTCGAGCTCATTGACGAGCTCGCGCAGGTCATGAGCGACGCTTCGATTTGCGGCCTGGGCCACACTGCGGCGAGCGCGGTGCAATCGGCTCTTTCCAGGAATCTTTTAGCACCTAAGGATGACGCATGAGTGAACGGCTCGTAGAAATCGAAATCGACGGTGACACCGTCTCCGTAACCGAAGGGGCGACGCTTCTCGACGCGTGCCGCCAAAAAGGCGTCGAGACCCCGACGCTCTGCTATCTCGAGAATTTGACGCCGATCAATGCGTGCCGCGTTTGCGTGGTCGAGCTCGAAGGCTCGCGAATCCTCGTTCCGGCCTGTTCGCGCCAGGCCGAGCCGGGCATGAAGGTGAAGACGGACAGCGAGCGCGTCCGCCACAGCCGGAAGCTCGTTCTCGAGCTTCTCGCGTCCTCCGTCGACATGTCACTCGCCACCGACGAGGTCCAAGGCTTCATGGAGCGCTACGACGCGAAGCCCGAGCGCTTCGGCACACCCGCCCCGCCGACGGAGGCGGGCGATCGCGACTCCCGGCACACGGGACACCATCACGCGCCCACGGGCGAGCTCGCCGAAACGGTCGCGCAGCCGATAAAGATCCACGACGAAATGTATGTGCGCGACTACAGCCGCTGCATCCTCTGCTACAAATGTGTGGAGGCATGCGGCACCGACGCCCAGAACACGTTTGCCATCGCCGTGGCGGGACGCGGCTTCGATGCGCGCATCTCGACGGAGTTCGATACCCTGCTCGACAACTCCGCCTGTGTGTATTGCGGTAACTGCATCCCCGTCTGTCCGACGGGCGCTCTGATGTTCAAAGTGGAGCACGACCACCGCGAAGCGGGCACCTGGGACGAGGCGAAGCAAGCCGTCACCCGCACCGTGTGCTCGTATTGCGGGGTCGGTTGCAACCTCGAGCTCCACGTACAGGACAACGAGATCGTTCGCGTCACCTCACCACAAGACCACGACGTGACGAACGGGCACTTGTGCATCAAGGGGCGGTTCGGGTGGCAGTTCGTGCAAAACCGCGATTAGGAGTTGGCTTCCTCTATCGGGGCTCTGGGCTCTTAGCCGTCAGAAACGAGAATTTTGGGCACGTTTCGGGGTAGGAAAATCTCACCGCGGAGGCGCAGAGTACGCGGAGAAGAAAAGCTATCCTTAGCCTCAGATTCAACGAAATCCCGGATTTTCCTCTGCGTCCTCTGCGGTTCAAAACGCTTTCAGGTTTACCTGGCTAAAGCTAAAAATTGGTCGGCGATTTCTTCGGTGTCGAATGGGGGGGCGTTCGACATGTTGCTGATTATTGCGATGACCAAGCCTTGTTCTGGGTAGATCGATAGGTGGGTTGTGCCGCCTACGGAGCCACCTCCGTGGCCTATGACTCGGCGGCCCTTCTTGTCTCGTCCCACGCGCCAGCCGATGCCGTAGCCGGTCTCCTTTCCGTCGCGGGTTTTTTGGGAAGTCCAGAGAAGTTTCACGGTTTCCGGTTTCAAGAAGCCGGGGTTCAAATGAGCCATGCCAAAGCGGACGAGATCCTCGGCGGTGGAGACGAAGCCTCCTCCTGCCCATTTGTAGCTGTTGTCGACGTAGGGCGCGTTCTCGAACTGCCCCTTGTTGTTGCGGATGTACGGCCGGGCGCGGTCCATCACGATCAAGCGGTTTTGGTCGGCTTCGGTGCTTCGCATCTCCAGAGGGTAGAAGACGCGTTCGTCCATCAACTCCAGGAAATCTCCATCGACAGCGCCCTCGATGACGGCGCTTATCAAGTTCCAGCCATAGGTCGAGTACGAGTAGTCGGTCTCCGGCTCGAAAAGGAGAGGATCGTCGTCGAAGATCTCGAGGCCCACGAGGATGGATGCGTAACGCCGGGAGCTCAAGAACTCATCTCCGTTGTAGTGCCGGATTCCGGCGAGATGCCCCGCGAGCTGACGCGTCGTGATCGGATGCCTCTTCTCGGGGAAGCCCGGCACGTAAAGCTGGATGTGAGCGTCGAGGTCGATCTTCCCTTCTTCATAGAGGAGCGCTAGAAGAGCGGTCGTCATCGGCTTGGCTACGCTTCCTACGCGAAACCGCGACGCGGGCCGCGCGCTGACCCGGCCTTCTATGTCGGCCCAACCGAACCCCTGCGACCAGACGATATGACCGTTCATGCCGACGGCGACGGAAAGCCCCGGATATTCATCCAGCCGCGCGTCGATCACTTGCCGCGCCTGGTCGATGGCGGCCCCGTAACTGCGGTCCAGGGCTTCGGCGTAGCGGGTTCCTTCGGGCGCCGCGGTTTGGCTCGGGCCGGCGAGAAGCGCAAAGAGCGAGAGTGTCAAAATGGCTGACGTCATTGGTTCCTCCAGGTGAGCATTTTACGCTATTGTTTCGTGGTATTCTCTGGCCGCTTTGCCAGCCAAATCGAGGGTAAAACGACAAATGTTCAAGACTTTGCTTCTCGGCGCCGTGCTCACCACGGCCGCTAACGCTCAAGAGCAGGAAGATCAGGAACAGAAGGAACAGACGGAGCAGGCGGAACAGAAGGAACAGACGGCTGAATCCCAAACGGAAGAGCCTCTTACATATCAGGAGAGCGTGGTCGTCACGGCGACGGGGTTCGCGGAAAAGCTCATCGACTCGCCAGTGCTAGTGACGTCGATAGCAGCCGAAGAGCTCGCGCGCTCTCCGGCCTTGGTTATCGACGATACTCTTCGCCGGGTGCCCGGGTTCAGCTTGTTCCGCCGATCGTCGAGTCTTTTCTCTCATCCGACGACGCAAGGCGTGTCCCTCCGAGGCATAGGACCGAGCGGGGCGAGCCGAACCCTCGTGCTTTGGAACGGGCTCCCGCTCAACGATCCCTTCGGCAATTGGGTCTATTGGAACCGCCTCCCCATGTCATCCATTGAGCAGGTCGAGGTGGCGCGAGGGGCGACGAGCCAGCTTTACGGAAGCTCAGCTCTCGCGGGCACCATCCAACTCGTTCCCCGCCCCGTACAGGACCGTACATTCGATGCCCGCCTCCAGTACGGCAACCGCGGCACTTACGACGCTGATATCTTTGCTTCCGATCAGGTCGGCGACCTGTCCTGGATCGCTTCCGGCCGCGTGTTCGACACCGATGGCTACATCCCCGTGCGCGAGCGAGATCGCGGCACCGTCGATGTTCCCGCCAAAACACAGTTTCAGACATTCCTCGGTCGGCTCGAGTACCGAGACTTCCACGTCGGAGTGAACCTCTACGACGAGGAGCGCAGCAACGGCACCCCTTCCCAAGTGAACAACTCGCACATCTATCTCGTCGATACGGGCTACGACGCCGACAGGTGGAGCTTCAATTTCTACGGGCAGAAACAGCAGCTCGCCAGCTCGTTCTCCAGAATCCTGCCGGGCCGCAACAGGGAGATCCCGTTCGGAGAGTCCATCTTCCCTTCCGTTGGTCTCGGAAGCTCCTTCTCGATGCGGACCGATCGCGGCATTCAGTGGGGCATCGATTGGCGCTACGTCAGCTGGGATCCGGACGAGGAAGTGGACAACGACGAGCGGACCCAGAACTTCTTTGGCGCCTTTCTACAATACACCTTCGCCTTCAAGGAGGAGTTCGAGCTTCTGGTCGGAGGCCGTTTCGACCTGTGGCAGAATGCAGCCACAAAGGGGACGTTCAATCCGCGGCTCGGGCTCACTTATAGCGGCCTCGACAATGCTACCGTTCGCGCTTCGATCTATCGCGGTTTCCGCGCCCCGTCGCTGAACGAGCTCTACCGGCCTTTCCGCGTGGGAAACATCCTCACGGCCCCGAACAACAGCCTCAACGAAGAATATCTCTGGGGTGTGGAAGGCGGCGTCGATCTATACCCGAGCCGTGACGTTTTGGTGCGGCTGAACGCTTTCTACAACTTGTTCCAGGACCCCATCGCGAACGTGACGCTGTGCACCGAGCCTTCGGCTCTCCCCCTTTGCGTCGACCTGTCACCGGGCGCCATCCAACGTCAGCGCCAAAACCTTGGGAGCGCCACGATTGTCGGTTTCGAGGCCGCGGTCTCTTACCCCCTCCCCAAGGATTGGAGCCTTCGCGCGAGCTACCTCTTCTCGAATGCCAAGAATAACGATACCGATCGCCGCTTGCCCCAAGCCGCGAAGAACCAGGGCAATTTCGGTCTCGGCTATGAAGGTCCTTTTCCGTTTGCTATTCCTTTCTTCGGCCGTTATGAAGGTCCTCTTCAGTTCACCATGGATGTTCGTATGGTAGGCGATTCCTTCGAGGACGACCTGAACCAGATCGTGCTGGCGGCATTCGCCGTTCTGGACTTATCCGTGCGCCTACCAGTTACCCCCAGGCTGAAGATCTACTTGGCGATTGAGAACGTGTTCGACGAGGAATATGCGGTTCGGGCCGACCCACTCGAGATCCTCGGAACGCCTCGAATGGTTCACGGCGGCATAGAGCTCCGATTGCTGAATTAATCTTTTTTTTCGTAGAATTCAGCGTCTCGGTCCGTCCTTTCTTTCGAGGGAGGGGGCTGTGATGAACACCTTGGAACCGCGGCAAGATATCAAAGACCCGAGGGGTCGTGCGGCTGAATCGGAGCTCATTGCGCTCGCCTACGACGCCGCGTGCGAGTCCGTTGCTTGGACCACGTTCTTCGCGGATCTTCGGTCAAGCCTTCGAGGCGAAGGATGGACCCTCGTCATCCGTGGTCACGGGCCTGCTCGATACGTCAGTTTGGACAGCCCGAGCACAGGGTTTGCGACCGTCAACCCCGGAAATGTTTTCAAGAACGGCGCTTTATCACAGCAAAGCTTCATCCTTGCTTATGTCGGCAAGGAGTTCGTGGACGAGTGGTCTCAGCTCAGGCTCGCGGTCGCTCGAGAATCGAGCGGCGCCCAGGGCTGGCCCGCGGCCGGAATCTCGGTTTTCAAAGGTGGAGACGAAGCGCCTCTAGACCACGCCCGTTTCCTCTTGCGCGTCCTCATGCCCCATCTAAAACGCGCGCTCGCTATGTTTTTCCGCACGCAGAAGCTCACAGATGAGCGGGACGCCTTGAAAACCTGCCTCGACGAGCTCTCCGATGCGGTCTTCATCGTCGACGCGAGTGCACAGATTCTGGACCGGAATCGTGCCGGCACGCACTATTTGAACGGCGATTACGGGATCGTAGAAGATACGGGAAGGTTCCGCTTGACCGTTGACGAACACGACGTCGCGTTTCGACGCGACCTAAAACAGGCGACCAGCGGCAGCAGAGGCCTTCGCGGCAAGGAGCTCGACTCCGGCTGCACGCTCTGGGTCCACGGGGTCGGCTCGTCTCAGGCTTTGATTTTCATCACGAAGGGTCGGACTCCGAGAACCATAGCCCCGCAGCTTCTCCGGGACGCTCTCGGGATCACACCAGCCCAAGCTCGGGTCGTGTCTTTCTTCATGTCCGGACTCACCCTCGACACCATTGCCCACCGGCTGGATCTCAGCCTTCACACGGTCCGTTTACACCTCAAGCAAGTCCAAGCCAAGACCGGAGCCCGTCGTCAAGCATCCCTTGCTCTCGAGATTCTCGGCTGTATCCCGCGCGTTGGCGATCCGAGCTGAGCCTGATATTACCCAAATAGGCTATAGTTGTTCGTTTTCAGTTCGGCAAGCGCGTGAAGAGGGCTGGATTTGCACCGGCAAACGTAAACCCCTGTAAGTGGTTGTTATACAAAGGCCACCGGGCGGTTCGTCGACAAGGGCAGGAAAGCCTATTAGTCCATTTGGGTTGTAAAGTAACATGCGTCACGTTTCATGAGAACGTTGCCGACCGCCAACCTCTTCGTGCTCGTGATCTACGTCGCCAGCATCGTTCTCTCGGCGCTTATTTCGCTCCTCCCGAGGGCTTCACGAGGGCGCGCGGGCACCTCTCCTCCTTGCTGGTGGGCCTGTCCCTGTTCGGCACCTATTTGAGCAGCAACACGTTCCCGGTAGCGCCGACTCCACGAATTGGAACGCTCACCATCTTTCTCGTGGGCGTTGTCGGTGCGAGGCTGCGACATGACGGGTGAGGTGACGCTGCCGGAACGCTACCCTCTCGGGATCTTCCCGACGCCACTCGTCGAAGCCCGCCGTCTGTCGAAGAAGCTGTCTGGGCCACGCATTTTCATCAAACGCGACGACCTCACGGGGTTCGGATTCGGGGGGAACAAGATCCGCGGCCTCGAGCTCTTTATGGCTGAGGCGCTCGCGGAGGACGCTGACGTGATCGTCACGGGCGCGGGCCCGCAATCGAATCACGTGCGCGCGAGCGCCGCCGCCGCTAGGGCTGCCGGGCTCGACATTGTCGCGGTGTTGCACGACGACCCCCCCGCCGAATATCGGGGCAACCTGCTCCTCGACGAGCTTCTCGACGTGGAACTGCGATTCACCGGAGATCCCGATCGCGCGGTCGTAGACATACGCATCGAAGAGGTTGCGGACGAGCTTCGCCGCGCCGGTCGAAGGCCCTATGTCATTCCGAGGGGTGGTACGAGCGGGCTCGGGGCCGTCGGCTACATCGAGTGCGTGCGCGAGTTGCGTGAGCAGCTTTTATCTCGTGAGCTCTCTCCCACCTGGCTGGTCGTGGCGACGGGCGCCTGCGGGACGCATGCCGGGCTCGTGGCCGGAGCCGAAATCTATCGCGAGTCTTATCGTATCCTCGGGATTACGGTCAGCCGACCCGTCGAAGAATGCCGGCGGCGCATTCAGCGTTTTGCCGTTCTCGCCGCTCAGAATGTCGGCCATTCCATCGACGTCGCGGAGGATGCGATTTTGGTGCGGGACGGTTTCATCGGGCCCGGATACGGTATCGCGACAAAAGAAGGTCACGAAGCGATCCGGCTCCTCGCGCAGACCGAGGGCTTGTTTCTCGATCCGACTTATACGGGAAAGACGATGGCGGGGCTCATCGCCGAGATCGCTTCCGAGCGTCTAGGCGCCCAGGACACGATCGTCTACCTTCACACCGGTGGGGAGCCGGCATTGTTCGCCTAGGGGCTCTAGTTCGGCCAGGCAGCCAAACGCGCGGGCCTCAACGAACGGACGCTTTACACAATGATGAAACGCCACGGTCTCCGGAAAGAGGGAAAGAGGACTTTCGGTAGGCGCGCCCGGTCGGTTCGCGATAAACTCCCGTCATAACAGCGATGGGTTTCCTCATTCTCGGTTTTTTCAAACGGGGCTCGCGTGAGCCGAGTCTCCATGAGGCTTCCCATGCGGGGGACCTCGCCGCCGTGTCGAAGCGGTTGAGCGAGGGCGTAAATATCGACGAGCGCGGCCGCGCCCAAGCAACGCCTCTGATGCTCGCCGCGCAAGAGGGCCACGTCGACATTGTGCGAAAGCTCGTCGAGGCTGGGGCCGATCCTAACGCCCGTAACCCGCTCGGCGTGACCCCGATGGGCTCCGCTGCATTCGGCGGCCAGACGAACGTTCTGCGCTGCCTTCTCGAAAACGGCGGCGACGTCGACGCAAAGGACCGCAAATCGACGACTCTTCTCATGATCGCCGGCCAGCACGGACGGGGTGAAGCGGTGCGGGTACTCGTTCTGGCGGGCGCGAACGTGGCAGCGCTCAACGATGACGGCCGAACGGCTCTGACACTGGCTCTCCGCGAACGGCAAGACGTGATCGTGAACCTCTTGCTGGAGCTCGGGGTCGAGGTCGACCTACGCGACGCCGACGGAGCAACGGCGTTGATGCTCGCTTCAGAGGCTGGCAATGTCGAGCTTCTGCAACGGCTCATCACCGTTTCTGGGGCCGATGTAAACGCTACGCGGGAGGACGGTACGACCGCACTGATGATGGCGACAGCGACCTCGGTGGGAAACCTCGCCGTCGTCGACCTCTTACTCGAAGCGGGAGCCGATCCGCTCGCCAAAGACCGACATGGGCTCAGCCCGTTCCTGCGGAGCGCGATGTACGGGCAGCTCGAGCTCGTAGAGACGATGCTGAGCCATGGCGCCGAGCCCGACCAGGCCGACCACCTCGGACGCAACGGGCTGATCTTGTCGGCTATGGGAGGGCATGTCGAGCTGGCGCACTTGCTCCTCGAGCGTGGCGCAGGTGTCGATGCACAAGCTGAGAATGGAATCACAGCGCTCATCGCGGCCGCCCATAGCGGTTACGAAGAGCTGGTCGAGCTCCTTTTGACCCGCGGTGCCGCGGTCGACGTCAAGACACAGCAAGGGGAGACGGCGCTCCTCAAGGCCGCGGAAGAAGGCCGCACGGCTCTCGTCGAGCGGCTTGCCGAAGCGGGCGCCGACGTCCACGTTACCGATGCGCGCGGGCGGACGCCACTGACGATCGCAGCGGAAAATGCCTATTCCGATCTCATCGAAACACTCGTGCGGCGAAAGGCGACACTAGAACCCGCCGAAGCCAAACGACTCACGACCCTCGCCGAGCAGCAAGGACTCTCGGATATAGTGGATTTACTCCGAGGCATAGACTCGGCACACAAAAGGAGCTGAAAGCGCAATGTCCCATATTCTGAAGGGAGCGATCCTGAGCCTGGCCCTTCTGGTCCTCGTAGGGGCCTCTCCTCTCCAATCTGCGAAAGAATCAAATCTCAAAGGCTTTCTCGAGGACGAGGTCGACACGCAGCGGGAATGGGAAGAAAAATTTCGTGCGATTCCAGACCCCGCCAAACTTCGCGAGTACATGCGCATCATCACTGAAGAGCCGCACATCGCGGGCTTACCGGGCAGCAAGAAAGTCGCCGAGTATATCCTCACGCAGTTCAAGTCATGGGGCCTCAACGCTTGGATCGAGGAAACGCAAGCGCTGATGCCGCTCCCGACCGAACGTCACGTCGAGCTTCTCGAGCCGGAAAACTACGTGCTGCTGCTTCGTGAGCCCGCTGTTTTGAACGACAAAGACTCAGCCGATGACGGATCGCTACCGACCTACAACGCTTACGCGGCCGATGGAGACGTCACCGGTCAGCTCATCTACGTGAATTACGGGATCCCGGAGGACTACGAAACGCTGGAGTCCAAAGGCCTCAGCGTGGAAGGCAAAATCGTCATCGCCCGCTACGGCCAAAGCTGGCGCGGCATCAAAGCCAAGCTTGCGCAAACCCATGGCGCCATCGCCTGTCTCATCTATTCCGATCCTCGCGATGACGGCTACTACCAAGGGCTAACCTATCCGGACGGGCCTTATCGCCCCGAGCACGGCGTGCAACGCGGCAGCATCATGGATATGCCCGTTCATCCCGGCGATCCGCTGAGCCCGGGCTTCGGCGCCATGACGGATCAGGCCCGACTCGAGATCAGTGAAGCGAAGACGCTCGTCAAGATTCCGGTGCTTCCCATTTCCTATGGGGACGCCCTCCCTCTGTTGAGGAACCTGCGCGGCGAAGTCGCGCCCGAAGACTGGCGGGGCGCGCTGCCCATCACCTACCACATCGGTCCGGGGCCCGCGAAAGTGCGCGTGAAGCTCGCGATCGAGTGGAAGAGCCGCCCGCTCTACAACGTTATCGCCCGCATCGACGGCAGCGTTTACCCGGACCAGTGGATCATCCATGGGAACCATCACGACGGCTGGAACAACGGCGCCTCGGACCCGACGAGCGGCAACGTGGCGTTGATGGAGACGGCGCGTGCATTCGCCGAGCTGATGAAACAAGGATGGAAGCCGAAGCGCACGATTATCCTTGCATCTTGGGACGGCGAAGAGTGGGGGCTGCTCGGATCGACGGAGTGGGCAGAGACGCACAAAGAAGAGCTCACCGAAAAAGGGGTCGTTTACATCAATAGCGATAGCAACGGCAAAGGCTGGCTCAGGATGTCGGGAAGCCATACGCTCCAAGAGCTCGTCAACGATGTCATCCGCGACATCCCTGACCCCGAACGTGGGGTCAGTGTTTGGGAGGCAGCACGACGAAGACGGATCGAGACCGCCGATAGCGATGAAGACCGCGAGGAAATCGAGCAGAGCGACGATCTTCGGATCAGCGCGCTCGGCTCTGGCTCCGACTACACGGTATTTCTCGACCACCTGACGATGGCGTCGTTGAACCTCGGCTTCGGCGGTGACAGCCCGGGCGGCATCTATCATTCGAACTACGACTCCTTCGATTGGTATACACGCTTCTCTGACGGGTCTTTCGTTTTTGGCCGCGCCTTGTCGCAAACCATCGGCACCACGATCATGCGGCTGGCGAACGCCACCGTACTTCCCTTCAACTTCACCGACCTCTCCGACACGATGAGCCGCTACGTCGAGGAAATTCAGGAAGAGCACAAAAAGCGGGAGAACGCGCCCGAGATCGACCTCGCTCCGGTGGAAGCCGCGCTCGCGAAACTGAGCGAAGCCGGCGAAGCGTACGAGCGCGCGCTCGAGAAGCTCTCCACGATGAGCTCGAGCGTCGTGCAGTCGCAACCCGAACTCGAGCGGCTGAACCAGCTTCTCTATACGTCGGAGCGACGGCTCGGCCATGACGAGGGCCTTCCCGGGCGGGAATGGTTCCGCCACCAAGTTTACGCACCGGGCTTTTACACGGGCTACGGCGTCAAGACCATTCCAGGTATACGCGAAGGACTGGAAGAAGAGTCATGGGAAGAGGCGAAATATTACGTCACCGTCGTCTCCGAGGCTCTCTCCGACCTGGTCGCGCAAGTCGAAGAAGCGCGCGCGCTCGTCGATGGCCTAGCGTCCAACTAGCGGTTATTCTTGGTCGGACCCTTGGCGCTGCCAGGATTTGGTGATTAGAAACGCACCAAACGCCATGAGAAAAACTGGGAACAAAGGCACAAAAAGCTCGATCACGCTTCCGACCGCGTTGCTGGGAAGTAACTGCAAGATTCTCGACGCCCAAAGTGAACCGAACGACCCTAGCGCACCAATGGCCACGACAGCTATGCCCGCAATCTGCATGGGCCGGTATATGCGGACATGCGATCTTGTCCCCTGTTTCACGGGTCGAAAGCCTTGCATCGCGTGATGATCTCTGACGTGGAGATTCCGGGCGTGTAGGCGACTGTGCGGAAAATACCCATTTTGATGGGCGTTCCGTAGAAGCGTTCGTACTGCTCCTCGGTGAAGTCATCGCCGTGCACGACCAGATCGATGTCACGCTGTTCGATCCACTCGCGGGTTATTGTCAGCGGTGCGTCCGGAACCACTTCGTCCACGTAACGGCAACCGGCGACCGAGGCGACGCGCTCATCCATGGAAAGGATCGGCTCCCGCTTGTAGTTTCGCACG
>SMVB01437192.1_pt1 | contig 22379 bp, 17 predicted proteins | sample 2456461 | NCBI WGS metagenome assembly SMVB01 (sample SAMN11095934, study PRJNA526329) | marine sediment metagenome | biome: Marine sediment; feature: Surficial sediment; material: Deep marine sediment; isolation source: Hadal surficial sediment | place: Pacific Ocean | collected 2014-05 | depth...
CAAACGAACTGAAACTGTCAAACATTAATTGGTAGAAGTAAGTCTGATCTACATTTTCACTGATAAACTTTGCAAAACCAGCCAAATACCTGCTTGGCATAGGTTTATGATTTACGTGTTCTAAGATAAATTCTTTATCAATATGCAGTTTATGATTGATGGTTTCTATGCATTTTTTAGGCATGTGTCCTCTCAGGTAATCCGTCACCATTTTTTTTCCAAGCCATGCGCCACTTCCTTCATCTCCAAGAATAAACCCCAACGAAGGAATATTTTTTTTAATATTTTCTCCATCGTATTGACAAGATCCGGAACCGGTGCCGAGTATGCTGACGATACCCGGTTGATTGCCACACAAAGCGCGAGCTGCACCAATCAGATCGGAATGGACAAATATTTTGGTTTCTTTGAAAAACGGTGACAAAGCATTAGAAATCTTCAATTGTCTTTTTTGGGTCGAGCATCCTGCGCCATAAAAATAAATATTGGAAACACTGGATTTCTCAAGGGCAGGAACTAAAGCAGATTCAATCTCACTCACCATTTCATCCATTTCCTGGTAATATGGGTTGAATCCCTTTGTTTTTACCCGGCCGATTTCATGGCTGCCGTCCATCAATCGCCAGTCTGTTTTTGTAGAGCCGCTGTCTGCTATTAATATCATATTAAATCTGCGATAACAGGCTGCAAAATTAGTACAATTCCATAATACATTCGGTCAATTCTCTATTATATAGTAAGTTTTAAAATGTGCTAACTCTATAAGTCAGCATATTGGCAACTTTTTTATTTATGTTTATATTTTTGATATCTATCAGACAAGAGTTATTGCTAAAAGAACTTTAAAGGAGTTTTGGTTAAAACATCGAGATGCGGAGGATTCGTTAACAGGGTGGCATAGTATTATTATTAGAACTAGATTTAAAAAATCCAAATGAGATAAAAAAAAATTCCCCAGAGCAGACCATGTTGGCAGATTTCCATGTAAAAGGGCTCTCAAAACCAGGCTTGAAGCCTACCAATAAAAATGACTGGGGCCTCTGAGAAAAAACAGGGGTCTCCATTTTGAAAACCCCTGTGATACAACAATACTTTTATCTTCATTTTAATTTAAAAATGAAAGTTCCAATTTTATTCCACTACACTCAACAGCCACGTATCAGGGAATAGAAAATCCCTCTTTTTGCGATAATCATTTCTGATTTTTTTTGCTTTTTCAAGGTCTCCTGAAGTTTTGTACACAGTAACATAGTAAAAATCTTTTTCAGTCAGAAATCCAAATTGATTATCGAATCCTTTTGACTTTAATTCATCGCTATAATTTTGCGCATTTGATGGTGATAAAAATGCGCCAACTACAATATAGTGCCCTAGTGCCAGTTCATCTTTATGATTTCCCTGCTTTACAACAACCACAGGCGTTTCTTTCACAGGCTCGGTTTCGACTAGCGTTTCTTCGGGAACTGATTCCTTTACTGGTATTGCAACAGGTAAAACAACGGTTTGAGTCTCTGTAGCAGCTATAGGTTCAGCTTCTTCCTGCACGAATTCCTCTTGAATTTCATCGACAGTCTCCTCTTCAGCCTTTTCTGCTTCTGCTGCAATTTCTTCCTTTTTTGGTTTCTTCTTTTTCCCAAAAATCAGATTTATGCCTACGCGTGCATCCAACATGCTAGCTGCTTCCGGATTAATGAGGGATGTAACGCTTTCGGTAGTTCCGTAAATTTGAATAGGACCTAAATCTACAGAGGCTCCCACACCGGCGGCATGGATTTTTCCATTTCTGAACGATGCATTTACTACAGCATTGACGATATTTCCCAGTTTTATATTATAATAAACACCAAATTCCGGAGTGACATTTCCATTGGCAATCTTTCCATACACCTGTGCACCCACATGATGTTTATCTGCTAATTTATAATCAAATCCCGTATAAAAATTTGATACAAGGGAAGATTTATAGCTGATTCCTTCCAACTCATCCGGAGAGAACATATTTTCCAGAGAGTCTAGTTCGTTTTGCAGTAAATTATTTCCTCCATTACCATTGTTAATCAAATCCACAACATCGAAACCCTTGAAACTGTAAGTTGTATTTTTGAAACTATAACTTTTAGTATTTTCCTTCCAGTTGATATATCCCAGATCCGTAACCGATGCTGACAAATTAATTTTGTCATTGAGTTGATATTGTCCGCCAATATCTAATCCAAAACCACTATTTCCACTAACGAATGGCAAGGTGCTGCGATAAATTGAAAGGATATCCCTGTCATCTGATAATAGACCATAACCTGAATTTCTAAAGGTAATATCGGAGGTTTGTATATGAATAGAATCACTATCAGTGCGGATGTACCCGTTCATTTGTTCTGTTTGCGAATTTATAACACCAGATAAAACCTTCACTCTGGCACCAATGCTTAACTTTTTATTTATAGTTCTTGCATATCCCAAGGCGATTTCATGATACAAACTTTGCCTCAACAGCATTTTATCAAAGGATAGATTTCTTCCAAATGTCTTGCTGTCGCCATTTCCGTAAATTGCCAAATCAACGAAATCTTTGGAATAGACCATCCAGCTGCTAATGCGATCATTGATAGCCAATGAAAAAAAGTTGTCATTCAGATTGAGCCCTAAAAAGAAAAGCTGAATATCACTGTTCACTGAAAAATTATTTTTATCCCTCAATTGACTTGAAATATTGTCAAAATCCACTGTTAGAGATTGCTCAGCAGATCGCGTAAAAACCTGGTTGAAGCTCAACTGGTCCATATCAACGGATAAGTGAGTAGAGGAAATCACCGGTAGTCCAATCACAATTTTACCATTGGGATGAAATGCAGGATTTAGTTGATGCGCCTGGGGAACAGTACGATTAAGGGTATATAAGCTAAATTCACCTTGTCCTTGTGCAGAGGCATATATAAATAATACCAGTGCGAATATTTTTATTGATTTCATTGATTTAAAGAATTATTTCAAATTCAGTTTGTACAAAAAGTTTCAGAGTCAATCGGTCATCTTCGTATATCTTTACCGATCTTGTATCATTCACAGGAGTATTTAAAGTAGCCCTCAACCTTATTCTGCTGGCATTCGATAAAGCTGTGAGCCGATCATTTTGTATGATCACATCAATCTCTTTTGTTGTGGCTTCAGTTACTTTTCCATCCGCATCGATTAAACCGGCCGCCAATAATCTTCGATCGTCAGTAATAAGTGAATCGATCAGGACGCCCGTATCGGTTAAAAAGTAGAGCTGAATATCTGCATTTATCGGAAAACCATTGGTTGTAGTCAATCTAAAAAGCGCTGACTCTACTTTTTCTGCTATGCTGCCGTCAAAATCATAACGTTCCGTAAATGTCAAATTTCTGAACCTTCCAATCATGGGTAATTCCAATTGTACACCCGCTGTAATACGACTTGTATCGAGGACAAAATGGATGTCGCTATTGTTGCCGGCATTTACTGTACCTTCAAAATTGTAAGTAATTGTATTTGGTTGCCATGCGAGTATATCAGGAAGATTTGAATTTTCGTGATTAATTAAAAAATTAGTTTCTACACTTTCACCAATTTGATCAATTGACGGATAACTAATGCTTTGAGGTATATTTATAACATCACCGGTAAGGGCCAGGTCTCCTTGCTTTTCTGAAGATGCCACCAGACTTTTCACAGCAATTTGAAGGGGTATTCCAAAACTATTTCTGAAATTGAAGGAGATGGATGGCTCATCGAAATAATAGTACCCACGCTTTAATTCATCAATGAAATTGAGGGTAAATACATCCATTTCTGAGGCTAATGTCCTCTCTCCGACCGTAGCCATTGCTTTGGAAAACTTCATGGATTTTACATCCAGAATGAATTCTAATCCATTACCAACGGAAATGGCCTGTCCTTCGTAGTTTAGTATTATTGTTGTAGTAAATTTAAAATAATTGAATGTATTTCCCTGGTCTGAAAAATCAATTTCAAAATCTTTAAGATCAATGCTTCTTTCGAATTGCTGATTATTTGAGCCATCGTAGCTCCATTCAAAAGAAGTTTCTAATGGATTGCCTTCTCTGGTGATCGCATCAAAGGTGATTAATAATTCTCCGCTGGCAGGAAAATCTCCCGATAGAGATATATCTAATATCCCACCTTTAAAAATCGCACTATAAAGCTTATCTCCCTGTGGCGATGAAACACTAAATTGATGATATTCTACCTGGGTAATTGATCCACTAATGGGTAATTCCGGAATAGAGATTTCAGCAGGTTTAAGCGTTGCCGTATAATTCTCATCGTCAATAACTATAAGTTCTTCCGCCGAAGTAGAAAAAACCTTGTCCTGAGAATAAATGAATACGACAAGACCATCATCCCTTGTAGTTGTAGCAAAATTTTCTCCTGATAGTTCATCAGCAAATTCAGCTATCGTAAATGATCCATTCGTGAGTGGTAGCGCCAGGTTGGGGCTCCATTTTATTTCTTCAATGTCATTGACTTTATCGGCAAGTTCTTTAAAACAAGACGTCAATAGAATTGCCATAATGGCAAAAAGTAGTAATATCGATCTGTGCATAATCACGGTTTTTGTTTGAATTTTTATTCATTAAGTTCCATATGAAGTAACCGTGATTATCTTACTGAACAGGTGATTTAAAAACGTGTGTAAGTTTTTCGTATTAAAAAAAAATTTAGCTCGATTGCTCTAAAATATTAAATCAAGAAAATTATTGATTTTGGAATATCAGAATTGAACTCCGCCCCACCCTGTGAGCTCTAGCCAGAATGGATATCCTGGTAATATACATTCACCAAACACCGCTAAATCGAAATTTTCATTCGCAGATTTTCTGCAAATAGTCCATGATTTTATCCAGAGTTCTCTTTTTATTTAGCCATACTGGAGCAATCTGGCACATGCCGATTTGTAATTGTTCATTTTTCATATGCAAAGTGATAAAGGGCAACGAATATAATAAATCTACATCAGTAGATTTTTAATTCTTTCTAATTAATTCAAGGGTTAGAACGTGTAATAAGGTTTGTTTGAATAAATGAATGGTGCAAATTATTCCCCTTTCAGAACCTTCTCCAACTCTTTTCGCTCTTTCTTATAAGAAGAGTCTGCAGGATGAATTTTTATCAATTCGAGTTTTTCATCTTTGCCTTTCAATGAAATAGCTCCTAGGTCTTCATATATAATCTCGTGTTTATTATCCAGTAGATTAAGCAATGATTTTGAAATCAAAATATCGGCTTGGTACTTATTGCATAAAGATTCCATTCTAGCAGTTGTGTTCAATACATCTCCTGAATAGACAATATCTTTTTTAATGTGTCCGATCTCTGCAGCCAGTACAATTCCGGCATGCATTGCCGCCTTGAACTTTGGTTGATATCCATAGTTTTTTTGAAAGTAGGATTTTTTAATTTCAAGTTGTTCACTTATTTTTTCATAAAGTCGAAGACAATTATTGTTTCTGATTCCCTTCTCCAATGGCCATGTAAATACTATTTCATCGCCCACATATTGGTAAATTTCAGCTTTAGTTTCAATAATGGATGCCGACATCTCATAAATGGCGTCATTCAAAAATGAATAGTAGGAGTCATTTCCTAGTTTTTCTGATATTGTAGTAGAGGATTTGAGATCTAAGAACATAAATACCCTTATCTCTTTTTTAGGCCTTCTGTAACGACCTTTCAGATAGTTGGCCAACATGTTTTTCCCGATCAATTTTTCAATCTGAAAATATGTCATTACTGTGAATGCAACAATAAAAGACAAAATGAGGGGGCTTGAAATCTCCTTTTGCTTTATAAGTGTTTTAAGATCTTCCGCTTTAAGATCATGAATTACAAGCATAACAGAAACCATGACAAATACGATAAAAACTATCCCAAAAAATTTAACTAGAAATTGAAGCCTTAATGAGGTCGTCACATACCTGCGGTGTGAAGTGATTTCTTCCAGTAATCCAATTAAAACACCAAATACAAATCCTACAATAACTTGAGAGATGAAGAAATCCTTTGTGTCAATAAAAAGAATTACTGTAAAGATAAGGCTTGTGTACAGCCCAAACCTGAACAATTTTTTAATCTTGTTTTTCTTTAAAATACTAATCTTTGGCATGCCTGTATTTTAACCTCTGTGCTTAGTTGTTAGATATATACTGATACGTCAATAGTAAAATCTCCAATTCCTTCGCGTCATTTATATCAATACTTTTGCGATACTTTTGTTTAAAAATCTCTTGAAGTCTAGTTGGACTGGATGCTTCCAGAATTAATCTATATCTTGAGTTTGTACAAAAACCGTTTTTGTGAAATGGAATATCGTAGTTTTCAAGTATCCCTTCTACATGTTTGATAATCTCATTCATCTTTATTACCTATTTTGTTGTTCGGTTATTTTCCCACTTTTTGTAAATCGCAGGCAATTCCAAATGTAAAAAATTCATTAAATCTGTTAACTCTTCTAGCTTTTGGGAGTTGAAGGAAGTTGTATCCTTCTTTTGTTGAAACGTTTCCTCAAAAAGAATACTGAGTCCAAGCAATTTTTCAATTCCTTCCTTAAAGTGAATTAGCGTATTGGAAGGACTCCATTTAAAATACCTTTTCCGATCACCGGGTTTTGTGTAGTATTCAATTTTTTTTACGCTTAGTAAATAATTCATACCATTGGATGTTGCGCTTTTACTTAATACAAGTATCTCCCTGATTTCATCAAAACCGAAAGAATCCTGATCCGCAACAATGAGCAAAGCTAATATCCTTGCAGCAGCAGGTTGCATTCCTTGCTCAAAATACATTCCAATTTTTTCAATGAGTTCCTTTTGTTTTTGAGTAAGCACCATATCTGCAAAAGTAAAGAAGTTCTTTTGGTTCTGCAATTACAGAACCAAAAGAACAAATTGATTTTTACTTTTCTTTGATCAGTGGATAACAGAGGGGATAAAGGGTTAATTTTTTAATTAGATATCCATACTTTCAGTGAACCTTTTGAAAGAACCTCGATTTGATCAATAATATAAAATTGAAATTTCCAATTTCACCAGGTTCACTCCATAAATCCACTTGTTCACTCCGGTTCAATATTTTATACTAATTCCATGTATTTGCTTTGGCATGTAATTAATTATAATAACCATGACACGAATCTATTTATTCACGGCAATTATCGCGTTGTTGTTTCTCCAGACAGGAATGCATGCTCAGCCAGTCGATTATCTCGACCAATACATTGCCATTGGCCTGGAACAAAATCTTCAGATTAAACACAAAAATTTGAAGTGGGGAAAAGCCATCAGGATTTAAGAAATGTCCGTGGTAACATGTTGCCTACAATTGACTTCAATGCACGTTATTCAAAAGCCAATGGAGGAAGGGCTTTTCAAATGCCACTTGGTGATCTGATGAATCCGGTTTACAATACACTGAATGGACTCATTGGTGAAGGTACCTTCGCAACTATTGAAAACCAGGAATTTAATTTTAATCGTACTACTGATGTGGATACCAGAATATCATTGATGCAGCCGGTGTATGATTCAAGGTTACTGGTTCAAAACAAAATCCAATATGAGCTGACCGCCATGGTTGGTGAAGACCTTTCGATCTCGAAAAGAGATGTGATTCAGGATATTAAAGCAACCTATTATACTTATTTGAAAACGTTGAAGCTAAAGGAATTGTTGAAAGAAACGAGGGAGTTAGTTGAGGAAAATTTGCGCGTGAGCGAAGTGCTTTTCACTAATGATAAGGTGACTGAGGATGCGGTTTGGCGTTCTAAAACTGAAGTGAGAAAAGTAGATTTTCAGATTGCTGAAGCAGAAAAGCAATATCAACTCGCAAAGCGATATTTCAATTTGTTGCTAAACAGGGACATGGAAGACAGCATTTTTGTCAGCCAACTTAAGGAGAAATTCTTAAACCAGGATTTTTCATCTTCAATGAATTATATCCATAGAGAAGAACTTGAAAAGTTGCAGGTTGCCCAGAATGTCGCACGATATCAGGAGAAATTGGCATCATCTAACAATTTGCCAAATTTTTATTTTGCGCTTGATGCAGGCTTCCAGGGAAGTTCATATGAGTTCACGTCAGAAAATGATTATTTCATTGCTTCAGCTGTCATGAGCTGGAATTTATTTTCCGGGTTTCAAAATAGCGCTCAAAAGCAAAAGGCTAAAATTGAACAACGAAGATTAGACACACAATATAAGTATGTTCAAAATCAGTTTCGATTGCAGGTGGAAGAAGCGCGCCTGGAATTTGTGAAATCATCCTCAAACTACCAGACTACAATTGCAGCGGAAATGGAAGCGACATCGAATTTTACCATTGTGAATAGAAAGTACGAAGAGGGGCTTGCCAATCTGGTGGAATTGATCGATGCCAGAACATTCATGACCAATGCAACAGCTGAGCATATCATTGCCAAATATGAAGTTCTGATTAGCATTGCTGCCTATGAGCGAGCAACTGCAGGATATGTATTCAATTCAAATCAATAAATCTGTACACCGACATTTTAAATAAAATAACCATGAAAAGAAATCATTTAATACTAGCAATTGGTATCACTGTATTGATTGCATCGTGCGAAAATAAAAAGGAAGAAATCCAAAAACCGGAGGTTCTTGCGAAATATGTGAGAACCGCTCCGATTGTAGAAAAAGAGACCTCGCTACCAGTTTACACATTTGGAAAATTGGCGGCCCGGGAAGAGCGTAAATTGAGCTTTAAAATTGGAGGAATTATCCAATCTATTCACGTGAATGAAGGCCAAGGTGTGCGCTTAGGGCAGACGCTTGCCAGGCTTGATCAGAAAGAAATTAATACCCAGGTAGCTGGCACAAAGGCAAATTTCATGAAATGGGAACGTGATCTGAAACGAATGGAAAAATTGCACAAGGAGAAAGTGGTGACATTGGAAGCGCTGGAAAATGTGAAAACACAATATGAGATCGCAAGGTCTAATCTACAAATTTCTGAATTCAACCAAAAGTATTCTACTATCATATCGCCGGTCAATGGGAAAGTACTAAGAAAATATGCGGAGGAAAATGAATTGACGGAAACCGGGAAACCTGTATTTCTTATTGGAACCACTGGTACTCAAATGGTGATTAAAGCCGGATTAGCTGATAAAGAAGTAATCAATCTAAATGAAGGCGATTCTGCAAATATTCAATTTGATGCGTTGCCTGGATTGAATTTTAGCGGGAAAGTATTGTTGATCGACAATGCTCCGGATCCCAAATCAGGATTATACGAAACGGAAATTATACTAAACGAAACCCATTCCGGATTACGAAACGGATTTTTTGCCAAGGTTCAAATTTACCCATCAAAATATGAAAAATTCCAGTTTTTGCCCATAGAATCGCTTGTTGAAGGAAATAAGATGAAAGGATTTGTTTATGCCATTAGAGAAAACCGGGTTGAGAAAGTTGCAATAGATATTCACCGTATTCAGCATAATCAATTGGTGGTTCATCATTCAATACACGGATATAACGAAATTGTAACTGAAGGGGCTCAATACCTCAACCCTAATGACGAAGTTTTGTTGTAAAAAATTAAATGTCTTAAACCATGAATCTCCCTAAATTAGCCATACAGAATCATCAATTTACCCTGGTCATCATTCTATTAATAACCATGGTAGGAGTTGTCACTTTCCTCACCATGCCTAGATCTGAGGATCCACAAAATGAAATGCCGGGAACGAGGATAAGCGTCATTTATCCGGGAGGCCACTCCGGGAGATATTGAAAAACTAGTTATTGATCCCATTGAAGAGGCAGTGAATGAACTGGAAGATGTGAAGGACATTACATCCAGAGCTGCAGATAGTCAGGCATTGATTGCAATCGAATTTACATCAGAAAGTGATCCTGAGGAAAAGTATCGACAAGTCATTGAAAAAATGAACAGCATCGAACAGGATTTGCCGGAAGAAATTTACAGCATTGAAAAAACCAAGTTTACCGTGATGGATGTAAGCATCTTACAATTAGCCTTGGTTTCTGAAAACATCCCTTTTTATATTTTAAAAAAGCATGCCGAAGAGCTTAAAAAAATCATTGAAAAAGCAAACGGGGTACGGAAGGTTGAGATATTGGCTGTCCCCGATCGGCAAGTCAGGATCAATCTGGATTTTGCCCGACTGGCACAACTGAATATTTCCATCAACCAGGTAGCCAACGCCTTGCAATCATACAATGCGAATATCCCAGGTGGGAGCCTCGAAATTGGCGCAAAGAAATTAAATATTGTTACCAGTGGGCAGTTTGAAGATCTTTCTGAAATTGGAACTACAATAATAAAAACTACCGGAGATCACCTGATACAATTGAAAGATGTAGCTGATATTGGGTATGAGGATGAGGATGATAAATACCTGGCAAGATTTAATGGTCAACGAGCGATTTTCCTTAATGCCATGCAAAAGAAGGGGACAAATATTTATGAAATCGATTCGTATTTACAACCCCGAATTGCAGCCTTTCAAAGCAAGCTACCTGGAGATATCGATTTGCATTTCGTGCTAAACCAGGCTGAGGGTGTTAAAACCAGGATAGGAAACTTCTTTGTCAACTTTGGTCAGGGGCTTCTGTTGGTAGGGATTTTTATTTTAATTGCCATCGGCATCAGGGCTTCGTTGGTGATTATGCTGGCGATTCCTGTTTCGGTCTTGATTGGCCTTACACTTCTCGATCTTTCTGGTTTTGGAATGCAGCAAATGTCCATAGCAGGGCTGATCATAGCGCTGGGATTGTTGGTAGATAACAGTATTGCAGTAGTAGAAAATATCTATCGTTATCTTGGAATGGGCTACAATAAAAAGGATGCTGCCATTAAAGGAACCGGTGAATTGGGTTGGGCTTTGGTTACCTCAACAGTAACCACCGTGCTGGCATTTGTACCAATGATTGCTATTGGTGGACCGACCGGTGATTTTATCAGAAGCCTTGCCGTAATAGTTGTTTATACCCTGATCGCTTCACTGGCCATTGCCTTGACATTTACACCATATTTATCATCAATTATTCTTAAGAATAAAAAGAAAAGTTTGGCTATAAGTTTTGTGCAGAAATTTATCAATAAGTATTATCAGGCTACAATAGATAAAGCATTGAAAAAACCATGGATGACACTTTCATTAGCATCAGTTGTATTTTTAACCGGTCTTTCTCTCTTTGGAGTAATTGGTGTGTCTTTCTTTCCGAAAGCAGAAAAACCACAATTTATCATTAACATCAATACTCCGGAAGGAAGTAGTATAGCCAAGACAAATGCGGTGGTAGAATTTGTGGAAAATGTACTACAATCCAGGGAAGAGGTAAGCCATTTTGCTTCAAACATTGGCCATGGAAATCCACAGGTGTATTACAATATTCAGGCTAAAAGTTTTGACCAATCATTTGGGCAGGTATTTGTGGTGTTAAATAAGTATGATCGCGAAGAAAGTGAAAACCTCGTGAATGATCTACGCGAAATATTTAACAAGTTCCCGGGCGCCGAGATTGAAGTGAAGGAGTTTATCCAAGGGCCACCGGTTGAGGCTCCCGTGGCTATTAAAGTAATTGGGAATAATCTCGATGTATTAAAGGAAGTGTCCTTTGATGTGGAAGCTATCATTCAGTCAGCGTCCGAAATTGTGAATGTGGATAATCCATTACGTCAGTCAAAGACGGATTTAAAAGTGAACATCAATACCTATAAAGCCTCCATGCTTGGATTGAATATCCGGGATATTGATTTGGCAGTTAGAACAAATATATCCGGAATGAACGTTGGGGCTTTCCGGGATAATGAGGGAGAAGAGCATGACATGATATTAAGGTTGCCAAATAGAGGAAATGCGGATTTTTCAGATTTTCAGTATATACATCTGACATCAGAAACAGGAATGCAAATACCATTGGATCAAGTTGCGGACGTTGAATTTACCTCAACACTCAAGGAGATTAGTCATTATAATCTTGATCGTCAAAATACCATAACGGCAGATGTTAAGAATTTGGGAGAGGTAACAAATATTACAAGGTCGATTATAGACGAATTGGAGAATTATAATTTTCCAGCGGGTTTTGGATATTCTGTTGGTGGTCAATTGGAAAGCCAGGAAGAATCATTTGGGAATATGGGCAAAGTATTGATCATTTCTCTTATTGGTATTTTTGCTGTCCTGGTGCTGCAATTCAAGTCATTTACCCAGCCCTTGATTATTTTTTCCGCAATTCCTTTGGCGATTACCGGAGCTTTTTTCGCATTATTTATTACCGGACATTCCTTTAGTTTTATGGCATTTGTCGGATTAACATCGCTGATAGGTATTGTGGTAAATGATTCCATCATATTGGTGGATTTCACCAACCAATTGCGATCAAGCGGAAAGGCGAAGTTAGAGGCAATAATTGAAGCCGGAAAAACGCGATTTATGCCAATCATTCTCACCACGTTAACAACAATTGGTGGTCTGTTGCCATTGACGCTGAAAGGTGGCGATATGTGGGCGCCGATGGGTTGGGCGATTATTGGAGGGCTGCTTTTCTCAACTTTACTTAGTTTGTTGATCGTACCTGTTTTGTACAAATTATTTAGTAAAGGGTAAATGATATCCTTTAAAATTAATTTTAATTCATGGTTATTGGCAGGTGCGGGAGAAATCCTGCATTTATTTTTTGCAGTAAAATTCTACACCAGATTAATCAAATGAATACTCCAGAAGTTAAAAATACCAGCTCGTACAGACTAACTAAAATAATTATCGGAGCTGGCGTTCCAATCTTTTGCGGTTGCATATTCCCTTAGACTTTTGTTTACCGAATCCAGGTTTACGTACGTTTCGTCATATTTTTCTTTTGGTTTTAGTCCTGCCCACTCTCTGAATTCTTCATGTTCCGGATGCTTTTTAATGTTGATAGCATCCAGAAAATCAGTGTATCCCCAGGGGCCTCCGACATCCTCAGGTGGGCATTTCCCAAAGGCATCGACACAAACAGGCACTCCCGAAAATGTCTCCAAATCTTTCTTCAAAGGTTTTTGGAAAGTTATTTTATGCAACCAGGAATCACCAAAATCATATTCGTAATAAAATGGTTTGCCATCTCTCAACTCTTGAAAAGTTCTTTTCAGAGATGTTTTTTCAGGTTTTACAATATTGTCCATATAATCTAAATCATCTTCGTAGGGAATCTTTACCACAATTGAACCACTGAATTTTTTATCCGTAAACTGAAAAAGGTGAGCGAATTCCCATCCCATGGCGAGTTGAATTACGTAATGGAGTTGCATCATATTAATGTCAGCAGGAACCAGCAATCTTCTAAACACAGAAACTGGCATGTTTTCCAAATCTATTTTTAGTTTAATTGGTGAGTTTGACGGCAGAAGTTTAACAATTTTCATCTTTAAAAAAAATTATGTTTGTATGGAATCGATAAGATGCAAGATATTGAAAAGTTCATTTATTTCAGAAAACAATAATAGGTTTATTGATCATAAGTTATAAAATCTCGTTTTTGTTAAATGTCTGAAAAACTCACCTGTTCAACCATTTTTTAAAATCACCGGCACGCTCGATGCTTACAATGGCTTCCTTATTATTGGCTGGTAAGAGATCAATTTTTACACGACCTTTTGGGTAGGTATGCATTTGATTGATGGATTTGATATTTATAAAAAACTGACGGTTAATACGGAAAAATTCATCCGGATCCAGCGCTTTATCCAGTTTATCCAGTGTGAAATCGATCAGGTATTGATGATTGTCTTTACTGTATAAATAGCAATATTTTCCTTCTGCCATGAAGTATGCAACATGTTCTTTCTCGATAGTTTTTATTTTATCCGCTGAATAAACCATAAATCTCTTTTGATAATTCGGTTCATTATTATGAAGCATTTCGGCGATTTTCAAATAGTCAATTCCTGCGATTGCATTGGCTCTTTCGAGATCTCTTTGACTAATGGGTTTCAGAAGATAATCTATTGAATTTACTTTGAAGGCTTCTACTGCATATTGATCGTATGCAGTCGTGAAAATGATGGGTGTTTTCACTGTTATCTGTTCAAAAATTTTAAAACTATTTGAATCGCCAAGGTAAATATCGAGGAAGATTAGATCGGCACGGTTTTCTTTCAGCCATTTTACCGATGATTCTACGGAATCAAGTATGGAGAGTATAATTACGGTTTGATCAATTTTCTGAAGTTGCCGTTCCAGTTTATCCGCAGCATATTGTTCGTCTTCGATGATTAATACCTTCATGGTTATTCTGGTTGAATCAGTGGTATTTTTGCAATATAGTAATCATTTTCGATGATAAATACCGGGCGAAGATTTGTCAGTAATTGATAGCGTTGTTTTAAATTTTCTATTCCAATGCCTGTTCTTTCAACTTTTTCATTTCTGTATTGAAGATTATTTTTAATAATTATATCGTCCTTTTCAGTGAAAATGGTAATCTTCAAAGGTTTGTCTTTTGTAACAATATTATGTTTAATTTCATTTTCTACAAGTAGTTGAAGCGAAAGTGTGGGCAAATTGAAATGAAGCTTATCACCATCAATTTTGATGGTGAAGTCTAAACCTTCACCAAAGCGAATTTTTAACAAAAACACAAAGGACTTTATAAAGTCCAATTCTTCCTTTAAGCTCACAACCAATCGCTCTTGATTTTCCAACACATAACGATAAATGCTAGAAAACTCATCAATAAAAATTTCAGCTTTAGCCGGATCAGTATGCACCAAAGATGAAAGCGTATTCAGGCTATTAAAAAGAAAATGAGGATTTACCTGGTTTTTCAACGCCTCAAATTTTGAAGCGATGCTTTCCTTTTCCAATCGTTCGGACTCAATAAGCGATTGCTTCCATTTGCTGAACATGCGTATCCCTTCGTAAAAAGTAGTGAGAAATAAATTCAATACTATTGCAATAATAATTCCCATGATCATATGTTCTCGATATGGAAATTGCGAAAGGCCTACGGAAAATGTTACTTGAAAAATTAAAATTATTGAAAATATGGCAACGAAATTTGTATAAAAGAATTCAGCAATAATTCGCTTCCAAATGCCTTTGTCCCATGGTAAATATTTATCCAAGATTACAATGGAATATATAACAGCAGCTGACACCAATGCCGTAATAATATAACCCAGGATCAAATCAGAGATTGAATTAATCAGGAAAGTAAAATCAAAGGTGGTTACTTCACCAAGAAATATTTTCCTGCCGATAAAAAATGTCGATGGCAATGCACCGGCACAGCCAAAGTAAAGTATAATCTTGTGCTTTGAGATCACGGAGTTTTTTTAATTCTAAATTTTACGCTAACATACCGATTTAAGCATTGAACTTTAAAAGAATTGGAGTGAGCTTGAGTAATTGTGGAGTAAACCGATAATCAAATTATAACTGATTTAGTTCCTTAACATTTCTGTATTCAAATTCAAAATCAATTTCAAAGGTATCTACAAATTTAAATTTCATTGCTTTTTTCAATTTATCCACATCATGCGAGTAGAATAAAAAAGCGCCACCACCACCGGCGCCACAAAGTTTGCCACCGAGCGCTCCATTGGATTTTGCATAGGCATACATATCATCCAGTTTTGGTGTAGTTGATGAAGGAGCAAGTAGTTTTTGAGCGTTCCAATTTCTTTCAATTACTTGAGCACATAAATCGTAATCTCGCTTTTCCAGCGCTTTGGCAAATTCCATTCCGCAAGTTATCAATTCATCAATAGCCTTTTGGCCGTTGGATGTTTTGTAATACTTATAAACTTCCTCAACAGCTACCTGAGCATTTCTTGATTCGCTGGTATGAAGTAATAAAAGTTTTGATCTGAATTCTTCAAGTGTCTCCGGTGGAATAACCAGATCCAATGGCCTGGCATAGTCATTACCAAATTCAAAACAATGGAAACCACCATAAACAATTCCATATTGATCCTGCCTGCCAATGAACCACTGAAGCTCCTGGTTTTCTAAGTTGAATAAATCTTCTCCAATATTTTCCAGTGATTTTGGTTCAGCATTATAGGTTTTAGAGTTGAGCATTTCCAACAGTTTCGCTGCTGTAGAGGTACTCAATCCGCTCCCTCTGGGATAACCGGAAAAATTAAATTTTCCTCCTTTGAATTCGACTAGCGGCCGGATCGCAACGTTGGATACATATCCTTTTTTTCCGTCCATGATATATGGCACATCCGTCCATCCTCCTGCAAAATCAATTCTTAATGGGGCCTTTAGGCTATAATTTATTTTATTGATGATGTTACTTGTGGAGGTAGGTATTAATTCTTTGGGAACTTCACGAGTTACAAATTCAATTTTTATACCAAGTTCATCACAAAGCACTTTCTTAGGTTCGATGGAGGAGTCATCATCATTTACAATAAAAATATCCGGCCTCAATTCGGTCAGTACATTTTTAAAATCAATTTTACCTTCTCCAATTTCATTATCATTTAATACAGTGTAATTCACATCCTCCATTGCAGCAATAAGATAAATGCGATTGTTTTCCGGATTTACCGGTCTGCCCGGGCCTTTTAATATTCTTAGTGTTTCGTCTTTCCCTACTCCAACAATCAAAATTTCTCCATAGCTCTTACATTGGTTAAAAAAAACAGCATGACCGGATTGCAGTATATCATAGCATCCTGTACAAAAAACAATTTTATTATTTTGGTGCTGTTTTCTAATTTCCCGAAGCTGGCTTTGGGCTATTACTTTTTTCTTAATGTTTTCAAACATGATATTTTATTTTAAAAAATTCCGCTAACCTGCATAATGCAGGAGATAATTAATGAAACTTATAATGAGTTAGCAACCACGACACCTGCCTGCGGTAGGCAGGTTGACATAGGATTTAGATTATTTATTTGAAAATTTAATAGTATGGTCATTCCAACTAAATCTCTTGAATGTCAATGTCTTACATCCAAAATGGATATATTCACAAATTATTTAAGCTAAATCCTATCCAGAACTTTTTCAATAATCGAATCTATGATTTTATATGGGTTTGCTGAAAAAATTCCTTTTACTCTGTTACTTAAAATTGCATTGATGCTAAGCGCCTCATGCCCAAGCAATCGAGCAAAAGCATAAATCATCGAAGTTTCCATTTCGAAATTTGTTAGCAAAAATCCATTGTGGTTAAAATAAGTGATTTGATCCAGCAATTTCGGATTTCGGACGTCAATTCTAAGCTGCCTTCCTTGAGGGGCATAAAACCCCGGGGAGGTAACCGTATTGCCTCTAATTAAACCTTGACCCAACTTCTCCATGAGTGTCTGAGATGCTTTGACTACGTATGGAGGGAAGGACAATTTAAGTGCATTTTGAAGTTTTTTGCCAATTTCAAGCTCAAAATCTGTGTGATTCATTTTATAATACAGCATTAGATTATCCATACCAATCCCATATTCTGAAACTAGTTCGGATCCAACAGCCAAATCTTCCTGGATAGCTCCTGATGTCCCAATTCGAACGATATTCAAACTTTCCTTTTTTTCTTTCGCTTTTCTGGTTTTGAGATCAATATTAAACAACGCATCCAATTCTATCATCGCGATCTCAATGTTATCCACCCCGATGCCGGTACTCATGACCGTAATGCGTTTATTTTTGTAAGTACCGGTATGCGTAATGAATTCTCGTTTGTTCATTTCGAATTCAATGTCATCGAAATGCTTGCTGATATGATAAACACGTCCAGGATCTCCAACCACGATAATGTTTTTTGAAACATGTTCGGGTTTAAGATTTAAATGATAAACACTTCCATCCTTATTTAGGATTAAATCAGCATCAGAAAATTCCTTCACAGTAGATTAAAGCGTTTAGTTTAAAAAATTATGCTCTCGTGGAGCCTCGATATGGATTATAGCCATTTAATTCTTTTGGATAGTACCCCCTTCCATCATATTCTCGTTTTTCCGGATGTTCTAAACATTTTTCGGAGCATGCTCCATCCATTTCTTTGGCGCAAGTTTCACAAATTGGCACGTGCTTGTTGCATACTGGATTAGCACAATTTACCATTCGGTCACAATCTGTACCACAAATATAACACGAGCTGATCACTGTAGGATTAACTTTATTTACATCTGCGGCAACTCGGCTATCAAAAACATAACATTTCCCATCAAAATCCTCACCTCCTTCTTCAATTCCATATTTTATTATTCCTCCATGAAGTTGATACACATTTTTAAATCCTTTTTCCAGTAGGTATGCGCTTGCTTTTTCGCACTTTATTCCACCGGTGCAATAGGTAATAATTTTTTTATCCTGGTACTTTTTCAACTCTTCAACCTTCTTGGGGAAATCTCTGAAATTCTCAATGTCAAACGAAATTGCATTTTTGAACTTTCCGATATTATGCTCGTAGTTAGATCGAACATCCACAATTACGACATCATTATCATCTTTAATTTTTTTGAATTCATGAGGTTCAATGTATTTCCCGGTTTTTTTTGTTGGATCAATATGTTTAAATCCGGAGTGAACAATTTCATCTTTTACCCTGACATTTAGTTTTTGAAATGCGTTAGAATCGAATGATTCAATTTTAAATTGCGTATGAGAAAATCTTGAATCGGCAGTAAGATTCTCCATGTATTTTTCGCAATCTGCTTTCAGCCCTGAAATTGTACCATTAATTCCTTCTCCTGCTACGATAATTCTACCGCGCAAATTATTTTCAATGCAATACATATGATGTTGCATTCGGAAGGCACCCGGGTCTTCAATTTTAGTATAACAATAGTAGAGTAAGATTAAGTAATCCTTCATAAATATTTTAATTTGGTCATGGTTTGTGATGGTAATTTCACTTAATTGGTTTTGCAGGATTGCCAAATACGGTTGCATTTTTTTCCACGTCAGCAATCACTACTGATCCAGCGCCAATCCTCGCTCCCTTTCTTACAGTTACGCCACTAACAACAGTTGCACCGCTACCTATAAAAACGCTATCTTCAATCACAACGGCCGAATTAATAATACTTCCGGCGCCTATCTGCACAAAGTCACCTATCCTGGCTCCAAAATCGACAATCGATCCTGAATGAATGATACAATGATTTTTTATTTCCGTATTAGCGCCGATTTTCACGCCCTGGTTATACAAACTGCCATGGTGCAAAACTGCTGAATTTGCAATATAGGCATTACTATGGATTGCATTTACAGGCATGGATTTTTGATTATTTCTTAGTGAATTTATCATCGAGGCCTTCCATAAATTATCATCAGACGCCACAAATACATCACAATCTTTACCAATCATTTTAAGATAATCGTCATCATCTGTATCCCCTAGTATTGTGATATCTTCAATCTCTGTACCATGAAGTTTTTTGTTGTCGTCTAAAAATCCATAAACTACAACATTATTACTTTTGAAAATTTCCAGCACAGCCTTGCCAAGTTCAGTTGCGCAGATAATTATTACAGGCTTATTCATTCATATCCAATTTTGATACTGCAAAAGTAAATCGAAGAAATTGATTCGCCAATTGAGGACAACAACAAATGTTGTATTTATATATAAAAAAAAGCGGGTATTGACCCGCTTTACGTTTTTTTGATGTGTATTTTTATACTCCTGAATCATTTTTTTCATCTTGTGTTACTTCAACAAGTTCAATTCCAGTAGAAAGAAAACTCGAATAATCTGTAAAAATTACTTCTGTTTCCCTAGTTTCTTTAATTGTTGATGAAAATTCTACCATTTCAAAAATCTCTCGCGGAACTTCAGCAGTAATTACTTTTTCAATGTCTTTATAAGAATTTGATACCGAAGGATCATCTTGCAGTGCAATAGATGGGGCAATAACCAAGGCAACAACAGCCATCAGTTTTATCAGGATATTTAATGATGGGCCTGATGTGTCCTTAAATGGATCACCGACAGTATCGCCAACTACAGCTGCTTTATGTGGTTCTGAACCCTTGTAATATTTTTCACCATCAATCTCCACACCTTCTTCAAATATTTTTTTTGCGTTATCCCATGCACCACCGGCATTGGACTGAAAAATTGCCATTAAAACTCCGGACGATGTAACGCCGGCCAATAACCCGCCAAGCATTTCCGCTCCACCAATAAATCCAATTAAAACCGGTGCGAAAATTGCCAGAACCCCAGGCAAAACCATCTCTTTTATAGAAGCCTTTGTTGATATTTCGACACATTTACCATACTCAACTTTTTTGTCTGCTTCCTGGAATATTTTAAGCTCTTCTTCTGTGGCTTGTTCCAGATCAGAGTCATATTTTTTCATGATTATCAGGGCACTTTTCAAAGCTGGAATTTCATTGAATTGTCTTCTTACTTCCTGAATCATAGCCATAGCTGCTTTTCCCACAGCTTTCAACGCCAATGCGGAAAACACAAATGGAAGCATAGCTCCTAAAAGCAAACCAACCATAATTACAGGCTTTGAAATATCTATAGTAGATACATTAGCCTGTTGCATGAATGCTGCAAATAGCGCTAGTGCAGTCAAGGCTGCAGACCCAATTGCAAATCCTTTGCCGATAGCGGCAGTAGTGTTGCCAACAGCATCTAGCTTATCAGTGCGCTGTCTAACTTCTTTTGGAAGATTACTCATTTGTGCAATCCCTCCTGCATTGTCAGAAATAGGCCCATATGCGTCGATAGCCAATTGAATGCCTGTGTTAGCAAGCATACCAACAGCTGCAATAGCAATTCCGTATAATCCTGCAAAATAATATGAAATCAAAATTGCTCCACAAATTAAAATGATTGGGATAGCGGTCGACATCATCCCTACACCTAGTCCGGCAATAATATTTGTTGCACTTCCTGTGATAGATTGTTTAACAATGGATAACACAGGCCGAGTACCGATACCTGTGTAATATTGTGTGATTTTTCCTATGCCCAATCCGGCAACCAATCCAGCAATAGTGGCCCAAAATACCCCTAAAGCTTTATATGTGTGTCCATTAATGGTCCAACTTGGTGGAAGCATATAGAGGATCAATCCAAGCGAGACAAATACCATAATTATGGAAGAACCAAATTCTCCTCTATTCAGTGCATTTTGCAGATTTCCACCTTCTTTTATTTTGACAAAAAATGTTCCTATAATTGAAACTAAAATTCCGGCTGCAGCCAATGCCAAAGGCAACAATACGGCGCCCAAACCATTGAAATCGCTATGAAATTCCGGTAAAACAACAAATGTCGCGCCTAGAACCATTGTCCCTATAATAGATCCAACATATGATTCAAATAGGTCTGCACCCATTCCTGCAACATCTCCTACATTATCTCCAACATTGTCAGCAATAGTAGCGGGATTAAGAGGGTGATCTTCAGGGATGCCAGCTTCTACTTTTCCTACCAAGTCAGCTCCGATGTCTGCAGCTTTTGTGTAAATACCGCCTCCGACACGAGCAAAAAGGGCAATGGAAGAGGCGCCTAATGAAAATCCAGCTAAAACGTTAATAACTTTACTTATATTATCAAAATCGATTCCAAAAAGATGTGTATAAAGAATAAACAAAAGACTTAATCCAAGAACTCCCAGGCCGACAACACCTAATCCCATTACTGATCCACCGTTAAACGCTACTTCGAGGGCTTTTTCAAGAGAGATTCTTGCAGCATTCGTTGTTCTAACGTTTGCTTTTGTAGCTACTTTCATACCCAAATAACCAGCTAATGCAGAACAAAATGCTCCGACGACAAAAGATAGCGCGACCAAAGGGTGGGAATCTTCTTCGATTACACCCTTGATTGCAAGAATGATTGCCAGCGCAACCACGAATATAATCAACACCTTATATTCAGCCTTGAGAAAAGCCATTGCACCCTTGGAAATGTGGTCCGCAATGGTCGCCATTCTTTCAGTTCCTACATCTTGTTTTGAAACCCATGCGGATCGCCACATAACAAAGAGCAAACCGATCACTCCCATGACAGGGAAAAAATATATAATATTTTCCATGATATTTTGATTGTTTAGGGTATTAAAATTTTTTCAATTTGAAAGTTGATTTTCTTTGATAATCTAATATCTAACTTTAAAAGTCTATTTATAAAATCTATTCAACCAGTCCAAACAAAAATTATCCATCCTTTGATTCAACCTGGAAAAGGCATGGATTACTAAACTAAGTTTTTGCCATTTTTTGAAAATATTTAATGGTTCAAATCCATAACGTTAAAGAAGGTTTAAATAAGCCACAATACTTTTTAAGAATCGAGCAATTTCGTTCGCAAGAGGATGATCTGCACCTCGTCCTATAACATAGAGCATGAAAATGCTATAAATTCCTAATAGTAAATATGCCTGAACTC
>SMVB01105183.1_pt1 | contig 22377 bp, 13 predicted proteins | sample 2456461 | NCBI WGS metagenome assembly SMVB01 (sample SAMN11095934, study PRJNA526329) | marine sediment metagenome | biome: Marine sediment; feature: Surficial sediment; material: Deep marine sediment; isolation source: Hadal surficial sediment | place: Pacific Ocean | collected 2014-05 | depth...
GGGGCGCCGCTCGGCGTCTTCTTGGAGCACACGGCGCAGGTTTCTTCGCTCGCGATCGATCCGAACGGTTCCCGGGTCGTCAGCGGGTCGGAAGACGGCTCGGTCCGGATCTGGGACCTTGAGGGCCGCGCCGCGCGCAAGGTCCCGGAGGCGACGCGGGGCGGGGCTGCGTGGGACGACTCCGACCTGCTCTGGCGCGAGGGTCCCGTCGCGGCTGTCACTTTCCATCCGCTCGGAGACCGGGTCGCCTTTTGCCTCAGAGATGGCTCGATGCGCGTCGTCGACGCTCTCGCGGACGAGCCGGTGACGGTCCTTCGTGGGCAGGGAGCCAAGATCCTGTGCGTCGCATTCGACGCGGCCGGCGAGCGCGTGGCGACCGGTACGCACGGGGGGAGCCTCTGGATCTGGGACGCCGAACAGGGGGAGGTCCTGCGCGCGCTCGGACCCTTGCCGGGTCGGGTGCTCTCCGTCGGATTCACGCCGGACGGTCGCCTCGTCGCGGAGTCGGACGACGGGAGCCTGCGGGTTTTCGACGCGGAGCATGAGGATCCGGTGCGGGTCTTCCCGGGTTCCGTGCGGACCATCGGCTGCTCGTGCGTCTCGCCCCGCGGGCGCTTCCTGGCCACGAGCACGGGCGACGGCCTGGACGTCTTGCACCTCGAGAGCGGCGAGCTCCTGCGGCACCTCACGGCGCCGGGTCTCGTCCTCTCCGCCGTGCGATTCGACGCGGACGAATCGCGGATCGCCGCGGGCGCGAGCGACGGCACGCTATGCCTCTGGGACGTGGAGACCGGAGCGCTCCTCCAGAGAACGGAGCGCACCGGCCGCTATGTCGCCTCGCTCGCGTTCGCGGCGAGGGACGACAAGATCGCCTACGGGTCCAGGCGGTCCGTCTGGATATGGGACCTCGCCTTGAACATCCACACGAAGCTCGGCGGACACGACGGCTTGGTGAACTCCATCTGCTTCGACCCCGCGGGTCGCCGCCTGTTCTCGTGCGGCAACGACAAGCGGATCCTCGTCTGGGACGTCGCGACGAACGAGTTGCTCGCCACGCTCGTCGCGCACGCCGGAACCGTGGACGGGCTCGCCATGAGTCCGGACGGCGCGCGCCTCGCGTCGGTGGGCGACGACGGCACGCTACGCCTCTGGGAGACCGACGCCGAGCAGCTCGCGCGCATGGGGCGCGCTCGCGCGCGTCACCGCGCTGTCGCGCCGCTCGTCGACGCGCTCTTCGAAGCCGGCGGGACCCTCGACGAGGTCCTCGCCGCCCTGCGGCGCGAGCCCGGCCTGGACGCCTCGCTGCTGCGGACGGCGAAACGCCTCGCGGTGGCCCGGGCGGCCGGCGCTTCCGATCCGCCGGGGGCGAAGTAGGCTTCTCAGCGCGGGAGCAGCGAGCGTCCGTCGAGCTCCAGCGGCTCCGGATCGATGCCCAGCCACGCGAGCGCAGTCGGCGTGATGTCGTAGAGCGACGGGCGTTCGAGCTCCACGCGCTCGAGCCCGTCCGCCCACAGCAGGAATGGAACCGTATGGACGGCGGCGAGGGAGTTGTCCCCGTGGCCCTTGGAGTCCTCCGGTCCGCCGTGGTCCGCGCTGAGCAGGATGAGCCAGGCTTCCCGATCGCGCCGCGGCCGCGCGGCGATCGCCGCCAGCAGACGGCCGATGAGCGCGTCGACGCGTCCGACCGCCGCGCCGTACTCGGGGGAACCGTAGGAGTGCGCGTGCCCCGCCGAGTCGAGTTGCGAGAGGTGCACGAACACGACGTCCGGATCCGCGCCGGCGTAGGGGGACCGGCCCGCCAGGCATTGAACGACGGCGTCGATCGTCGCGACGTCGCGCTCGGCGGACGACGGGCCCGATTCCGGGCAGAAGTCGTGGTCGAGCACGCTCGCCGACCTCGCCAGCGGCGCCGCGTCCCCGATGCCGATGCCCGCCCATGTGTAGAAGACCGCGGTCTCGAGCTCCGCGTCGTGCCGCTTCACGTGCCCGAAGAGCGTGGGGAACGCCGCGGGCCCTTCCTCGTCATCGCGGATCCCGTGTTCGCCGTCGCCGTTGGCGCAGAGGTCCGTGCGGGCCGGGCTGACGCCGGTGAGCAGCACGCCCCAGTTCGTGGCGCTGTGCCCGTTCCAGGCGTTCTCCGCCGTCCACGCGTTCGTCGCGTCGGTGCGGAACGAGCCCTCGGCGACGAGGCGATCGAGGTGGGGCGTCTCCGCGCGCGTGAGCGCATCGCCGCGCATCCCGTCGACGCCGAGGACGAGGACCTTGCGCACCGGGGGCTCGGCCGTCGTCGGCTCATTCTGGGCCGGAGCCGGGAGGACGAGGATGAGAGCGCACATGGATGCGGACAGCATGGGCACGAGCATAAGGAGTGCAGGGGTTCCGTGGACTCGCCTGGAATGCGAACTCCATGGAGGGGTGCGGGTGCGCCGAGCCGTCGGCAGCGCTCGCCCTGGCCGGCTCTCGGAGTCGTCGCGGTTCGCGAGGTGCCGGGCATGGGACGCAGAGCTGCTCTCGGTGCTCGGTGCATCGCGGATCACGACGACTCCGACGGCCTGCTAGACCTGGAATAAGCGTTCAGGTTCGCGAGATCGCACGAGAGTGCGGTATCCGTGGCCGTTCGCGACGCTTCGGAAGCGGAGCCTGGCTGTAGCCAGGTGAGCATTCCGAAGCGTCGCGAACGGCCACGGATACCGCACTCTCGTGCGAAGCAAAGCGGTCTCGCGAAGCTGAGCGCTTATTTCAGGGCTAGAGCTCGAACGTGACTTCGAGAGCGTTCGACAGGTTGAAGCTGCCGAACCCACACGGGCCGTTCGGGTCGCGGTACCAGCCTTGGAAGTACCAGGTCTGGCCGGGCATGATGTGGCCCGCCGACGGGAAGTTCGCCAGCGAGAAGGCCACGATGCCCGGGCCCTCGAGGAAGCCGCCGCCCGGTCCCGAGTTCCGTATGGGGAACCGGTTCACCGAGGCGCCTCCGACGCATCTCAGCCCGTCGCCGAACGGCGTCGCCACGAAGGGCGCGCTGCCGTTGTAGATCAAGCCGAACTGGTTGGATGGGAGGTTGAAGAGGGCGAGCGTGAACGTGTCGAGGACCGTGCTGTTGAGCTCCGTGGACGTCAGGATCGCGCCGCTTCCCGTGGCGTTCCGGCAGCCCTCGCCGGGCCCACCGCTGTTGCCGCACGGGCAGTTGGCGTTCGCGCCCTCGCAGTAGGAGATGGGGGTGGGCAGGATCTGGCCGCGGAGCTCGCCACCGCCGAAGGCGAAGGTGTGGATGTTGACGTACATCCGGCCCGCGAGGATCGCCGCCTCGTCGAGCGGGCTGTAGCTCCACGTGCCGATCTTCGGCGTGCCCAGCGGTAGGTTGAACGCGATCCCGCCGGGGTTGCCCGTGGCGCCCTCGTGGATGTGCGCCGCGGCCTCGCCTGCGAGGAGACCGGAGAACACGATGTTGAAGTCGACCGTGTTGGCCACGGTGTCGATCACGAACGAGCCGGAGCCCGTCGCGGGCGAAGCGTTCGGAGGGGTCTCCTGGGCCCCGCTCAGGACAGTGTGGTAGGCGAGCTGCGCGCTCGCCGTCTGGGCGAGGCCGATGAGGAGGGCGAGGGGGAGTGCCGCGCGGCACAAGTACGAATGGGAGAAGGTCATCGAAGCTACCTCAGAGACTCGGGTCGGTCGGGGGACGGGAAGACCAGGTCGTCGGAGAGTGACTCACACCACTAGATTAGAGCGACATGGTCGCCGTCGTGTTGCTCGGTCGGCGCCAAATCCATCGGAGGGTCCCCCGAAACGCCGTAGGCCCCATGTCAGCCCCATCGGGACGGAATGCGGACCGACCGGGGACCTGGACTTCGGCGCCATCGGACCCGCGCGGCGAATCGGGCAGGGTCACTTCAGGTCGCGGATCCAGGGGGGCGAAGAGAGTGATGCTGACGAACCCCAGCGGACGAGACAGATGGCCTCATGTCGACACTGCCGGTCCACCGTCCTCCTCGGTGGCTACAGGGATGGAGATCGCAGGTACTGCAGTGAGACCTGCTACTCGAAGGACGCCGCCCGGCGCGAGGTGCCGGAGGTTCCCGATACCTGGGTCGAAGCGACCGCGCGCGAGGTCCGCGAGGGATCCTGTCCCCGCTGCCAGGGCCGGGGGCCGGTGGAGGTTCACACCTCCTACCGCGTGCTCTCCGCCGTGGTGGTCACGGCCTGGCGCAGCTGCACGCACGTCTGCTGCCGCTCCTGCGGTCGTGCCAGGCAGCTCCAGGACCTCGCGCTGACGACGTTCCTCGGTTGGTGGGGTTTTCCCATCGGCATCTTGCTGACTCCGGTCTACGTCGTCCGCGGTCTCATGGCCGTGGCCGCGGGCGACGTCGAGGAGCACGCGCAGCCTTCCGCGGCGCTCTTGGACGCGGTACGTCAGCGGCTGGCCCTCGAGCTGATGGAGGCGGCGGAGCAGGGCGGCCCGAACGCGCCGGACTCGAGCGCGGGGCGCGCCGCCTGAGGCTTCGCTTCGGACGCTGGTTCCCGCCGCTGCTCCGGATGCCCCGCGGCCGGGCGAGCGCTACGAACGGGTCGGGTGGGGATGCGTTTCCCCGATGCGCTCCTCGGCGCCGTTCACCTCGAACCAGTGCACTTCGTGCGTAGCCAGGTGGACTCGTGCGTGACCCTGAGCGATCGAATCACCGGCGTGTCCATCGACGCGCGCGACCCAACGGACGCCGTCCGGCAGCTCGAGGTGGACGTCGCTGCGATCGCCCAGGTCCTCCACACGGAGGACGTTGCAGGCGATGGCGGCGCGGCCCGGGTCGGGCTCGAACGAGATCCGGTCGGGCCGTACGCCGAGGACGACCTTCTGCCCCGCGTGCTCGCGTAGCGCCGCGGGCGCCGCGGGGACCTCCAGCTCCAGGCCGTTCGTCACGAGCTTCGAGCCGGAGAGATCGAGGGTGCCCGCGAGGAAATTCATCGTCGGCGTGCCCACGAAGCCCGCGACGAACCGGTTCGCGGGCCGGTCGTAGACCTCGCGCGGCGTGGCGATCTGCTGGACGACGCCGTCCTTCATCACGACGAGACGGTCACCGAGAGTCATCGCCTCCTCCTGGTCGTGGGTGACGTAGAGCATCGTCGCGCCCACCGCCGCATGGAGGCTCTTCAACTCGGCGCGCATCTCGACGCGCAGCTTGGCGTCGAGATTGGAGAGCGGCTCGTCGAAGAGGAACACCTCGGGCTCGCGGACGAGGGCCCGCCCGACCGCGACGCGCTGGCGCTGGCCGCCGGAGAGCGCGGCGGGCCGGCGCTCGAGCAGCGGCGTGATCCCGAGCGTCGCGGCGGCGACTTCGACGCGGCGCGCGATGTCGGCGTCCTCGAGGCGTGCGGCGGCGCGATAAGCCGGCGCGAGGAGGCGCATGACCCGGCTCTTCCGCGCGCGCCGGCGCTCGAGGCCGAATGCGAGGTTGCCGCGCACGGTGAGGTGGGGGTAGAGCGCGTAGCTCTGGAACACCATCGCGATGTCCCGGTCGCGCGCCGCGACCTCGTTCACGACGCGGTCACCGATCGTGAGCCGGCCCGCGGTGATCTCCTCGAGCCCCGCGACCATCCGCAGCGTCGTGCTCTTCCCACAGCCTGAGGGACCGACGAGCACGACGAACTCGCCGTCCGCAACCTCGAGCTCGACGTCCTTGACGGCGGTGATTCCGCCCGGATAGACCTTGGAGATGCCTTCGAGGAGGACGCGCGCCATCAGCCCTTCACCGCGCCCTTCTGCAGCCCCTCGACGAACTGCCGCTGGGCGACGAGGAACAGGAGGATGCAGGGCAGCATCGTCACGAGGCTGACGGCCATGAGGTAGTGCACGTCCTCGAGCCCGCCGTACTGGTTGCGGAAGGTGTTGAGCGCCACCGCCAGCGTCGCCTGCTCGTCCGAGTGCAGGTAGATCAGCGGCGTCATGAAGTCGTTCCAGACGAAGATGAAAGTGAACGTCGCGCAGATGGCGATCACCGGCTTGCACAGGGGCAGCATGACGCGCCACCAGATCTCGAGGTGCCCGCACCCGTCGAGCCGCGCCGCCTCGACGAGCGCCTCGGGCACCTGCGCGAAGAATTGGCGGAACATGAACACGAAGAACGCGTTGCCGAAGAACGCGGGCACGACCAGCGGCAGGATCGTGTCGATCCAGCCGAGCGAGCGGAACAGGATGAACAGGGGGATCATCGTCACCTGCGCCGGGAGCATCATGGTCGCGAGCATGACGATGAAGAGCGCGCGGCTGCCCCGAAACCGGATCCGCGCGAACGCGTACGCCACGAGGCTGCACGAGAGCACCGTGCCGACGACCGACAGCACCGCCACGACGACCGAGTTCGCGAACGCGTCGAGGAAGCCGGCCCATGGAGTGCTGCCGACCTCACGCAGTGCGTCGGCGTAGTTCCGCCACTGCGGGTCTTTCGGCCACAGGCTGATCGCTTCGGCGCCCACGACGGCGGCGCCCGCGCGCTCGGACGTCTCCAGGCTCACGGCGATCATCCACCACAGCGGGAACAACATCACCGCGGCGCCGAGCGCGAGGGGCAGGTACGCCCAGCGCGAGGAGCGGCCGTTCACTGCGAGACCTCGTAGAAGACGTGGCGCCGGCTGCCGCGCATGACGACCGCGGTGAGCGTGAGGACGACGACGAGCAGGAGCCACGCCATCGCGGAGGCGTAGCCCATCTCGTAGAACTCGAACGCCTGGTTGTAGATGTAGAGCACGTAGAAGCGCGTCAGGTCCCCCGGCTCGCCACCGGTCATGACGAAGGCCTGCGTGAAGACCTGGAACGAGGCGATGATCGCCATGATCCCGTTGAAGAGGATCACGGGCGAGAGCATCGGCAGCGTCACGCGCGTGAAGCGCTCCCAGCCGCTCGCCCCGTCGAGGTCGGCGGCCTCGTACAGGTCGCGCGGGATGCCCTGCAGGCCCGCCAGGTAGATCATCATCGCGCCGCCGACCATCCACAGGTTCATCAGCGCGAACGCGGGCGCGCCCCAGATCGCGGCGTCGGCGCCGAACCACTCGGGCGGCGTGAGCCCGAATGGAGCGAGGATGGGCGCGAGGGCCGCGTTCAAGAGGCCCGCGTCGCCGTCGAACACCCAGCGCCAGAGGACCGCGACGCCCACGCCCGCGAGCACGCTCGGCAGGTACCAGGCACCGCGAAAGAAGCCGATTCCGCGCACCTTCGCGTTCATGAGGAGCGCCGCGCACAGCGCGAAGGCCTGCCCGAGCGGCACGGCGAGCAGCGCGTACCACGCCGTGACGCGCAAGCTGGTGAAGAATCGCCCGTCGTGGAAGAGGAGTTGCTCGTAGTTCGCAAGCCCGACGAGCTGCGCCTCGTCCAGGGTCGAGACCCCGTTCCAGCGCGTGAACGAGAGCAGGAGCGAGAGCCCGATCGGGAACGCCATGAACAGCGCGAGGCCGATGAGGAGCGGGGACGCGAGCAGGTAGCCCGCGCGCTCCTCCGCCCGTGCGAGCGGGCCGGGTCGTGTGCGGCGCGCGCGGACGGCGAGCCAGGCGCCCGCTGCAATGAAGGCCGCGCCGATCGCAAGCGCGATGCGGCCCCAGGGCATCGGCGGGAATTCGCCGCGGGCGAGGGGCGAGGTGCCCTCGGTCGCCCACGCGCGCTCGAATGCCGTGATCGCCTCCTCGACGGAGAGGTCGCCCGTCTTCACGGCCTGGTTCAGCCGCGACTCGAGCAGGGACTCGAACTTCGGATTCGGCGGCCAGGGGATCACCGTGGAGCGCGGGATCGCGTCGAGGAAGGCCCGGTCGCGCGACGGAGGGAGCGAAGGATCGATGAACGCGTCGCTCTCCGCCACGGCGTGGCGCGTCGGGATCGCGAGGCCGAGCCGCGCCAGGTTCGCCTGGGATTCCTCGTCGCAGAGGGCGCGGACGAGGCGCCAGGCCTCGTCGGGGTGCTCTGTCCTGCTCGAGATCGACCACGCCACGGTCGTCACGGCGTTCGTGTGCACCGCCCCGCGCGGCATCGGCGCGAAGTCCCACTCGAAGCCCGTGATCTTGCGGTAGCTCGGGACGACCCAACGGCCGAACGGGCCCGCGAGGCCCACTCTTCCCGTGAGGAACACCGACGCGCCCTCCGCGACCTTCGACTTGCCACTCGTGAGCGTGCGGTCCTCCCCGTGCCGCCAGGCAGCGAGGCGCTCGAGCGCCGCGACGAGCGCGGGCTCGCGCAGGTGCAGCGTCTCGAAGTCTTCCGACGCCACGTCGACGCCCTCCGTGCGCAGGTACAGCCGCAGCATCATGGGCCACGTGACGAACTCGGAACCCGTGCAGCCCTCGAGCGCGCCGATCCGCCGCGCGGCGTCCACGTACTCGTCCCACGTCCAGTCGTCCGACGGCTCCGGCACACCCGCGCGCCGGAAGAGGTCCTTGTTGTAGTAGAAGCCGATCGTCGTGAAGTCCTTCGGCAGGCCGTAGAGCGCGCCGCGGCCCATCACCTCGCCGTCGTAGCGGAACGCGTCGACGGTCACGGAGTAGAAGTCGCCGAGGTCGACGGCTTCGGGGTCGCCGGCGCGCGCGTCGCGCTCGATCAGGTCGTCGATGGGGCGCAGGAGCCCCATGCGCACGAAGGCGGCCAGGCGCCAGTAGCCGACGTAGAAAACGTCGGGCGGGTCGCCCGCGGCGAGCATCGTCTGGAGCTTCGTGAAGAAGGAGGCGGCGTCGCCGGCGTTGATGCGCCGGACACGGATGTCGGGGTTCCGCGCCTCGAACTGCGCGAGCGCGTCCGCGACGATCGCGTCCTCCTCCTGGCCGCCCTCGCCGGACCAGTGCATGACCGTGAGCTCGACGACGCCGTCCCGCTCCGCGCTGCCGGCGCCCCGCACCGCCCGCGTCACGACGCGCGCCGTGGACCAGAGGACGATGAGCGCCGCCGCCCCGCCCAGGATCCAGCGCGCCGTTTTCCCGGCGCTGCGAAGCAATGCGGACATCGGGCGGTATTCTAGGGCCGCTCCCGTCCGAGAACAGGGCGCGCGCGATCATGCTGACGGTCCTTGTAGTCCTCGCCTTCCCCATGACATCCCAAGCACGACCGTGGCCGCCCGCGCCGCCACTCGAACGGGCTGCGGGGGATGTCGCCGCGCTACCGCCTTCGGTCCACTCGGAGCCGAGCTCCGGAGGCTTCCGCGTCACGTTCACGCTCTCGTCCGGGTTCGAGGCGAAGACCGTGCACCTCGCCGGCGACTTCAACGGCTGGAGCCCGCAGGCGACGCCGCTCGAGCGCGGGGCGGACGGCCGCTGGACGGTCAGCGTGCCGCTGAAGGGCGGCGTGCGCTTCTACAAGCTCGTCGTCGACGGCGAGCGCTGGATCGCGGATCCGGCGAACGACGAGACCGCGCCCGACGGGTACGGCGGAGAGAACTCGGTGCTGCGGCTCGGCGCGCTGGGCAACCTCGCGTCCCTCGACCTCGGGCTCGGCGAAACAGGCCTCGGCGAATTACGGCTGGGCGATGGGGCGTTCGGCACGTCTGCGCTCGAGCACGACCCGGCGCGGCCGCTCTACCGCCAGCGTCTCTCGGGCGGTCGCACGCTCGTCCGCTACCGCACGTTCGCGGACGACGTCGAGGCGGTCGCGCTCTGCGTGCGGGGGCTCGAACCGGCCGCGATGCGCCGCGCGCTGCGCACCGACCGCTTCCAGTATTGGGAGACCGAGCTCGCTCCGATCGAAGGTGACCTCGAGTACACCTTCGTCGTCTCCGACGGCGGCGAGCGCGCGAGCCACCCGGAGGTCTTCCGCCTCGAGGCGGCGGAGGCGCCCGCGCTCGTCACGCCCGACTGGGCGAAGAACGCGATCTGGTACCAGATCATGGTGGATCGGTTCCGCAGCGGCTCGGAGCAGAACGACCCCGACCCGGTGCGCCCCTGGACGAGCGACTGGACGGTTCCGTCCGAGTTCGAGGGTCGGGACGGCCAGACGTTCTGGCGCTGGTTCGTGTTCCAGCGCCTGTACGGTGGCGACTTGCAGGGCGTGCGGCAGCGGCTCGACTACCTCGTCGAGCTCGGCGTGACGGCGCTCTACCTGAACCCGATCTTTCAGGCGCCGGGGCACCACAAGTACAACGCGACGAGCTACCTACACGTCGACGAGCACTACGGAGTCGTCGGCGACTACGCGGAGGCGGAGGCGCAGGAGGATCTGCTCGACCCATCGACGTGGACGTGGACGGCGAGCGACCGGGTGTTCCTCGAGCTCGTGCAGGAGCTGCACGGACGCGGCATCAAGGTGATCCTCGACGGTGTCTTCAACCACGTCGGTGACCAGCACACCGCTTTCCGCGACGTGCGCGAGAAAGGGCGGGCGTCGCGGTTCGCCGACTGGTTCGACGTCCGTTCGTGGGAGCCCTTCGAGTACGCGGGGTGGGCGGGCTTCGGTCAGTTGCCCGTGTTCAAGAAGAGCGCCGAAGGCTTCGCCTCGATCGCCGTGAAGGAACACATCTTCGCGATCGCGCGCCGCTGGATGGACCCCGATGGGGACGGCGACCCGTCGGACGGCATCGATGGCTGGCGGCTCGACGTTCCGAACGAGGTGGCCCAGCCCTTCTGGCGCGAGTGGCGCACGCTCGTGAAGTCGATCGATCCCGACGCATTCATCGCGGGCGAGATCTGGGACCGCGCGGACACGTGGCTCGACGGCCGGCACTTCGACAGCGTGATGAACTACCCGTTCGCGGCTACCGCCGTGGCCTGGGTCGGGAACGAGCAACGCAAGCTCGCAGCCTCCGAATGCGACCGGCGGCTCGCCGAGCTGCGGCTCGCCTATCCGCGGGAGGCGAACTTCGCCCTCATGAACCTCGTCGACAGCCACGACACCGACCGCATGGTGTCGATGATGAAGAACCCGGACCGCGACTACGACCGCGACAATCGCGAGCAGGACGGGGCGCCCTACGACGGGTCGAAGCCGGGGCCTGTGCCGTACCGGCGCGCGCGGCTGCTCGCGCTCTTCCAGATGACCTACGTCGGGGCGCCGATGGTGTACTACGGCGACGAGGTCGGCATGTGGGGCGCCGACGATCCCGCGAACCGCAAGCCGATGCTGTGGAAGGACCTCGAGCCGTACTCTCGCGGGAACCAGAACCGCGTCGACGAGCGCCACCTGGCGCACTACAAACAGGTCATCGCGCTCCGGCGCGGGCATTCGGCCTTGCGCACGGGCTCCTTCCGGACGATCCTCACCGACGACGCGCAGGACGTCCTCGCCTTCGTGCGCGAGGATGAGCGCGAACTCGTGCTCGTCGCCCTCAACGCGTCGAGTCGCGTCGCGCGCGTCGCGCTGCCGGCCCTCGACGGCACGTGGCGCTGCGTGTACGGCGACGACCGCCGCCGCGCGAGCGGCGGGCGCGTAAGGATCCCGGCGATCGACGGGCGCGTCTGGGTCAAGACGAAGTGAGCGCTCCGCACCCCGTCTTCGCGCGCCGCGCGGGCGTGCTGCTGCACCTCTCCTCGCTGCCCGCGCGCCACGGCGTCGGGGACCTCGGGCCCGAGGCGCACCGCTTCCTCGACTGGCTGCAGGCGGCCGGTCTCGGGTGGTGGCAGATGCTGCCGATCGGGCCCGTCGGTCCGGGCAGCTCGCCGTACTCGTCCTCCTCGGCGTTCGCGGGCGAGCCACTGTTCGTGTCCCTCGAGGGGCTGGCGCGCGACGGCTGGCTCGCGACCGCGGACCTCGCGGGCCCCGCCGAGCTGCGCTCGGGTCCGGCGCGCTGGAGATCGGCGCTCGCCTTCAAGACGCCGCGCTTCGCGGCCGCGTACCGGCGCTTCGTGCGACGCCGGGGCGCCACCTCGGGTCGCTTCCGCGCGTTCATCAGCCGTGCGGAGGAGTGGCTCGAGCCGTACGTCGAGCACGCCCAAGGCGAGCCGGGGCTCCTGCGGTTCCTGCAGTTCCAGTTCGACTGTCAGTGGCGCGCGCTGCGCGATGCGGCCGGGGCACGGCGCGTTCGCTTCCTCGGTGACGTGCCGATCTTCGTGCACGCGGATTCCGCGGACGTCGTGGAGCACCCGGAGCTCTTCATCCTCGACCGCTCCGGCGCCCCCCGCGTCGTGAGTGGCTGCCCGCCGGACGCCTTCTCGCGCACGGGCCAGCTCTGGGGCCACCCGCTCTACGACTGGAAAGCGCACGAGCGGACGCGCTTCCGTTGGTGGCGCGCGCGGATCGCGCGCCAGCTCGACCTGTTCGACGCCCTGCGCCTGGACCACTTCATCGGGTATCACCGCGCCTGGCACATTCCGGCGCGGGCCGCGACCGCCGAGGGCGGCCGGTGGGTGTCGGCGCGCGGTCGATCGCTGCTCGCGGCGCTCGCGCGGGATCACGGCGCCCTGCCATTCGTCGCCGAGGACCTCGGCGACGTCAGCCGCGGCGTCCACGCGCTCCGCGACGAGTTTGGACTGCCCGGGATGCGCGTGCTGCAGATGGGCTTCGGCGAGGACGCCTACCACCTGCCCCACAACGCGCCGGAGAACGCGGTCATCGTCACGGGCACACACGACAACGACACGATCCGAGGCTGGTGGCGAAGCCTTCGCGCCCCAGAGCGCCGGCGCGTCCTCGCTTACGCGGGTGGGTCGGCGCGCACGGTGCCCGAGCAGCTCGCGCGCCTCGCGCTCACCTCGCGCGCCCACACCGCGCTCATCCCCATGCAGGACCTCCTCGGGCTCGGCGGCGCCGCGCGGATGAACCGGCCCGGCAAGCCGCGCGGCAACTGGCGCTGGCGCCTGCCGCGCGGCGCCGCCTCGCGGACCCTCGCCCGGCGCCTTCACGAGCAGTGCGAAGCCGCCGAGCGCTTGCCGCGCTGAGCCCGCGAGCTCGATGACGACGCCCGGGACGGGACGGACTCCCCGGTCACTGTCCTGACACTGGGGATACCTCACACAAGCTTGATGAAACTCTCCAGCTCAAGGCGAGCTTGTTTGATGATGTGGGAGAGAGTCGACCTCTTGATTGGCTTGTGTGCCGGCACGGTGATTTTGAGAGTCTCCTCCACCATGTGTTTATGGAGCCGAATGTGGCTACCTCTCTGTCTCACGACCACCCAACCGTCGCGTTGCTGGCCCCGAATCACCTCGTAGGCATTCAGGCTGGGCACCTTCGTTACACGTTCACGAGCAGTGCGAAGCCGCCGGACGCTTGCCACACTGAGCCCACCTGCCCCATGACGCCTCCCAGGACGAAACGGATCTCCCCGGCCAGCCTCGAGCGGCGCTTGCGCGCGCTCGCGTTCGACCTGCGTTGGACTTGGTGCTCTTCCGCCGCGCGGCTGTTCGCGGCGGTCGACCCCGTGCTGTGGGAGGCGACGAATCACGCGCCGCTCGAGGTCCTGCGCCGTGTTGCGCCCCCGCGGCTCGCGGCGTGTGGCGAAGACCGTGGGTTCCGCGCGCTGCTCGCGGAGACGGAGGAGCGCCGGCGCGCGTACTACGCGGCGACGACCTGGTTCCAGCGCACGGTGCGCGGCGCGCGGCGCAAGACGCGAATCGCGTACTTCTGCTCGGAGTACGCCGTGCACGAGAGCATCCCGCAGTACTCCGGAGGGCTCGGCGTGCTGGCGGGCGACCACTTGAAGTCGGCATCGGACCTCGGCCTGCCGCTCGTCGCCGTCGGGCTCCTCTATCGGCACGGGTACTACCGCCAGGAGCTGCGGGCGGACGGCACCACGCGCGTGCTCTACGCCGATCAGGACTTCGCGGAACACCCGCTCGTCGACACGGGTGTCACGGTCGAGTGCCCGATCGGGACGAGCCTGGTCAAGGCGCGCGTCTGGCGCATGCAGATCGGACGCATCCCGCTCTACCTGCTCGACGCGGACCTCGCGGACGAGCCCCGCGTGAATCGCGAGCTCACGATCGGGCTGTACCGGGGGGAACCGCGGCAACGGCTGCGCCAGCAGGCGCTGCTCGGGATCGGCGGCGTGCGCGCGCTCGCAGCGGTGGGGGAGACGCCCGACGTGTTTCACCTGAACGAGGGCCACGCCGCCCTCGTCAATGTCGAACGCCTGCGAGTGCTCGTCGCGGAGGGCGTCCCCTTCGACGAGGCGCTGGCGCGCGTTCGCGCGTCGACGGTGTTCACGACCCACACGCCCGTCCCCGCCGGGCACGACCGGTACGCGCCCGCCCTCGCCGCCCGGGTGCTCCGGCCGTTGCTCGGCGAGCTCGGGCTCCCGGCGCGCCGGCTCATCGACCTCGGGCGTGAACGTCCCGGCGATGAGCAGGAGCCGCTCTGCATGACGATCCTCGCCATGCGGACGTCGGCGCGCATCAACGGTGTGAGCGCGCTCCACGGCGGCGTCAGCCGGGCGATGTGGCAGCGCGTGTTCGGGGCGCGCACGCCGGGCGAAGTCCCGATCGGCCACGTGACGAACGGCGTGCACACGCGGACCTGGATCGCGCCCGAGGCCGAGGCGCTCTTCGAACGGCGGCTGCGGCCGCGGCGGAACGGGGGCGGGCCGCGCGACGAGTCCTGGAGCCGCTTGGATCGGGTGACGGACGCGGAGCTGTGGGAGCTCCGTCGCCGGCTGCGGCGGAGGCTCGTGGGGTTCGTGCGCGAGCGGCTCGCGGCCCAGGCGATCCGCCGCGGAGCGGACGTGGACGAAGTCGCGGGCGCGCGCGCCACGTTCACCGAGGATGCCCTGACGATCGGCTTCGCGCGCCGCTTCGCGACGTACAAACGCGCGCCGCTCGTGTTCCGGGATGCGAAGCGCCTCGCGCGGATCCTCACCGACGCGAAGCGGCCCGTGCAGATCGTCTTCGCGGGCAAGGCGCACCCGGCCGACGCGCCCGGTCAGGCCTTCGCGCAGCAGGTTCACGCGCTGGCGCGCAAGACGGGCTTCCACGGTCGCGTTGCGCTCATCGAGGAGTACGACATGCACGTCGGCCGGATGCTCACGTCGGGCGCTGACGTGTGGCTCAACACACCGCTCGCCCCGCACGAGGCGAGCGGCACGAGCGGGATGAAGTCGCCGCTCGCCGGCGGGCTGAACCTCTCGATCCTCGACGGCTGGTGGAGCGAGGGCTTCGACGGGTCGAATGGCTGGGCCATCGGCGACGGGCCCGTCGCCGATGGCCGCGCGCGCCGGGACGCGCGTGACGCCGAGTCCCTCTATCGGCTCCTCGAGGAGGAGCTCGTCCCGCTCTTCTACCGCCGCGGCAAGGGCGGCCTCCCGATGGGTTGGATCGCGCGCATGCGGCGCTCGATCGAGTCCATCCCGCCGCGATTCAGCGCGCATCGGATGGTCGCGGAGTACTGGGACACGGCCTATGGGCCGGCGTTCGACGACTCGCGGGGGTGACGGCGGATGAAGGTCCTGGAGGTGCGGGCGACGCGCGCGCGCAGGCGTCCGACCGGCGACCCTGACAATTCGTTCATGCCGTGCGCCCCGAGCCGGCCTGCGACCCCGCGCGAGCCCCATGCCGGCCCGCGCATCGGCAAACCTCTGCGCTTGCCATAGAATGGCGCCGAGACGGGCGCGCGCAGCGTCCCAGGCTCCGAATCCGCATGGATCTTCGCACCGTAGCTACTCCCCGCTCGAAGGCACCTCTCGGGTGGGCACTCCTCCTCGTAGCAATCCTCGCCGCGCCGCCCTCCTTCGCTCAAGTGACCGCGCCGCCACACCAGTCCCGGTCGGTATCCAGGGGTTCCTTCGATCACTACACGCTGACGATACGCGACTGGGACTCGGAGTTGCGTGCCGTGCTCTCCGAAGTGCAGGGCACCGGGGCGGACCTCTACTTGAGGCAGGGCGCGCAGCCGACGCTCGCGCAGTGGGACGCGCGCTCGGCGACCTCCGGCACGAGTGACGAGACGGTCGTCCTGAATCACACGACGAACCCCGTCCTCTCGAGCGGTACCTGGTACATCGGTGTCTGGCATCCGCCTGGCACGGTCTACGGTCTCGATCTTACGCGCGTCCCTCTGGCGTCGCCGATCCCCGGTTTCGGCGCGACCGTCCACGACGGGGGCACGACGTTTCGGGTCTGGGCGCCGAACGCGACGGCCGTCCACGTCGCGGGGACGTTCGATGGCTGGTCACCGAGCTCCGCGCCGCTCGCGCAAGAGCCGGGCGGCGTCTGGTCGGTCGACGTGCGCGAACTCGGGCCCGGGGCCCAGTACAAGTACGTGATCGGGACGGGCGCCGGCATTCTGTGGAAGAACGATCCGCGGGCCCGCGCGCTCGTGCACTCGAACGGGAACAGCATCGTCGTCGACCCGGAGGCTTTCGACTGGGGCACGGCCGGATTCTCCACGCCCGCGTGGAACGACATGGTCGTGTACGAGCTGCACATCGGCACTTTCAACGACTCCCCGGGCGGCCTCCCCGGGACGTTTGCGTCGGCGCGGCTCCGCCTACCCTACCTGGCCGAGCTCGGTGTGAACGTGGTCGAGGTCATGCCGACCTGCGAGTTCCCGGGCGACTTCTCCTGGGGCTACAATCCCAGCCACCCATTCTCCGTCGAGACGATCTACGGCGGCGTGCAGGGCTTCAAGGAATTCGTCAAGGCGGCGCACGAGAACGGGATCGCCGTGCTCCTCGACGTGCTCTACAACCACTGGGGCCCTCTCGACCTCGACCTGTGGCAATTCGACGGGTGGAACATCTCCGGTTGGGGCGGGATCTACTTCTACAACAGCGTCCAGGCCCAGACGCCGTGGGGGGACACCCGGCCCGATTTCGGACGACCCGAAGTTCGCCGATACATTCGCGACAACGTCCTGTTCTGGCTGGAGGAGTACCGACTGGACGGGTTGCGATTCGACTCGACCGCCAACATCCGCATGGGCCCGCTCGGCGACATCCCCGAGGGTTGGTCGCTCCTCCAGTGGCTCAACGACGAGATCGACGCCGCGTACCCGGGGAAGATCGCGATCGCGGAGGACCTGTACGCCGCGCCGAACGAGTGGATCACGAAGGACACGAGCGTGGGCGGCGCGGGGTTCGACAGCCAGTGGGACGCGATCTTCGTCCACCCCGTGCGCGCCGCCCTCATCACGGCCTCGGACCCTGACCGCGACATGTGGGCGGTGCGCGACTCGATCGCGCAGTCCTACAACGGCGACGCTTTCGAGCGCGTGATCTACACGGAGTCGCACGACGAAGTCGCGAATGGGAACCAGCGCCTGCCCGAGGCGATCTGGCCCGGGAACGCGGCCAGCTACTTCTCGAAGAAGCGCTCGACCCTCGGCGCCGCCGTCGTGTTCACGTCGCCGGGCATCCCGATGATCTTCCAGGGGCAGGAGATCCTCGAAGACGGCTGGTTCGACGATCAGGACCCGGTCGACTGGACGAAGCTCGTCACGTTCGCCGGAATCCACGACCTGTACCGGGACCTGATCGCCCTACGCCGCGGCTTCGCCGGGACGACTGCGGGTCTCCGGGGCCAGTCGACGAACGTCTTCCACGTCGACAACGCGTGGAAACTGATCGCCTTCCACCGCTGGGACCAGGGCGGGCCGGGCGACGACGTCGTCGTCGTGCTCAACTTCAAGAACCAGGCCTGGAGCGGGAACTACACCATCGGTCTCCCGCGTCCGGGTGACTGGCACGTCCGGTTCAACAGCGACTGGGACGGCTACGACCCGAGCTTCGGCAACCATCCCGCGCCCACGATCACGGCCGTCCCCGGGCCTTACGACGGTCTACCCTACTGGGCGGACATAAGCATCGGCCCCTACACCGCCCTGATCTTCTCCCAGTAGGCTCCGGCCCAGACCCGTTCTTCAACGGCTTCCTCTCCATCCACCCCATGGGCTCGACGCGCATCGATCCAATCGTCCCGGCGGACATGGACGGGACCGTCATCCAGCCCATCACCTAATACTGGCGCTCCAACCTTCCCATTCTCTCCTCCAACAAGACCATGAAACTCACTATCACTCTCCCGCTAGGAATCATCGCGCTCGCCGGATCGGCGCGCTCGCAGGTGGTCGTGGATGGCACGATCGCCGGGGACGCCTACGGTCCCGCCGTGCAGGTCCAGTTCACCCAGACGCAATTCGGCGACAACCTCAGCGAGCTGAACGCCGCATACATGACGGTGGAGGGCGGGCGCTTGTTCATCGCGCTCACCGGAAACCTCGAGAGCAATTTCAACAAGCTGGAGATCTTCGTCGACTCCCAGCCCGGCGGCGAGAACGTCTTCACCGGCGTGCCCGGCAACGACAATACCGGCGTGATGACCGGCCTGACCTTCGACATGGGGTTCGAGGCCGACTACCACATCATCCTGCGTCGTGGGAGTTTCATGGGCGACAAGTTCGACATCGACATCGCCGAGCTCGGAACGGCGAACTTCTCGTCGTACTTCGACGTGTTCGGAGGAACCACCGAGGGCTCGGGAACGACGGGTACGGGTCCGGCGAACGCCAGCCCGATCGAAGTGGCCTACGATGACAGCAACGTGGCCGGAATCCTCTCCGGTATCGGCGTGACGAACCAGGCCAACGCCCTGGCCGTGTTGACCGGCATGGAGCTGAGCGTCGACCTCGCCGACCTCGGCAGCCCCGGGGGCATCATCAAGTTCTGCATCTTCGTGAATGGCAGCAACCACGACTTCGCCTCGAATCAGTTCTTCGGGTCGGTAGGCCCTCCGCAGAGCAATCTCGGCGGGGACGGGTTCGGCAACTTCAACGGGCTCCTCAACTTCGATCTGAACAGCTTCGCCGGGGATCAGTTCTTCGATTTTGCGGCTGCGAATCCCGTCGGCAGCAACTACTGCCTGGCGGCGGTGAACTCGAGCGGTAGCGCCGCGATCATCTCGGGCCTCGGCAGCGCAAGCATCTCCAGCAACGACCTGACGCTCGTGTGCCTGCAGCTCCCGACCAGCCCTGACCACCCCGGCATCTTCATCGCCGGACCGGCCCAGGCCCAGATCCCGTTCTTCAACGGCTTCCTGTGCGTCGACCCTGTCGGTCTGCAGCGCTTTTTCAACGCCGCCGTATCCGTCGGTGGTGTGATCAGCGAGGCCGTCGACTACGGGACGTCCGCGGCGGGCGGACTGAACGTGGTCGCGGGCTCCAGCTACTTCTACCAGCGATGGTTCCGCGACCCGGTCGCCGGCGGCGGTAACGCGAACTTCTCCGACGGTCTGGAGGTCGTGCACACCCCTTGATCGGCCGCGTTCTCGGGGGGACCGACGGGTGTCGGCCCCTCTGAGGACTCACTCTCACCAGCCCCGTTGTCAGATTCGAGGGACCGGGTACTATCCCTCTTCTACCTCTCCACTCCACCGTGAGTACCACCAGGACGGTATCCCCAATGAATCTAGAGTTATCTCTCGTCCTTCCGCTCGGCCTGGCGTCGCTCGTGGGCTCTGCCCAGGCCCAGGTCTTCGTCGACGGAACCATCGCCGGCGACTCCTATGGCCCTGCCAGGTCGGTGCAGGCCGTCCAGACGCAATTCGGCGACAACTTCAGCGAGCTCGACGCCGGCTACGCCACGACCAACAGCGGGCGCATGTACATCGCGCTCACCGGCAACATCGAGGCCAACTTCAACAAGATCGAGCTCTTCATCGACTCCAGGGCCGGGGGCGAGAACGTGTTCTCCGGGATCCCGGGTAACGATGGTACCGGCTCCATGACCGGCCTGACGTTCGACAGCGGCTTCGAGGCCGACTACCACCTCATCCTGCGCCGCGGTTTCAGCCAGTTCGACCTCGACATAGCCGAGCTCGGCACGCCGAACTTCTCGTCGTACATCGACGTGTTCGGGGGCTTGCTCGAGGGCTCCGGCGTGACCGGGATCGGGCCGGCCAATGCCAGCCCCATCGAGGTCGCCTATGACGGCAGCAACGTAGCCGGCGTAATCGGCGGGTGTGACCCCGCGGACCTGGTCGCCGCCGAGGCCGTGCTCACCGGATTGGAGCTGGGCATCGCCCTGTCCGACCTCGGCAACCCGGTCGGCGAAGTCAGGATCCTGGCGTTCGTGAACAACAGCAACCACGACTTCGCCTCGAACCAGTTCCTCGGTTCACTCGGGGCCCCGCAGTGCAACCTCGGCGGCGACGGGCTCGGCAATTTCACCGGCGTCTTGAACTTTGATCTGGGCACCTTCAGTGGTGATCAATTCTTCGTCTTCACGGCTGGCGATCTTCCCAGCGACGACTTCAGCTACGCCGACGGACCCCTCGTCGGCAACGGCGGCTGGAACAACCACAGCGGCACCTCCGGTGACATGCTCGTCTCCGGCGGCCAGGTCGTCGTGCAGCACGGCGTGCCCTCCGAGGACGCCAACATCCCCTTCGCACCGGTGGCCGGCGCGATCTACTACGGCATCGACTTCTCGGTGGACGACCTGGGTCATCCCTACGTGGGGACCGACAACGAGTATTTCGCCCACTTCAGAACCGAGTTCAATTTCTCCGCCCGCCTCGACGTCGTGCCCGCGCCCGGAGGCGGTGACTTCTCGGTCGGCATCGCCAGCGATGACAGCACTGCTGACGCCATTTGGCCCGCGGACCTGACCTACGGGACCACGTACCGCGCGATCGTGCGCTACGACCAGGTCACCAACCAAGCCCAGCTCTGGATCGACGCGTCCGTAGATACTGACCCGTCCATCATGGGTGATGACCAGGCGGACCCCGGTGACACGGTCGATTCCTTCGCGCTGCGCCAGTCCGACTCGGACGAGAACGAGACGCTCCGCGTGGACAACTTGATCGTGGGCACGAGCTTCGACTCTGTCACCGGCGGCGCCGGATGCACCAGCAACGATGACTGCGACTGCGCGACCCCGATCCTCGATGGCGTGACGCCGTTCTCGACGCTCGGCGCGACGACGGACGGACCGCTGGATGCGAACTGCCAGTTCGACGGCCAGACCTACAACGACATCTGGTTCATCTACGAGGCAACGTGCACGGGCGACCTCGAGGTCAGCACGTGCGGTACGGTGGACTATGACTCGGACCTCGTCGTCTACGACGGCACGGACTGCAACAACCTCACCACCTTGGGCTGCAACGACGACTTCTCGGGCTGCGCGGCCTTCTCGTCGCTCGTGACCGTGCCGGTCGTGTCGGGCAACTCCTACCTCATCCGAGTCGGCGGTTTCCTAGACGGCGACGTCGGCTCGGGGGACTTGTCCGTGACGTGCACGGCCGCTGGGCTCCCGAACGACAACTGTGCGGATAGCATCCCGATCTCCGATGGCGTGACGCCGTTCTCGACGCTCGGCGCGACGACGGACGGTCCGGTGGATGCAAACTGCATGTTCGACGGCCAGACCTACCACGACATCTGGTTCACCTATGTGGCATTGTGCTCGGGTGAGCTCGAGGTCAGCACCTGCGGTACGGCGGACTACGACACGGACCTCGTCGTCTACGACGGCACGGACTGTGACAACCTCGTCACGCTGGGTTGTAACGACGACGCCCTGGGCTGCGCGAACTTCTCGTCACTGGTGACCGTGCCTGTCGTGGGCGGCAACTCCTACCTCATCAGGGTCGGCGGCTGGCAAGACGGCGACTTCGGCACCGGAGACTTGACCGTGACCGGTCCCAGCCCCGGCGGCACGAACTACTGCAAAGGCGCGCTCAACGGCGACGGCCAGAACGGCTCGATGAGCATGTCCGGCTCGGTGAGCGTGGCTGCGAACGACCTCGTGCTCGTGGCGTCGGAGCTGACAGACTCGAGCTTCGCCGGCCTGTTCGTCATGGGCGATACGCAGGCCATGGTGCCGTTCGCCAGCGGCTTCCTGTGCATCGACCTCGGTGGCACGTTCATCCGCCTGAACCCGATCATCAACGGGGGCGGTGACGTGATCTCGCGGGCGGTCGACAACACCGCTGCGCCGGCGAATGTCATCACCCCCGGCTCGACGTGGAACTTCCAGTACTGGTACCGCGACGATCCGGCCTTCGGCACCAACCTGACGGACGGCATCGGCATCTGCTTCGCGCCGTGAGCCTCAGTGCGACCGGTCTCCCAAGGAGACCGGCCTGAGTCACGGAGCCCGGGCCCGACGATGGGGTCCGGGCTCCTCTTCGTATCGGTGTTCCTGCAGTACTCCGTCGCGCCGGTCTCGGGCCTCGCGGCGGGGATCTGCATGGCGGAGGCGTTGGAGGCGGTGCTGCGACCCGCGGGCTTCCGCCGGGGGCTGCGCTGTGGGCTGTGGCTGGGCGCCGGCCTCCTGATGGCGTACCAGACGATCCTGATCACGGTTCCGCTCCTCGGCCTCGTGCTGCTGCGCGATCGTTCGCGGGCGTGGCGACTGGGATTCGGAGGAGTGCTGCTCGGCCTCCTCGTGGGCGTGCTGGTGCAGATCACGATGGACCGCGTCCACTACGGGGAGTGGGGCGCGAGCCTGTGGCGCTACTTCCTCGGGAACTTCGGCACGATGCTCGCGCGCGTCA
>SMVB01382861.1_pt1 | contig 22377 bp, 17 predicted proteins | sample 2456461 | NCBI WGS metagenome assembly SMVB01 (sample SAMN11095934, study PRJNA526329) | marine sediment metagenome | biome: Marine sediment; feature: Surficial sediment; material: Deep marine sediment; isolation source: Hadal surficial sediment | place: Pacific Ocean | collected 2014-05 | depth...
AATGCCTCTCCGAGCCGCCGACCGCGTGGGATCGAAACGTATTTCGCGGCGTTGGATGCCACCGATGACGATGCGCGGAAGACCGCAGAGCGGGAGAACATGGCCTTCGGGGCTGCCGCGGCGAGCTTCGAACGCGCCGATCCCCTCGCCGTAATTCTGGGAGACCTGATCGCGACCCAACACCTTCAGGAATCGAGTGAGTTTGCAAAGCTCGCGCAACACGAGTTGTCGGAGATCGGACGCGCACGCTCGCGTGGCGTGAAGCAGGCGCCCTTCGTCGTCTTGCTGGGTGTCCAGATGCCGGCGTCGCTCGTCGAGATCGGATTCCTGACGAATCCGGAAGAGGAAAGAGGCTTGCGAAGCGCTTCCCGTCGAGACGCGATCGCGGATTCGCTCGCGAAAGCCATTTCTGTGTTTGCGGATCGATACGATGTACGCCGCGGTGTGCGAGAGTTGGGTGCCGCCGGCAGCCCGACGCGCCGCGCGGGCCATGGCCCGCATCCATGATGCGGGCCAGAACGACGAGACGGAGAAGCGGGTCATGCGGAGCGATGGACGACGGGTCGACGAATTGCGACCTCTGGATTTCGAGGTCGACTACACGGAACACCCGCTCGGTTCGGTGCTCTGCACGATGGGTCGCACACGCGTTCTGTGTACGGTTTGCGAGGAAGCCACGGTTCCGCGTTGGATGAAGGGAAGTGGCAAGGGCTGGCTCACGGCGGAGTACTCGATGCTTCCGGGCGCCACGAATACGCGCTCCAACCGCGAGGCGAGCCGCGGCAAGCTGTCCGGTCGGACGATGGAGATTCAGCGCTTGATCGGCCGCAGTCTGCGAGCCGTAGTGCAACTCGAAAATCTGGGTGAACGGACCCTCTGGATCGACTGCGATGTTCTTCAGGCCGATGGCGGAACGCGCACGGCCTCGATCAGCGGGGCCTTCGTCGCGGTCGCGTTGGCGCTCGCGCGGCTGGATCGCGAGGGTGCCTTCAAGGCACCCGTTCTGCGCGATCAGGTCGCGGGGGTCTCGGTCGGCGTCGTCGCCGGCCGTCCCGTCCTGGATCTGCCCTACGTCGAGGATTCGACTGCCGATGTCGACATGAACGTCGTCGCGACCGGCTCGGGCCGCTTCGTCGAGGTCCAGGGCACCGGTGAGGAGGCCACCTTCGATCGCGCAGAGCTCGACGCACTTCTCGATCTCGCGCTCGGCGGAATTCGTACGATTGCCGAGCGCCAGCGGGAAGCCATCGAGGGGGCGGGATTCAAGCTCGAACGATTGCTCGCGAAGGACAGCTGAAAGGTTGGGGGTGGATCGCCGAATCGTCGTGGCGACGCAAAACCCGGGGAAATGTCGCGAGATCGCGCGCATTCTCGAGAACTACAGCGTGCTCTCCTTGGCCGAGTTCCCGCCCGTCGAATTTCCCACCGAGGGCGGAGACTATGCCGAGAACGCGCGGGTCAAGGCGGTGGTTGCAGCCACTTCGATCGGGCTGCCCTGTGTGGCCGATGATTCGGGGCTCGAGGTTGAGGCGATGGGGGGCGCGCCCGGTCCCTACTCGGCACGTTATGGCGGGCCGGGTCTCGACGACCGCGGGCGGCTCGAAACCCTGCTCGAGGAACTCGCGGGGGTCGCCGCGCCGCGCCGAGCCCGGTTCTACTGTGTGGCTGCCTGCGGTTGGCCGGACGGATCGAGCGAAGTCGCCGTGGGAATCTGCGAAGGCGTGATTCTCGACGCAGCCCGCGGAAAAGGGGGCTTCGGCTACGACCCGATCTTTCAGCCGGACGGGTTCGACCGTGCGATGGCTGAACTCGATCGCGCAGAGAAGGATGGGCTCTCCCATCGCGGCCGCGCCTTTCGAAAACTCGAACCCGCGATCGCGGCGCATTTCTAGACTTCGAGCGCGCTCATCCGATCTTGAACAAACTGCGAGATCTGGTTCTGCACCCCGCGGTCCATGTCCTTCCATCGAACCCCCATGCCGAGGGGAAGGTTAGGGCGCTGGAGGTTGCCCGGGACGTTGGCAAAGGCCACGACCCCGTCGAGCTCCAGAGGCTGCCCGGCGAGATCGAAGAGCAGCGTCAAACGCGCGCCGTCCATGCTGGCGCGTGGGGATTCGATGAAGCAGCCGCCTTCGGAAAGGCTGTAGAGGATGCCGTCCTTCTCTCGTCCGCCGACTAACACTCGAACCGGCGTGTGGATCGGCGCGCGTCTAGATTTGCGCAGCGAGGATTGGCCGCCTCCCGCGACGAGCCGGTTGAGCTGGAATCGCAGCATGCCTTCGTCGTAGCCCGCCCAGAGCGCGAGCAGAACGCCCGCGCGACGAAGCCGCTTTGCCTGTGCTTTATCCGGGACTTTGCCGTAGGCCATGGCCGGCAGGACGGGTTCGCGCCGCCGCATGCTTTTCATCGCCTTGTGGACGAGTTTTCCCGGCAGGTCCGAGGGTAGGATCACCGCGCCGAATGCGTATTGCTTCGACTTGACCGAAGCGATGGCCTCGGCGAGATCCGCGACCCGGATCGGCTCGACCCCGAGCCGGACGAGCTGCGTTGCGAGCTTTTCGCCCTGGTCCGCATTGGACTCGATCATCAGGATGAAATGGCTGGCCTGCATACACACTGGATCGGGTGCCCCCGGTCTGCGCTTGAGCGCAGGGACTCAGGCGCTCATCCACTCTTCGGGGGTCGGATGATCCGGATTGTATCGAATGATACTTTTCTCGAGCCGTTTTCGACGCCGTCCCTCGAGGCGGAGCCCCTCTTCGGCGAGCAGGGCGGAGAGGTGGTGCTCGACGAACTCCCGAGCCTGGTGAGAGCTGAGATCATCCGGGTCACCGCCGGATTCCCAGACGAGCAACCAGAGTCCATAGCGCGAGATCCGTCGATTCACGGCCAGACAGATCTCGCTGTACACATACTCGAAGTAGCGCCTCGACATGGGCTCATTTTCTCCAGCCTGCTGGGACACCGCGTGCTCGCTCCGTGGCGTCGAAGTCAGGGAGGAGTGGGGCCCGTCGCGTCGATATGGCAGGGGAATGCCCTGCGATTGGGCTCCACGGGAGCCACGGGACCAGGTTGCACCGTCGATTCAAACCCCTTGCCCTGGTCCGGCGCATTGCCGTCGGCCGTCGAAGCTCCGGCAGCTTCCGCGACTCGGCGACCGAGCAAAGCCCCTCGACGTTCTCGTCGGGGACGCGAGCCGTCACGATTTCCGACTTGCGTTAGGATGGCATGATGCCGGGGACGAGCCTGGGCCCACGAGTCGCCTCGATCCGGTTTTTCGGGAGTCGCGTTTGTCGGCAGACGGTACAGGCAGGGATGACTCGATCGACGAGGCCGATCGAAGGCTCTCCGAATGGATGCAGGCAGCCCAGGCGGGGGATGCGGACCGCTATCGCGAACTCTTGACCCACATCGAGCCGAAGATCAGATCGATCGTACGCCGGAAGATCCGCGAGGAGGCGGCGGTCGACGATGTCGTCCAGAACGTGCTGCTCTCGATTCACCGCGGCCGTCGAACCTACCGCGCGGAGCGCCCCTTCGGCCCCTGGATGCGGGCTATCGTGCGCAATTCGATCATCGATCATTTTCGCGATCGCAAGCGGAAAGGGGATCGAGAGGTCGAGCTGATCGCCGAGGAATGGGCAGACGAGTTCAGTTCCAGCGCCGAGCACGACGTGACGCTGGCACCGGAACTGGCCGCTGCGCTCGCGGCTTTACCGGAGGGCCAACGCGAGGCTGTGACGCTGATCCAGGCCGAGGGTCTCTCGGTTGCCGAGGCGGCGTTGCGCACTGGCATTTCCGCGGGAGCCCTCAAGGTGCGGGCGCATCGGGGTTATCGGGCGCTACGCAAGGCGCTCGAAGGGGCCCGCGAGGGCGGAGAGTGGAAGTCCTCGGTGCCGCCTTCGGCCGAAGCGTCGGTCTCCACGTCGACGCCAGAATCGGGAGGGACGGGGTGACGGACGCGGCCGATCGTTTGATTTCCGGGCTGGTCGACGATCTCCAGCCCATTCGTCCGCTGCCACGCCTGCGTTCTGCGTTTGCGATCGTGCTCGCCGTGTGGACAGCCGTATTGGGCATCGTCATGTGGACCCAGGAAACGGCGCTCGGGGCCCGCAGCCTGTTGGGTGACCCCATCTATCTCGCGAGCTTCGCGGGGCTTTTTGTCGCTGCGCTCGGCGGCACGCTCTCGGCGCTGGCGGCGGGGCAACCCGGGCGCGAGCGAGCGGAGACGAGTGGCTTGATCGTCGCGCTGATCGGGTTGGTCGCCGCTGCGGCGGCTTGTCTCGTCGGAATGGGCGGTGTCGATTTCACGGCCAACGCCTCGCCGGGGGGCGCCGACGCGATGTGTTTTCAGAAGGGCATCTTCCTTTCGGTCCTGCCGGCGGGCGTCATCCTGAGCTTTCTGGTGCGGGGGTGGGCCTCCCATCCGTTTCGCGCGGCACTCGTGGCCGTGGCGGCGGCCGGGGCGCTCGGCGGGGCCATCGTCCATTTGGGTTGCGACGTTCTCGGCCCGCGACATCTGCTGATGGGTCATTTGAGCGTGCCCGTCGTACTCGGCTTGCTCGGGCTCTATCCGGTGGGTGCGCTCCTACGCCGATTGCGCGGCTAATCGGCGCTGACCGCGCGGGCTATGTTTGGACTCGATGTCGCCCGCACAGACTCGAATGCTGCTGATCCGTCACGGTGAGACGCCCTGGAACGCGGCGGGACGCTGGCAGGGACACGCGGATCCGGGCTTGACGGAAGCGGGACGCGAGCAGGCGCAGGCGGTGGCGCGTGCGCTTGCCGCCGAGGCCCAGAGGCCTTGGGCCTACATCGTCGCGAGCGATCTCGCGCGAGCCCAGGAAACCGCTACGGCAATCGCCTCCGCCCTGAGACTGACGATCGTGAGCGATCCGCGTCTGCGGGAACTCGATGTCGGGTCGTGGTCCGGTCTGACGCGTGGGGAGATCGAAGAGCGAGATCCTGAAATGCTCCGCGCGTTCGAGAGCGGGGAACCGACGATCCGGCCGGGCGGCGGCGAGTCGCGAATCGAGATTCGCGAGCGCGTTCTGGAGTTCGCTCGCGATCTGGCTGAACGCCGATCGGGAGAAAGTGTGATCGTCGTGACGCATCTCGGCGTCATTCGTGCGCTGGTTCCGGGGGCCGAGCCCACGAATGCCAGCCGAATCGAGGTCGTCGCCGAAGAAATTAGCGCGCGCGGGGTGGATCGCGGAAGGCGCCGGGAGGACGGGGCACTCTGAATCGCCGGGACGTGTTCAAAGCCCGTGGCGGAGCCTTGCCCCCGATCAGCTGCGCGCGGAGCCGGCGGCGGACTCCGGTTGGACATTGAGGAGAATCCGGAACCCCTCGAAGAGGATCCAGAGATCGAGGGCCAGGATGAGCGTTCCCGACAATGACAGCAGCCAGAGCGCTTCGAAGTCCGCATAATAGTCGAGAAGGTTGCCGACCATCGCCCAGGCGGTCACCGCCGAAACGGCCACCATCGGGACCAGGGTGTACAGGTAGGGCTGGCCCCGTTTCTTCAGCCAGAGGCTGACGATCAAGAGCGTCACCCCCGCCACGAGCTGATTCGTCGTTCCAAAGAGTGGCCAGAGCGCGAGCCCACCTTGACCGTTGCCCTGGGTCACCGCGAGCAGCAGCGCAGCCCCCACGCCGAGACCGCCCGCCACGAATCGATTCGACAGGGATTTGATCCCGTAGGCGTCCGATAATTCGACGAGGACCAGGCGCTGAATCCGGGCACCGGTGTCGAGCGACGTCGCCGCGAAGGCGATGACCATGACGGCCATGAAGGTTCGTGCGGTCTCGAAGGGGATGCCGAGGGCCGCGACGAAGCTCGCGCCGCCGCTCACGAACGCATCGAGTTTTTCGGCGAGACCGTTTGCAGCCCCCCAACTCGAATAATGCTCCCACCACTCCGCCGAACTCTCGAAGCCCGCCGTCGCGGCGAGCACCGCCATCAATCCGAGGAAGCCTTCCGCGAGCATCGCGCCGTAGCCGATCGGGCGTGCGTCAGTCATTCGCGAGAGTTGCTTCGAGGTCGTTCCGGAGGCCACCAGGCCGTGAAATCCCGAAATCGCGCCGCAGGCGATCGTCACGAAGAGGAAGGGGATCATCGAAGGTGCACCCTCGGGCGAGAGGTTCAAGACGGGCGCGACGATCGTCGGTTGAAGCACGAGCAGGCCGGCGGCGAGCACGAAGAGGCCGGTGACCAGCTGGTGGGAGTTGATGTAGTCGCGCGGTTGGAGGAGTAGCCAGACGGGCAGGACGCTGGCCACGAACGAGTAGGCCAGAAGCAGGCAGACCCAACTCGTGACGGAGATCGAGGTGAGGGCCGGGAACGCGTTCGCGATGGCCCCTCCGTAATAGATCGCGACGAGGAGTCCCGCATAACAAATGAGGGACGGGATGAACATGGGGAGCCCGCGTTTGTAGACGAGCCATCCGAGCGTGAGGGCGACGAGGATCTGGATATTGATCGGAAAGATCGCGCTTGGAGTCGAGACGAAGAGGGTGGCAATAATGAAGGCGAAGACCGCCAGTACGACCCAGACGAGCAGGGAGATGATGATCAGGAAGAGCGTGCGGACCCGGGGGCTGGCGACGCTCCCGGCGATATCGCCGATCGAGCGACCCTGGTGGCGGGCGCTGATGACGAGCGCCGCGAAGTCGTGTGCGGCACCCATGAAGATCGTTCCGACGCACACCCAGATGATCGCCGGGAGCCAGCCCCAGATGACGGCGATGGCCGGCCCGACGATGGGTGCGGCACCGGCGATCGACGCGAAGTGATGACCCCAGAGGACGTGAAGCCGGGTCGGGACATAGTCGACCCCGTCCTCGAAATCGCGCGACGGGACGGGCTCATCCGGCGAGAGTGCGAAGACCCGGCGCGACAGGAAGCCCGAATAGAAGTGATAGCCGAGGGCGAAGGCGATGAAGACCAGGACGGCGAGCAGGGCGGCGTTCAATCGGGTCTCTCCGTGACAGCGGCCGGGGACGCGGCGGACGAAACGTACCAGATGGAGGCCCTGTCCCGAGCGCTCGGATCAGGCGGAGGTCTGGGCCGGGGAGGTGGGGCGCATACGTCGGGTGATCAGGATCAATCCGACGATCGCGATGGCGCCCCCCGTGATATCGATCAGCACGTCGTAGGGGCTGCCCGAGCGGGAGGTGGAGAAGGCCTGGCGCGCTTCGTCCGCGCTCGCCAGGGTGGCGACCAAGAAGAGCGCGAACCATCCCGCTGTCGTGAGCTGATTTCGCGGGGCGGCGAGCAGGGCCGCGCGAAAGGTCAGGATGGCGAGGATCCCGTATTCGGTGAAATGCGCCGACTTTCGGATCGCGAGATAGATCTTGTAGCGGTCGGCCGGGCTGATCTCCCCGATCAGCCATTCGAGCCACGGTAACATCACGCGGCTCGTCTCGGCGAGCGAGAAATGGTCCCCACCCAGCACCCAGATCACCCCGGCCCAGCAGGCGACCCACGTCCAGGCCAGCACGACGCGCCGGCGATTCCGGCCGTGTCTCCGAGAATCGGCAGGAGCGTCGCTCGCCGGTCGATTCTGCGAGGCCAATCTGTTGGGTTCACTCGTCGCCAAGTCTCGCCTCGTGGGTCGACGCACCGGATGCGAGCCGGGCGCTTTTCTCATGGGAATGGACCGGAGTAGCGTAGCTCCGGTCGAAGAGGGCCCGGGCTGGGTATTGTTGGCGCATGCGTTCCCTCCAGATCGGTCTGATCTTCGAAACTTTTGAGACCTATCCGCCGCGCCTGGGGGATCCTGTGGACGCCCACGTGGAATTCGAGCCCGAGTCGACGATCGAGGCCCTCGAGCAGGCCATCGAGGGCCTCGGGCACCGCCCCCTCCGTCTGGGTTCGCCCCAGGCGCTTCTTCAGTCCGTCGCAAGCGGTGGCCTCGACAATCTGGATGCCGCTTTCAATCTGGCCGAGGGATTCGGGGGGCGGAACCGCGAGGCCTGGGCCCCCGTGTTGCTCGAGATGGCGGGTGTGCCGACGATCGGCTCGGATGCGCTCTCGCTCTCGATGTCGCTGGACAAGGCCTGGGCGACTCGTTGGGTGAAGGCGGCGGGTGTGCCCGTTGCCGCGCAAACCGTCTGCGCGAGTGCGGCCGACGCGGAGTCGCTCGCGTTGCCCGCGGAGTTTCCGCTCTTCGTGAAGCCGCGCTGGGAGGGGACGGCCAAGGGGATCCGTGTGAGCTCGCGGGTCGAGACGCGCGAGCAACTCGTTCGAGAGGTCCGGCGCGTGGTGGCGGACTACGCCCAGCCTGCGCTCGTCGAAGCCTTCGTGCCGGGCGCCGAATTCACCGTGAGCCTGGTCGGGAACGCTCCGCCACGCGCCTTGCCGGTGGTGCAACGCGCGCTGGAAGTGGAGAGTGGGATCGGATTGCACGCGCTCGAGGGACCGGGGGCTCCGCCGCTGGCCGCCCCGCTCGATCATGTCATCGCAGGGCTCCTCGAACCCGCTCTCGAAGCGCGCCTGGCCGATCTCGCGAAGCGTGCCTTCGAGGCGCTCGAATGTCGCGATTTCGCGCGGGCGGATTTTCGTCTCGATGCTGCGGGGGAACCGATCTTTCTCGAGATCAATCCCTTGCCGACCTTTGCGACCGACGGGACCTTCGCCATTCTCGCGGAGCTCGAGGGGTGCTCGCTCGCCCGGATGCTCGGGCGATGTGTGTCCGCCGGCCTCGTGCGTCTCGGCCTCGCGGCTCGCGACGCCAGGTCCGAGGCGGGCTAGAAATTTCCGATCTGGTTTCCGGCTGAAATTCCGGTGCAGAAGAGGGGAGGGAGAAACCGAATGAGCGCGACAGAACACGATCTCCGAGCCCCCGACCGGGCGAATGTCCGGGTGAAGGCTCGAGGCCGCTGGCCGCTCGAGCCGAGCCGGCCACCCAAGGGCGTGTCCCAGGAGGACTGGTGCGATTGGGGTTGGCAGATGCGCCATCGCATCCGGACGGCCGAAGCGCTGCGCGAATGGATCGACGCCACCCCCGAAGAGGAAGCCGCGATCGCCGATCTCGCCACGCACTTTCGCTTCGTGATCACACCTTATTATGCGTCGCTGATGGACCCGACCAATCCCGAGTGCCCCATCCGACGGCAAGTGGTCCCACGTCCCGCAGAGCTCGCCGACGCGGCCGGGCTCGCCGACCCCCTCGACGAGGTTGCGCATTCTCCGGTCAAGAACGTGATCCGTGTCTACCCCGATCGAATCGCCTTTTGCGTGAACAACGAATGCGCGCTCTATTGCCGTTACTGCCTGCGCAAGCGAATGGTCGGCGACGAGGATTGGGCGATGCAGAAGCGCGAGCTCGAGACGGCGCTCGAGTGGATCGCCGCGACGCCGGAGATACGCGACGTGTTGTTGACCGGCGGGGATCCGTTGGTGTTCTCCGATGCCCGTCTCGAGTGGCTGCTCACACGGCTTCGTGCAATTCCGCACGTCGAGCTGATCCGGTTGGGTACGCGTCTGCCGGTGACCTTGCCCTTCCGGGTGACGGAGGGGCTCTGCGCGATGCTCGAACGCTTCCATCCGATCTGGGTCAACACCCATTTCAATCATCCGGGAGAGCTGACGGCCGATGCGGCGGCGGCGTGTGATCGGCTCCTGCGTGCGGGGATTCCGGTCGGCAATCAGAGTGTCCTGCTCGCAGGCGTCAACGATTCGCTCGAGGTGATGAAATCGCTCTGCGAGACCCTCGTGCGGATGCGCGTGCGCCCCTACTACGTCTATCAGGCGCAGCTGCTCGAAGGCACCGAACATTTTCGCGTCCCGATCGAGGACGGAATCGAAATTTTTCGACAGATGCGCGGGCGGACGAGCGGCTTCGCGATTCCCCAGTACGTTCTGGATACCCCCCACGGCAAGGTGCCCCTCGATCATCCCTTCGTGAAGGGACGGGAGGGCGACGACTTCGTCGTGGAGACATGGGATGGTGCGATCTGGCGCGAGCCGAATCCGCGGTGACGAAGCGCGAGACGGGGAACGGCCTGCGGTGGCCTACGCGCGAGCGACTCTTTCGGGAGTGGCTTTCGCATGAGTCGCTCTCCCGAGAGTGGCCTTGGCGGGAGTGGCACTGGCCCGAGTGGCTCCGGCGTGAATGACGCGGGGCGAAAGGTCGCCGGGGCCGCGGGATTGCTCGCGGCGAGCGTGTTGGTCGCGCGTCTGCTGGGCTTCGTGCGCGATGCGCTCTTTGCCAATCAGGTCGGGGGCGGGGCGGCCGCCGACGCCTATTTCGCAGCCTTCCTGATCCCCGACATCCTTGGCTACCTGATGGCCGCGGGCGCGGCGGCGGTCGCGATCATGCCGCCCTATCTGAAGCGGCTGGAAGAGGGCGGGCCGGAGGCGGCGGCGCGGTTCGCGTCGGTCGTGGTCGGCAATATCGGGGTGATTGCGACGGCTCTGACTGTCGTTTTGTGGTTCGCTGCGGAGCCTCTTCTGCGCTTGCAGTTCCGCGGTTTCGATGAAGCGACCCTGGCCGAGACCCTGCACCTGCTGCGGATCGTGCTGCCCGCCCAGATTTTCTTCCTGACCGGCGGCGTGCTGCGCGGCGTATTGATGGCGCACGGCCATTTCGGACCCCAGGCGCTCGCCTCGGTCGTGTATAGCGCCGCCCCGATCCTCGGCGGACTGCTCTTTGCGTTCGTCGGCGGCACGGGTGTTTCGGGAGACACGTTTGGGACTGCCGACGGGTTCGCCTGGGGCACGTTGGCGGGGGCCGCGATCGGGCAATGGGCGATCCCGGCAATCGCACTCCGGCGGCTACCCGGCGCGATCGGCCGGATCCGGTTCGGGCTCTTCGACGGCGATTTCCGCCAATACGTCTGGCTCGCACTTCCGCTCATGCTCGGACTGGGGCTCACGACCGTCGACGAATGGTACGAGAAGTGGATCGGCGCCACGCTCGCGCCAGGCTCGATCGCAGCGATCACCTACGCGCGCAAGCTGATGATGGCCCCCGTCGGCATCGTGGGTCAGGCCGTCGGGGCGGCGCTACTTCCGTCGCTGACCGCGCTCCATCAGAAAGCCGATCGCGCGGGCTTCGACTCACTCTTCACGACGACGCTGCGAACCGCCCTGGGACTCGGCGTGCTGGCGGCGGGTGCGCTCGCCACCCTGGCGCTGCCCGCCGTGCGCTTTGTGTACGAGAGCGGTCGGTTCAGCGGCGACGATGCGCAGGTCGTGGCGGGGCTTTTGGTTGTGCTCGCTTGTGCGGTTCCGGGTTGGGTGGTTCAGCAGGTCGCGGTGCGCGGGTTCTACGCGCGCGGGGAGATGTGGCGCGCGATGGCGCTCAGCACGGGGATCGCATTGGCCGTCTTCCCGCTCTACTGGTGGAGTGGGCGGGAGCACGGCGTGCGCGGACTGGCGGTGGCGTCGACGACGGCCATCACGCTGAACGCCCTGGTCACGGTGATCTGGTTGCGGATTCGGGCGGGCGCGCCGGATCCGTTGGCGCTCGCGGCCACGCTCGTTCGCGGCACGCTGGTCGTCGCGATTGCGGGCATGTCTTCGGCCGTCGCGGTCGGATTGTTGAGTACGCGGGTCGATCGCGCATTCGTGCAGCTCGGGGCGGGCGGAGCGGTCTATGGCCTCGTTGCACTGGTCGCCATTCGTTTCGTGGGCGATGAGCCGATGCGCGCGGGCTTGAGCGCGGTAATGAGTCGGCTGCGAAGGCGTTCGTCCGAGCCACCGAAATGAGCGGAGTGCCGGCCGCTGCCTGGCAGTTCTGGATCGATCGCGGGGGGACGTTCACCGATTGTCTCGGGATCGCACCCGGCGGAACGGTGTACGCGACCAAGGTCCTTTCCTCGGACCGCGCGCCGGTGGAAGCCATCGAGCAGGTACTCGTCCAGGCGAACGCGGGTGACGCCCTTGCGGTCGAGGCGTTCGTCAAACTCGGCACGACGGTGGCGACGAATGCGCTACTCGAACGCCGCGGTGTGCCGACCGCCTTGCTGACGAACGCGGGGCTGTCGGGGGTTTTCGATATCGGAACCCAACAGCGGCCTGAGCTTTTCGCGCTCGAGATCGAGCCAGCCCCGCGGCTCCAGCGTTGGCGACTCGAGGCTCCGGGGCGCCGGGATGCGGCGGGCGAAGTCGTCGACGAGCTGGATCTCGAGGCCGCGCGACAAGCGCTGTCGCGGGCGAAGCAGGAGGGCGCCCGGTCGGTTGCGATCGCGTGGATGCACGCCTACGCCTATCCCGAGGACGAGCGGAGACTCGCCGAGGTTGCGCGCGAGGTGGGTTTTGCGCACGTCGTCTCTTCGCACGAGATGGCGCGCGAGATCGGCTTGTTGTCTCGCGGTGAGACCGCGATCGCGGACGCCTATCTCACTCCGCTCCTTCGCGGGCATGTCGAGGCGCTCGGCCGTGGGCTGCCGCGTGCGGAACTCCGCTTCATGCAGTCCTCCGGCGGGCTGACGGACGCCGCAGGGTTCCGCGGACCGAACGCGCTTCTATCCGGACCGGCCGGCGGGGTGGTCGCGGCGCAACGCGTCGCCCGCGAGGCGGGACATACTCGCGCCATCGGGTTCGACATGGGCGGAACCTCGACCGATGTCTCGCTGATCGACGGACAACGCCTCGACCGGGCCTTCGAGAGCGAGGTCGGTGGAGTGCGCGTCAAAGCGCCGATGCTTCGGATTCATACGATCGCGGCCGGTGGCGGGTCGCTGTGTCGTTTCGATGGTATTCGCCTCACGGTCGGGCCCGAGAGCGCGGGCAGTGACCCGGGCCCACTGTGTTATGACCTGCGCGGCCCAGACGGTCGCGTCAAGGCGCGCGAACTCAGTCTCACCGATATCAATCTGACACTCGGGCGCGTCGTTCCCGACCGCTTCCCCCTGGCGCTCGTCCGGCAGCCCGTCGATCGCGCGCTCGCCGAGATGCGCCGCACACTCTCGGAGGCCGGCTTCGAACGCTCCGAGGATGAAATCGCGGCGGGCTTCTTCGAGATCGCCAACGCGAGCATGGCGCAGGCGATCATCGAGGTCTCCGTCGAGCGCGGCGCCGACCCACGCGACCACGTCCTCGTCGGCTTCGGCGGCGCCGGTGGGCAGCACGTCTGCGCCATCGCCCGGCGACTCGGGATTCGCGAGATCCTGATCCACCCCTACGCGGGGCTGCTCTCGGCCTACGGGATCGGGATCGCGCCGGCGTCCTGGGATGGCCAGCGCGATGGCCTTGGCCGGATGCTCGCGGAGGCCGGACCGCTGCCCGACTCCGCGATCCGGGAATGGCAGGAACTCGAAGCCGAGGGCTTGTTCGCCCTGTCCGAGGCGGGCCACTCGCCTGGCGGGGAGTCTTCGCCGGAGACGAACGGGATAGAAGAAGGGACCCATCGGTTCACGATCGAGCGGAGCCTCGACCTCGGTTATCGGGGAACGGACACGTCGCTCACGGTGGTTCTTCCCGCGAACGAGCCCAGCGAGCGAGATCCGAGCGCGAGCTTGCGAGCGGCTTTCGAGCACGAACACCATGCGCGATTCGGTTATGCGCGTACGGGACGCGAGATCGAGATCAAGGCGCTGCGATTGCGGGTGACGGGTGTCGAAGGGAAGTCGATCGAGTTCGAGAGATTGGCTTTCGCGGAGGGCACGCCGGCCACCGTCCTGCGCAGGGCGGTGGCCTGGTTCCCGGGAACGGGACGTGTCGAGGCGCCGGTGTATCTGCGCGAAGCGCTGCGTGCGGGCCACCACGTGACCGGTCCTGCGCTGATTCTCGAATCGGCGGGAACGGTCGTCGTCGATCCGGGCTTCGAGCTCGAAGTCGATCCGCGGGGGGTCTTCCGGTTGCGCCCAGAGAGAGGCCTCGAGGACACGGCCGCGGTCGATCTGAGCGAGGCCGATCCGGTGCGCCTCGAAGTCCTCGGTAATCGCTTCATGTCGATCGCCGAACAGATGGGTGCGGTTCTCCGGAACACGTCCGTCTCGACCAACATCAAGGAACGGCTCGACTACTCCTGCGCGGTTTTCGATCAGGACGGCGGACTGGTGGCGAACGCGCCGCATATCCCGGTTCATCTCGGGGCGATGGCCGACACCGTCGCCGCCTTGAGGAAACGTTTCGAGCCCTTCGCCCGAGGCGATGTCTACGTGACGAATGATCCGTTCGCGGGAGGCTCGCATCTTCCCGACGTCACCCTCGTTACACCGGTCTTCTTGCCGGATAGAGCGTCGCCGAGCTTCTACGTCGCCAGCCGCGGACACCACGCGGATATCGGTGGCAAGACGCCCGGGTCGATGCCCGCGAACTCGACCCGGCTCGAGCAGGAGGGCGTGTTGATCGACGCCTTCGCTCTGGTGCACGACGGTCACTTCGACGAGCAGCGCATTCGTTCGGTGCTCGGGAGCGGGCGCTTTCCGGCGCGTCGCCCGGACGACAACGTGGCCGATCTCGAGGCGATGGTCGCCGCGAACCGCGCGGGTGGGGCGCTGCTGGAAACACTCGTTGCGGAATCGGGAGAGGAGGTCATTCACGTGACGATGGTCCAGCTCCAACAGGCGGCGGCGACCAAGGTTGCGCGTGAGCTGGCGCGGATCGATCCCGGGGAGCATCGCTTCGAGGATGCACTCGATGATGGAACACCGATTTGCGTACGCCTCCAGATCGAGCATCGGGCTCCCGGCACGGCCGAAGAAGATAACGAGGGGGGAGCGCCGTCGGCCCACATGACGATCGACTTCGCGGGAACCGGCCCGGCTTCGAGCGGCAATCTGAACGCCCCGACGGCGGTCGTTCGCGCCGCCGTCATCTACGTGCTGCGGTCGCTCGTCGAGGAGCGAATCCCGCTCAATGGCGGCTGTCTCGACCCGGTCGAGATCCTGATTCCGCCGGGCTCGATTCTCGACCCGCCGCCGGGGTCCGCGGTGGTGGGGGGCAATGTCGAAACCTCACAGCGGGTGGTGGATGTGCTGCTCGGGGCGCTCGGACGCGCGGCAGCGAGTCAGGGGACGATGAATAACGTGACCTTTGGCGACGACTCCTTCGGCTACTACGAGACGATCGGGGGCGGCTCCGGGGCGACGGCCCGGGCCGCTGGGGCGTCCGGCGTGCATACCCACATGACCAATACCCGGATCACGGACCCCGAGATTCTCGAATCTCGATACCCGGTCAGGCTCCAGCGTTTCGGGCTGCGTACGGATTCCGGGGGTGCTGGCCATCACCGCGGCGGCGAGGGCAGCGTGCGGCACTACCGCTTCCTTCGCGCGGTCAGCGTCTCGCTCCTCACCGAGCGTCGGCTTCGCGCACCCTTCGGACTCGCCGGGGGAGGCCCCGGCGCACCGGGCCGAAATCGGGTCCTGCGTCACGCGACCGGGCAACTCGAAGACGTTCCGGGCCGGGCCGAGCTTCGGCTCGAGGCCGGCGACGAACTCTGGGTCGAGACGCCCGGTGGCGGAGGCTTCGGTTTCGAGCCCGAGGATCGCTGCTGAGAGCGCCTCCGCTCTTGAACTCGCCGGCCGACAATTCTAATGTCCGCCCGGGCGCGTAGCTCAATTGGCAGAGCAAGTGACTCTTAATCACTAGGTTCGGGGTTCGATTCCCCGCGCGCTCACCATTCGTCCACTCTTCATATTTTCGCGGCGCTACGATCTGTATGCTGATTTCGAGTTGGCGTGCCAGGCGCCGCGATGACAGTTCGTTGCCAGGTCCTGATGGCGAAGGGTTGAGAGCGGTGCGAAGGGTGGCCACGCCCAAGGCTCCACTGTACTGCCCATGGGGGCGTCTGGCACCGACCGACGGATGCTGGACAGGTGGGATCCCTCGTCTAATTTCTCCTTTCGATCGGATTCAGCGCGAGCGCACAGCCGGTCTGGGTTGGCGCCAGGCGGCGGTCCGCTTGCGATGAGGATGGCTTTGCCGGGGTGGCGGAATTGGTAGACGCAGTGGCTTTAGGAGCCACCGTCCGATGGACGTGCAGGTTCGAGTCCTGTCCCCGGTACCCTTTGGTTCCGAAACATGAACCGTGCCATCTATATGTCGGGTGAGAAGTGCGGCGAGAACGATTGAGAGGACATGTCATGGCAGAGATCGAGAGCGGTCAAAGCGATATCCGGATCGAGACGAACGAAATTTCCCCCGTCGTGCGTGAGTTGGCGGTCGAGGTCGAAGCGAAGCGTGTCGACCACGTCTTCGGTCGCGTCGTCCAGGAGCTCAGGAAGACCGCCCGGGTGAAGGGATTCCGACCGGGCAAGGTGCCCGCCAAGGTCGTCAGGCAGATGTACGGCGAGTCGCTGGGGGAAGAGATCGAGCGCCAGCTGGTTCGCGAGACCCTGGCGGACGCGGTCGAACTGGCGGAGCTCGAACCCATCGTCGAACCCCAGATCGAGGCCGAGCCGCCCGTCGAGGGCAAGGTCTTCCGATACAAGGCTCGAATCGAAGTGAAGCCGGAGATCGAACTACCCGTTCTGTCAGCGCTTTCCGGATCGCGTCCGAAGGTCGAAGTCGGCGAAGATGAACTGCTGACCGAGCTCGAGACCCTGCGCGAACGAAACGTGAACTGGGCGGAAGAGGACGAAGCCGTCGTCGCCAAGAACGGCCATCAGCTGACGATCGACTTTGTCGGCACGATCGACGGCGTCGCCTTCGAAGGCGGGACGGCGGAGGGCGTGGATCTCGAATTGGGATCCGGCCGCATGATCCCCGGCTTCGAGGAGCAGCTCGAGGGTGCGGTCTCCGGTGAAGAGCGTGACTTGAAGGTGCCTTTCCCCGAGGATTACGGGAATCAGGAGCTGTCCGGGAAGGATGCCGTCTTTGCGGCCACCGTGACCGCGATCAAGCGCAAGGAGCTGCCCGAACTCGACGACGATTTCGCGAAGGATCTCGGAGACTTCGAGACGGTTGACGATGTGAAGGACAAGATTCGCGAGGGGCTCCGGTCGCAGCGCCAGCACGCCTCCGACCACGCGCTGCAAAAGAGCCTGCTCGATGATCTGGTGACGCGCACGAGTTTTGAGGTCCCGCCCACCCTCGTCGAGCGTCGGCTCGAAAGTCAGCTACAGCAATTCGAACAGCAGATGCAGGGCCGCGTGCCGGAGTCCGATCTCCGCGCTCGTCTGGCGCAGATGAGGGAGGAGGGCTGGGACGATGCGCGCCGCCGCGTGCAGGAGGCGCTTCTTCTCGAGGCCGTCGCGAAGAGTGCCGAGCTCGAAGCGACCGACGAGGAGGTCGAGGCACGGCTCGCTGAAATGGCCGAGAGTCAGGGAGTCGATTCGAAGATGATGCACGACATGTCGAACGCCAAGGGTTGGCGCACGGCCATCGAGAGCGAGGTGGTCGATCGCAAGGCGCTCGATCATCTGATCGAGACCGCCCAGATCAGTGAGGTCGACGCCCTAGAAGAAGCCTGAAGGTTCGGCTCGAATCGCTCGGGAAGCCACGAGTTAGTCCAGGCCGTGGCGTGGCCTGGGGATCCACTGCTCGGAACGGGTACGCGAGACAAGTGTCGCGTTCGATCCGGGCGCACGAGTTGCCAAGCCCAACCGGCTGACTCAGACTAGGCACAACACTCGCGAGGTCGCGATCGGACGTGTTTTGCGTTCGCCGAGCGGCTGGCGAGACCGAGTGGTAGAAGGAAACCTGTGACGATGGAACGGATCCAGCCGACGGCCTACACGATCCCGATGGTGATCGAACAGAGTCAACGCGGGGAGCGTGTTTTCGACATCTACTCCCGCTTGTTGCGCGATCGGGTGATCTTTCTCGGTTCGGAGATCTTCGACGAAGTTGCGAATGTGGTGGTGGCGCAGCTGCTCTTTCTCGAAGCCGACGACCCCGACAAGGACATCCACCTCTACATCAATTCGCCGGGGGGGTCGATCACCGCGGGCCTTGCGATCTACGACACGATGCAGTTCATCCGATCGGACGTCCATACGACCTGTATCGGTCAGGCGGCGTCCATGGGAGCCTGGCTCCTCGCGGCGGGGGCGGAGGGCAAACGAACCGCGCTCGCGAATGCCCGCATCATGATCCACCAGCCCATGGGGGGGACCCGGGGACAGGCCTCCGACATCAACATCCAGGCTCAGGAAATCCTGAAGCTTCGCCATAGGATGAATGAGATTCTTGCGAGTCACACGGGCCGTTCGCTCGAGCAGATCGCCAGCGATACGGAGCGCGATTACTATATGGGGGCGGAGGAAGCGCAGGAATATGGCATCGTCGACTCGGTCGCGAATCAACGAGCCGCGAGCGAGGCTACAGACGCCTCCGGAGATTGAGGGCTGAAGGTCGGTTCCCGATCGATCGAACGATCGGAACCGGATTGGAATCGAAGTCGTATCGTGTCGTCTGCGGACGGAGCCGATACGCATCACCGGGGCGTGTGGAACGATGAAGAAGCGAGACGACAACGCAAACCTCTCGTGCTCCTTCTGCGGCAAATCCCAGAAGGAAGTGAAGAAGCTCATCGCCGGGCCGACGGTCTACATCTGCGACGAGTGCATCGAGCTGTGTAACGACATCATCGCCGAGGAGTACGGTCAGGACGAAGCGGGTCAGCCGCCGCCGCGAATCCTCAAGCCGAAAGAAATCAAGGGAGCCCTCGACGAATACGTGATCGGGCAGGACGCCGCGAAGAAGGTATTGGCGGTCGCGGTCCACAATCACTATCGGCGGATCGAGAGCGACAATATCTCCGACGTGGAGCTGCAGAAGGCCAACATCCTGCTGCTCGGCCCGACGGGTTCCGGCAAGACGCTCCTGGCGCAGACCCTCGCGAAGATCCTCGACGTGCCCTTCACGATCGCGGACGCGACGACGCTCACCGAGGCCGGCTACGTCGGCGAAGACGTCGAGAACATCGTCCTGAATCTGCTGCAGGCCGCCAACTACGACGTGGAGCGCGCCCAGAAAGGGATCATCTACATCGACGAGATCGACAAGATCGCCCGCAAGAGTGAGAACCCGTCGATTACGCGCGACGTGTCCGGCGAGGGCGTTCAGCAGGCGCTGCTCAAGATCATCGAAGGCACCATGGCGAGCGTGCCACCCAAGGGTGGGCGAAAGCACCCACAGCAAGAATTTCTCCAGATCGACACCACGAATATCCTCTTCATCTGCGGGGGTGCCTTCGTAGGACTCGACGGGATCATCGAGCGGCGGATCGGAGTGAAGGGATTGGGGTTTGCTGCCGATATCGTGAACAAGAGTGAACGCAAGAAGGGCGAGCTGATGCGCGAGGTCCAGGCAGAGGATCTGCTCCACTTTGGACTCATCCCCGAATTCATCGGGCGGCTGCCCGTCGTGGCCACGCTCGGAGAGCTGGATGAAGAAGCGCTGATCGCCATCTTGACGAAGCCGAAGAACGCCCTCGTCAAGCAATACGAAAAGCTCTTCGAGTTCGAGGGTGTGGCGCTTAGCTTCACGGAAGGGGCGCTCTGCGCCGTGGCCCGCAAGGCACTCAAACAGAAGTCGGGCGCACGGGGGCTGCGCTCGATTCTCGAGAACGCGATGTTGGAACTCATGTATGAATTGCCCTCACGAGACGATGTCGAAGAGTGTGTCATCGGAGAAGAAATGATCGAGCAGGGGGCTGAGCCCGTGCTCGGATTGAAGCGGGAAGCCGAATCGGCTTGACGGCCGCAGGATGAGCTGAGGCAGCCGACGACACGCCCAGTATTTCGCGGGTGGCTCGCGGGTGGTTCGGCGGTGAAGTGAATGATGGATCGAGGGGGGATGGCATGAGTGATTTGACGAGTGGAGGGCGGATCCCGCTCCTACCGCTGCGCGATATCGTCGTTTTTCCACATATGGTCGTGCCGCTCTTTGTCGGCCGTCCCAAATCAATTCAAGCGCTCGAAGACGCCATGGCGGGTGACCGTCGGTTGGTCGTTTCGGCGCAGCGGGTGGCGGGCGACGAAGATCCGACCGAAGAGGATATCTTTTCGATCGGGACGCTGGGCACGATCATCCAGTTGCTGCGTCTTCCGGACGGCACCGTCAAGGTGCTCGTCGAGGGCAAGACCCGCGCCAAGATTCGCTCTTTCGTCGCTACGGATCCGTACTTTGCGGTCGAGATCAACGAACTTCCGGACGAGGGGGGCGACACGCCCGAGGCCGAAGCTCTGGTGCGCTCGATTCACACGACCTTCGAGTCGTACTCGAAGCTGAACAAGAAGATTGCTCCGGAGATCGTCAATTCGGTGGCGGCGATCAATGATCCGGGCAAGCTCTCGGACACGGTCGTCGCGCATCTGAACCTGAAGCTTCCGGATCGTCAGAAGCTTCTCGAGGTGACGTCGACGGTCGAACGGCTCGAAGAGGTCTACAGCCGGATGCAGGCGGAGATCGAAGTGCTCGAAGTCGAGCGCAAGATCCGCGGTCGCGTCAAGACTCAGATGGAGCGCTCCCAGAAGGAGTACTACCTCAACGAACAGATGCGGGCGATCCAGAAGGAACTCGGCGACCGCGACGAACAGAAGAATGAGATCGGCGAGCTCGAGGAGCAGCTGGCCGCGAAGAAGATGTCCGACGAGGCGCGCGACCGGACCGAGAATGAAATCAAGAAGCTGAAGCAGATGTCGCCGATGGCGGCCGAAGCGACGGTGGTTCGCAACTACATCGATTGGATGCTGGCTCTGCCCTGGGACGAATTCGGGGAAGAGGAACGGGATCTGGGCGTCTCCGAGGCCATCCTCGACGCGGATCACTACGGCCTCGAGAAGCCGAAGGAGCGGATTCTCGAATATCTCGCCGTCCAGACCCTGGTCAAGAAACTCAAGGGCCCGATCCTGTGTCTGGTCGGTCCGCCCGGGGTCGGCAAGACCTCGCTCGGCAAGTCGATCGCGCGAGCGACCGGACGCGACTTCGTGCGCATCAGCCTCGGCGGCGTGCGCGACGAGGCCGAAGTCCGCGGCCATCGCCGAACCTATATCGGTGCCCTCCCGGGCAAGATCATCCACGGACTCAAGAAGGCGGGCTCCTCGAATCCGGTCTTCCTGCTCGACGAGATCGACAAGATGTCGATGGATTTCCGTGGCGATCCGAGTTCGGCCATGTTGGAGGTGCTCGATCCCGAGCAGAACAACTCCTTCGAGGATCACTATCTCGATGTCGAGTACGACCTTTCGCGAGTGATGTTCATCTGTACGGCGAACATGCTCGGCGAAATCCCGCGCCCGCTGATGGACCGGATGGAGATCATCCAGATCCCGGGCTACATCGAAACCGAGAAACTCGAGATCGCGAAGAGGCATCTCGTGGACAAGGTCACGAGCGATAATGGTCTGTCGATCGGGAATGACGGTGAGGAGGACGAGCCGGGCGAAGCCGACCTGCGCTTCACCGAAGGCGCGATCCTCGAAGTGATCCGCCACTACACCCGCGAGTCGGGCGTGCGCGGTCTCGAGCGTGAACTCGCCTCGGTGGCCCGGAAGGTTGCCCGGGAGAAGGTCGCCGCCGGCGAGGACTTCAAGCCCGTGAAGGTCAACCCCAAGCTCATCCGCAAATACCTCGGCGTCCAGCGACACCGCTTCGGTCAGACCGAGGAGGAGAATCGCATCGGTGTGACGACGGGGCTCGCGTATACCGAGGTCGGCGGCGAGCTGCTCCAGACCGAAGTCTCGGTCATGCCCGGCAAGGGGAAGCTCCAGATCACGGGTCGGCTCGGCGAGGTCATGCAGGAGTCGGCGAACGCGGCGATGTCCTATATCCGATCCCGTGCCAAGCAGCTCGGCCTGACGAGCGACTTCCACACCAAGGTCGATCTCCACATCCACGTGCCCGACGGCGGGACACCCAAGGACGGTCCGTCCGCGGGTATCACCCTCGCGACGACGATCGCTTCGGCGCTCACGCGAATTCCGGTTCGCTCGAACGTGGCCATGACGGGCGAGATCACGCTCCGCGGCCGGGTACTTCCGATTGGTGGACTCAGGGAGAAGCTGATCGCTGCCCATCGCGGCGGCGTCGATACCGTCCTGATTCCAAAAGACAACGAGAAGGATCTCAAGGAGATGTCGCCGATCATCAAGAAGAACCTCACGATCCTTCCGGTCGAGCACATGGACGAAGTCCTGAGGTACGCGCTCGCCGTCTCGAATCCGGAACATTTTCTCGAAGAGGGCGATGGCATCCACGAGGTCGAGGACATCTATATCGTTCCGGGCGGTCTGAAACAGACGACGGAATTGGCGCATCCGGCGGGTGTGAACTGAGGGTCTGCCCTGCATCCCCTAGCCAGGTCGAGCGTGGGTCGAGCGCGCCGAGCGCCCCGCGGTCGCGACTGGGATCGCAGACTTCATGTGGGCGCGTAGCTCAGCTGGTTAGAGCACCTCGTTTACACCGAGGGGGTCAGGGGTTCGAATCCCTTCGCGCCCACCACTCCCAACCAGATCGTCCGGTCTAAAGACGAA